>Ga0334890_1002667_pt1 | contig 19913 bp, 16 predicted proteins | sample GraSluR1_MG_3_FD_207220 | JGI IMG/M metagenome (GOLD analysis project Ga0334890, IMG submission 207220) | Sludge microbial communities from methane-producing bioreactor in Wageningen University, Netherlands - Granular Sludge_31_08-R1 | ecosystem: Engineered > Bioreactor > Anaerobic >... | reverse complement strand
CTGCAACCCCACCCTAAATCCCTCCCCGCAGGCGGGGAGGGACTTCAAGAGCAGTCCTTTCTCCCTTCCCTCGCTTGCGGGGGAAGGGCCGGGGATGGGGGTAAAGATACCTCTCAAACGGCCTCTAAGGGAAGAGGAAGCTGTCTCACTTAAGATTCGAGCACCTTGTCTTTATCCGCTATAGCATAAACTAACATATGGGACGGAAGAGGATGACGACCCTCGTAGTTGGAGCGAGCGGCGCGACTGGTCGGCTGCTTGTGAAGCATCTGCTAGATCGCGGCCTGAACGTCAGGGTCATTGTCCGATCGCCCGATAAGCTACCTGAAGGTATCAGGAAGCACGATAACTTGTCCTTGATCTATGCAAGTGTTCTAGACCTAAGCGATACCGAGATGGCCCAGCATGTCAACGGGTGTGGTGCGGTGGCTTCGTGTTTGGGGCATACCATAAGTCTTAAGGGCATTTACGGCCGTCCGCGCAGGCTTGTAACCGATGCTACTCACCGGTTGTGTGATGCCATCCAGTCAAACAAGCCAGAAGAGCCAGTCAGGTTTGTGCTCATGAACACCGCTGGCACCAGCAACCGTGATATCCCCGAAAGGATTTCGTTCGCTCAGAAGTGCGCCGTCGGGCTTCTTCGTCTGCTGCTACCTCCATACGTTGACAGCGAGAAGGCGGCGGATTTTCTGCGGACCAAGATTGGCAAAAACAACGAGATGATCGAATGGGTTGTGGTTCGCCCGGACACTCTGATCAATGAAAGCGAGGTGACCGAGTACGACGTGTACCCTTCACCGATTAGAAGCGCAGTCTTTAATGCGGGGGTGACCAGTCGAATCAACGTGGGGCACTTCATGGCAGATCTGATCACTGACGATGACCTATGGAACAGGTGGAAGGGGCAGATGCCCGTAATCTACAACAAGCCATCGTCGTAATTAATGCATTTCATAGAAGCCGACATTTTTCTTGGAAGCGAAGATATTACGATAGACACGCATAATAAACAACCGGATCGTATCAGAACGACGAATCCGTGATTCACTGAACCTGGTTTCTCCATAAGTTCATAAGGGGACGATAAGCTTTGGCCAGAGAAGTGACTTTGACGCAGCGCAAGGGCGGCAGCCGGCTCCTTGCGTATTGGGAACACGCGCGTGAATCGTGGAGTCGCTTCCCAGAGTCGGGAGCGGTTTTCGGTTTTGTATCCGTCCTGCTCTTTTTCATCATTGCCACCTGGATCAACACGGGCTGGCCGCCGCAGATTATTGATGGACGCTCCATTGCCTCCATCGTCACCAATGCTGCGTCGCAGGGCATTATCGCCGTCGGCGTGACCATGCTCATGATCTCCGGCGAGTTCGACCTGTCGGTTGGCTCGACGCTGGGCCTGAGCGCGCTTATGTTCATCATCGCCGCCAGCAGCGGCCCGGCGGGGCTGGTCGCACTGATCCCCTTTGGCATTGGCGACCGGCTGGTGGACAACCTGGACATCTCACGCGCCGGCATGAGCGGTCTGGCGTCCATTGCGGTGGCTCTGGTGACGGGAGCCTTTCTGGGGCTGATCAACGGGCTGCTGCTGGTGTGGACGCGCATCCCCTCGTTCATCGTCACGTTGGGCACGCTGTACATTTACCGCTCGGTCATGCTCAATATCATCCCCGGCGGCACCATCGCCCGCTACACGCGCGAAGAGATGGTGTGGAGCTTCCATCCCCTGGTCATCATTGGGCTGGCCGTGCTGGTGGGGGCGTTGCTGTTGGTCCTGCTCTGGCCGGCGCTGCGCCGCGCCTATTTGCGCGCGCAGCAGAACGATGGGGTGGGCAAACTTGGCTCCGCGCTGCGGCTGATCGTCGTGGCGGGGGCGATGGCTGCCGTCGTGGTTATTGGCGCGCTGATCATCCTCGCCTATGGCGACAACCTCAGCGACCCGGTTAAAGCGCCTTTCTTCGACATCATCAACGGCAACCTGTCGTTCGTCAAGCACAACTTCCGCGCGGCCATCATCTGGTGGGGCGTGATCGCCGCCATCTTCACCGTCGTGCTGACCAGCACGCGCTATGGCAACGCGGTCTTCGCGGCGGGGGGCAACCCCGAAGCAGCGCGCGCCCAGGGCGTTAACGTGCGGCGGGTAAAGGTGACCAACTTCGTCATTTCTGGCATGCTCGCGGCGGTGGCTGGCATCACCGAGGCGGCGCGCTTCAAGGTGGTCGAGCCGCTGCGCGGCACGGGCTACGAGCTGGACGTGATCGCCGCGACGGTCATCGGCGGCACGCTGCTGACCGGCGGCTACGGCAGCATCATCGGCTCGGTGCTCGGCATCCTGATCGCGTTCATGCTCAAGACCGGCCTGGTGCTGATTGGCGTCCAGGCGGACTGGTTCCGCGGCGTGCTGGGCATCATCATGATTATGGCCGTCGTCATCAACACGAATATTAGAAGGCAAAGATGAACATGGCTGGCAATGGGAATGGAACCCCCCTGGTCTATATGGAGCGCATCACCCGGCGCTTTGGCCTGATTGCCGCGCTGGAGGACGTGCATTTCACGGTGGATCGCGGCGAGATCGTCGGGCTGCTGGGCGATAACGGGGCCGGCAAGTCCACACTGATCAAGGTGCTGACCGGCGTGCACCCGCCCACTGAAGGGCAGATTTACTTCGAGGGCCAGCCGGTGCGCATCGCCTCGCCCAAAGTGGCGCGCGCGATGGGCATCGAGACGGTCTATCAGGACCTGGCCCTGGTCAACCTGATGAGCATCTCACGCAACTTCTTCCTGGGCCGCGAGCCGGTGCGCCGTCTGGGGCCGTTCAAGATGCTCGACAAAGAAGACATGAACGAGCAGACGGTGCACGCCCTGGGCGACATCGGCATCGAGATTCGCCGCCCGGAGGAGGAAGTGCTGCGCATGTCGGGCGGTGAGCGGCAGTCGGTCGCCATTGGCCGCGCCAAGTATTTCGGCTCCAAAGTGCTGATCCTCGACGAGCCGACCTCGGCCCTCTCGGTTGGCGAGACGCGCAAAGTGCTCAACTACACGAAGGAAGCGAAGAAAGCCGGCCTGGGCGTGATCTTCATCACCCACAACATCGGCCACGTCTATCAGGTCGCCGACCGCTTCACGATCATCAGTCACGGGCACAAGGTCGGCGACTTCATGAAGGACGAGGTCTCGCAGGAAGAGATCTCCAATATGATCATGGGCGGCCCCATCCCGGAGCGGCTGGTGAAGGTCGTCGAGGAGCGCGAAGCCGCGTTGCTGCGCCTGCGCGACCAGATGCTTGACCGCGCCGCGCCGCTGACTCTAGCCCGCGAAGCGCGCGCCCGCCGCCGCCAGTGGATCATCGTCGCTGCGGTGTTCGCGGCCATCCTGATCATCGCCGGTCTGCTGGTGGGCGGCGGTGCGTTCAGCGGCGCTGAGCCGACGCCGACGATCACGCCTGTGCCGACGGTGGATGTGGCCTCACTGCCCACACAAGTCACCGACGCGATCAACCAGCTTCAGAACGACCCCGATCCTGGCCGGCGGGCTATTGCCGCTTCGCTGCTGGGCGCGGATCGCTTCCGCGAGTACTCGCTGGCGGCGGTCGAGCCGCTGATCGCTGCGCTGCAGGACGAGGCGCACGAAGTGCGCGCCGCCGCCGCGAAGGCGCTGGGCAAGATCGCCGACCCGCGCGCCATTGAGCCGCTGCAAGTCCTGCTGCGCGACAACTATTCGAACGTGCGCGACGCGGCAGCCGAGGCGCTGCAAATCGGCTTTGACCTGTACTGCTCGGACGCCGAAGGCTGCAAGCCCAAAGGCGCGCTGCACTGAGCGAAGATCACGCGCCCGCGTTCTAGTAGGAGTTGTGCGGCTATGTATGATAAGCTACTGCAGATGAGCGGGCAGAAATGCTACACGCTCACCGCGGACAATGAAGCGGTGATGTCGGTGGATGACGATGGGGTCACGATCACTTACCTGAGTGGAATAGACTTTTCATACCGCGTTCTATGGTTGAAGTGGCCATAGATAGGTTGCTGGCCAGGGATACCCTCACAGTAGCGGATATTCACGAGGGAATCACCCATCGCAATGGGACAAGGACCGACAGATTGATGGCGATTATGCGCAAATTGCCGGGCGTGACTTACAAGAAGCGACCGCGAGAACTGTACTACTCAAAGCATTGAGCATTACTGCAGAGAACCCTATAAAGCCGGCAGGCGTAAGGTAGTAGGAAACACAGCGGGGACAGAAGACTAAGAACGGGGCACTCGGCCCCGTTCTGTTGTTTCTGAGAACTCGTGGCTTAGCCGCCCCCGACCGGCGGGATGAGCATCACGCTGTCGGTCGGCTGGATGAGCGTCTCCAGCCCGCTCAGGAAGTCAATGTGCCGCCCGTTGACCAGCACCTGCACGCCCCTGTTCAGGTCCTGCTGCGCGTCGAGCAGGCGCTCGGCCAGCGCAGCGTTGGCCGCGCCGAGGGCGTGCAGCAGCGCCCGCACGGTGGTATCCGGCGCGCAGGGCACGGTCACCTCTTTGGCCCCAGCAGCCGTCCGCAGGCTGGCCGAGAGGCGAACGGTCACTGTCGGGTGCTGTTGGGCTGTGCTCATCTAGGCGATCTCCGTGCAGGGCTACCAGCTCTTATACGAGTCGCTCATGCGCCGGTACTCGATCATCTCCTCGTTGAGGTGCTTGGCGTGCAGGATGATCTCAGCGGCTTCTTCCAGGGCGTCTGTCCACTGGAAGGCTTCGTCGAGCGTCTGGCCGGTGGCGAAGCTGCCGTGCCCGCGCAGGAAGACGATCTTGTACGATTTTAGCGCGTCGGCCAGCGTTTCGGCCATCTGCTTGGTGCCAGAGGCAAACTCGACCGAGACGACAGGCACCTTCTTGAGCAGGTACGACCCCTCGTTATCAATGGGCACGATCTCGTCGCGCGACAGCGAGAGGGCAATGGCCACGCGCGGATGGGCGTGCACGACCGCCAGGGCCGGCGTCGCCTTGTAGATGGCGCGGTGCACGATCAGTTCGGTGGAGGCCAGGGCAACGCCGCTGTCGTTCTTCTCCAGACCGGTTTCGATCAGGTCGTGGGGCTTCAGGCGGCCCAGCATGGCCCCGCGCCGCTTGATGATGATGCGGTCGCCAAACCGCACGCTGATGTTGCCGCCGTGCGACGACACCAGATTGTGCACGTACATGTCCCGCCCGATGTCGCGGAACATCTCATACACGCGCTCGTCAACCATGCAACACCTCCACCGCCAACTCCGCCAGTGTCAACTCCTCCAACTTGGCTGGCCTGGGCACGCCGTTTTCGTCCCAGCCTCGCCCGCGATAATACTCAGCCAGCATTGGCTCCAGATGGCTGACCCACCCGGCGCTGGCACCGGTCGCCGGCTCGTTGAGCAGGCGCGGGGGCAGCGTGTCGTCGGCGCGCGAGAACCCTTCGCGCAGGTTGTAGAGCCGCTCTAGGTTCCAGATGCGCTCGCCAGCGCGGATTAGCTCACCGGTGGGATAGCTGACGCCGGTCAGCGAGGTGAGGGCGCGGGCCAGGTATTCCTCGGCAACGGCGATGTTGACGAACTTGCAGGCCACCAGCGAGTCGAGGATGGCCGCCGTGTTCTGGTGCAGGGTGACGAAGCTGGCCTTGCCCTGCACCTGCAGGCGGTCAATGAGCTTGGGCAGGCCGAGCACCTCCAGGCCGAGCATGTTGCCGCGCATGTGGCAGCCGCCGCGGTTGCTGGTGGCGTAGAGCAGGCCCTGGCCCTGCATCCCGCGCGGGTCGTAGGCGGGCATTTCCAGCTTCTTGACGGTCATCGAAAGCTCCGGCGCACCGTGCTTCTCGGCCAGGCGATAGCTGCCCTCGGCCAGCTCGTCGCCCAGCCCGCGCCGCAGGGCGATGTCTTCGAGCGTCTGGGCGAAGAGGTCGGCCCGGCCAAAGCGCAGGTCGCTGGTCAGCAGGCCGCGCTCGGTCAGTTCCATCGCGCAGGCGATGGTCGAGCCGGCGGAGATGGTGTCCATGCCCAGGTCGTTGCACAGGAAGTTGGCGTTGGTGATGGCTACCAGGTCGTCCACGCCGCAGGACGCACCAAAGGCCCAGGCCGTCTCGTACTCCGGGCCTTCGCTTTCGCCCATGTCGGTCTTGCTGATGCGCGTGCAGGCGATAGGGCAGGCCCAGCAGGCGGCGTTCTTGACCAGGATGGTCTCGGTGATGGCCTCGCCGCTGATGGCGTCGGCTTGGTCGAAGTGCGTCTGCTGGAAGTTGTAGGCGGGCAGCGCGCCGATGGCGTTGATGATGTTCATCACCACTGCCGTGCCAAACTCCGGGAACGCCTGCGAGGTGACCGGGTTGGCCTTGAGCATCTTGGTCGCTTCGTATTGCACGAAGCGGAAACGCTCTTTGTCCTCCATCTCCACGCGCAGGTCGCCCTCGACGACAATTGCCTTGAGGTTCTTGCTGCCCATCACCGCGCCGGGGCCGCCGCGCGCCGCCGCGCGCGTGGCGTCGTTCATGATGGCGGCGAAGCGCACCAGGTTTTCTCCCGCCGGGCCAATGCACAACACATTGCGCTTGTTCTTGTCCTGGCCCAGCGCCTGCGAGGTCTCTTCGACGCGCTTGCCCCATAGGTGCGTCGCGTCGTGCAGCGAGACGCCCGCCTCAGTAATTTCGATGTACACTGGCTTGGGTGCCCGGCCCTTGATGATCAGGGCGTCGTAGCCGGCGCGCTTGAAGCGCATCCCCCAGTAGCCGCCGGAGTTGGCGTCGAGCACGGTGCCACTGAGCGGCGACTTGGTGCTCACCGAGAAGCGGTTGCTGGTCTGGAAGCCGGTGGCGGTCATCGGGCCGGTGGCGATGATCAGCACATTCTGCGGCGAGAGCGGATCAACCTCCGGCCCGACCAGGTCCCATAGCAGCCGCGCGCCCAGGCCGCGCCCGCCGATGAACTGCTGGGCCATGCCGGGGTCGAGCGGCTCGGTGGTGATGGTGCTGTGGGTGAGATCAATGACGAGAATTCTACCTATCCAGCCTTTCATCAAGATCACCTCGTTTGGTATATGTCCAACGGAAGTGCCGGCTTTGCCGGCAGGCGAGGGCCGCGTGCTGCAAGACGGCCCGATCAGGCCGAGGGGAAGCCGCCTCCTGCGCCGCGCGCCACGCCGCGTTCCTGCGCCACGCGCGCGGCGTAGCCGCTGGCGCGGTGCGCCGCGATGGGGTTTGGGTGTAGCCCCTTCTCCTGGCGGACTTTGGCCAGCAGTGGGCGCACGTCGGTCTCGTAGGCTTCGATCAGGACTCGATGCGCGCCGAGCACATCGCCTGCTCGCTGGGCGGCGGCCAGCCCCGCGTAATCCACGATCAGCGCCTTCGCATAGGCCACCTGGCAGTTGATCACGCTCTGGATCATCGCTTCGAGCTTCGGCTCGATGTTGTGGCTCTGGTCAATCATGTAGGCGACGCGCGCGGCCTTCTCGCCCGCGCTGACCAGCTCCGTGTAGATGGTGAACAGCTCGAACGGGTTTTCGGTGCCCACGATCAGGTCGTCGTCGGCGTACTTGCGCGCGTTGAGGTGGAAGCCGCCCAGCCGTCCCTCGTCCAGCAGGAAGGCGACGATCTGCGCGATGTTGGTACCCTGAGCGTGGTGCCCGGTGTCCACCAGCACCTCAGCCTGCGGCCCCAGCTTGAGGCACATGGCGTAGGCCGTGCCCCAGTCCGGCAGGTCGGTGCTGTAGAAAGCCGGCTCGAAGAACTTGTACTCCACCAGCATCCGGCTCCCCGGCGGCAGCAGCTTGTATGTCTCGGCCAGGCCCGCCTCCAGGCGGCGCTTGCGATCCACAATGCTGTCCTGCCCGGCGTAGTTGGTGCCGTCGGCCAGCCACACGCTGAGGATGTCGCTGCCCGTGTCGCGCATGATCTGGCAGCACTCGGCCATGTGCGCCAGGGCGCTCTCGCGCGCCCGGGGATCGGGGCTGCACAGCGACCCCAGCCTGTACTGCTCGTCCTGGAACAGGTTGGGGTTGACCGCGCCGATGCGCAGGCCCAGGCTGGCGGCGTACTGCTTGAGCGCGGGCCAATCATCCGTCTTGTCCCAGGGGATGTGAATCGCCACTGAAGGGGCGACGCCGGTCAGTTGGTGGACGTGGGCGGCGTCGGCCAGTTTCTCGTAGATGCTGCGCGCCGCGCCCGGCCAGGGGAACACCTTGAAGCGCGTGCCGCTGTCGGCGTAGCCCCAGGAAGGGGTCTCGATGGCCTGCTGGCTCAGCTTCGCTTGCACGGCGTCCACGTCCACGCCGCGCGCGGTCAACTGCTCGGCCAGCGCGTCGTAGCCTTTCAGAGTGAGGTCGGTGTCGTTCATGGTCTCTCTTCGATTCCAGGGATTCCGGGCAAACTCATGTAAAGGCGGTCTGCTAAGTCTCTTCGTCCACCAAGAAATCTCTAGGGCGCAGGACGATCTGCGTGCGGAAAAAAGCACTGGGGTGTGGCCCCTCCCCAATCTCGCGGCTGGGGAGGGGCCGTTGGGCTATCAGATAGACCTACTAGAAGTCGAAGTCGCCGATGTTCTCGGTGGTGAAGACGAAGGGCGGGCCAAGCAGGATTTCGCTGCCGTTGATGGACAGCTCACCCAGACGGCCAGCCTGCAACGTCTTGCTCTCCGGCGTCAGGTCTCCATCGATCATCGCCCGCAGCGCGTACATGGCCGCGTAGCCGAGGTCCACCGGGTTCCACAGCACAGTCGAGTCAATGCAGCCGTTCTCATGGAACGGGCGCATCTGGTTGGGCGTGGACACGCCGACCGTGCTGATGACCGCGTCCTCGCTGGCCGCAGCAACCGACGGATCAGCGTCGGTGGCGCACAGCTTGGCCTGGGCAATGGCGTCCGCCGCAGCAGGGGCGGCCACGCTCGACAGACCGATCACGCCATCCATCTCCGGCCCGTACTTGTTGATGAGGTCCTGGGTGCGGGTGAAGGCGAGCTGCTGGTCTTCCTGCGACTCAACCGTCTCCAGCCAGACCAGGTCCGGGTAGCACTTCTGGGTGTAGGCCCACATCTCGGCGATCCAGGCCGACTGGTTGGGGGCGGTGAAGGAGCTGGTGACGATGGCGAACTTGCCTTCCTCACCGATGGCCTTGACCAGTTCGTCAATGACGGCCTTGCCGAAGCCATTGAACGAAGCCTGGTTGACGAACCAGCTGCGGGCGTCTGGTTCGGCGTCAGCATCGTAGCCGACGACGTAGATGCCCTGGGCCAGCGCGTCACGCAGGGTGGGGGCGATGGCCACCGGGTCGTTGGAGGCGAACAGGATCGCGTCCACGCCCTGGCTGATGTAACGCTCCAGGAACTCGATCTGGGCCACGATGTCACCTTCGGTCGGGCCGTCGGTCGTGGCCTTGACATTGCCCATCTCCTCGGCGGCTTCCATGATGCCCTGGGAAGTGGCATTGAAGTAACCGATGCCGATCAGCTTGGGGATGTCCACCACAACGATGTCTTTGCCGGCCAGGTCGGGCGGGTCAACAGGCAGACCGCCATTATAGGGCAGCGGCTCACCTTCTTCGGCAGGAGGCTCTTCGCCGGGGCAGGGCAGCGGGTTGGGTTCCCAATCCACGTTGGCGCCCACCCACGGCTCATCTTCCTGGGCGCTGACCATCGTCGCCATCGGAACCAGAACCAGACTGCACAGCAGCAACAGGGCAAGGGCTTTCTTGGTCATGGATGTATCCTCCTAATGTCTCGCTTTGTGTAACAGTTGACAGGTGCTCGTCCGATTTACAGGTACGTCTGCTCTCTTCGTCTCGCGGCCTCCTTTCCACTGGGCGGCTAGCGCCGCACGTACCGCTGGATCGTGTTGTTGATCAGAATGGCCAGGATCAGAATGGCGCCAACCATCACCAACGAGGCGTCGCCCTTGTACCCGGCCAGGAGCAGGCCATTCTTGAGGGCTGCGATGAGGATGACCCCCAGCAGCGTGCCGATGATGCTGCCCGATCCACCGAAGATGCTGGTGCCACCCAATACAACCGCCGCGATCACGTCCAGTTCCATGCCCGTGCCCATGTCGGAGCGGGTGGTGGTGACGCGCGAGACGAAGAACACCGAAGCGATCCCGCACATCAGCCCGCTGAGGGTGTAGATAGCCAGCTTGACGCGCTTGACGCGAATACCAGCGAAGCGGGCGGCTAGTTCGTTGTTGCCAATGGCGTAGAGCGAGCGCCCAAAAGGAGTGCGCGCCAGAGCTATCGCCGCGATGAGAGTGGCCAGGGCCAGCACCCAGACCTGGTGGGGCAATCCCCATAGCTCGCCGCGCCCGATCTTGAGGAATTCCTGGGGGAAGCCCCGCGCCGAGCGCGCTTCGCTGATGCCCAGGGCTAGGCCGCGGTAGAAGGCCAGCGTCGCCAGCGTCATGATCAGCGGGGGCACGCCCAACCTGACGATGAACGTCCCATTGATGAAACCGCCTATGGCCCCGGCGACGATTGCAGCGACGATAGCCAGCTCGAGGGGCCAGCCGTAGTCTTGCCAGGTGAAGCCCAGGATAATGGCGCTCATGCCGAACATCGAGCCGACGGACAGATCAATGCCGCCGGTGATGATGATGAAGGTCATGGGCAGCGCGATCAGCCCCACCTCAAACAGCAGAACGGCTTCGCGCTCCAGGTTGCGGCGAGTCAGGAAACGGTCATTCTGCTCAGACAGGATGAAGATAGCCAGCAGGGTGATGACCAGCAGGATCATTTCCTGGCTTAGGAGGACCCGCTTGGCCAGGCGCAGAGCGCGGTTGGCAACGCTGTCTTGGAGTTCTTGCGCAATGGTCGTCATAGCAGTGTCTCGTGGCGTTGGTGCCTATTCTCGGCTCATCAGGTAGGACTGGCGACGGCGACGCAACAGATCGGCCAGCACGGTCAGCAGGATCAGCATACCCTGTACTGCCTGCAGCCAGTATTGCGAGATGCTGGTGAAGATCATCGCCGAGTCAATGGCTTTGAGCAGCACCGCGCCCAGCGTCGAGCCGATCACGGTGCCCACGCCGCCCAGGATGCTCACCCCGCCGATGACCGACGCGCTGATGATGAACAGTTCCAGCCCAGGGGGGACGGTAGACTGGATGGTGTTGAATTTGGTGGCGAACAGCAAAGACGCAATACCGGTCGTGACGCCATGCAGGATGAAGACGGTCATCAGCGTGCGACGTCTGGAGATGCCGGCCAGGCGTGCCGCTTCCGCATTACCACCAACGGCATAGATGGCCCGCCCGGTGTTGCTGTAGCGCATCCACAGGGCGGCCACAATCGTCAGGAAGATCATCAACAGCACGGGTACCGGGGTGCCCAGCAAATCCCATTGCGCCAGCTTGAACCCGGAAGGCAGGCCGTAGATCCACCTGCCGCTCGTCCACAGAATCAGCCCGCCTTTGAGCACGCTCATCATGCCCAGCGTCACCACGATGGCCGGGATGCCCAGGTAGGCGACCAGGAAGCCGGTGACCGCCCCGGCCAGCGCCCCGACGATCACCGGCACGACATAGGCCATCCACAGCGGGAAGTCTCCATCGGTGGCGATCTTGCCGGCGATGGTTGCCAGCAGGCCGATCAGCGATCCCACCGAGATGTCAATGTTGCCGGAGATGATCACCATAGACATGCCGATGGCCGCGATGGCGATGTAAGCGCTGTTCGCCAGCATGTCGGACAGGTTGCCCGCACTGACGAAGCGCGAGTTGATGGACGTGGTAATCACCGTCAGCACGATCAGGCTGAGAGTCAGGATCAACTCCTGGTTGAGCTTGGTGGTCAGACGGTCGCGGATGACGCGCACATCAAAGGCGGCGGTTTGTGAAGTCATGGCGTGCTACCTTCTGCGGCCAGCATTTCAGTCTGCGCAATACGTTCAGTGCCGTTGCCTTCCTGCGCTCCCATCATGGCAGCGGCTATCTTCTCCTGCGTGGCTTCTGCTCGCGTGAATTCGGCGACCAGACGCCCTTCACGCATCACCAACACACGGTCGCTCATGCCCAGAATCTCAGGCAGTTCGCTAGAAATCATCAGCACAGCCAGCCGCTGTTTGACGGCCAGCTCGCTCATCAGGCGGTGAATCTCGGCTTTGGTGCCCACATCAATGCCGCGCGTTGGCTCGTCCATGATCAGCACGCGAGGCGCGCTCGAAAGCCACTTGCTGACGACGATTTTTTGCTGGTTGCCGCCCGACAGCTTGTTGACGATCTGCTCGGTGCTATAGGCGCGGATACTCAGTTGTTGGATGGCCTGGCGCGCCAGCGAATATTCCCGGCCCGGGCTGATGAACGGCCCGCGCGCGATGGCCCGTAACACGGCAAGGGAGACATTCTCGCGGATGGTCATCTGCTTGACCAGACCTTGCGTCCCACGATCTTCCGGCGCGTAGGCAATGCCCATTCGCACTGCGTCGCTGGGGTGGCGGATGTGCACGGGGCTGCCGTTGAGCAGAATTTCGCCCGAATGGGCTGGCATCAGCCCGAAAATCACCTGGGCCAGCTCGCTGCGCCCCGACCCCACCAGCCCGGCCAGCCCCACGATCTCGCCGGCGCGCACTTCAAAGGACACGTCGCGCGTCAGGGGCGGACGGTGCAGATGGTGCACCTGCAACACCGGCTCGCCAATCGGCCCCTCCATCTTGGGGAACAGGTTGTCAATGCTGCGCTGCACCATCATGCTGATCAGGTCGTCTTCGTTGGTCTCGCTGACCGCTTTGGTGCCGATGTATTTGCCATCACGCAGCACGGTCACGCGGTCGGCCAGCTCAAACACCTCATTGAGCCGGTGACTGATGTAGATGATGCCCACGCCGCGCTCGCGCAGCAGCCGCACGATCTCGAACAGCTGCTCCACATCGGCTTCGGTGAGCGCGGCGGTTGGCTCGTCCATGATCAGGATGCGCGCGTTGTACGACAGCGCCTTGACGATCTCGACACGTTGCCGGTTGCCCACGCTCAGCGAGCCAACGTTCCGATTTACGTCCAGGTCGTGGATGTTGAGCGAGGCGAGCAAGCGTTCGGCTTCGGCCCTCATCGCTCGCCAGTCTATACGCCGGAACGGCCCCACCTGGCGCGATGGCGTGTGCCCCAGGAAGATGTTCTCGGCGACCGTCAGTTCTGGAAAGAGGCTGAGTTCCTGGTAGATGGTGGCGATGCCTTTTTCCTGGGCCTCGCGCGGGCTGTTGAACTGGATCGGCGCGCCATCCAGCCGCATCTCACCCTCGTTGGGCTTGTACACGCCAGAGACGATCTTGATCAGCGTGGACTTGCCAGCGCCATTCTCGCCAAGCAGGGCGTGTACTTCCCCGGCCCGCACGTCGAACTGGACATCATCGAGGGCTTTGACGCCTGGAAACGCTTTGGAGATGTGGTGAAGTTCGAGAAGTGTCTGCATATCAGCACTCTATGGATGGCCCATCTCTCACGAGACTAACGCCGCAAAGCGCGGCAACACCTGCTCCCACGCCGCAGTATCGCGGGGCAGGTACTCGATCACGTCTGCCGAGCGGCTGAGCAGCTCGCGCCCCTGCTGCACGCCCGATAGCTCGCCCAGCGCGATAAGCTGCACGATGGCATTGCCCAGCGCCGTCGCCTCGACCGGGCCTCCGTAGACAGGCACGCCCAGGGCGTCGGCGGTCATCTGGCACAGCAGCCGGTTCTTCGACCCGCCGCCAACGATGTGCAGGCGGCTGATGGTGCGCCCAGTCAGTTCTTGCAGCGTGTCGAACACCAGGCGGTACTTGAGCGCCAGGCTCTCATAGACGGCACGCATGAACTGGCCGACCGTCTCCGGGGCTGGCTGGCCGGTGCGCTGGCAGAACTCGCGGAGGCGCGAGGGCATGTCGCCGATGGGTAGGAACAGCGGATCGTCGGGGTCTACCAGGCTGCGGAAAGATGGGGCCTGCTGGGCGAGCGCAACCAACTCGTCCCAGGTATACTGCGTCCCCTGGCTCCGCCAGGTGCGGCGGCATTCCTGGGCCAGCCACAGCCCCATGACGTTCCTGAGGAAGCAGAACGTCCCGTAGGCACCGCCCTCGTTGGTGAAGTTGGCGGCGAAGGCGGCGTCGGTGATGATCGGCTCGGTCACCTCGACGCCGAGCAGGCTCCACGTGCCACTGCTGAGGTAGGCGAAGTCCTCGGACGTGGCCGGGACGGCGACGACGGCGCTGTTCGTGTCGTGGCAGGCCGGGGCGATGACTGGGATGCCCTGATACGCACCCAGGCGGGTGCCCGGCTGCACGACTTCGGGCAGGATGCGCAGCGGCACGCCAAGCGCGCCCAGCGTGGCCCGATCCCAGTCGCAGGTGCGCGGGTTGTAGCACTGCGTGGTGGTGGCCATGGTGAACTCGCCCACTGCCGTCCCGCTCAGCCAGTAGTTGAACAGGTCGGGTAGGGTGAGGAGCCGGCTGGCGTGCTCCAGCACCGGGCTGTTGGCCTGGACCAGGCTGGCGAGTTGAAAGAGGGTGTTGACCGACAGATACTGGATGCCCGTCCGCTCGTAGATTTCGCGCAGCGGCACGCGCTCCGTCACCCATTCGGTCATGCCCACCGTGCGCCCGTCGCGGTAATGGACGGGGTTGGCCAGCAGGTTGCCGTCGCGGTCGAGCAGGGCGAAGTCCACGCCCCAGGTGTCAATGCCGATGCTGGCGGCTCCCTGGGCAAACGAGTCGATGCCGCCCCGCACTTCGTGCCACAGGCGAAGAATGTCCCAGTAGATGGTGCCGCGCACCTCGACCGGCGTGTTGGGGAACTGATGGATGTTTTCGAGATGGAGGCGCCCTCCGTCGAAGCCGACGCGCATCACGCGGCCCGACTCAGCGCCAAGGTCTGCGGCAATAACGTACTTTTCAGCCATCATGCCACCCTAGAACAGCATTTCACCTGCGAGTTTCCAGGTGTATACGCGCGCAAAACCTCTTATGTGAAAGCTATCAGCTTTTGAAACTTTTGATCTGAAAGAGAGTATAGGACAAGGCATCGCCTGAGTCAATCTGTTTTAAGGCGATCAATAACAATAATATTAGCTATTAAAATCTGAAAAAGTCCCGTACCAACGGGCTTCTTCTTCGCCTCAGTGGCGGTCAACAGGCACCACGTCTACTGTCACCCACCGGTTGCACAGCTCGCTCACCAGGTGCGGCGGGGCGGAGTCGTCGGTGATGATGCGGTTCACCTGGTCGAGCGATGCGTAGGTATACGGTGCCACCTCTCCCCATTTACGCCCGTCCACAACAATGATTGTCTCCAGGCAGTGCTCGATCATCATCTGGCGCATCTTGACCTCTTCGGGATTCACGTCGGTGATTCCCGCGATGAGCGAGACTCCCCACGCTCCGAAGAACCCCAAATTGAGATTGATCGGGGGAAGGCCGTTCAGGGTCCCCACAATGGTCGCCGACTCCCCGCGCAGCCGCCCGGAAGTCATGAGGACGGTGTGGCGTGGGGTGTCGCGGAACTGCTGGGCGATGATCAGGCTGTTGGTGACGATGGTCAGGTTGGCGATCTGCTTGAGGTAGGGGACGAGAGCACAGGCGGTCGTGCTGCCGTCGAGGGCGATGCCGTAGCCGGGCTTGACCAGCGCAGCGGCATGGCGACCGATCGCGTCTTTCTGGCGCGTGGCTTCCCTGGCGCGCACCTCAAAGGATAGCTCGGACAGGGGAAGGCCAGACGCGCGCAGCACGGCCCCGCCATAAACGCGGTCTACGACTCGATCCTCGGCCAGGGTCCGCAAGTCCTGGCGGATGGTCACCGAGCTGACGCCCAGGCGCTCGCTGAGCGCGTTGACCGACAGGCGTCCCCCTCCCTGTTTGAGCAGCTCGACAATGGCCTTGTGGCGTTCGTGAATGGTTGACATGGTTTTCGAATTGATATAGATTGGAAACAAACTTGAAAGTCTATACGAGTCATTTTAGTACGTTTCTGGCATTTTGTCACCTGGATCACCGCAAATTGGGCGCAGGTCACGATAGGGGCGAAATGCTCGAACCGCGGAGACGCAGAGGACACGGAGAAGAGCTAGAGCGTGTTATGCACTCTTCAACCCCTATCCCCCGGCCCCTTTCCCTGCTTGCGGGGAAAGGAGAGAAAACTGTCCCTCCCCGCCAGCGGGGAGGGGCTACAGGGTGGGGTCAGGGCGCTACCCATGCGCCGTGCCCTGCACGCAACGCCGAGCGTGCGGAGTTCATAACACGCTCTAAGACCCTTTCGATGCGCTCTTCTTTCTCTGCGCTCTCTGCGCCTCAGCGGTGATCTTTTGCCCTGGACATGGGATGCGCCCCTTTCACACGGCCTGCGAGCGCGCGCATGGTTCACCCCGATCCTCAATGTTCGCTTGACATCGAGCAGCCGCAGGCTCTGTTGGCGTATTTGCAGCAGGAAGGCCACATCGCGCCCGGCGAAGTCCCCCAGATACGTTCGTTGGCGGGGGGCGTCTCCAACCGGACGGTGCTTGTCACCCGCGCTAGCGGCGAAGCCTGGGTGATCAAGCAGGCGTTGGACAAGCTGCGCGTGCCCGTAGACTGGTTCAGCAGCCCGCAGCGCATTCACCGCGAGGCCGCCGGGCTGCGCTGGCTGACGGCGCTCGCCCCGCCCGGCACCCTCCCCGGCTTCGTCTTCGAGGATCACCAGCGCCACCTGCTGGCGATGCAGGCGGTGCCTCAACCGCACGCCAACTGGAAGCAGGTGTTGCTGGCCGGGCAGCTTAATCCGGATCATGTCCGCCAATTCGCGCGGCTACTGGCGACCGTTCACCGCAAAGCCTACGAGCGCCGGGCCGAGGTCGCTCCGGCTTTCGCCGACCGCTCGTTCTTCGAGTCGCTGCGTCTGGAGCCGTACTACGAGTACACGGCGGGGCAGGTACCGGCGGCGGCGACGTTTCTGAGCGCGCTGGTCGCCGAGACACGCGCCACGCATCTTACGCTGGTGCATGGCGACTACAGCCCCAAGAACATCCTCCTCTATCAGGACCGGCTGGTGCTGCTCGATCACGAGGTGATTCATTTCGGCGATCCGGCCTTCGACCTGGGCTTCTCGCTGGCGCACCTGCTGAGCAAGGCTCATCACGTCGTCTCGCTGCGGGCCGCTTTCGCCGCCGCTGCCGAAGACTACTGGGCGACCTACCGGCGCGAACTGGGCGATCTGCCCTGGGCGGAGGCCTTGGAGCCGCGCGCCGTGCGCCACACGCTGGGCTGCCTGCTGGCGCGCGTCGCCGGGCGCTCGCAGTTGGAGTATCTGCGCGACGACGAGCGCCGTCGCCAGCGCGATGCTGTGACACGCCTGATGCAATCCCCGCCGGACGCCATGCCCGCGCTGGTGCGCTGGTTCGTCGAGGAGATCGAGCGATCTGAGCAGCCCCTCTCCCCGGCTGCCAACTCCTGACTTCCTACTACCCAGTCCTGAGGAACGTTGCTTCTATGCCAATCATCGAACGCCTGACCGCACTGGAAATCCTGGACAGCCGGGGCCGACCCACTGTCCAGGCGACCTGCCGCCTGCACAGCGGGGCAGAGGCGACCATCTCGGTGCCCTCCGGCGCGTCAACGGGCAGCGCCGAGGCCCTGGAACTGCGCGATGGCGATCCGCGCCGCTATGGGGGCCTGGGCTGCCGCCGGGCGGTGAGCCATGTCGAAGGGGCGCTGCAGGACGCGCTGGCCGGGCGCGGATTCGCGACGCAGCGTGCGTTGGACGAGGCGATGATCGCCCTGGACGGCACGCCGAACAAGTCCCGCCTGGGCGCGAACGCGATCCTGGCCGTGTCGCTGGCCTTTGCGCGGGCGGCGGCGGCGGAGCGCGGCGTCCCCCTCTACGCGCATTTTGCCGAGATGTGCGGCAGGCCACTCGTCGCGCTGCCGCTGCCCATGATCAACCTGTTCAGCGGCGGCAAGCACGCGGGGGCGCAGGTCGCCGCGCAGGACGTGCAGGTGATGCCCGTCTCCGCCGCGACGATGGACGAGGCCCTGGCGATGACCTACGCGGTGTTCCAGGCAGCCGCCGATCTGAGCTTCCGCGAGTACGGGATGCGCACGCTGACGGCGGACGAGGGCGGGCTGGCCCCTGCCTTCGGGCGGACGGAGGCCATGATCGCGGCGGCAGTGCGCGCCATCGAGGCGGCAGGGCTGCGGCCCGGCGCGGATGTCGTGCTCACGCTGGATGTCGCCGCCAGTCACTTCGCTCGCGACGGGCTGTATGACCTGGAGGGCGAGCGGCTGGACCGCGCCGGGCTGGTCGCGCGGTTGCTGGAGTGGCTCGACCGCTACCCGATTGTCAGCCTGGAGGACGGGCTGGCCGAAGAGGACTGGGACGGCTGGGCGGCGCTCTGCGACCAGGCGGGCGGGCGGATTATGGTCATGGGCGATGATTTTCTGTGCACCAATCCGGCGCGCATTGACCGTGCGATTGCCAGCGGGGCGGCGAACGCGCTGCTGCTCAAAGTGAACCAGGTGGGCACGCTGACTGAGGCCGCTGACGCCTGCCAGCGCGCCCGCGCGGCGGGCTGGCGCGTGGTGGTCAGCGCGCGCAGCGGCGAGACTGAAGACAACTGGCTGGCCGATCTGGCGGTGGGCTGGGGCGGCAATCATATTAAAATAGGATCGATCACTCAGTCCGACCGGCTGGCGAAATACAACCGCCTGCTGGCCATCGAGCGCGAGACAGGGCTGCCGCTGGCGCGCTGGTCTGGGGCGACACGCTAAGGGGCTACCTGTGAATTGCTGGGCGTAGCAGAGCAGCGCCCCTACCCAGGCGAATTTCAAGGGCAGATACACCAGAAAGGGAAACGTCGTGGACGTCCATCTCGATTACGGCAAGACCGGCCTGTCCGTCACCCTGCCCGACGATGCGAACATCACCGTCGTCAGCCCGCGCCCCATCTCGCCGCTGCCCGATCCGGTGGGCGCGCTGCGCCGTGCCCTGGAGCGCCCGATCGCTTCTCCGCCGCTGCGCGACCTGGTGCAGCCGGATGACACGGTGGCCATTGTCTTCAGCGACATCACCCGTCCCACGCCCAATCACCTGCTGCTGCCCGCCGTGCTCGACGCGCTGGCCCGCGTGCCCGCCGAAAACATCGTGCTGTGCAACGCCCTGGGCACGCACCGCCCCAACACGCCCCCCGAACTGGAGCAGATGCTCGGCGCGGAGATCGCCCGGCGCTACCGCATCGAGCAGAACAACTGCTTCGACCCCTCCACGCAGGTCTATCTGGGCGAGAGCAGCAACGGCCACCCGATCTGGATCAACCGCGCCTACCTGGAAGCCGACGTGAAAATCCTGACCGGCTTCATCGAGCCGCACTTCTTCGCGGGCTTTTCGGGCGGGGGCAAGGCGGTGATGCCGGGCATGGCCGGGCAGGTGACCGTGCTGGGCAACCACGACGCGGGCATGATCGGCAATCCGCGCGCCACGTGGGGCGTGACGGCGGGCAACCCCATCTTCGAGGAGGCGCGCGAAGTGGCGCTGCGCACGGAGCCGGCGTTCCTGCTCAACGTGACGCTCAACCGCGCCAAGCAGATCACCAACGTCTTCGCCGGCGATCTGGTGACGGCGCACGACGCGGGCATCGCTTTCGCCCGCCAGACGGCGATGGCCCCCGTGCCGGAGCCGTTCGACATTGTGATCACCACCAATTCCGGCTACCCGCTGGACATGAACCTCTACCAGTGCGGCAAGGGCATAAGCGCCGCCGAGCAGATCGTGCGGCCCGGCGGGGCGATCATCATGGCCGCCGAGTGCAGCGAAGGCATCCCGGATCACGGGCTGTTCGGCGAGATGCTGCGCGCGGCGCGCTCGCCGCAGGAGCTATACGATGCGGTGATGAACGCGCCGGAGACGCGCCAGGATCAGTGGGCGGCGCAGATTCAGGCGCGCATCCAGTTGAAGGCGGATGTGTACCTGTATTCGGACTACTTCGACGACGAGGCCACGCGCGAGGCC
>Ga0334890_1002666_pt1 | contig 19920 bp, 11 predicted proteins | sample GraSluR1_MG_3_FD_207220 | JGI IMG/M metagenome (GOLD analysis project Ga0334890, IMG submission 207220) | Sludge microbial communities from methane-producing bioreactor in Wageningen University, Netherlands - Granular Sludge_31_08-R1 | ecosystem: Engineered > Bioreactor > Anaerobic >... | reverse complement strand
GCCTGCGGTGACAGGGAGTCCCGCCGCCGGCTGGCCGAACAGGTATCGGGCGTTTGCCTCCACGGTGGGCGTCTGGCCGGGGGCGAACAGAGGCGCCGTGGGGACTGCGGTCACTTCCATGCGAACCGGCACGAAGGCTTCGATCAGGGCGCGGGTTTCGCCGAGCACCTCTTCCGCGCCCGGCAGGGTGACGGAGAATCGATACGCGCCAAGCTGCCCGTCGGGCAGGCTCAGATACTCCCCATGGAAGAAACCCTGCTGGTCGGGCTGTGATGCAATCGCGATTTCCTGCACGGCGCGACCGTCCGGCCGGGTGACCGTCAGGGTCATGGGGAACGCGGGCGGGACCTGACCGATGTCGTCGCGGATGAGCCCGGTGAGGTGGACCGGGTCGCCGGGCCGGTAGACGCCGCGCTCGGTGTACAGCAGGAGGTCGTACGTGCGCGGGTAGGGCCGGCCGGAATGGTCCATGTTGTCGAACACCCAGCGGTCACGCTCCGGAACGACGTAGTTCAGGTCGTCGCCGAGCCGGGCGGTGATCAGCCAGGGCTCGCCGTCGGGGTGATTGTCGGGGACGGCCAGCCGGGCGATTCCATCCGCGTCCGTCGTGGCGGCGCCGAGAGTCTGGTTGTTGTATGACCAGGCGGTGACTTCGGCCCCGGGGACGGGCCGGGCGGTCCGAAGCGAGGTGACCCAGGCGGTGACGCCGTCTCGTTCTCGTTTGGCGGTCAGCCCCAGGTCGGAGATGCAGATGATGGCGGTGTCGGCGGTCCACGTGCGGTCCGTGGCGCCGGCTCGGACGTAGTACACGCCGGGCTGATCCGGAAGCACCCGTTGCAGGTCGATGGCGGTCACCGTGGGTGTGTTGCGGGGCAGGTCAAGCGGGATGGTCAGCTCGTCCAGCTCTCGGGCCGTGGCTCGCGATCCTTCGCCGCGGACGTGGGCGACGAGGTTGTTCTCGTGGACGCGTTGCGTCTGGATCGCCACGCCGGCGACGTTCACCGCCTTCAGTTCCACCTCACGGTGGCCGTGGGGTGTGAGGATTCCTCGCCGCACAGGGAACCGCAGCCCGGGCCATCGATCGGGCACTTCAAACGCCACGCTTTGCGGCTCACCCAGGGTAGACCCGTCCACGGCGACGGCCTCGGCCCCGACGGTGGCCGTATAGGTCTGCCCGGACTGAAACGGCCCCTCGATCCGGAGCGATCCCCAGAAGCCGCGGCGTGTTCGCAGGCCGGTGACGGGCGGGTCCGTCTGGACGGTCGGCAGGGCCTTCTCGCCGTGCAATGGGGATGAGAGATAGAGTTCCACGGTGACGTCCTGGTTGAGGGAGGGGCGGTCGACATCAGCGCGGAGCAGGGCGAACCGCGGGGTGACATCGAGATACCGGGTTTCGTCCCGACCGAGCGGGCGGTTGCCGCCGTGCCCGGTGAGGGCCGCGGCCAGGGTCAGGCGAATCCTGGCGGCGTCGTTCCGTGGGCATTGGACGAGGATGCGTTCGGCAGGTTCCGGCGTCAGGCTGACCGCCTCGAGCACGTTGCCGGAGGCGGGCTCGGATGGGGTCGGCCGGTCCTCGTCGGTGGCGGTGCGGATGCGCAGGTGGCGGAGCAGGTCGCCCGGGTTGACCGGCTGGTTGAACGTGAGTTCCAGGGTTAGATCGGATCGGTCCACGGAGAGGAGTTCGTGAGACACCAGTTGCAGGGGTCGCGTGGCAAACTCGAACGAGGAGGTCCCGACGAGCACACGGCCGGTCTGCGTTTCGGCGTCGGCAGCGGGTTTCACGACGTAGACCCGGCCGGGCGCCAGCGGCTTGTCCAGGCGATACTCCAGCCGGTCCGGCTGGGCCCAGACCCACTGCCCGTCCGGGGGCGGATCCACGACGAACGGTGAGCGGTCTGCCGGTCTGCCGACCATGCCGGCGTGTACGAGCGGCTCATCGAAGACAAGGGTGAGCCGGTCGGCGTCGTCAATGTTCCGCGTCGGCAGGGCGGCGAGGACGCGAAGCTTGGGCCGGTCCGTGCGGGTGGCCGCAAGATAGATGAAAACCAGTCCAACCGTGTTCAGGACGAGCAGGGCGGCAGCCAGGACTGTAAAGCGAGTGCGGGAAAGCATGGGGTTCGACTCCGTGAACCGAGGGTGCATCCGTGCGGGGTGAGGTTGCGTCGTCTTATAGCACATCGTTACGCGCGAACACAAGAGGGAATGTCTCGCCAGACAGGAAATCACGCGGCGAATCCATACCTGTTCTCCGGTTGGGTGAGAACCCGGCTGTTTGCGCATGGTTGACTCGCGGTGGACAACTTGGGTGCGGGTCGGGTATACGAATAGCCGGGCGCGGCTCCGGGTGACGGTAACACATCGACCGGCGAGAAGGTCTTCATCATGCGTATCCGCTGGAAGTTGCTGCTTCTTCTTCTCACGACGGCCCTTGTGCCCATGGCGTTCCTGACCGTGTTCCAGAACCGGTCATGGGACCGGCTCGGGCATGAGCTGGGGTACCAGTCGCGTGCTACACTTGCCGAGCGAGCAGGCCAGCAGTTGCTCCAACTGGCACAGGATCACGCGCGATCGCTTCGGCGGGAGGTCCAGACTCTCAATTTGGCCGTTCGCACGCAGGCCAGGGAGGCCGGCCATTGTCTGGCCCTGCCGCCGCCGTCCGAGCCGGCAGTCTACTGGGCGGAACAATACGATCAGGCGGATCCGGCCATTCCGGGGCTGGTGCGCTCCGAGCAGCACTTCCGGCATACACCGGACGGGAAGCGGGAGCCCGTGCTGATCTCCTTCGACGCGCAGGCATTCGTATTGGCGCCCGGGGTAGACCGTGCGGCGGTCCGGGAAGAGGTGACCCGCCTCAGCTCGATGGTGGACATCTTTCGATCCATTCGGGCCGGGCACGCGGAGTCCGTCTACTGGCAGTACACCGCCCTGGTCAGCGGCCTTCATTCGTCCTTTCCCGGGCACGGCGGGTATCCCGACGGGTTCGACCCGCGTCAGCGGGTGTGGTTCACCAACGCCCTCGCCGAAGGGAAGGTTACGGGCAATCCGCCGTTCGTGGACACCACTACGGGAGAAGTCGTCTTCACGACTTCGGCTCCGATCATCGGCCGCGGTGGCGGACCCGTCGGGGTGACGGGTATCGACGTCAGCATGCTGGATATCATACGGGCTCTCAGCGTGCCCACGGCCTGGTCTGAAGATGCGGATGTCATGCTCCTATTGCCCGCCGCGGAGATTTCTCCGGGGGATGAGCGCGTGATGATCGTCGCCCAGGGGAGCTACCTCGACGCGCGAGCGGAGCACGGCCAACCCATTGAGCGGGAATACCTTACGTCGGAGAACGCGTCGGAATTGCAGGCCCTGGCGGCGGATTTGTCTGCCGGCCGCTTCGGCCTGCGGCAGATGCCCCGGAAGGGCCGGGACTGCCTGTGGGCGTACGCGCTGGCGGATCGGGGCGTGAGCGTCTGCCTGGTTGTCCCACACGACGACATCGTGGCGGAGGGGGCGGAGGCGCAGGACAGGGTCATTCAGCGGACCCGCCGCCAGCTCGAGCTGGCAGGCGTCGTTTTCGGGGTGGCGGCGCTGGTGGTGCTGGCGGTGGCGTTGTGGGGCTCACGGTCGGTGACCCGCCCGATTGCGGAACTGGCGGACGTGGCGGAGCATATCGCGGTCGGGGATTTCAAGATCCGGGCGACGGTCCGCTCGCGTGATGAAATCGGTGACCTGGCCCGGACGGTGAACGAGATGCTGCCGCAGCTCGAAGACCGGATGAGACTGCGACACTCCCTGACGCTCGCCAAAGAGGTGCAGCAGGCGCTGCTGCCAAGCGCTCCGCCGCAGATCGAGGGCCTGGATGTCGCCGGCACGAGCCTCTACTGCGACGAAACGGGCGGGGACTACTACGATTTCGTGGAGCTCCGGCAAATCGGGCCGCGCTGCCTGGCAGTGGCCGTCGGCGACGTGACCGGGCACGGGATTGCCCCGGCCCTGCTCATGGCGTCGGCTCGGGCGCTGCTGCGCAGCCGGATCGGCCAGCCGGGCGGCCTCGGACCCATGCTGGGGGAGGTGAACCGGCAGGTTTATGCGGATTCCAGTCGGGGCCGGTTCATGACGCTGTTCCTGGGAGTGCTGGATGCGGACGCGCGAACGATCCGCTATGTCTGCGCGGGGCACGATCCGCCCATCACGTACGAGCCGGCCACGGGGCGGTTCGATGAGCTGGGGGGCGGCGGCCTGCCCCTGGGCATCACGGACGAGACGGAGTACGAGGAGTACCAGGCGTCGCTGTCGGCGGGGGAACGGGTCATCGTGATCGGCACGGACGGCATCTGGGAGGCCTCAAACGAGGCGGGCGAGATGTTCGGCAAGGACCGCCTGCGCGAGGTGCTGCGCAGCCATGCGACCCAGCCGGCCGAGGCCATCCGCCAGGCCATCACCGACGCCGTGGTCGCCTTCCGCGGCCGTCAGCCCCAGGAGGATGACATCACGCTGGTGGTGATCAAGCTGCTGTAGGGCAAGGTGTGGCCTGCGCGCCCGTGCCCACTCGCAGATTCTCTGGCTGCAACGTGAGCGAGGCTCGCACGTCTGGGTCCACGCAGTCAGACCGCTTGGCCGGGCAGCGGTGCGGAACGGACAGAAGCCCCATGCCCCGTTCTTGCGACATCCCGTTTCCGAGTGTTTGAGTCTCCACCTGCCCGACTCCGAAAATGCGGCCGGCGGCGCCCCGGCACTCTTGCCGAGACGCCGCCGACAGCGCGCGTCAGGAGGAACTCGTGAGGTCACCTTCTTCTACCGCCGCCTCACCTGGCGGTTGCGGGCCATTCCGGAAGAGCCCGGGCCGCTTCTACCGAATCACGATGGTCCGCCGAACACCCTGTCGGACCACCTTCTTGACCACAGTCTCGGCGGGGCGAGGCGCCGGAGCGGGTGACACGCTCGCTGGAGACCGGCTGGAAAGCCGGTCCCACGAGGGAGGCGACTCGCTCGCCCGCGGGGCGCTTGCCACCACGATCGGAGTCCGCAGCACGCCCGGACGGGTGTTCGACTGCGTCTGCGAAACCACCGTGCCGCGCGGCCCGGTTGCTCCGCCGGTGGTCGCCACGGCCACTGGGCTGCGTCCGAAAGAACCCGGACGGGCCGATCCGCCGGCGTCCACGCTGCGGTTCGCATCACCATCGGCCACGGTTCGACCGACACTCGTCGCCACGCTGCCGTCCAGGCCGATGGCCATGTTCAGGGTGCCGGCCGCGGCGGCCCCGAATCGCGGGGCAACGGCGTAGCTGGTGGAGAGGCTCAAACCGTTCTCGTCGAATCCGAAACTCAGGCCTTGCGCGAAGTTGGTTCTTCCGCTGCGGGTATTCGTCTGGGCAAAACCGATTCCGTTGCCTTCGTAGCCCGCGGTGGCTGCCGCGGTGCCCGGCCCCCAGCGGTTGGACGAAGCGCTCGCCGAGCTGTTTGCCTCGCCGGCCAGGGCGGTCAGCCCCGGCATCAATCCCATCGTCAGACCCCAGATGATCGCGTTGCGTTTCATGGCTTTTTCTCCTCAGTTCCCGCGGGCCGGAGGAATCCGGCCCGCGGGATCAATCAGATCTACCCAGTGTGCAGCTGGTCCCCTACCACACCTAGCGTCGAATCTCGACCGCCGAGACACGAGTCGTCGCTCGACCCGCCCGATGGGCCACACCCACCGCTCGCACGTCCGCCCGGGCCGTCCGATACGGCCCGCTCACCGCCACACCCAGTCCGTCGGACGTCGCCGAGCCGTAGACCGACCCGTCGCTGATCGCCCGGACCTGGCTGTGGGCGATTCCGCCGTATGCGTCCGCCAGCGAGTCACTCGTGCTCACCGCTCGTCCGCCCATCCAGCCGCGAGAGATCGCGGCACTGTCGCTGATGGCGATGCCCTGAAAGCTCGTTGCGGTCGAACGCGACAGGCTTTCCGCCAACCCGCCCAGGCTGCCTTCGGAATACGCGTTGCTGTCACTCAGCGCCACGCCTCCGACGGTGGCAGCCACGCTCTGGCTTTCCGCGATCGCGCCGCCCCACCACGAGCCGCGAGCGGTCGCGTTGGAGTTGCTCACCGCAAGGCCGCGATCCGCGACGGCCACCGACGTGCTGCGAGCCGCTCCGATGCCCAACCCCGTCGCGGTGGAGTTCGCCACGGCACGTCCGCCGTTGGTCGCGCCGGCATAGGCGTCGGACCTGCCGTTGCCGATCGCCACCGACGTCGAGGTGGCCGACCCTCCGTTGGTGGCCACCGAGGTGGCCCTTGCTTCGGCCGCGAGGGAGGCGGCCGTCATCGCCAGCATCATTCCCGTTGCTATGATTGGGACCCGTTTCATGGCTGCGCCTCCTGATTGAGTGTCCGCATTCACCCGCCCCGGCGTCCCACCGACTCCGGGGCTCCACCCTGATAGACCGCGGCGGGGCGAAATGGTTAGCAAGTGTGAAGAATATTCTGACGTGAAAAGTCCTTATATGTCAATCACAAATCTAAACGATTGAAATATAACAGGTTATGGCGACAGCGGCGGCTGACTGGACGGGCGTATATTGGGCTGTATGCCGTTGTGCGCCCACCCTCACGTCTGCAAACCCGCGCTTGACCGCGCTGGCCTCGAAATCGAAGATCGTGCCGGTTCTCGCGGCGGACCGGGGGAGATTCGGAAGGAAGAGAGAGACGCGGCGAGCCGTTCTTCCTCTGCGGGCGAAATCGACCGCCCGGGCGGCACGCGGTCGAAGAGGCGCGTCGCTCGACAGACAGGTCAGAGCGCCACGCCCTGGCACGCGGAGCGCACCACCGCGTCCGGCACGTCGTCGCGCAGCACGGTGGCGCCCAGGCCGTTCGGCAGCGAAAACCGGACCCTGCCGCCGGCGACCTTCTTGTCACGCGACATGTAGCCCTGCAACTCCGCCTCCTTCAGCGGCGTCTCCAGCCGCACGGGCAGCCCGTAGGATTCAATGCAACGCACCACGCGGTCCGCATCCGTCGACGTCAGCAGGCCCAGGGCCGCCGCGATCCGGCACTCGGCCACCATGCCCAGCGCTACACACTCGCCGTGCCGCAGGGCGAAGCCTCGGGCCGACTCGATCGCGTGCCCCACAGTGTGCCCGAAGTTCAGCGACGCACGCAGCGCCGTACGCTCCCGCTCGTCGCGCGAGACCACGTCCGACTTGATCCGCACGTTACGCTCGACCAGTTCCGTCAGCACGGCGAGATCCTGGGCCAGCACACGCTCCCGCTGCATTTCGTGCCACGAGAGGAACGGCTCGTCGGTGATCACCGCGTGCTTGATGGACTCGGCCAGACCGGCCACCAGGTCTCGCGGCGGCAGCGTCCGCAGGCACTCCGGATCAATCTGAACCAGCACCGGCTGATGGAACGCCCCGACCAGGTTCTTGCCCGCCCGATGGTTGACGGCCGTCTTGCCCCCGATGGCCGCGTCCACATCCGCCTCCACCGTGGTCGGGCAGATGGCGAACGCCACGCCGCGCATCCAGGTCGCGGCCGCAAACCCGGTCAGATCGCTGACCATTCCGCCGCCCAGGGCGAGCAGTGCCCCGTCGCGAGCCAGCCGCATCTCCCCCAGCCGGTCGTAGACCCGTTCGGCCGAGGCGAGCGATTTCGTCGCGTCCCCAGGCGGCAGCACCAGCGCTTCGCTCTCCAGCCCCGCTTCGCCTAGGCTTGCCAACGCCGCCTCCGCGAACAGCCCGGCCACGGTCTCGTCGCTGACCAGAAGCACCTTGGTGGGGCGGGCCAGTTCCAGCAGCGACGGGCCGAGCTGCTGCAGGGCGCCGGGGCGGACTGTGACCCGCGTCCGGCTCGTGCTGAACGGAATGTCGAACATGCTCACGTCGCGATCCTCCCTTTGGCGGCCATGATACCGGCGGGCGAGCCTCGCCGGAAACCCGTGTGGTCGCCGGGGTTGCATTGCGATCCGCTCGTATGTAACGGGACCACAATATGTTGAGCGACAGCTTCCTACCAGCCGCCATCCCTGCCATCGCTGGCAAATTACTCGCGTTTGGTGTAAACTGGCAGGCTGTATGACTCGTATAAGAATGCAACGGAGGACTTGAGACCGTTACCCTGCCATACGTGAAATGGAGTGCCTGACGTAACCCGCGAGTCACCCGGGGTTTATAGCGGCTTCCCCGGTGGAATCTCACAGGGGTGAGAACCTCCTCCCGAACGCTAAGTTCAATCCTGGTAAAGAGTAGTAACGGTTTCTTCATTGACGCTGCCGCTTATCGGAGTTAGAATCCTGCCCATGGCACGGTCAACTGCTGTTAAGACGAAGCCCAAGCCGTCGTCCAAACCAGCTCGAAAACCCACCTCCGTAACCAAGGCTGCCCCCCGGCGGGCGGCGGTTCGGAAGCCGAGCGGGGCCTTGGTGCGGACGTACAAGGCAGCCTTGAACTACCTCAGCTCGCTGGTGAACTACGAGCAGAGTGGCCGGTTTGGGTACAACTCCACGAATTTCAACCTTTCCCGCATGACCCGGCTGCTCAGCGCACTGGGCAACCCGCAGCGCGCGTTCAAGACAGTCCACGTGGCGGGGACAAAGGGCAAGGGCAGCACGGCCGCGATGGTGGCGGCCATGCTTCAGGGTAACAATCTGAAAGTGGGGCTGTATACCTCGCCGCACATTCTGACGGTGCGCGAGCGGATCGCGATCAGCGGCGACATGGTTTCCGAGTCCAAGTTCACGAAGCTGGTGGACGCCATCAGCCGCGTCAAGGCGCACGGGGACGCGTTCACGTATTTCGAGGTGCTGACGGCCATGGCCTTCCTGCACTTTGCGGCAGAGAAGGTGGATGTGGCCGTTATCGAGACGGGCCTGGGCGGTCGGCTGGACTCCACGAACGTCATTCGGCCGGAGGTCTGTGCGATCACGTCGATCAGCATGGACCATACGGGTCAGCTTGGAAACACGCTGGCGGCCATCGCCGAGGAGAAGGCCGGCATCATGAAGCAGGGCATCCCGGTGATCAGCGCGCCGCAGCGTGCCGAGGCGCGGCAGGCGCTGGCGGCCGCTTCGGAGAAGATCGGGGCCCCGCTGCTGTTCACGGGTGACGACATCGAGTTCAGTTACCGGTTCGAGGCGTCGCGGGCGTTGGGGCCGCACACGCGGCTGTGTCTGACCACGCCGAACAGCCGGTTTGAGCACGTGCACGTCCCGCTGCTGGGCGAGCACCAGGCGATTAACTGCAGCGTGGCCCTGGCCGTGGTGGACGTGCTGAAGAAGCGCGGCCTGCCGATTGACGACCAGCTTGCGATTGACGGGCTGGCGTCCGTGCGGCTCAGCGGCCGGATGGAGATGATCTGCGAGAACCCGCGCATTCTGGTGGACGGGGCGCATAACGCAGCCAGCGTCCACGCGCTGATGCGGGGGATCGGGCAGAACGTGCCGTACGACTCCATGATCGTGATTTTCGGCTGCCAGCGGGACAAGGACGTGACGGGCATGTTGCGTCACATCCAGCTCGGGGCGGACAAGGTCATCTTCACCACGACGGGCTCCCCGCGAACGATGGACCCGCACGACCTGGCCACGGCCTACGTGGACCAGTGCGGCAAGATGGCCCAGGTGGCGGAAGACCTGGAAGAGGCCATCCGCATCGCGGGCAGCGCGTTAACGCGCGAGGACCTGATCTGCATCACCGGTTCCTTCTACCTGGTGGGCCGGGCCAAGCGCCTGTACGCCCAGAAGGTGGGACAGACAGTGGGCCAGTAGGTCCGCGGAAACCACAGGAAACATCCAATCGCACAAACCCGTGGAAGGGGAGCGGGCGGGTCTCGCCGCCGCGTTTCGTCTGGGGTCTTGGTCCCAGAAGCACTTGTCGTCTCATCGCATGCCCGGGGCTTCTGTGCAGCCGGCCTTCGGCCGTGGCTCGGCAGACGGGTCGCTTTTCGGCAGAGCGGGCCGGCGTACGACCCATTTTGCCGCAGCCTCTTTCAATGCATCCAACCTGCTTGTCGCGTGCATGCCTGGCCGGAATCGGGACGGCCCGGTCCGCGGGCTGGGACATGCGCCCCATCGGTATTTCTGTATTCCGGCCTGCCATCCTGTGGCACTGTACTGCGCCCGGGCATTGTAATGCGATGTAACTCGAGCCGAGAGACGGATTGAACCGATACGGTGTGTGCCGCAGTAGCGCAGGGCAGCGAGAGCAGGCGTACAGCACCACGCTTTGAGCTGCGAGCGGGCACGTGCGTGGCGACGGTCGGGGAGCTGCGTGGAAGTCTGACGAACGCATACCTCGTCTTTCGTCCCCGTGCAAAGCGACGTGCCCTGAGCCACTGCGGTATGGAACGCGGCGAGGCCGCGTTGCGAGCACGCAAAACACGAAACCCCTGAAAAGGCCGGCCACCATGTCCAACACGGTTACGATCAGTCCGCTGACCCGGATCGAAGGCCACCTGGCCATCCACACCGAGACCGAGCCGCACGCGGGCGGCGCCGGCGTGCATGTCACGCAGGCCCACTGTGAAGGCGAGATGTTCCGAGGGCTGGAGCAAATTCTGGTCGGGCGCGATCCGCTGGACGCCCAGCAGATCACGCAGCGGACCTGCGGAGTCTGCCCGATCTCACACGGCATGGCCTCGGTTCGGGCCCAGGAGCAGGCGTACGGCATTCGTCCCGTCCGGAACGGGCGGCTGCTGCAGAACCTGATCGCGGCGGCGAACTACCTCCACTCGCACGTCCTGCATTTTTACCAGCTCGCCGCATTGGACTTCGTCGACGTGACGGCCGTGTTGAACTACACGGGGTCGGACCGAACCCTGCTCAAGCTCAAGGCGTGGGCACAGTCGGCCCTGGACCGCAAGGACGTCTTCCCGGTCGCGCCGTTCCTGCCGCGGTACGAGGGTGACTACGTTTCGTCCGCGGAGGTCAACTGCGCGCTGCTGGCCCATTATGCGGACGCCCTGAAGGTCCGGCGCACGTGCGACGAGATGGGAGCGGTGTTCGGGGCGCGGTTGCCGCACTCCACGGCCCTGCTGCCGGGCGGATGCACGCAGAAACCCACCCTGGAGCGCATCCTGGCCTATCGGTCTCGGCTGGACGAGGTGCTCGCATTCGTGGAGGACGTGTACCTGCCGGACCTGTTCGAGGTGGGCCGTCAGTTCCCGCAATACTTCGATATCGGGCGCGGCTGGGGGAATTTCCTGGCGTACGGCACGTTTGAAATGGACGACGGCGGACGGAAATTCTTCCCGCCCGGCACGTTCATCGACGGCAAGTGGGAAGCGTTTGACCCGCGTCACATCAGCGAGGACGTCAGCGTTGCCCGGTACGAGGACGGGCCGGCCCGCCACCCGTTTGAGGGCGAGACGCGGCCGAAGCCGGGCAAGCCCGGGGCCTATTCGTGGATCAAGGCCCCGCGTTATCGCGGCCTGCCGTTGGAGGTCGGTCCGCTCGCCCGGGTGCTCGTGGACTACCACGCCGGGAACAACGGCTGGTCCCGCAAGCCCGTGGACTCGACCTGCGCAAAGCTCGGCATCACGCCGGACAAACTGGTGTCCGTGATGGGTCGGCACGTGACGCGGGGACTGGAGACCCTGGCTCTCGTGCAGCAGTGCTTCCGCTGGCTGGACGAGATCGCCGTGGACCAGCCGGCCGTCACCGCGTTCGAGTTCCCCAAGAGCGGCCGGGGCGCGGGCCTGGTGGAGGCCCCGCGCGGGGCGCTGGGACACTGGCTGACGGTTGAGGATTACAAGGTGAAGTCGTACCAGAGCGTGGTGCCGACGACGTGGAACTGCTCGCCCCGGGATTCAAAGGGGCAGTCCGGCCCTGTGGAAAAGGCGCTGGAAGGCACGCAGGTGGCTGACGCATCCCAGCCGATCGAGCTGGGGCGCATCGTGCGGTCGTTTGACCCTTGCCTGGCCTGTGCCGTGCATTGATCGTGCGACGAAACCGGCAGGATGGGAAAGCCCTTGGAGATGACAGCCATGGCAGAGATTTCGCGAAGGGAATTCCTCCGAATGGGGGCCGTCCTGGCGGCCGGCGCCGGGCTGGGCCCTGGCGCCGCGGAAGCCCTGGCCGCCGGTCTGGAGCGGGTGTTCACCGGTCAGAAGCGCGTGGTGTGGCTGCAAGGCATGTCATGCACCGGGTGCAGCGTGTCGCTGCTGAACTCCGACGAGCCGGGGCCGGTGGAGCTGATCACGCAAGTGATTTCCGTGGTGTTCCATCCGACGTTGTCGGCGGCGCAGGGCCACCTGGTCACGGAGACGCTGGACCGGCTGGCCGAGGCGGGTGATTTCTTCCTGGTTCTGGAAGGGGCGGTGTGCCCGCAGATGCCGCAGGCATGCATGGTCGCCGGCAAGCCGCTGACCGAGCTGCTTCCGCCGTTGCTGAGGCGGGCCCAGTTCGTCGTGACGGCCGGCTCCTGTGCGGCGTTCGGCGGCATTCCGGGGGCGGAGGGCAACCCGACGGGCGCCATGGGCCTGAAGGAGTTCATGGCCAGCCGGGGCATTCCCGTGGAGAACAAGCTGGTAAACTGCCCGGGCTGCCCCGTGCATCCGCACACGATGGTGACCACGCTGGCGTATCTGGCGGGCGTGGGCTACCCCGCCGTGGATCCGGCCACGCTGACGCCGAACATGATCTGTTCCAGCTCCGTTCATGATGACTGCCCGAGATTCCATCACTGGCAGAAGCAGCACTTCGCGGAGCACTTCGGGGACGAGGGGTGTTTGTTCAAGCTGGGGTGTCTGGGTCCGCTAAGCCGTTCAAACTGCTCGCACCGTCAATGGAATGGGGGGATCAACTGGTGCATTCGGGCCGGGGCGCCGTGCATCGCCTGCACGAGCGAGGACTTTGCGAAGCGGAAATCGTTCCCGTTTTATCGCCACGGCGAGAAGTACCACGCGGTAGCGTATGGTGATGCCGACCGAAAGGGGACTGCCACATGATGCTGCAAAAAGCCAGCTTGGCCCGACGGATGTACGTGCCGACGATCGGGCTCTTCATCGTGTTCATGACGGTGCTGCTCGGCGTTCAGCACTATCTGTACGTGCATGGTTTCGAGGCCACGCTGGGGAAGATTGAAGGCTCGTCGCTGGAAGTGGAGCGCGCGGCGTCCAAGGGGATGACCCAGGGTCTCTGGGCCGCCACCGAGCGCTGGCTGCAGACGGGTGAGCACACCCAGTTCGTGGACTTCGCGAATCGGCAGCGGGAGCAATCGGGCATCGGGGCGATCGCCTTCGTGGGTCTGTCCAGCACGGTCGAGCTGGCCTCGCCGGCGGACCGCGTGGGGACGGCGCTGGCCGAGGGTGTCTGGGACGAGGCCGCCAAGGCCCCCGACCTGATCGTCAAGGAGGACCAAGATGCGATCAATCTGTACCAGCCGTTGTACGTCACGGCGGACATGCGCCGGCTTCAGCCGGACATGGAGGTGGGCACCCTGTACGGGCTGCTTCACCTGGAGTTCCCCAAGGACCGCTTGAATCAGATGCTGGCGGACGCCCGTTCCGTGTTCGAAGGCCGGGTGAAGCAGTCGCTGACCCTGACCTGCGGGATGGGTGTGGCGGCCCTGGTGGTCATGGCGATCAGCCTGTTCCCGCTGGTGGTCCGGCCGCTGGTGCGGTCCCTGCGGGGCGTCATCGGAAACCTGGCCGGCGGCTCGAACGAACTGGTGGAGATTTCGCGGCAGATCGGCGGATCCAGCCAGCGTCTGGCCACGTCTGCGTCCGAGCAGGCCTCATCGCTGGAAGAGACCAGCAGCGCGATGGAGCAGATGTCGGCCATGACGCGGACGAACGCGGAGAACGCCCGCGAGGCGGACACGCTGAGCACGCAGGCGCAGGAGAACGCCGCCGCGGGCGACAAGACCATGGCCCGGCTCACGCAGGCCATGACCAGCATCAACGAATCGTCGGCGCAGATCGCCAAGATCATCCGGGTGATCGAGGAGATCGCGTTCCAGACGAACTTGCTGGCCCTGAACGCCGCAGTCGAGGCGGCCCGGGCGGGCGAGCACGGCAAGGGCTTTGCGGTGGTGGCGGATGAGGTGCGAAACCTGGCCGGTCGGGCGGCCGAAGCGGCCCAGAGCACGCGAACTCTGGTCGAGGACTCGGTGGTGCGGGCGCAGGGCGGCGTGGAGGCCGTTCATGAAGCAGGCACCGCGTTCGGCGCGATCGTGACCGGCGCGCAACGGGTGTCCGAGCTCGTGGGGGAGATCGCCCGGGCCTCTGAGCAGCAGGCGCAGGGGGTCGACCAGGTGAATAGCGCGGTGTCGCAGATGACGCAGATGACGCAGGAGTCGGCATCGGAGGCGAGCCATTCCTCGTCCGTGGCCGAGCAGTTGGGGACGCAGGCAGAAACGGTGAAGGGCATGGTGGACGCGCTGGTGGGCATCGTGGAGGGGGCCGGCCGCGCGCACGACCAGACCGAATCCTGAAATTGGGAATCACCAGGGGACTCTCGCATCCCGAGAGAGGTCGATGCTCGGGACCGGCTCAGCGCGAGCCGGTCCCGTCTGCCATTCAGGGGGGCTTCTCGGTCGGCGAAGTCCGTGTATCCGGCGGCGTCGTTCCCGCCGCGAGCCCGGCGCAGCGAACGGGCGGGCGCCTCCCAGGCTGAGAGACGCCCGCCCGTCTGTGTTGCCTTCACCGCCGCGCCGCTGGGTCATGGAGCGGCCGCGGCCGGGAGGCGTCAATCCTCCAATCGATCCAGAACGATGAAGCCGACGGCCCAATCATCGTCGGTGATGCAGCCGCTGCCTTCCTGGTACTGGCGAAGGGTCCAGAACGCTACGGTGTTGGCCGACGTGCTGACATCGCTGCCCATGACGTAGCCAGTCTGGCTGCGGCCTTCCGCTGGCGTCTCCGTCTCCTCGAAGAGCATGAAGTCCCCGCCGGTGCTCATCTGGAGAAACTCGACGTCGCGATCGACGGCGATGGTGCCGGCGATGAACCAGCGTTCGCCGTCCGGCGTAATCGCGATGCTCGACCCGTACCCGTACTTGCCGGGGGTGGCGATGCAATCGTCACGCTCGACATCGATCGGGTCGGCCAGGCGGTCCGGCGCGGAGAGGGCACTGGGATTCGCGACGGTCCCGATGGAGCTGCGATACACGGCGCCGCCGGTAGAAATCTGGTCCACGTCTTCCTCGACGGCAAAGTATCCAAAGCTTCCGGCGGCCAGGGCCACCGGGGTATTGATCGAGAACGGGCCTTCGTTGCCCAGATTGGTGATGGAGCTGTCCGTCACGTTCAGCAGGGCCGTGACGCCGTCGCCGATGTCCGCGCGGTAGATGATGTAGTCGTCGTCGAAGGCGATCTGCACGTTGTCGAAGATGTCCCCCAGCGGGCTGCCGAGGTTGAACTCGAAGGCAAGCGGGTCGGCCGTGGGATCCATGATGTCCCAGACATAGATGAAGTTGCCCCACAGCGCCGCCACCCGGGCGGGGTCGGCATCGATGGCAACCTGCTCCGGCGTATCCAGTGCATCCGCCGGCGTCGGGAAGCTGATGACCTGCGCGGTCGATCCGCCGACGTCGATCACCTTTACCGCGTTGCCATCGTCCACCTCGTTCGGGTCGCAAATGACGGCGAAGTAGGTGCCGGCGGAAGCCATGTGGCCCGGCTCATACGGTTCCACGGGCAGGGAAGCCAGGGTGACCTCGCCGCCGGGAACCTCCACCGGGTTGCCACCGGCCACCGTGTCATAAATGGCCACGCGTCCGGAGCCCGTGGTCAGGGCAACCTTCTTGCCCGCGACTTTCCAGCTCGAGGTTTCGTACAGCGTGCCGGCACCGGGAATTTCCGTGCCCTCGGTGATCGTGTCGTCGTAGGTCGACGGCACGAAGTACCGGACGTTGTCCGGGACAGCGTACACCACGAGGTCGTCGCCCGCCTCAATGCGGTGCAAGGTACCGGAAAGGTACCCCAGGCTGATCTGCGTCTTGACCAGCGCGGGCGCCTCGTTGTCATTGACGTTGTTGTCATTGACATTGTTGTCATTGACGTTGTTGTCGTTGACATTGTTGTCATTGACGTTGTTGTCGTTGACATTGTTGTCGTTCACGTTGTTGTCATTGACGTTGGTGTTGTTGTCGTTGGTGTTCGTGCCCCCACCGCCTCCACCGCCGGCGGGGCGGGCGGCGCAGCCGCTGCCGGCCACGACAAACACACCCAGGGCCATCAATGCCAGTACACAGAACAGTCGTTGCATTGGGTCATTCCTCCTTTTGTTTGTAAAGCAATGCTCAGGCCGGTGTGTGGCTGCAGAACGCCAGGCCGCACCTCACCCGGAACTTTCATGACCGCGTGGGGAGAAGTATGCCACAGACGCAGCGCAGGGTCAATTCCTTGTCGAAAAAACCGGAAATTCCCGCGCAAAAGTGCCTCATGCGCTGCAAGACACGTCTGGCACACCGAGTTCACCAGCGACCCGGCACGTCACGCACGGGGGCATGCATCCCGGACGGGTCGAGTCGCCCCACCCGGTCCGGCTTTCCCGGCTGCTCCGTACCGTCACCCTGTTGACAACGAATGGCCAAGGGAGGTTAGCCGAACCTGGACCGCACCACGCCGCCCCGCCTCTCAGCCCGCGTGCCAGGGCTGAAACGGTGAGAACCTGGGGTATTTTCACGGCAGCCGCTTCGCCCGGGGAGCACTCACCGGGCGGCCGGATACTCGTTGCAGAGCAGGAAACGCGGCGGCTCGTCCTCTTCGATGGCGGGAAAACGCCCCAGCGGCTCCAGGAAGCGGTTGTCGCGCTCGTCGTCGTTCACGGCGCTGACCTCGCCGGAAAGGACGCGCCCGCGGCCCTTCTTGGCCCAGAAGGCGTGGTACAGATACGGCGGGAGTGTGATGGACTCGCCGGGATGCAACTCGATCTTCGTGCCGGCCGGGACCGTGCGAACGACGCCGTCGACGGACACCGGCACGGGCTCAGGCGAGAGCGTTTCGTCCCGGGTGGCCTGATGCACCTCGATCACCAGAATGCCCCCGCCCCGGTTGATGATGTCTTCCATCTTCGACCAGTGGAAGTGCATTGGCGTGACCTGATCCTCGTCGGCGATGAGCAGCTTCTCACAGTACGTCTTGGCGGGCCGGCCGGGAGCCGTGGGAACCTTGGGGTTGCCGTTGCGGATGGTGAACAGCGTCAGGCCCTGCCGGCGGAAATCGCCGCCGCCGAAATCCGTGATGTCCCAGCCGAGTCGATTGTGCCGGATCTCATCGGCTTCGTGGCCCCGGCAGGCCCACTCCTGCGGGGTCCAGCGGGCGAACGGGGGCAGCCTGAACTGAAGCGACTCGGCAAAGTCCAGGGCGCTTTGGATCTGCCTGTTCACCTCGGATCGTTTCATGTACTTTGTCCTCGTGCAGGGGCCCGGGTGTCGTGCGATGGTACGGACCCCTTCCGCCTGAATCAAGACGAGGACCCGTGCCATGGCGGCGCGTCTCGGACCGGACGTTCAGAAGAAGAGCATCTGCGTCGTCGGTATCTGCACGGTGGATGCCGTGGCCCGCTGTATCGACGAATACCCCCCGCCCGGCGGACTGCGCATCTTCGATTCCCTCAAGCTCACCACCGGCGGCAACGCCGTGAACGGCTCCATCGCCCTGGCCAAGATGGGGTTCGCCGTTTCCGTCGTCACGAAGATCGGCGAGGACCAGCACGGCCAATTCGTGCTGGACGAGCTGGACCGGCACGGTGTGGACACCTCCGGCGTCGTCCGCTCGGCTGATACACATACGCCATTCAGCTTCGTCTGCGTCCATTCGGACGGGCAGCGGAGCTTCCTGCACACGGTGGGCACCAACGGCACGCTGCGGCGGGAGGAGATGGATCGGACCCACGTGTGCCGGGCAGACCTCTGCCTGGTCACCGGCACCATGCTCATGCCGCAATTCGACGGCCCGCCCACGGCCCGGCTGCTGGCCGACGCACGAAATGCCGGTGCGATCACCCTGTTGGACACCAGCCTGACCGACGCCGCGTCAGCCGCGGCCTGGCGAACAGCCCTTGAGCCGTGCCTGCCGCACCTGGATTTCTTCGTCCCTTCGCGGATGGAAGCAGCGGCCTTCACCGGCCACGACGAGCCGTTGCGCGCGGCCCAGGCCATTCTGGCGGGCGGATGCCGACACGCAGTGATCAAGCTGGATACGGAGGGCGTCTACTATCGCACGGCCGGCGGCAGGGAGGGGACGATTCCCGCCTATCGCATCGCTCACGTGGTCGACACGACCGGTGCGGGTGATTGCTGGTGCGCCGGCCTGCTGGCGGGCCTGGCCCAGGACCTTCCGCTGGAAGACTCGCTCCGCCTGGGCAACGCAGTGGCCGCCCATGGCATTCAGCATGCGGGGGCTTCCAGCGGCATCCCGCCGCTGGCGCACATCCAGCGGTTTCAGAAATCCCCAGAGAACCAGTAAGTCCGCGCTCGCAAACGCTACCGGCCAAGCTCCTCCTGCCACTCCTTAATCTTCTGCAACGCCTCCAGCGGCGTGAGTGCATTCAGGTCGACGGCCCGAAGCTGTCGGGCCAGACCTTCGAGCGGGTCCTCGAAAAGCTCGAGCTGTTGCGGTCGGCGGGTGCGGCGGCGGGAAAGTCCGGTGGTGTGGGACTCGCGCGAAAACCCCTTCTGAAGCTCGTCGAGGATCTCCCGGCTGCGCTCCACCACCGGCCGGGGCACGCCGGCCAGCCGGGCAACGTGAACGCCGTAGCTCTTGTCCGTGCCTCCGGGAACGATTTTGTGGAGGAAGATGATGCCGTCTTCGCGGCGATCGTCGCCGGGCCACTCGCGCACGGCCACGTTGCAGTTTTTCACGCCGGCCAGCAGGTCGGCCAGTTCCGTCAGCTCGTGGTAGTGCGTGGCGACCAGCGTGCGGCAGCGGACGACGTTGGCCAGGTGCTCCGTGATGGCCCAGGCCAGAGACAGGCCGTCGAACGTGCTCGTGCCCCGTCCGATCTCATCGAGCACAACCAGCGACCGTTCCGTTGCGTTGTTGAGGATGTTGGCCGCCTCCGTCATTTCCACCATGAACGTGGATTGGCCGCGCGTGATTTCATCCGACGCCCCGACGCGGGCGAAGATGCGATCCACGGGTGCGAATCGCATGGCGGCGGCGGGGACAAACGAGCCCGTCTGGGCCAGCAGCACCAGCAGAGCGGTCTGGCGAATGTAGGTGCTTTTGCCCGCCATGTTCGGCCCGGTGATGATCAGCACGCGGGCGTCGGTGGCGTCCAGGCAGCAGTCGTTCGGTACGAACCCGTCGCGCAGGGTCTGTTCCAGCACGGGGTGGCGCCCGTCGCGGATTTCCAGGCCCCGCCCTTCGACCAGCTCGGGGCGGACGTATCGCTGCTGAACGGCCGCCTCGGCCAGCCCGGCGAGCACGTCCAGCCGGCCGACAGCGTCGGCCACGCGCTGAAGGCCCGGTAGCTGCTCCGCGGCGGCGTCGCGCACCTGCTCGAACAACTGAAACTCCCGCTCGTGGGCCCGTTCTTCGGCGGAGAGGACTTCCGTCTCGTACGTCTTGAGCTCGTCGGTGATGTATCGCTCGGCGTTCTTGACGGTCTGCTTGCGCACGTAGTGGGCCGGTGCGCGGTCGCGGAACGTGTTGGTGATCTCGATGTAGTAGCCGAAGACCTTGTTGAACCCCACCTTCAACGACGGAATGCCGGCGGACTGGGCTTCGCGGCGCTGATAGTCGGCCAACCAACTCTGCCCGTCGCGGCCGATGGCCCGCAGCCGGTCCAGCTCGGCGTCGTAGCCGTCGGCGATGATGCCGCCTTCGCGCACGGTCAGCGGCGCGTCGGGGCGAATGGCCTTGTCCAGAAGATCGGCCAGGTCCTCCAGCCCGCCAAGCGCGTCGCGCAGCTCCGCCAGTTGCGGCACGGAGTATCCCTCCAGCCGTCCGCGCAGGGCGGGCAATTGCCCGAGCGTCCGTGCCAGGCCGGCCAGATCACGCGGCGT
>Ga0334890_1002662_pt1 | contig 19936 bp, 16 predicted proteins | sample GraSluR1_MG_3_FD_207220 | JGI IMG/M metagenome (GOLD analysis project Ga0334890, IMG submission 207220) | Sludge microbial communities from methane-producing bioreactor in Wageningen University, Netherlands - Granular Sludge_31_08-R1 | ecosystem: Engineered > Bioreactor > Anaerobic >... | reverse complement strand
TTTCCCATATTGTCTTTCTGGCTTCACACAAAAGAATTACTCCTAATGCATGCAGAAATAGGAATACCCCAAATGGAAGGAGTAGCTTTATTCAAGCAATCTATATTACGACTTCATGTCGCACAAAGCTAAAAATAGCAAACTCGCTACGCTCAGACATGCTATTTTCTTACGCATTTTTTGATTCGCTCAATTGTTTTTTATACGAAGATTCTCAATTGCTCGCTACTTTATTTCATCCATATTTACCATCAAAGCATTATAATAAAAAAAATTTGTGACACTTGCCACTTTTAACTATTTAAACGCCTAACCATTTAAACATTTTTTGTTTTTCCTGACCAACTTAAAATCATTATTTGCTGTCAAAGCACTATAAAAAATCGATTTTCTGTAAATTTATACGGACAATTATGAAAAGTTGAAACTTATAAATAGTAAAAGAAAATTATGAGATATGTCATTTCAAACGAAAAAGAGTCCTTCTTTGGAGGAGAAATCTGCGTTCCTTGATTTTTTATTAAATTATTTCATAACATAGAAGTAAAAATCGCAGATTTCTCCTCCAAAAAACGTCGTTCGAGATGACAGAGCAAAGCGTGTTAAAAAGTTTATTAGATTATTTATAAACTTAAATAACCTAATATCGTTCAATAATTTTTACCCAGAAAAAATTTTTTGTACCACTTGCCACTTTTCAACATTTTAAACGCTTACCCAATTAACCATTAATAATTTTTTTGTACCAACTTACCATCTTTTTCATTATACCACAGTATTCTTAAAACACAAAGTTTTATATTTTTAACAAAAATATTTAATTTGTAATTTCAAATGTGATATAATTACTATGAATAAAATTATCTTGGAGGTGTATTATGGCTGAATATGAAATTTTTGATCCTAATGATTCAACTCAGAAAAAAAAGAAAAAACCAAATGTTCCTATAAAGCTTATAATAATAGGTGTAGTTGTTATTATAATTTTGACTTTTTTATCTACAGGAATATATTCTGTAGATGCTTCTGAAATTGCTTTAGTTAAAACATTTGGAAAATATTCTCATACCGTTGAACCAGGTATTAATTTTCATTTACCTTATCCTTTTCAGACTCATGAAAAGATAGATGTCCGAACTATACGTACTATAGAAATAGGTTTCAGATCTCAAGCCGCTCGAGGTTCTAATGTAAATTTTAGACATGTTGGCGAAGAAGCTAATATGATTACAGGCGACGAAAATATTATTAGTATTTATCTCGTTGTTCAATACAGAATCGTTGATCCGGTTAATTACTATTTCAACGTAATAGATGATTATAGTCTCGTAAAATTCACAACAGAAAGTGTTTTAAGAGAAACAGTTGCTTTTTCAAATCTTGATGATGTTTTGACTACCGATAGAACGTTAGTTTCTATTCAAACGGCTGAAAATGTTCAAAAAATATTGGATGAATATAATGCGGGAATTAGAATTGAAGAAGTTTTTCTTCAAGATGTTACACCTCCTGAACCTGTGGTTGCAGCCTTTGATGACGTGAATAATGCAAGACAAGATAAAGAAAAACTTATAAACGAAGCTAACAGGTATAAAAATGAAATAACTCCGAGAAGCCAAGGTAGAGTTCAGGAAATTTTAAGGGAAGCTGAATCATATGAGTATGAAAAAATTGCTATTGCCACAGGAGAAACCGAAAGATTCAAAGCTTTAGTTTACAGTTACGAATTATCTTCTGAAATTACTAAAAAAAGAATGATTCTCGATTCGATTGATAAAATGCTTGATAATGCTCAACTTAAAATTATCTCGGAATCAGGTAATACTTTAAGATTACTAAATTTAGATGAATTGATTGGTGGTGGTTCTAAATGAAAAAAACTATCGGATTAACAATTTCTGGGGTTATCGCTGTAATAATTTTATTTTTAGTTTTTTCTTCTATGTATATAATTGATTTAACACAACAGGCAGTTATTTTAAGATTTGGCCAGATAAGAGAAATAAAAACCGAACCTGGTTTATATTTTAAAACTCCTTTCTTAGAAAACGTTGTAAAACTGGAAAAAAGAATTATGCTTTATGATATTTCTGCAGAAAGAATTATAACTAGCGACAAAAAAACTATTATTGTAGATACTGTAGCTATTTGGAAAATCGAAGATCCAAGAATTTTTATTGAGTCATTAAGAACTACTCAAATGGCTTTATCAAGAATTGATGATATAGTTTATTCAAATATAAGAGATGCTCTTGCAAAATATACTTTTTTAGAAATTATTTCGGATAAAAGACCTTTAATACTCGATGAAGTTGTTACTAAAAGTAGAGTTACTTTAAAAAATTATGGTGTGTATCTTGAAGATGTGAGAATAAAAAGATCTGATTTGCCTGACCAAAACACTCAAGCTGTTTACAATAGAATGAAGGCCGAAAGACAATCTATAGCTGCTCAAATACGTTCTGAAGGCGAAAGAGAAGCACAAATAATTAGAGCAGAAGCAGATAAACAGGTTACAATTTTGCTTTCAGAAGCAAGAAAAGATGCCGAAATAATGAAAGGTGCCGCAGATGCTAAAGCTATCGAGCTTTATGCTGAAGCATATGGCATGAATGATGAATTTTATGAGCTTTTAAGAATCACTCAAATGTATGAAACTTCTTTTAAAGATAGTATATTAACTATACCTTCTGATTCTCCTTTATTAAAATTTTTTCAAGAGGTAAAGTGATTGAATGAAAAAGATTTATGTAATTTTTGTAATTGTATTTTTTATGACATTCTTTTATTCTTGCGGCAAAGAAATAACTGTTGAAAATAAAGTTGTAATAAATTACAAAATTTCTGAATTTATTCCTTTAGAAATAACCACAAATTTTAATTACACTAATCTCAAAATAAAAATAAATGGTTCCCCGAAAGATTTCGAAAAATCTTCGGGGTCTGTTTTTTTAAAAAATTTAGATTACGGCGAAAATGAAATTACGATTGAATTCTTTGATGCACGAGACGTTTCATTAATGGTATTTGAAGATATTATTTTTTTTGATAATAAAAAACCTAATATTTCTATATTGAAAAAAGAATTGATTAACGGCAAATTAAATACATCTTTTAATTTTGATAAAGAAGATTTCAATTATGCTGAAATTTTTTTAAATGGAGAAATCATAAAAGTAATTAAAGAAAAAGATTTTATAATTAATTTAGAAAAAAATACCGGTATTAATAAATTTAAAATAGTTGCTTTTGATTCTTTGCAAAATTTCTGTGACATTTATTTTGAAATTGACACTAATGAAGATTTGCCACCAAAAATTCATTCTAATAATTTCAGAATGAATTTGTTTTCGGAATATAATTTAGATACGGTTGACGATTGGGAAGAAAATTTGACTTTTTTTATCAAAAAAAATGATAAGATTTTTCAACCTTATGAAGTTTTATTAGATAATTTTAATAGTGCTACTATAATAGCATTTGATTCTAATAAAAATAAAACAGAAAAAAACATGCCGGTTTTTTTTGATAGTTTGATTCCATCAAGAACTAAAGTATATTCAAGACTTTTATCAAAAGATGTAGGATATTTTTCTTGGGAATATGATCCGCAGTACAATAATTATGTAATTGAAAAATACAATGAAAATGTTGGATGGTATTCTTCAAAAAAAACAGAATCTTCTTTTATAAGAATAGAAGATGATAAAATTTTTTATGTAAGAAAACTTTCTAACAATTCAAGTTATGGTTTTCCTTCTGCTCCTGTTTTTTTATTTTCAGACCGTCTTCTTCCTTTAGGTACAGGAATTATACCAAACATTACAGAAAATACTTTATTAACTCAAATTAACTCTCCTTTTATAATCGCATCTGACATGATTATTGACGAGAATAAAACTTTATTTATTGAATCAGGTAGTGAACTTCGTTTTTTTGCTCAGTCAAGAATGGTAGTCAGAGGAACTTTGTTCATTATGCCCGGAGCAATAAACACTAAACTTTTTGGCGATGGCACTATTATACTTGATGGGGGAAGCATAATAATTTCTAATACAGATATAGACAATATAGAAATAAGAGGAAATAGTGGTCAATTAATTTTTTTAGAAAGCATAAACTATTCAGGGAATTATAATATCAACCTTAATAACATCGGAAGAATTAGTTTTTATGATTCGTATTTTAATAATAATTCAATTACAGTTAACAACACTCAAGGAATTTTTATTGATGCATCTTTTTTAAACAATGTTTATTTCCATAACATCAGCGAAGTTTTATTAAATAATTCCAAATTTAAATCTTATAATAGTTTTTTTAAAACTCGTACAGTTGCTCAAAATTCTATTTTTGAATCAATTACTCTAAAAGATGTTTCTTATTTTTACAGTATAAAAAATTCTTCCGAAATCGTTGATTTATTCAATTTTTCTATGCTGATAAATAATAACTCTTCTTTTAATTTTGTTAGAGAAAACGGAGGCGTTTTTATTGAATGATTTTGTTGAAAATGCTTACAGAGATTTAAAGCTAATTTCTCCTTCTAATTCACATTTGCCTAATCAGGCTAGTGTAATGCTTGCTTCTTTAGCAAAAATAAAAAATAATTCAAAAGTTATAGAGTTAGGCTCAGGAATAGGACATGTTTTATTTGTTTTAGCAAAAAAATATTTTAACTGTGAATTTTTAGGTGTCGAAATACAAGAAGATTTGATTAATTATAGTATTGAAAATAAAAAAAATAATGAGATTATTAATGTTGATTTTTTTAATGATGATGTGAAGAATATTAGAAAACATTTCAAAGCTGAAACTTTTGATTATGTTATCTCAAATCCACCTCATTATTTTTCGGGGAAGAAAAGCACTTCTGAAGATCGTCTAATTGCTAGAAATAATGATAATTTAGATTTGCTTGATGATTTTTTTAGCTCAACAAATTTTCTTTTAAAAAATAAAGGGATTTTTTATTATGTTGTTCACCCCAATCATTTTAATGATATTATAATTTTGATGAGGAAGAATAATCTTGAACCTAATGAAATTTTTGTTGGATATGGTAATCCGTCAAAAAACGCTCAATTAATATTTATTTCTGGTAGAAAAAATGGGGGGAAAAACTTTATTGTTCATCCTCCGATATTTTTTAATGAATAGATTTAAAGTTGGTAAGTTGGAACAGTAGTTGAGCAGTAGTTGAGCCATCGTTGAACTATCGTTGAACCATCGCTTAACTATCGTTCGACCATAGCTACTAACCAACTATATATTTTTTTGGAGGTTTTTATGAAAGGGAAATTGATTATAATTGAAAGTGGCTCTGATGCGAGTGGAAAACAAACACAAACAGAGAAACTTTTTGAAAGACTTAAGAATGAAGGAAAAAATGTAAAAAAAATTACTTTTCCTAATTATAAGAGCGATTCTTCATCATTAATTAAAATGTATTTAAATGGAGAATTCGGAAGAAATCCTTCTGATGTGAATCCTTATGTTTCCTCAACTTTTTTTGCTGTTGATAGATTCGCTTCTTACAAAACTGATTGGGAAGATTTTTATTTAAAAGGCGGAATTGTAATTTCAGATAGGTATACTACTTCTAACATGGTTCATCAAGCTGCAAAATTAAATGATGTCGAAAAAGAGAAATTTTTAAATTGGTTATGGGAATTAGAATTTATTCTTTACGGTCTTCCTATACCTGATTTAGTTATTTTTCTTGACATGCTACCAGAATTAAGCCAAAAGCTTTTAAAAAATAGACTAAACAAAATTGATGGTAATGAAAAAAAAGATATCCATGAAAATAATCAAGAATATTTAAGAAGATCTTATGAAAATTCTTTAAAAATTGCTGATAAATATTCTTGGAAAAAATTGAAATGTTATGAAGGTTTAAGAATGAAATCTATTGATGAAATTCATGAGCAGATTTATGATTTTGTAAAAAATATTTTTTAAAATATATTTTAATGGAGGGATTTTTAATGAGAGTGCGAATTGCTGTTTCTCAATTGAATCAAACTGTAGGAGATTACGAAAAAAATTATAACAATATGAAAAATCATATTGAACAAGCCTATGAAAACGAAGCCGATATTATTTTGTTTCCTGAATTATCATTAAATGGATATCCTCCAGAAGATTTGATTTTAAAAACAAGTTTTTTAGATGATTCACAAAAATATATAGATAAAATAATTCAGTTTTCAAAAAACAAAAATATGAAAATAGTTTTTGGAGCAATTGATTGGGATGTTGAAACTTACAACAGTGCATTCACTGTTTTTAACGGACAATTACTAGACAAATTCAGAAAAATGTTTCTTCCTAACTATTCTGTTTTTGATGAAAAAAGATATTTTATAAGAGGCAGAAAACCCTTCATGTTTGAAATGAATAAAATAAAAATAGGCGTAACTGTTTGTGAAGATTTATGGGTTCCTAATGGTCCTGCACTTGCATATTCTAAAAGCGGGGCAAATATAATTTTAAACTTATCTGCTTCTCCATATAGCAAATCAAAACATTTATCAAGAACTCAAATGGTAAAATCAAGAGCCTCTGAACTTTCTAGTTGGATAGTTTATTCTAATTTAGTAGGAGGACAAGATGAAGTTGTATTTGATGGTGGTAGTCTTGTTGCAAACCCTTATGGAGAAATCGCACTTCAAGCGCCTCTTTTTGAAGAAGGTCTTTTCACTATAGATATTGACCCTTACGAAGCAACAAGAGCAAATTTGAGAGAAGGAAAAAGAAAACACTATTCAGAAAGTATTTATGAAGATGTTGAGAGTTTAAAAATTGATCATGTTTTTACAAAAAAGACTAGAATAACTCCTGTGAAAAAAGAATATCAAGATGTTTATGAACAACTATATCTTTCAATCAAAATTGGTTTGAAAGATTATATGCACAAAAATGGATTTGAAAAAGCATTAGTCGGATTGAGCGGAGGCCTTGATTCTGCAATTGTTGCTGCAATTGCTTCGGAAGCTTTGGGTTCAGAAAACGTTTTAGGTGTTTTAATGCCTTCTAAATTCACTTCAGAAGAAAGCATTCGTGATGCTTTAAAACTTGCTGAAAATTTGAATATAATAACAAAAACAATTTCGATAAAAAATATGTATGATTTATTTTTAGATGAGTTAAAAAAGCATTTTGAAGATAAAGAAGAAGATATTACAGAAGAAAACTTACAAGCAAGAATTAGAGGCAATATTCTTATGGCTCTTTCAAATAAATTTGGTTATATGGTTTTAGCAACATCTAATAAGAGCGAATCAGCTACAGGCTATTCAACTCTTTACGGAGATATGGTTGGTGGATTTTCTCCAATTAAAGATTTGTATAAAACTGAAGCTTATAAAGTGGCTAGAAAATATAATAAGTTAAAAGGTACAGATGTAATTCCCGAAAATATTTTAAATAAAGCTCCTTCTGCAGAATTAAAATTTAATCAGACAGATCAGGATACTTTACCACCTTACGAACTTTTAGACGAAATATTATTTCGATATATAGAAAGAGAAATGTCTATTGATGAATTAATTGAATCAGGATATGATAAAGAAATGATTAAAAAAATTATTAAAATGGTCGATAATAATGAATATAAAAGAAGACAATCTGCACCGGGTATTAAATTAACTGAAAGAAATTTCGGCAAAGATAGAAGATTGCCTTTAACTAATGGTTACAAAATATGGGAGAAATATTAAAATTAGGATGATTAAAAAAATTTTGGTTTTTGTTTATATATTTTTTTCGATTTCTATTTTTTCAATAAGTGTAAAAAGGTTAGAAGATGTTGATTATTCAGAATATAACTTTTATAAAAATGCTTATAATCTGATAAAAAACTCTTTTAATAAGCCTTGGCTGCCTATCAATGAAATTGTAGGCAGGTTGGTTACTGGTGTTGAATTAACTTATAGAAAAGAAAAATTTATAACTCAATCACAAGTTGAGGAAATAAATTCTGAATTAGAACCAGCTGATATACTTTTAAGAAGACTTAATTGGCAAATGACAAATATATTGATAACGGGCTTTTGGAAACATTCTGGAATTTATTTGTCTAACCTTGAAGATTTAGATTTATATTTTAAAGACTTGGAAATATTAAACGATGAAAAATTCGGCGATTATTTGAAAAGAGAAAATTATGACGCTTATTTACAGCTCAAAAGCGAGGAAAAGGTTATCATTGAAGGCATTCATGAAGGCATTGTAATAAAACCTATCGAAAACATGGCTTTATCAGACGGTTTTGCAGCTTTAAGGCCTGTTTTATCTAAAGAAGAAAAATTTCTTATACTAATGAAATCATTTTCTTATTTAGGAAAAGGTTATGATTATGGGTTTGACATAAGAACAGAAGAATATCTCACATGCTCAGAATTAATCTTTCATGCGTTTAATAGTGTTGTTGAAGGATTCTTTAAAAACAGTTACTTATTAAACATTCCAACGTTTTCTCCTATGGATATTTTAGAAAAGTTCTATGAAGAATCAAAAAACAAAAATGTTGAACCTTCTTTAAAATTTATTTTATTTTATGATACTTCAGAAAAAAGTGCCGAAGCCTTTAAATCTACAGAAGAAGAATTTTTAGAAACACTTTACAGAAATCAATTTTATTATTTTTTTTACTGATAAAAATAAAAGCCGGTTTTCCGGCTTTTATTTTATTAAATTGTTTAACATAGAGGTTAATGAAATTATTAATAATAAAGAATATCCTATAAAAGGTGCTACTTTTTGTATTTTATCTAGAAATTTACTTTTCATAATTCTTTCGATTTTATTTACTGCAAATTGTGTTAAAAAGCCACTCATAATAACTGTTATTGAAATTCCTAAGCTTGTAAAAAAAGCTGTTAATATGCCAAATAAAATCATATCAAGTGATAATGAAATTAACAAAACTAACATTATTCCAGGGCACGGAACTAAACCTATAGATGCTGCTACAACAAATAAATTTTTTTCACTTTTATTCTCATTATTTTTGTTTTTAATAAATAATATTTTTATAAGCATATATAATGAAATGATTAAAATCAAAAAATTACCGAATAATTGAATTATTTTCGTGTTGGAATCCACATCAATTAAATACAAAACACTTATAAATCCGTAATAAGCTACAAAGAAAAATATTGTTGTCATAATAAATTGAGTTAATGAAAACAATCCCCCAAACATGACACTTTTTATATATTTAGAATCTTCTGTAATAAAATAACTCATAGCTACCGTCTTTCCATGTCCAGGGCCTATTCCATGAATTACTCCATAAAGAAAGGCTAAAAATAATATTAGAATAATATAAACTAAAGATTTTTCCTCTTTAAAAGATTCTATTATATCGACAAATCTATCCATAATATTACTTTGAATTTTAAAAATATCTATTTTACTATTTTTCTGGGAAGAAAATAAAACATTTTCGGCTTTTTTTACTATATCTTCTTCAACTATTTCTTTTTCTATTAAATTATCGTTTTTTTTCTCTTCATCTTTTATCTCTTTTATTATTTCTTTTTCATATTCATATAAAAAAATAGGATTTTTGTTTTTTATGATAAAAATATATTTTTCTACTGGTACATATTCCAAATAAAATACTTTATTTGTATCAATAGATTCTGTCAGATTAATAAATAAATCTTCTGAATTATTATTAATTGTGAAGTTAGATAAATCATTATTTACTTTTGAATAAAATGATGTATCTGTAAAATAAAAAGTCATTTCTGCTTCCTCATGAATAAATTCTATATTTAGAGGAACAGAAAAATTAAAAATAACAACGTTGTTCGGAATCCTTCTTACAGTAAATTTTTCTGGCAAAATATTTTCAAATTTCTTTCCATTTATATATAATTCAACAAAATAATCAAAATTTGACAATCTATGAAAAATTACTTCCTCAATTTCATCTATTTCTTCTTGAGAAAACTCATTTTTTTCAAATTCTGAAAAAACTTCTATATACAAATAACTTGTGGAACGATCAAATTTCCACTCTATATCAATAGATTCTAAATAATTCTCTTTAAAATTAAAATTTACTTTATTTTCTATGAAAATATGGGGATGAGAAAATATATTAACAACTATAAAAATTATAAAAATTATAACAACTAATTTTTTCATAAACACCTCTTTTTAGTTTTTTTCTAATAATAACTTATATACAATAAATATAAGCTTAAAAAAATCCTATAAAGTTATTATTTTATTTTATTCTTAACACCTATTTCCCAGATAATTCTTTTTTTCTCATCAATTTTATTTCATAAAATAAAAAAGTAAAAGTAAGTAAAGATGCAAAAAAATCAGCTATAGGAACTGCCAACCAAATCCCGTTTGCTCCAAAATAGTTTGGCAAAATTAAAAGCAAAGGAATCAATAATATAGCTTGTCTGGAAGTACTGAGAAGCATTGAGTGTTTTGGCTTTCCAATTGCTTGAAAATGATTGGCTCCAATAATTTGAAATCCTACAAGTGGTAACATAAGCATAAAATATTTCATTGCTCTGACACTTTCTTGAATCAACAAATCTTCAGGAGAGAAAATACGTGCTATTTCATGAGGGAAAACTCTAGTAATTAAAAGTCCTAAAGTTCCTATTAAAGATGTTGTTAGAACCCCTAAAAATAAAGCCTTTCTAACTCTATCGTATTTTTTTGCACCGTAGTTAAACCCTATAATGGGTTGGACTCCCTGTTTAACTCCTATAATTGGCATCATAACAAAAGTATTAATACTGTTTACTATCCCTAATGCTGATACTCCTATTTCTCCACTATATATGATAAGTCTATTGTTAAATAGTATTACAATAACACTTCCCAAAATTTGAATTGAAAACGGAGGTAATCCTAATGACAATATTTTTTTTACCGTTCCAAAATCAAGTTTCATATTTTTTATTGTTATTTTCAATACGCTTTTTCCATTAAAAAAATATCTTAAAACCCAAAATGACGACACAAATAGAGAAATAACTGTAGCTAATGCTGCTCCTTTTATACCCATCTTAAAAACAACTATAAAAAGTGCGTCAAGAATAATATTTAAAAAACCTCCAATAAGCATTGTTATCATTGCTATTCTTGGATTACCTTCTCCTCTAATAAAATTATTCATTCCTAAACTTAAAGCTTGAAAAACAGCTCCTATAAGTATGATTTGAAGGTATTGAGTTGCATAAGGCATTATTTCTTCTGTAGCTCCAAAAGAGCTCAACATAGGTTTTAAAAATATAAGCCCTAATATTGTCAATATCAAAGGAATTATTATTAGCAAAGAAAATGCATTAGAAATTATTTTATCAGCTTCTTCTTTTTTTCCTTCACCTAGTTTTATTGATACTAAAGATGTTCCTCCAAAACCTATCAACATTCCAAATCCCATTAATATAAGCATTATGGGAAATCCTATGGTTAATCCAGCCAATGCCATTGATCCTATAACATTTCCAATAAAAATTCTATCTACTATATTATAAATAGAATTAACTAGCATTCCTACTACTGCTGGTAATGAAAATCTAAATAAAAGTTTACCTAAATTTTCTGTTCCCATCAAATTTGTTTTGTTCATACTTCACCTCATGCGGTAATTTTATTTCCATATAATTGGTAATTATTTAATTCAAGAATTAATCCCTCAATACTTTTCATTTTTATTTACTGAATGAATAGGTTTTCCTTTTTCTAAAAAACTTATTATATTTTCAAAAGCTCCATCAATACTTCCTTCTACTGCTTCTAGATTATATCCCGCAACATGAGGAGATAATAACACATTTTCTAAAAGATGCAACGGGTAATTTGATGGAAGAATAAACTTTTTTTCGTTTGTAGGATAATTGTACCAAACATCTCCAGCAAATCCTTTTAAAGATTTGCTTTCAAGTGCTTCGTATAAATCTTTTTCTTTTATTATAGGCCCTCTACCTACATTAATTAAAAACTTGTTTTTCATTTCATTTAAATATTTTTTATCAATAATTCCTTCGGTTTTATCGGTCAACGGAAGACATACAAAAACAATATCACTATTTTCAAAAACTTCTTCTAATTCATTTGATATTTTATCTATATTTTCAGGCAACACATCTAAATTTCTTTTATAGCCTATTATTTCACAATCAAAAACTTTTAAGAGTTTCGCTAAATTTAACCCTATCGACCCCAATCCTAAAATTCCACATTTTTTTTCATACATGCTTGTCCAAGTTTTTTTAGCACTTTCATATACTGTGAAACCATGCCATTTTCCAACTTTCAAATCATCATGATAATTATGGATTTTTCCTATAAGAGTCAACGCAAGAGAAAAAGCTCTTTCGGCAACATGTTTACCATTTCCGTGAGAATTAGATATCATAATATTCCTTTCAAATAATGGTTTTAAATCTAAATTGTTTACTCCCGCAAAAGGCACAAAAACAATTTTTAAATTTTTACATAAATTAATATATTTTTCTTCTAAATACCCATTAACTATACCATCTGCTGTTTTTAATTCATTTATAAAGTTTTCATCTGTTTTTGAAATTTCTATAAATTCATGGTTTGGAAATTTTAATTTCAATTCTTTTAATCTCTCTTTCAAATATTGACTGTTCTGATCCACAAATAATATTTTCATTTTTACCTCCATATATTTTGTATTCATTATTTCATAATTATTTTTTAACACACTCCATCATATTATATGATACAATAGTTAGTATAACGTATCTTTTTTTGGAGGTGAATTTTTTGAAACAAGAAAGAAGACTTAGCAATACTAAAGTTGATGTTTTTAATAACCCTATATGGAAATCTCTCATTCTTCTTGCTTGGCCTATAATTATAAGTAACCTTTTACAGACTATTTATAATTTGACTGATGCATTTTTTTTAGGAAAATTAGGACCACAAGAGTTTTCAGCTCCTACGGTTTCTTTTCCTATAATTTTTGTTTTTATATCTTTAGCGAGCGGTTTTTCTCATGCTGGTGCTTCTATGGTTGCACAATATACTGGCATGAAAAACAAAAAAGCTGCTGAAAAGGCTGCGGCTCAAACAATTTTGACAGTAGGAGTTGTTGCAACTGGTATAATGATTTTTGGTTACATTTTTGCGGGAAGATTTTTATCTCTAATGAGTGTAACTCCTGACATCTATAATTATGCTCTTACTTATTTAAGGATTATAATTATTTCACTACCTTTCACTTTTTTAACAGAATTGCTTGGCGGAATATTTAGAGGTTGGGGAAATTCTTATATCGCTTTGAGGTTTAATTTTATTGCCATAATAATGAATATTATCCTTGATCCTCTTTTAATTTTTGGTTTAGGTCTTGGAGTATATGGTGCTGCTGTTGCAACATTGATTTCAAGAGGAACTATGTCTATAATCTTTTTAACAATTATTATAAAAGGTAAATTAGGTTTTAGAATTCATTTAAAAGATTTTTTGCCGGATTTCTCGTTTATAAAAAAAGTTTTAACTATAGGATTGCCATCTTCTTTAGGTCAATCTGTAACTGCTTTTGGTTTTACCGTTATAATTGGTGTTGTTTCAAGATTTGGAGCAGAAGTTATCAGCGGTTATGGCGTAGGAAATAGGATAACTTCTATGATTGTCATGTTCGCAATTGGAATTTCTTTAGCTTCTTCTTCAATGGTCGCACAATTCGTAGGTGCTGGAGAAACAAAAAAAGCTAGCAAAACTATTAAAACAGCTGCTGCTTTTACATTTTTTTCTGTTTCATTTTTCTCAGTATTGTTATTTTTCTTTGGTCATAATGTAACGAGGTTCTTTATTAATGACCCTAAAGTAATAGAAATAGGTGGAATATTTTTTAGTTTAATTTCATTTTCTCTTCCTTTTTTTGCTACAATGTCTGTTTTTCTTGAAGCTTTAAGAGGAACAGGACACACTATTCAATCTACGATAGTTGATTTAACTCGTTTATGGTGTGTAAGAGTACCTTTAGTTTTAGTTTTATCTAACCTCTACGGGTTTCATGGAATATTTTATGCAATGATAATAAGTAATATTGCCGCTTTAATAATAGCCTTAATATTTTTTAATGTGGGTAGTTGGAAAAAGAAAACTGTTCATACACTTTCAGAAGAATGCATTTAAAAATTTAGTTTTTCTTTTAAACCGCTTAAATAATTTCTGCCTACTTTTAAAATTGTTTTTTGTTTATCTGAAAGTTCTACAATATATTCTCTCATAAATATTTTTTGAAGTTTTTTTATTTTTTCTATTGATACAATATAACTTTTATGTATTCTTATAAAATAATTTGAATCCATTTGTTCTTCAATTTTTTTTAAACTTGAGTCATAAAAATATTCTTTGTCATTGGTACATAAAAAAGTATATTTTTCTTGTGCTTTAAAATAATAAATTTCTTCTTGCGGGATGACTATTATGTCATCCTTATCTTTTATTGAGTATCTTTTCACACCATTTTCGCCTTTCATATATTTTTGAATAGTATCGAGCATGTTATCATTAATTTTTATATTTTTTTCAAAAGCCTTTTCTACTGCAATTTTTAATCTATCAACAGTAGTTGGTTTTAAAATATAATCTATTGCGTTTTCTTCAAACGCCTTAACCGCATAGTTATCGTATGCGGTAACAAATATTACAAGAGGTTTATAAGTGATTTCTTTTAAAACTTCAAAACCATTTTTTATTGGTATGTTTATATCTAAAAATAGTAAATCTGGTTCAAGTTTTTCAATAACTTGAATAGCTTCTTCACCATCTACTGCTTCTCCTATTAATTCAAGATTTTCAAAATTTGATATCAATTTTTTCATTCTTGACATTGAATGCGGCTCATCTTCAACAATAACACATTTCATATTCATGGTTTGCCCCCCTATAATGTTTTTTCAAAAGGAATAATCATTGTAGCAATTACTCCACCTTCAGGATTATCTTTAAACTTTAATATTTTATCGTCTTTAAAAATTATTGATAATCTTTCAATAACACTTTTCACACCAAAACCAAATTTAAAATCTTTATTTTTAAAACCTATTCCAGTATCAGATATTTCTATATATATAATTTCACCAATTTTTTCTACTTTTAAAGTTATATTTCCTCCCTCTTTTTTCTTTGCAATTCCATGTATAATAGAATTTTCAACTATTGGTTCTATTATAAGAGGTGGAATTTTTATGTTTTCTATTCCCTTATCAACATAAATTAAATAATCTAATCTTTCTTCTAATCTTATTTTTTCGATTTCGAGATATTGTCTTATAAGATTTATTTCTTCTTTTAATGTATACGCTTCAACTTCTTCAGAAGAATATAATATTTTTCTGTAAAGATTAGAAAGATTTATAACTACTTTTTCAGCTTTTACTGGATCGGTATAAACAAGATCTAAAATTGTATTTAATGTATTAAATAAAAAATGCGGATTAATTTTCGACTGAAGTGCTGCGAGTTCTGATTTTAATTGAAGATTTTTAAGATTTTCATTTTCTTTAATTTTGAATTCTATATCATTTTTTATCTTTTTATATATAACAAAAAGAAAAAATGATACTAAAAATAAAATTAAATTTAATGAAACTAATAATCCTTGAAATTCTTGTGGAAAATATATAAAAGTAAAAGGAAAAAACACGCTAGATGCTCTAAAAGCTAATTCAGCCCCACTAAAAAAAGAAACTGCAACTACAAGTATTGTCAAAATTATTCTTATCATTTTTACTTCTACATGCCTTAAAAAATAATAGTTAAAAAAAGAGTAAATTATATAATATGTAAAACCTATACAATTTGAAAAAATCGCAGCTATAGCTATATTGAAACTAAAATTATGTAATGTCCCACTAAAGAAAAGTATTATAAGCGATATAGCTATAACAGATATTTGATTTATTATAAATATTTTTAAAAAAACTTTGAATTTAAACATAATCATTCAACCTTTTAATTTTAATTATTTCTATCTTAAATAAGAAAGCATATATCTTGCTTCACTTACAAAAAATAAATCACAGTTAGTTTCAATTATAGTTTCAAGAAGTTCTATAGTTTTATTAATTTTTCTCTCTCTTTCGTATGATTTAGCAAGTTTAAATCTTGCTTTACATACGGAAATCATCTCTAAAGGGGCTTCTAAATTTTCTAATCTAAAAATTATGTATTCATAATCATTTATTGCCGTTTCTGTACAGAAATCAAATTCTGTCATAATATAGCATGTCTCCGCCCTTATAAACCTAAATAACAAATTATCACTATCTTTTTCGATAACTTTTTTCATGTCTGAAACTCCAGTTAAAACATACCACATTCTTGCTGGCGGAAACCACATATACCCCCCTAATAAAGTCAAAACACTTCCGTATCTAAGATCAATTTCCGGATTTTGTCTTTTTTCCCGTTTGGCTTTTTCAAAAAGAATTTTAGCTCTTTTTAATGCATCATGATTTCCTTCAAGCCCTATATCATGATATATGATGCCAAGATCCACAAGAGTTTCATAATTATTAGGAAAATTTTCTAAAGCCTCTTCTAAAATTGTTATCCTATTTATTAATTTTTGATAATAATCTTCATCTGAATTTTGTTCAATTTTATATGCTTCTGAAAAAATAGTAGTACCAAATATTAATATTAAAAGCACAAAAAAGCTAATTTTCATCAATATCACCCCAAAATAATTTATCATATCAATTATACACAATTTTTTTAAACTAATATTGCATTTTGATAAAATTAACTTCTCTAAAATATTTAGAAGGTAATTAAAAAATTATTTAAAATATTAATTTTATTAAATATACTATTTAAAATATTTATTTTTTAGATAATAAAATAAATTTCATTTGACTTTTTTAATTTAAAATGGTATAATTTTATAAAAATATTTATTTTCATTTTAAAATATTGGAGGTGTAATTATGAAAAGTTTATTTTTAATTAAAGAAGGTTCTTTTGAAAATTTGGAAACGATAAAAATTAAATCCGTTATTTCTGAAGTTATATTTTATAAAGGTGATAAAAATAAATTTGAGTACTATTCTAATTCAGACGATTTTAATGGCTCCATAAACATCAACACAGAAAATAATACTTTTTCTTTCACAGAATATTTCCGAACTCCTTTTACTGATAATTTTAATTTAAAAAATGTTTTAAAAATTTATTTAAGTTATATTCCTGAAAATTTATTCATTACAGAAAAAGCAGGAAAAATTGATTTAGAAAATTTTGAATCTTCTAAAATTATTGAAATCAAATTATTAGCAGGGAGTGTTAAAGGAAAGTTTTTAAAAACAAAAGATTTTAGTCTAGATATGAAAGCGGGAGATATAAATTTTGAAAATATTGAAAGTTCTTTTTTTTCAACAAATATAAAAGCGGGTAGCTTTAAAGTTTCCGAAATTAATTCTAAGAAAATTTTTCTTGATGGAAGTGCTGGAGAGTTCCGTATAAAAAAAATTATTTCTAAAACTTTTGAAACAAATCAAAAAGCCGCTGAAATATCTTTAGATGAACTAAATACTGAAGACTTTGACTTGAATTGTGCTGCAGGAAATATTTTAATTAAATCATGTGATTTTAAATACGGTTCTGCAAAAGTTAGTCTTGGAAATTTAAAAATTGGTATAGGTAAAAATAATATAAAAATATCTTCTAGGGTTAGTCTGGGGAACATAAAATTATTCGGAGAAAATCAACAGAACCATTCAGAATTAATTTTTGGAGAAGGTAATAAAAAATTAAAACTTGATGTTAGTTTAGGAAATATTGAAGTTTATTAAAAACAAAGGCATATTTAAATATGCCTTTGTTTTTTATTTGCTTTTTATTACTTTATTTAAAGCATCAGCTAATTTTTTTATTTTCTTTAAATCATCAAGTAAATTATTAGATATATTCTTCATCGTTTCTATTGAAGAACTTATTTCTTCTATATTTGCATTATGTTCTTCAGAAATTGCAGTTAAGTTTTCAATCTTATTATTTACGCTTTCAAAATTTTTATTTATTTCATTCATATGATTATTCTGAGTAATAATTTTTTTATTTAAATCATTATAAGAATTATCTATTTTAGAAAAAGAGTTTATTATATTTTCTGTTACAGTTTTTCCTGAAGTTAAAAAATTACTTATTTGTCCCATTTCTTCTTTTATATCAGAAGATCCTTTTTTTAATTTAGAAGTAATTTCATGAATATTTTTAGCCGTATTTGAACTTTCCTCCGCAAGTTTTCTAATTTCATCTGCAACAACTGCAAATCCTTTACCTGCTTCTCCAGCTCTTGCAGCTTCTATAGCTGCATTCAAAGCCAATAAATTTGTCTGTTCTGAAATACTCGTTATACTTTCTAAAAATTGATATATTTCATCTGTATGCACGTTCATATCCTCAACTGTATTTGAGGCTTCCTGCACTGCATTATCAAGAGAAATTATTTTTTCTTCTAAATCCGATACATCTGTTGTATTTGATTTTATAGAATTCTGTATAATATTTGATTCCTGAAAAACTTCTTTAGAAATAGATGCTGTTTCAGAAATATCTTTTCCTATTTTTGAAGATATTTCTGAAATTTCCATAGTGTTTTTTGATGTTTCGTTAACCCCTATACTTATTTCTTTCGATGATTCATTTAAATTTTCATTTAAATCATTTGAATCTTTTAATGAATTATGAAATAATTCTACACTTTTTTCAAGTTTTTTAGATGTGTCTGAAATCAAATCCATACTTAAATTCAATTCCTTTAGTAATTTTTTAGATTCTTCAGAATTTTTTAATGCATTTTTTATAGCTTCATTTCCCCATTTTGATAATAAATATAAGGTCAAAGTAATCAAGTTAAAAAAAACCATTTGCATAAAAAATTCTTCAAAAACACTTTCAGAAATATTAAATAAATATTCTGGATTTATCAAATAAATTGTAATCAAAATAAAATTAATTATCCCTGAATAAATTAGCGTAAGTTCTTTCTTAAAATACAACGAAATTAACACAATAAGAGCAAAATATAAAACAAAAATTCTCGGATAACTTCCCTCTGTAATTAATTTAAATAAAGCTCCTAAAGTTGGTATCATTATTAAAATCAAAGCTTTTATTTTATCATTAAATTTCAAAAGATATAACAACGTTGCTACAATAGACGAGGCAAATGTTGTAAACAGAGTATTTTTACCTATAGAAAAACCTTCCAAAATAATTGCAAAAATACTTAAAACTGATGAATTAAACCATATGAAAAATAATAATACTTTGTGAACTTCATTAAAATAAGTTTTTTCTGATTCATTCATGTTCTTTCCTCCGCAAAATAATATTTTAATTTCTGTAAATTTTGTGAACAATTATGAAATGTTGAAACTTATAAATAAGAAAAAAATTTATGAGATTTGTCATTTCGAACGAAAAAGCATTCTTCTTTTGAGGAGAAATCTGCGGGTTTGTGGTTTTATGTTTTGAAATATTTTGATACAAAATCAAAGTTCGCAGATCTCTCCTCCCAAAAACGTCGTTCGAGATGACAGAGAGTAAAAAAAGTTTTTAGATTATGTATAAACTTCAATAACTTTTTCAAAAACCTACTATTAATGTTTAATTGGTTAATTGGTGAAGTGTTTAAATACTGAAAAGTTAAAAGTAGCAAGTGACACAAATTTTTTTTATTATAATGCTTTTTAAAGTTGGTCAGCAGACAGTTGGTCTGTTGGTCAGGAAAAACAAATGATGTTTAAATGTTTAATTGGTTAAGCGGTTAATTAGCGGCTAGAACCCTAAATATTAGACAATAAATAAGAAAATCATAAAAAATTGTAAAAATGAAAAAACCAAAATAAATAAAAATAACTAAAATAAAACTCAAAACCCAAAATACAAAAACCTA
>Ga0334890_1002659_pt1 | contig 19950 bp, 14 predicted proteins | sample GraSluR1_MG_3_FD_207220 | JGI IMG/M metagenome (GOLD analysis project Ga0334890, IMG submission 207220) | Sludge microbial communities from methane-producing bioreactor in Wageningen University, Netherlands - Granular Sludge_31_08-R1 | ecosystem: Engineered > Bioreactor > Anaerobic >... | reverse complement strand
CGCATCGGGATGTCGTTCGCGTCGCTGCCGTAACTGGCCTTCGTCCCGCGCATGCCGATTTCGTCGCCGTAGTAGACGATCGGCGGAAACGGCTGCGTGAGCAGCACGGCCGCGGCCGCCTTGCCCTTGGCAAAACCGTCCCCGATCACGGAGGCCAGCCGATCCACGTCGTGGTCCCCGATGATGCCCACAAACGTGCCTTCCGCCGGCAGGACCGCCAGCGTGGCCGCCATCTGGTTGTACAACGGGGCCGCCTGCTCGTTGGCCAGGGCGTCCCGGGCGGCGAACTCGAACGGCTTGGTCATGGCCGCGTCAAACACGGGGAGCAGCTCCGCCCCGTGGCTTCCCCAGTCGGCCTGCTCTGCAAACGTGAACACGGCCGGGTTCACCGCCTGGAGGGCCTGCTTCCAGGGCGCCCAGAAATCATCGAGGTTGTAGCCCCAGCCGTTGGGGCCCTGCGAATACGACTCCCACACGTGATCCAGACGGTAGCCGTCGATTCCGTCGGACGGATCGCCGTCGCCGTCCGGATCGAGCCAGTGAAGCGACCACTGCGTCACCAGGTCCACGGGGCCGGGGTTGTTGAGGTCCCAATGGATGAATCGCACGCTGCCGCCCGTCCATGTCGTGTAGGTGGAGCCGAGGTATTGCGTGTTGGCCGAATTTGTGAACGCCAGCCAGTCATCGTAGGGGCTGGACGGGTTGCCGTACGCATCCTGAAACCATTCGTAGTCCCGGTTGATCCCGTACACCACGAGATCGAGAAACACCTTGATGCCTCGCGCGCGGGCAGCCGCGACGAAGGCGAGGAAGTCCGCCTCCGTCCCGAACCAACTGTTCACCTGGTCCGCCGGCCCGTGGTGGTAGCCGTGATAGGCCGGCGACGGAAAAATCGGGTTCATCCAGACCGCCGTGACGCCCAGGTCCTCCAGATAATCCAACGACGCGGTCATCCCGCCGAAATCCCCGAAGCGATAGGCATCGTTGTCGGAATCCCGCCAGGCGATGGGCATGAAATGGTAAAAAACCTCATCCGCGCCCGCCCGATCCCCCGGCCCCGCCGCGCACGGCGTCGCCGTCACCACCACCGCCAGCACAAACGAACCCAACAGGCTCTTCATGAATCCGGTCTCCTCCCACAGGCCGCGCCGGATGATCCCCACCCCACGCATCCGCCTCGCCACAACAGGCGGGGCCGACCCGATGGCCGGCCCCGCTGGTACGCTCTTGGTTCACACCGTGGCATCCGCACGCCAGAACGTCACGGACCGGTGAACGCCTCCTGGAACACGCCAAAGTCCTCCAGGTCCACGTCGTCGTCCGCGTCAAAGTCAAACACCTCGCACCCCGTCGCCACCGGACCGTTGTCGGGCCCCGTCATGCAGCCAGCGAAGAGGAGGTAGTCCGCCTCGTCCACGACGCCATCTCCGTTCGCGTCGCCCGGAAGCACGATCAGGTAGGTCAGTGACCGGGCGTTGTAGTTCCGGTTCGCGTCCGGGAAGGTCGGACGCGTGAAATCGACGTTGGCCTGGTCGGCCACGGTCACCTTCATCTCGCCCGAGTCGCCGCGCAGAGACGGCAGCGACTGGTCGGAACCCCAGTCTCCGCTGCCGTTGACGATCATCGCCCAGATGTCGATCGTGTCCTGCACCGTCGGATCGATGCCGAGATCCGCAAACGGGATCTTCAACTCAAAACCCGTGGTCATGGTTGCGGCCATGGCGGCAATCTCGGCCGGTGTCATCGTCCAGATTCCCGACCCAACATCGAAGTCTCCGCAGGCCGGCACGCCGTGATTGGGGTTCAGGGCCGCGACGTTGTACGCCACGCGCATCCCGTTCGGGTTCGTGCCGCCCTGAAGAAGGCCGTCCGTCGAGTTCAGGAGCGAATAACCGAAGTACAGCCCGGCCTCAACGCCGTCCTGCAGGATGCGCCCATCCACGTACACGTTGCCGCCGGACTGATTCACCTCGATCGCGAAGTCGTACGCCGGCTCCGTGTCGTCCGTCCGCTTCGGCAGGGAATGCCCGCGGCCGGTCATGCCGCCCGCGGCGCCGCCGCCGTTATTTCCATTTGTCGCGACCAGCGTCCGCTCGCCGCCGGCCTGCGTATCGAAGAAGAGGATCAGGCGGTTTCCGCCGGACGTGTTGCCCGTGATTCCCAGGTACAGGAAGTGACCGTCGTTGTCGACCCACAGCCCGTCCAACTCGTTCTCCACTACCAGTTCCACATCGTCGGCCGTTGTCTGGTCGCCGTAACCCGTCCAGGTGGCCTGGGTCGCCACCAGCGTCGTGGCGTCGTACACGAGGTCCGTAATCACGCCGTCAAACACCGGGGCGGACGCGCCCACGTCGTTCGCCAGCAGGCTGACCACGGCAAACTGGTCGCCGTCCCAGCCCAGATCCTGATCGTCATCGAAGTTGATCTGCGGCCACCGTCCATCCCAGTTCGGCGCCCCCTCCTGCATGGGCGGCAGAGACTGGTTGCTCACCGCGCCGCCGCCGCCGCCCGTGATCAGGGCCATGACCTTGATCGACTGGTTCTTCGTCAGCCCCAGGTCCGCCAGAGGCGCCCGGATCTCGAAGCCCAGCGTGGCTGTCGTCGGATCACCCGTGATGTCGACGCCGTTCACCCCGACGATATTCCGGTTGTCAATGGCAATCCGCCAGTCGGCCAGGCTGTACCCCTGTGTGTCACACTCGGTGTCGGGATACCCGGGACCGCCGTCGACCAGGCCGCCCGCGCCGTTGTTCAAAACGCCTCTTCCCAGGTAACACCGCGTCGCGTAGATCGGCAATGTCTCGATCACGACGGTGTCCGGCGAGTCAAACGTCAGCCCCGCAACGGGGTTCTCCCGGAGCCGGTACAGACTCGCGTTGATGTCCGCATTGTACAGGTCGATCGTGATCGCCCGGGTCGGGGCAAAGCCATCATCGAATTGGGCGCCCAGGTTGACCAGCGATCGCTCCGCGAAGTCGTCGCTCGGGTCTTCCGGCGTGCCGTTGTCATTGATGACGACCTCACCGCCCAGCTCCTGCAAGGCATACGGAGGACCGCCACACAGCTCGGCCTTCAGCACGTTCTGACCGTTGCTGTTGGCGTCCTGGATGAAGACCATAAGCTGGTTGCCGCCCGTCGCCAGGTTCCCGGTGATGCCGATGTACAGGTAGTCGACACCCCCGTCCTGCCCCTGGGCCACCCACATCTGATTCAACTCACTGCCCGAGGCCGTGTATCGATAATACGACTTCCCCCAGCCCGTCCGGTTGGTCTGGTATACACCGTCGCCTCCGAAGTCGCTGGGGATGTTCAGCCCGTCAATCGGGCCCGGCGGCGCCGCGAACGCGGGCAGCCCCAACCCCAGAAGCGCGATTGCGGCCAGACTCAGTACCAAGTGTTTTGCCATACCTTTTGCTCCTTTGCTTGCGAATCAACGGCGACCGGGCGCGACCGACCACGCCCCGTATCGCAGATTGCATCACCGCTCCACATTGTTTCGCGGGAAAGAGCTTTCGGACCAGCCGGAGTCGGCCACAACACGGCCTTCGCCGGAATCTGGAGGTTTCGCTTCCTTACCCGCTCCTGCGTCCGCCTCCGCGAGCGGCGCCCTGCCGACCCACGCCGGCCTCCACCCGCCCGAACGCCTCCATCCCTCTCGCACTCCTCTCCGTTCTCCCTGCCCCACATCCCGGCGCGTCCACACCCGATCAGTTGGCGCCGTGAGGCGGATACGGCGATATCCGCACCCGCGGGGCATAACGAATGGGCAACTTCTTGATCGACGCATCCGAGTAAAACTCAACCGCCCTCACGGGCTGCCCGTGAAAATCGCTGAACAACACCGCCACCCGACCGCCCGGATGCCGCTTCTCGGCCATACGCTTGCGCCACTGCAACTGGAAGTCGCCCAGGTAGGGCCCGGGAGATTGGGCGCTGATAAAGAGGTTCGCGTATCCCTGGCTCCCATCCTCCGCCTCGGCCACCGAACTGGGCCCGGCATCCGCCAGCAGCAACACCTCCGACGGGTTGAAGATCCGATCCATGTTCCCCTGCAGACGATGACCTGCCAGGGGCGACAGCTCTCCTCGATTCCCGTCCTTCCAGCAACCGGGGTTCGCGCTTGCGCTTACCTCCGTGCCCACTACATCCTCATTGATGCCGTAGCTCAGGAATCCCCAGTACGTCGTATCTCCGGTACCCGCCACCGGCGGATGGTCCGCCGGAGCCGAGCCCTTCAGGCCGTTCCCGTAGCCGCCGGCCCGGGGATAGAACGGTGTCGATATCTGAACCTTGTCTGACGGACACGTCACCACGGGGAAGTCACTGGCCATGAAGCTTTGGTGAAGCCGGGCATTGGTGAAGTCTTTCATGCGAATGCCCCAACTCCAGTTCGCCTGGTACCTCACCCCCGACGCCCTTGCCAAAGCCACCGGCCACGCCAGCGCCTCCCCAGCGGAATCGTACGCATAGCGCGATCGGCCGGAATCCGCCAGAATCCTGCCCGACTCGGTCGCCGAAAGCTGGAAGTACCCCCCGTGTTCCTGCGTGAAGTTCACGCCCGCCTGACCCAGACTTCGTTGACTGGCCAGACACTTCACCAGCCTGGCCTGCGCGCGGGCGTTGCTGAGCGAGGGAATCAGAATGGAAATCAAAAGCGCGATGATGGAGACGACGACCAGCAACTCAATCAGCGTGAAGCCCCGACTCCGCTCGAACGAAAGCACCCGAGCGTGCTGTGTGTGCGCTCGGCTCGTCATCCGAATTGCCTGCATGTGCCATCCTCGGCCTGGCTCTGGCTCAAATTGTCCAAACCCGGCTCGCGCTGTACCGAGGTGCCACAACGGATACGAAGCGCGTTTGCCGGGGTCGCGCGGCAGCGACGTCAGAGAACGCAACTACGCATATGCATCCAATGATAACCAGGAAACACCCAGTTAGTCAACCGCTTTAGTTGCCAGCCAATGTCGGGACTTACGCGCCCGACCACCCGGCTCACGGCTGGGCGGCCAACATCACCGCTGAAAGCCCTTTCATGTCCAGGACAACCGAGCCATCCGAGGCTCTCCGCACCCCCGCCGGAGAGACATCCCCCGGACCATCACCCCCGGACCACCTGCCAAGTAAGGGCAACGCCTTAAAGCCTCCCTTCACCGGCCCGGTGGTCAACCGAACCGCGTGCGGCCATCGGTCCCCGTTGATCACGACAATCACCTTCGCCTTATCGACCCCACGCTGGAATGCAAAAACCCGGCTCGAATCGTCCGCGATGAGCACACACACGGGACCATCCCTCAAGACCGTATGTTGGCTTCGCAAGGCTGCCAGACGACGGTACAAGTCCGCCAGACCCCCAGACCCGGTCCGGTCCCACCACATGGGCGCCCGGCAGAAGGGATCATCCCCGCCATACATCCCGACCTCGTCACCATAATAGAGGATCGGAGCGCCGGGCCACGTGTACTGCAGCACCACCGATAACCCCATCCGCCGATAGGCGTCGTCGTCCGGAACCAGCAGGTCCCGTCTGGGAATGGCATCCTCGGTCCCCGCGACCCCCCTTGCCCGCCGCTGCGGATCCGTCATCGCCGAGGCCACGCGCTCCGTATCGTGGCTGCCCAGCAGGTTCAACAGGCTCGTGGTCACAGACCACGGATGGTCCCCTGCAAGCCCCAACAGATCGTCGCTCAGGCTCGCCGCCGAGTACCCCGTATCGTCCTGCGTGAAGAACCGCAGCACCGGCGCTGCAAACGGGTAGTTCGTCACCACGTCGAATTGATCGCCCGCCAGCCACGGGCGCGCATCCGTCCAGATCTCCCCGACAATGATCGCGTCCGGGTTGACCGCCTTCACCTGCCGCCGAAAACGCTCCCAGAAACCGTGAGACACCTGCTCCGCCGCATCCAAACGCCAGCCGTCAACCCCGTCCGACGGGTCGCCGTCGCCGTTCGGATCCATCCAGCGACGAACAACCGCAAAAAGGTACGCCTCCACCGCCGGATCCAAACCGTCACCCTCCGGGCGGAAACACGGCAGGTGCCCGTCCGGACCGTCCCACGCACGCCAGCGCAGCGGCGGACCCCAGTCCGTCACGTCGAACCAGTTGGCGTACGCGGAGTTACGGCCATTCTCCACGACATCCCGCCACGCCCAGAACTCCCGGCCCACGTGGTTGAAGACGCCGTCGACAACCACACGCAGGCCCATCCCATGCGCCTCCTCCAGCAGCGACAGGAACAGCCGGTCGCTGGCGCTCCACTGCCACGTGTCCGGATTCTCCGTCTCCCCGGAAATCTCCGCCAGGCTGCCTGCCTTCCCATACGTGTCATCGATGTGGCGATGATCGGCCGTGTCGTATTTGTGTTGGCTGGGGGCCTGGAATATGGGGTTGAGGTAAAGAGTGTTCACCCCAAGGTCGCGAAGATAGGAAAACTTGGATCGAAGGCCCGCCAGATCGCCCCCGTACGGCCGGTCGAACAGCCGGTCCCGCAGCGGAGGCCGCTCGCCCGGCAGAAGCGAACCCCAATCCGTCGACCAAGGCACCGTGCCCGGTGGATCGTTGGTTGGGTCCCCATTGCAGAACCGGCAGACCAGCACCTGATACCAGACGGCCTCCATCGCCCAGTCGGGCACGGACCAGCCGGAATCATCGGTGTCCGGCAAGACCGGCGCAGTCGCCCGCTCGCCGGCCAGCGCCGGACCCATCATCAGGCAGCACAGGACCGGGAATTGAGTGGCAGCACGCATACCCTGACAACCCCACACCCGTCGCGTTCCGCAGGTCCCACGGCATCCACGATTGTACGCCGATCACCACGTCCCGCCACCCCGCGATCCACAACCGCGGTTGTAGACGGTCGCGCAGATCGTTATAGTCAGCGTCGTCGGCTGCCGCCGCGCGGACCGGCCAGCCGTCCAATCTGCGTGATCGAACCGGAGAAATCAGACATGGAAAAGAACGTGTTCCTTCGTGAACAGTTTCTCACCCTTCGGGACGAAACTAAAGCGATTAAGTCCCGCATCTTCTGGATCGTGGTGCTCGGCGCGTTCGGCGTGCCGATCATCACCTACCTCGCCGCCCGCTGTGGTGAATTTGCCTATGTTCTCAGCCCCATGATCCCCTACCTGGTCATTGTGCTTATCGTCCTGTTTCTCGCCGAGCACAACGCGCTCATGCGGTGCGGACGGTATGTCCGAGAGAAGATCGAGCCGCACGTTGATCATTCACCCGGCTGGGAGACGTGGCTCGGGTCGCGTCCGGCCGTCCGCCTGATGGACAAGCACCTGTTTGCCGTGTTCGTCCTGGTGTTCTTCGTGTACTACTTCATGGCGATCGGATTCGCCGTGGACATGCTGTGGCGCGAGGCGGAAGGCGGGGCCACAACGGTCCACGTGTGGCTCCTCTTCGCGGGCGTGACGTACGCGATCGGCGGCATCTGGGCCGTCTCGGTGCTGCTGCACCACTGGCGATCCGTCACCACCACGGACGACGAAGTCGACAAGACCGCGTGAACCGATTGCGACCCCCGCGCGGCCGCACACACACAAGGATCCTGCTATGATCGCACGGCGCCTGCTCGTGGTCTGCCGCGCCGCCGTATGGCTGGCGCCGTTCCTGCTCTGCCACACAGCGTCCCGCGCCGATGTGGTGGCCGGCGTCGCCCCGCCCACCGGCGTGCCGCAGGGCGAACTCATCTGGGGCATCAAGCAGAACGGTCGCCTGGTGGCCGAGGGGCACACGCAGGTCTCCACCACGGGCGAGCCGACCGAGCTGGTTCTGGTGGGCAAGGGCGACCGCCTCCCCACGTCGCTCAGCGATGGAGAGGCCGTCCTCCACCTCTGCCTCAACCAGGACACGCTGCACTCCTACATCCCCAGTGTCGGAGACTGGCACCAGCAGATCACTCTGAGCGTGAACAACGGCGCCGCCCGCGCCACGGCCCCTGCCGACGCCTGGCAACAACGCCGCGTCAGCAAACCGGAGAACCTGCTGACCGTCCACTACCATCGTTTCGACGGCAACTACGAGGCGGTCGGCATCTGGACCTGGGACGAGAAGCTCCAGCGCACCCCCGCCCAGAACGAAATCTTCGAGGTGGGCCGCGACGACTACGGCCTGATCTTCCAGCTTGACATCGCGGACTACGGCCGGCCGGGCGACCGAATCGGCCTGCTGCCCCGTATGAACGGCGACTGGCAGCACAAGGACGGCGGCGATCGCTTCTGGTCGCCGTCCCTGGGCAACCGGGTGTTTCTCGTGGAAGGCCGGTCCGAGGTCTACGCCTCCCCGCCGGACGTCACCCCGCAGCTTCTCGGCGCCACGATCGACGGCACGGACCTGATCACCGTGCAGTTCACGCACGCGCTTCCGCCCTCGGTCACCCACGGCGCCGAAATCCGCGACGAAACCGGCAAGGCCGTCCCGGTGGCCCGAATCGCCTCCGCAGGCCCGACCCGCCGCGGCCGCTCGCGAGCCTACGTCCTGCGAACGGAGTCGTCGCTCGATCTGACCGCACACCGGTACACGGTCACCATCCCCCCGCATCCGCCGCGCGAGGCAAGACTGGGACGCATGCTGGCCGGTGAGCCCTTCATCGACCTCCAGACCCCGCTGGGCGCGCACTACACGTCCGACGCCACCGCGTTCGGCGTCTTCGCCCCAACCGCCCGGCAGGTGGACGTGCTCATCGCCGATTCGCCCACCGCCGGCGAGCCGACACCGCATCCCATGACCCGCAACCCCCACGGCGTCTGGACCGTCCGGATCGAGGCCGACCTGGCCGGGAAGTTCTACGCATACCGGCTCGACGGCCCGGGTTTCGACCCCCTGCGTGAGGTGACCGACATCTACGCCACATGTGCCCAGGGCCTCCAGGGCCGCGGTTTGATCGTCGACCTGAACGCGACCCACCCGCCCGGCTTCGACCCGTCCGCGTACGTGCGGCTGGACAATCCGGTGGACGCCATCGTGTACGAACTGCACGTCCGCGACCTGACCTCCGCCGCGAACTCGGGCGCCCTGCACCAGAAGAAGTATCTCGGCCTCACGGAGGCCGGCACGCATCTGCCGGGCGAACCGAGCATCGCCACCGGTCTGGACCACCTGGTCGAGCTGGGCGTCACGCACGTGCATCTGCTGCCCGTGCAGGATTTCGAGAACGACGAGGCCGCCGATCGGTTCAACTGGGGCTACATGACGGTGTTCTTCAACACGCCGGAGGGCATGTACGCCGGCACGCCGGCGGGTGACGCCCGCATTCGCGAGCTCAAGCAGGCGGTGCAGGCGCTGCACGATCGCGGCATCGGCGTGGTGCTGGACGTGGTCTACAACCACACGTCGCCGTACGCAACCTTCGAGCAACTCGTGCCCGGCTACTACCACCGCATGCGTGATGACGGCTCGTTCTGGAACGGCTCCGGCTGCGGCAATGAATTCCGCACGGAGAACCCGATGGCCCGGCGGTTCATCATCGACTCTCTGGTGTACTGGGCGCGCGAGTACGGCATCGACGGGTTCCGCTTCGACCTGATGGGCCTGATGGATCTGGAGACGATGGAGGCCATCCGCGATGAACTGCGGAAGATCAATCCCTCCGTCCTGCTCTATGGCGAGCCCTGGACGGGCGGCCCGTCCGGCATCGCCCGGGTCACGGACAAGGCCGCGCTCCGCGGCTCCGGCATCGCCGCCTTCAACGACCACTTCCGCGACGCCATCAAGGGCGACCGCGACGGCGGCGCCCCGGGCTTCATCCAGACCGGAGACCGCGCGGACCGCGTCCGCCTCGGCATCGACGGCGCCATCCGCGACTGGGCGCTGGAGCCGACCGAGGTCGTCACCTACTGCGCCGCGCACGACAACCTCACGCTCTGGGACAAAATCGTGCAGGCCGCCCCGAACGCCTCGCTTCCCGAGCGGCAGCGCATGCAGCGATTCGCCGGGCTGCTGGTCCTCACGTCGCAGGGGGTCCCCTTCCTGCACGCCGGGCAGGAAATGTGTCGCACGAAGGGCGGCAACCATAACAGCTATGACGCCCCCGACTCCGTGAACCAGATCGACTGGTCGTGGAAAAAGCAGCACCGCGGCGTCTTTGACTACTACCGCGGGCTCATCGCCCTGCGTAAGGCACACCCCGTCTTTCGCCTGCGCACCCGCGCGGACGTGGAGGCCCGTCTTCGCTTCCTCGACACCGTCCCGTCGGGCCGCTGCCTGGCCTTCACTCTCGACGGCCGCGATCTGCCCGGCGAGACCTTCGCCACCGTGCTCGTCCTGCTTAACGGCGACCCGTCCCCGCAGACCTTCTCCCTGCCCGCCGGCCAATGGCACGTCCACGCCGACGCCGACCGCGCCGCCTTCGAAACGCCGGCCACTCTGGAGGGCAACGCCACCCTGCCTCCCCACTCGGGCATGGTGCTCGCCATTCCCCAGTAATCCTGTGCCGCTGGTTTTGCGCACGGGAACAACCAGGGAACGGGATTCGGACCAGACGTGTGACACGGCTTGCTCGCGACGCGCGGACGAGTAGAGGCGTCGCTGCGCTTCCTATCGGTCCAGGATCAACCCCAGACCCTGCATGACAACGTGGGACGCGAACTGCATCGGAACGGCCGACCGCCACTCGACCCGCAGTTCGTCGAGACTGGCGCCAACGATCTCGATGAGATCCTCACGAGTCTGCCCCAGACCCTGATCGTAGGCCATTCGGAGGTGTTTGACCCGGTCTGGATCGTGGCCGATCACCCGGGCCGCCGTGGCATCCGCCGCCGCCGGGTCGTCGCTTGCCAGCAGTAGCCAGTCGCCCAGCCGGTCCCGCATGTCGACCGTCGCTCCCATGACGCCGGGGATGATGGTCGGCCCATTTCCTTCCCCACAGATGGAGCCGTCGATGATGGCGAAATCCGGTCTGACGGCCGCGCAAATATCCAGCAGGCACTGCTCAATTCCGCCAATCGCGTTGTGCAGCGTCATCCGGGACGGCGTGCCGAACCCGTAGTCCTCCGTCGATGTGACGCCGACGAGGTTCTTCAGGGAGCCCGTCATCTGGGTAATCATATGCGTCTTCAGAACCGGCACGGATATGACCTTGTCCGCTCGAGACACGAGGCTCGACACGTAAATCCGGCCGAGGTCCGTGAAGGGAGAGGGAACCGCGTCCCACGCAGGTGAATCGCCGATGAGGCAGGCCAGTTGCAGCCGGCCGGGGTACGCCGCGTTCAGCCGCCTGGACTCCTCCGACAGGTTGGTCGAGCCGTCCAGGGTTCGCAGCTCTTTCCAGGAGAAATGGCGAGCCTGCCCGCCGTCGCCGATGATAACCTTCCCCGCGCCGACCCGCAGGCACTCCTCGGCCAGTGCGATCACGATATCGGGCTTCGTACACGAGCCGGTCGCCACGCCATCCACGGTAAGGAAACCGGCGGTGCAGAAGTTCGGCTTGATGAAGACCGTCTCGCCGGGGCGGACCAGCGCCTCCGCCCCGCCAAAGGCGGCCAGCGCCTCGCGCGTCATCCTGTACAGGTTGGCGCCTCGGATGGCCGCCACGCGGGAGCGTCGTCCTGTCGGTGCGAAAGGGGTATCGTAGCTTCGGCACCCGGCCATGAATTGCGAAGCCCCGAACGCCAATGCCGCGTTTGCGCCGGATCTCAGGAATTCCCGTCGGGTGCTCCTGCGCATGTGTGCATCTCTGCCGCCTCTCACGAACGCCCCAACCCCGCGCCGCAAAAGGATGGTACCCAAAATCACAAGGCGACGCACCCGCCCGCGCGACCCGTCCAGCCCGTGCCAATATGGCAGACCGCCGCCTGGGCTGCCGCCCGATTGACAGGAATCGAACATCAGAACGCCCCCCAAGACGGAAACGACCACGCAGCGGACCGCCATCGCAAAAGCTTGTCAATAATAATTTTAGGGAGACGCCGGCGTCTTCGGACGGACGGATCGCGGCTCTGGCATCGAGGATGCCCTGCTCCTCGGCGGGTACGTTGCGCGCCCCGCGGAAGCCGGGGTGCTGCAGGAAGTCGGATGGAACGGGCGGCCACCAGCGCCGCCCCGCGAGAAAGGAGTGCTGGCGTCAATGGCAAAGCAGGCTCTTCGGCCCTTGGGCGACAAGGTCATCGTCAAGCGGGTCAGTGCGGAAGAGAAAACGGCAGGCGGCATCGTTCTGCCGGACACCGCCCAGGAAAAGCCCAAGCGCGGCATCGTGCAGGCGGTGGGGAACGGACGGATGCTCGACTCGGGCGAGCGCAGCAAGATGCAGGTCAAGAAGGACGACCAGGTGCTCTTCACCAGCTATGCCGGCACCGAGATCAAGATCAACGGCGAGGAATTCCTGATTATGGATGAGTCCGACGTCCTGGCCATCATCGAGTAGGTGAGCGGCCGGTCGGACGGCGCCGGCGGTGCCCGGCGCCATCACACCCTCACAGAACCCGGGCGGGTCCATCCGCCCCTAGCACAACGGAGACCACACGAACCATGGCTGCCAAGAAAATTGCATACGATTCGGAAGCGCGTGATGCGATCCGTCGCGGGGTCGAGAAGCTGGCCCGTGCGGTAAAGGTGACGCTCGGCCCGCGCGGCCGGAACGTCGTACTGGAGAAATCCTTCGGCTCGCCGACGGTCACCAAGGACGGCGTGACCGTGGCCAAGGAGATCGAACTGGAAGACGCCTATGAGAACATGGGCGCCCAGATGGTCCGCGAAGTGGCCAGCAAGACGAGCACGGTGGCCGGCGACGGCACCACCACCGCCACCGTCTACGCCGAGGCCCTCTACACCGAGGGCCTTAAGAACGTCGCGGCCGGCGCCGACTCGATGGAGCTCAAGCGCGGCATCGAGGCGGCCGTCCAGGCTGTCGTGGATGAACTGGCCCGCGTCTCCACGCCGATCCCGCCGCCGCCCAAGGGCGACAAGCAGATCGCCCAGGTGGGCACCGCCGCCGCGAACCAGGAAGAGGAGATCGGCAAGCAGATCGCCTACGCGATGAGCAAGGTCGGCAAGGACGGCGTAATCACGGTCGAGGAAGGACGCTCGCTGGAGATCGAGGTGGAGCTGGTTGAGGGCATGCAGTTCGACAAGGGCTACCTCTCGCCCCACTTCATGAACAACTACGAGGAGCTGACCTGCGACCTGGACAAGCCGTTCATTCTGATCCACGAGAAGAAGATCTCGTCGGTGAAAGACCTGGTTCCCATCCTCGAGAAGGTCTCGCAGGCAGGCAAGCCGCTGCTGATCATCGCGGAAGACGTGGAGGGCGAGGCCCTGGCCACCCTGGTGGTCAACAAGCTGCGCGGCACGCTGAACGTGGCCGCGGTCAAGGCGCCGGGCTTCGGCGACCGCCGCAAGGCCATGCTGGAGGACATCGCCGTGCTCGTCGGCGGCAAGGCGATCTTCGAGGACATCGGCATGAAGCTGGAGAACGTCCAGCTCTCCGACCTGGGCCGGGCCAAGCGGGTGAAGATCGACAAGGATACGACCACCATCATCGAGGGCGCCGGCGAGACGGCCAAGATCAAGGGCCGCATCGAGCAAATCAAGAACGAGATCGACGCCACCACCAGCGACTACGACCGTGAGAAGCTCGAAGAGCGCCTGGCCAAGCTCTCCGGCGGCGTGGCCCAGATCAACGTGGGTGCCGCCACCGAGGTGGAGATGAAGGAACGCAAGGCCCGCGTGGAGGACGCTCTGCACGCCTGCCGGGCGGCCGTGGAAGAGGGCATTCTGCCGGGCGGCGGCGTGGCCCCGATCCGCGCCTGCAAGGTGCTCAACGATCTGGTCAAGAAGCTCAAGGGCGACCAGAAGACCGGCGCGGAGATCGTTCGCAAGGCCCTGTCCGCCCCCATCCGGCAGATCGCCGCAAACGGCGGTAAGGACGGCTCCATCGTCTGGCAGAAGGTCTCCGAGTCGAAGGACATGAACTTCGGCTACAACGCCCTGACGGATGAGTTCGGCGATATGATCGACATGGGCGTGCTCGTGCCGACCAAGGTGGAGCGCATCGCCCTGCAGAACGCCGCGTCCGTCGCCGGGCTGCTGCTGACCACCGAGGCCGCCGTCTCCGAAATCAAGGAGAAGAAGGACAAGCCGATGCCGGGCGGCGGCATGGGCGGTATGGGTGGCATGGGCGGCATGGGGGGGATGATGTAGGAGGAAGGGACGAAGGGACGAAGGGACGAAGGGACGAAGGGAGACCCTTGCCGACCTTTCGAGCAGAAGACAGCGGGGCAGCGCTGGTGCGAACAGCGCTGCCCCGATCTTTTTTTCAACGGGGGGCCAGGGGCACGTGTACCTCGGTGATCAGGTCCTCCGGCGGCGTCGTCTCCGGGCTGTTGCGGTAGAACTCCAGCGACGGAGCGGAGCGTACCTCCCGGCCACTTTTCGGCAGCCACTCGCCGCAGAGCCGGGCGTACGTCTGGGCCAGCCGCTCGTACGGCCCGCGATGCGTCGTGATGGCGTACTCACCGCCGCCGACCTCCTGCACGCCGATGTCGCCCTCGCCCTGCACCGAGTCCGGCACGGTCACACACGCGTCGTAGCGAATCTTCTCCGGCGGGGTCACCTCCGGATCGTCGTGGCTCACGCCCAGAAATGTCGATGACGGCCCGATCAGCCCGCGCGGCCCCGCCCAGCCGCAGAGTTTCTGCCACGCGGCCCCGCAGGCCGCGTACGGCCCCGTGTGCCGCACAAACGCCACCCGGATCGGTCGAACCTCTTCCACACGAACATCCATCGGCTCACCTCCTGCCTCTATCGGGACAAAACCGGTCACTCCCCCCTCGGGCTCGTAATGCACCTCGGAGGGCACGCTGGGATACGGAGGGACCCGATGGACCGCACGGAACTGCGTGGGAGATACGCCGAACATCGCCCGGAACGCCCGGGTGAACGACTCGTGCGTTTCGTACCGGGCGTCCAGCGCGAGCTGGATGATCGCCCGATCCCCCACCTTCAACTGCCAGGCCGCCCGCTCGAGCCGCAGCCGCCGGATGTGTTCGCTGACCGGCTCACCCACCATGCCGCGGAAGATGCGGTGAAAGTGAAAGGGCGAGAAGTGGGCCACGTGCGCCAGGCCCTCGAGCGGCAGGTCCTCATCCAGATGCTGCTGAATGTGGATCAGCACCCGCAGGATGCGTTCCCGGTAGCTGTGTTCCGTTGACGACCGCATGGATTCCTCCGTACGCCGGCATTCTGGCCGAAGGTGTCCGCACCCGCTTGACCGTCCTTGCGGATTTGCCCGCGATTCCGGCCGTTCCGCGGCGCAAAGCGGCATCTTCTCACTCCAGGTCGCTCAACTGCTCCCCTCGCGAAGGGTCCGTCTGCCGCTCCATTCGCCCGTGTAGCCGGTCACGAACGGGAAGGACTGCCGCGGTAGGTTCTCCTTGGGCGGGTTGTCTTCAACGTACCGCACCGTCCGCACGATGTCTTCGGGGGTGTAGAGGAACTTCTTGAAGTCATCGCTGCTCCACACCGGGTGGGCTTGGGGCACGTCACATCTTTCGCGCAGCGTCCTCGAAGACTCCCCCTTCAGCGTGTGGATCATGTCTTCCGCTTTGTCACGATGCTTGCGGATGACCAGGTGTACGTGATTCGTCAGGATCGCGCACGCAAAACACGTGTACCGGCGACCCTGTATCACCTGCGCGAATGCGTCCGCGAGGACTTGTCGTTTGGCGGCATCAAAGATCAGCATCGCGTGTTCCAATCGCGGTTGCGCGGAACGGTAAAAACCCCTCAACTCCCCCCGCAGATCCTCTCGCGACGGCGCTTCCTCGCGCTGCCCCCGGTGCATTACCCCCAGATCGAGAATCTTCGACGACCGGAACCCCCGGGAAGAGCTCCCCCGCGGGTCGTTGGGCAGCCAGTGCCCGTATCCCGTCAGGATGAGATGGTACGCGATGACCATGCCCGTAACCGTACGGAACGTGCCGCCAAACGGCAAGCCCGCGCCATCCCTATCGGGTTTCGAAGGCCCTTGGCGGGATCCCCGTGCGGTTTCTATAATCTCCGGAATGATTACCGAAGAACCGCTATTGTTCGAAATCTCCTGCCCCGGCCAGACCGCCGTGGCCATGTCGAATACGGATGTGCCGCCCGTGCAGCCGGACCAGGTCATCCCCAAGGCCCTCCTCGCGGATGCCCCGCCGCCGTTGCCGGAGATCGGGCCGCTGGACCTGGTGCGGCACTACACCGCGCTGGCCCACCGGCTGTTCAGCATCGACCAGCAGTTCTACCCGCTGGGCAGTTGCACCATGAAGTACAACCCGCGGGTCAACGAGAAGGCCCTGGGCCTCTCCGGATCGGCCGACCTGCACCCCTACCAGCGCGATGAAGACGTGCAGGGCCTGCTGGAGATGATGCACCGCCTGGCCGAGTACCTGGCGGAGGTCGGCGGCATGGCCGAGGTCTCCCTCCAACCGGCCGCCGGCGCCCACGGCGAGATGACCGGCCTTCTCATCATCAACGCGTACCACCGCGACCGCGGTCAGAAGCGCTCCAGGGTGCTCACACCCGACACCGCCCACGGCACGAACCCCGCGTCGTGCGTGATGTGCGGGAACACGCTGGTCACGGTGAAGTCGCAGCCCGACGGACGGGTCGACCTGGCCGACCTGCGTAGCAAAGTGGACGCCGACACCGCCGCCCTGATGATCACCAACCCCAACACATGCGGAAAGTTCGACAGCCAGATCGGCGACATCGCCGACCTGCTGCACAAGGCCGGCGCCCAGTTCTACCTGGACGGCGCGAACATGAACGCCGTCATGGGCATCACCCGCCCGGGCGACTTCGGCGTCGACGTGATGCACTACAACACGCACAAAACGTTCAGCACGCCGCACGGCTGCGGCGGACCGGGGGCCGGCCCGGTCGGCGTGGCGGAGCATCTGCGGCCGTTCCTGCCCGTGCCGGTGATCGTCCGGCGGGAGAACGGCACGTACGGCTGGGACTACAACCGGCCCAGGAGCATCGGCAAGGTGCGCTCGTTCTACGGGCAGATCGGCGTGCTGGTGCGGGCATACGCCTACATCCGCTCCCTGGGCGCCGAGGGGCTGCGCAGTGCCTCGGAGAAGGCCGTGCTGGCGGCCAATTACGTGGCCGCGCGGATTCGGCATCGGTACACCATGCCGTTCCCGCCGCCGTACGCCCATGAGTTCATCACCGTGCCGGACTTCGAGGGCACGGAAATCCGCGAGGTGGACTTCGCCAAGCGGCTGCTGGATTACCACATCCACCCGCCGACCATGAGCTGGCCCATCCACCACTGCCTGATGATCGAGCCCACGGAGACGGAATCCAAGCGCACGCTGGACCGGTTCTGCGACGTGCTCCTGGCCCTGGCCGACGAGGCGGAACAGTCTCCGGAGACGCTCCGCACGGCCCCGCACCAGATGCCGATCGGCCGGCTGGACGAGGTCGCCGCCGCGCGCAAGCCGGTGGTGCGCTGGCGAACGAACGGCGGATAGCCGATGGAGGTCGGCATGCTTCGCCGACGCGCTGCATTAAAACGATGCCCGATCGCATTCGCCTGATCCACGACGGTCCGCACGATGGCCCGACGAACATGGCCCGCGACGAGGCCCTGTTGAAGTGCGTCGGGGCCGGGCAGTCCCCACCGACGTTGCGGCTCTATCGCTGGGCGCCGCCGACCATCTCGCTCGGCTACTTCCAGCCGTACGCCGCCTACGAAGCTCTTGAACCGCCGGCCGGACGGTTGCCCGTCGTGCGCCGGCAGACCGGCGGCGGCGCGATCCTGCACGATCAGGAACTCACCTACGCCATCGTGCTGCCGATCGGGCACCGGCTGGCCCACGGCGCCACAAAGCTGTACGAAGTGGCCCACGACGCCGTCATCCACGCCCTGGCCGACGCCGGCATGGCAACCTGGCGCGGCTGCCGCAGCGACGACTCCACGCCCGGGCGCGGCCCGTTCTTCTGCTTCGCCCGGCGGCACTGTCTGGACGTGCTCGCGGGCAAGGAGAAGCTGGCCGGCAGTGCCCAGCGGCGAACCCGGCGCGCGGTCCTCCAGCACGGTTCGATCGTGTTCGAGCGCCGTTACGACCAGCAGCCAGCCGCCGCGATCGGGGAGTACGTCAACCTGGACGGCGACCGTTTTGCCGAGCTCTGGACCCGCTCGCTCGAGGCGATTGGCGACCTCCTGTTCGAACCGGGCGCCTGCACTCCGGAGGAACTGGGCCGGGCCGACACGTTACGCGCCAAGTACGCCGACCCCGCCTGGACCCGCCGCCGCTGACGGCGAAGCCGCCTCGCCCCGAGCGCAGGGACCGCAGCGCGCCCGGCCTTCGACGCCCCGCCGCCGATCGGGTACAATGCCCGGCCGGTGTCCATGCCGGGCGCCGATTGCCGTCCCGACGGAGGCGGGTCAGGGACAGCAAGATTGACGCCGGGGCCCAGGCCCCACATCGCTTCCGCGCAGGATCGGACTATGGGTGAACTCAAAGTGACTCCCGACGTGCTCTCGCTGCTGGTGTGCGATCAGATCATCACCGACCGCATCACGGGCAAGCAGTCCCTGATCGGTCTGTTCAGCACCATCCACACGTTCCGGTTTCCCGTCACGCACCCGCAACTCTGCGTACACGTATCGCTGACCGACGGACACGGACCGACCCCCATTACCATCCGCGTGACTGACGCCAACGAGGCGCGCCAGCCCATCGTCCAGGGCACGGGCACCGTCGAGTTCAAGAACCCCCGTGCCATCGCGAACCTCGCCCTTCAGTTCCACGGCCTCACGTTCCCCGAGCCCGGCGAGTACCGCATCCAGCTTTTCTCCGGCAACGAGCTGCTGCGAGAGGCCCGGCTGATTCTCATGCTGGCCAAGCCCAACCCCGGCGCCGCCGGCCCTCCCGGCACGCCGCCGCTGTTCACCGACCCCCCCAGCGGTCCCCCGACCTGACGCCGACAAGCGCAGGACCGTCCTCGGCGCGTCGGGATGGACCAACATTGCGAGTGTGGGAAGGGTGACTCCGTCCGAACGCGCCGGACCAGTCTCGCGCGGCCTCCCCCGACCGCTCACAACAATCGCAATACCAGATGTTCCGTTTTCTTGGCCTCTTGTGTGGGACCGGCTCCCTTTGTGAGACCGGCTCCCTTTGTGGGACCGGCTCCCTTTGTGGGACCGGCTTCCTTTGTGGGACCGGCTCCCTTTGTGGGACCGGCTCCCTTTGTGGGACCGGCTTTCCAGCCGGTCTCTTCCTCCCTGTGGGATCGGCCGCATGTGTGGGACCGGCTGCATGTGTGGGACCGGCTTTCCAGCCGGTCTCTTCCTCCCTGTGGGATCGGCCGCATGTGTGGGATCGGCCGCATCTGTGGGACCGGCCGCATGTGTGGGACCGGCTCCCTTTGTGGGACCGGCTTTCCAGCCGGTCTCTGGGTCTTCAGAGTCTTCCGCTTGTGCCGTGTACTGTTCTCGCTTTTCTCCTCCGCCCCCATCCGGGGGCGGGATTGGGGTCGGGAGGGCGCCTCCATCCACGGGTTCCGCCCCGATTGTCATCGGGACTCCACCCGTGGCCACCCGCCGTGACCCCGCCGGGGTCGGATTCCATTCGCAGGGCGATGAATTCCCACGTTCAGTGAACGGAGTGCCGAGTCGCCGGGCGTGCCACTGCTCTTAAGCCTTGCCCGTCCCCCGCATCAGGGCCGTAGGCCCGGATGAGATCAGCCCGCGGTTTCAACCGCGGGTCCGCACCGCCCCACCCCAACCCCCCGGTCCTGTAGGGACCGGACGAATCCACGCCCTGCGCCCCAGGCCCCGTTCACGGGCCTTCCCCGCCGAAGGCGGGCTCGTAGGCCGGCCGTTTACGGCCGGTTGAGCGATCGCCCCGCACCCCCCCCCTTTTTACCCCACACCCCGTGTCAACGGGGTTCCGTGCCTAGTGCCACCGCGTGCCACTGCTTCTTGAGCGGTGCCCATTCCACCCCCACCCCCGCATCAGGGC
>Ga0334890_1002655_pt1 | contig 19965 bp, 18 predicted proteins | sample GraSluR1_MG_3_FD_207220 | JGI IMG/M metagenome (GOLD analysis project Ga0334890, IMG submission 207220) | Sludge microbial communities from methane-producing bioreactor in Wageningen University, Netherlands - Granular Sludge_31_08-R1 | ecosystem: Engineered > Bioreactor > Anaerobic >... | reverse complement strand
GTGCAGGGTGTTGATGAAATTGTGCCCGTTGACGTGTATATTGCCGGTTGCCCTCCCCGACCAGAGCAGTTGATTCACGGCATCATCACGCTGCACGAGCGGGTGAAGCAGGAACGCATTACCGACTGGGCGTGAGGGCGCTCGCCGGTTTGTGGCTGGCAGCAAGGGAAAGAGTTGGCGACTATGCTGGACCCGGTTGAGTCATTGACCAGCGCGTTTCCGCAGGCTGTGGAAGACACACAGGAGTTTCGCGGCGAGATCACGGTGATCGTCGCTGCGGATAGCATTGTCGAAGTGTGCCGCTATTGCCGCGACACTAAGGGCCTGGAGTACAATTTCCTGTCCGACGTGGCCGGGGTAGACTATTACCCGCAAGAGCCGCGCTTCGCTGTGTCGTATCACCTGTATTCGATGGTGCACAACCGGTCGCTGCGGTTGAAGGTCTACCTCCCTGGCGACGACCCTGCGTTGCCGAGTGTGACGGGAGTCTTCCCGGCGGCGAACTGGTCGGAACGGGAGGTCTACGACCTGTTCGGCGTTGTCTTCACTGGGCACCCTGACCTGCGTCGCATTCTGATGCCCGATGGGTGGGATGGGCACCCGCTGCGGAAGGACTATCCGCTCGGCTATGAGACAGTGCAGTTCTCCTTCAACTTCGATGAGGTAGACAGGCACAAGCCATATGCCCGCGAGTAGGGCAGTGGTCTTTGATCGTTGGAGCGAGGGTGAATGAGCGGTCTACAGGACAGTGTGTGGGCAGGCGATATTCAGCAACTCAAAGGGCTGGTCTCTGAGCGCGCGCTCAGCGGCGAGACAGTAGTCCTCAACATGGGGCCTCAGCATCCGAGCACGCACGGCGTGCTGCGCCTGATGCTTGAACTCGATGGCGAAGAGATCGTGAGTTGCGTGCCCGATATTGGCTATTTGCACACGGGCATTGAGAAGAATATGGAGGCCAAGCGGTACGAGCAGGCGATCACGATGACGGATCGCATGGACTACCTCAACCCGTTGGGCAACAACCTGGTCTACTGCCTGGCCATTGAGAAGATCATTGACCTCGATGTGCCTCCCAGGGCGCAGTACCTGCGCGTGCTGCTGGCCGAACTGACGCGCATCAACAGCCATCTGGTGTGGCTGGGCACGCACGCGCTGGACATCGGCGCGATGAGCATGTTCCTGTACTGCTTCCGCGAGCGCGAGAAGATACTCGATATCTTCGAGATGGTCTCCGGCCAGCGCATGATGAGCACCTACTTCCGGCCAGGCGGCCTGTGGCGCGACGTGCCGGAGGACTTTGAGCCGGCGGTGCGCGACTTCATCAGCTACTTCCCGGCGCGCATTGATGACTACGAGCGGCTGCTGACGGACAACCCGCTGTGGCTTGACCGCACGCAGGGTATTGGGTTTCTGTCGGCGCAGGACGCTATCGCCCTCGGCTGTACCGGGCCGACGCTGCGCGGGTCGGGCGTCAACTGGGACATCCGCAAGGCGATCCCGTACAGCAGCTACGAGCACTTCGAGTTTGACGTGCCGCTCGGCCAGCATGGGGACGTGTACGACCGCTACCTGATCCGCGTCGAGGAAATGCGCCAGAGCCTGCGCATCGTGCAGCAGGCACTGGACAACCTGCCGGGCGGCCCGGTGCGCTCCAACAACCGCAAGTACGTTCCACCGCCGCGCTCCGAGCTAGGCACAAGCATGGAGGCGGTGATTCACCACTTCAAGCTGTGGACGGAGGGCTTCCGCCCGCCCAAAGGGGAGGTCTACGTGCGGGTGGAGAGTCCGCGCGGCGAATTGGGCTGCTACCTGATCAGCGACGGCAGCCCGAAGCCCTGGCGCGTGCACTTCCGCACGCCGAGCTTCATCCACCTGAGCGCGCTGCCCCATATGTCCAAGGGATACCTCATCGCCGATCTGGTGGGCATCATCGGTACGGTTGACATTGTGCTGGGCGACGCCGACCGCTGATGGCCGGCCCGGACTGGCGAGCACCAAAACGGGAGTAGTGGCGTGCTGGCTGAGAAACATGCTGAGCGGATTGAGAAGATCTTCGCCAAGTACCCGGACAGGCGCTCCGGGGTGATGGCACTGCTCTACCTGGCGCAAGAAGAATATGGCTGGCTCTCGGAAGAGGCGCTGCGCGAGGTTGCCGAGCTATGCGATATGGACCCAACCCAGGTGCAGTCCATCACTGGCTTCTACACGATGTATTCAGAGAAGCCCAAAGGCAAGTTCTGGTTGCAGGTATGCACCGACCTGCCGTGCGCGCTGCGCGGCGCTGACGAGTTCTTCAGCGACCTGTGCGCATATCTGGGGTTGGACGAACACGGCGGGACGACGGAAGATGGCCTGTTCACCGTCGAGCCGGTGATGTGCCTGGCCGCGTGCGACAAAGCGCCCATGCTTCAGTGCAATTTCCACTATCACGAGAACCTGGACCTGGAGAAGGTCAAGGCGCTCATTGAGCAGTGGCGTGCCGAAGCGGGCCGCGACGACGGAGTGCACGGGTGACGCAGGCCGATGGTCGCGGGCGACGAGTTTGATCTGGCGGTTCTCTCCGCCGCCGACTATGAGAGCGTGCTCGCGCTCTGGCGGCAGGCCGGGCTGCACATCCGCCCGGCGGGGCGCGACAGCGCGGAGCAATTTGCCCGGCAGCTTGCTGGGGGCACGCAGACGGTGCTGGGCTTGCGTGCCGCAGGGACGCTCGTCGCGGTTGCTGTGGTGACGCACGACGGGCGCAAGGGCTGGATCAACCGGCTGGCGGTGCACCCGGACTTCCGGCGACGCGGTGCCGGCAAGCGTCTGATTGCCGAAGCGGAGCGCCTGCTGCATGCGCAGGGGATTGGTATCATCGCGGCGTTGATCGAGGACTGGAACGCGCCCAGCCTGGCCCTCTTTCAAGGGGCTGGTTACACGCTGCATGCAGACATTCACTACCTGACCAAGCGCGACAACGATGGGGTCTAGCGCGGGTTGAGGGGGCTTCACCATCGCGGCAAATCCGCACAGGAGCGGGGTTCTGAGGACAATGGCACACATTCTGCTGCGCAACCGTGACATAGCCGACATCTGGCAGTTTGATACTTACGTGGCGAATGGCGGTTATGACGCCCTCAAGCGCGCGATCAATGACCTGTCACCTGACGAAGTGATCCAGATTGTCTCGGCGTCCAACCTGCGCGGGCGCGGCGGCGCAGGGTTCCCGACCGGGCGAAAATGGTCGTTCATCCCCAAAGATGCGCCGGTGAAGTACGTAACAGTCAACGCCGACGAGAGCGAGCCGGGCACCTTCAAAGACCGCGAGTTGCTGGAGAAGAACCCGCACCAGGTGATCGAAGGCGCGCTGATCGCGGCCTATGCGATCCAGGCGACCGCTGTCTACATCTACTGTCGTGGGGAGTTCTGGGACCTGGCCCACGCCCTGGAGGAGCGGATCGAGGAAGCTCGTCAGGCCAACCTGGCCGGTGAGAACATCCTCGGCAGCGGGTGGAGCTGCCCGGTTTATGTGCACCTGGGCGCGGGCGCGTACATCTGCGGCGAAGAGAGCGCGCTGCTCAACAGCCTGCAGGGATTGCTCGGCCAGCCGCGCGTGCGCCCGCCGTTCCCAGCGCAGGTCGGCGGCGGTCTGTACTACGCGCCGACGGTGGTCAACAACGTCGAGACGCTGGCCAACGTGCCCTGGATCATCCTGAACGGCGCGGACGCTTACAGGGCCGTCGGCACGCCGGAGAGCACTGGCCCGAAGATCTTCTGCATGAGCGGGCATGTGGAGCGCCCCGGCAACTATGAACTGCCGCTGGGCATCACCTTCCGCGAGCTTATCTACGAGCGGGCGGGCGGTGTTCCCAACGGGAAGAAGCTCAAGGGTATTCTACCGTCCGGGGCCAGCGGCCCGGTGCTGCGCGCCACTGAAGAGGTGCTCGACGCGCCGCTGACCTATGAGAGCGTGGCCGCGCTGGGCAGCACCCTGGGGTCGGCGTCGTTCATCCTGATGGACGAAGACACCGATATGGTCTGGGCCGCTGCCAAGATGACTCACTTCTTCAAGCACGAAAGCTGCGGCAAGTGCACGCCCTGCCGCGAGGGTACCTACTGGCTCGACAAAATCTACGAGCGCATTCTGCGCGGCGAAGGGACGGCACATGACCTGGAACTGCTGGAGAAAGTCCCGCAGCAGATCATGGGGCTGACGCTGTGCGCGCTGGGCGATTTCGCCTGCAACCCCGTGCTGAGCACGGTGCGGCAGTTCCGCGAGGAGTACGAGCAGTACATTGGCTTGGCGGAGCCGGTCGCGGCGGAAGCGTGACCGCCAGGCTTCCGAAGGGGTCCGGCGCATGGAACGGGAAAGTGCAGGCGACGCGAAGCCTGGATGCAGGGCGCAGATCGCCATGCTGTCCTGGCTGATCCGCGCCGATCCAGGCGCACCGGTGAACTACCTGCTGCGCGGCGAAGAGTGGCTGGCTTGTGGGCAGGTTCACAATGCCAGGAAGGACTTTGCGCGGGCGCGGGCGTTGGCTGCGCAGGCATATGAGGCCAGCCCCTGGGGTTACATCTACCAGTCGTACATAGACCGGGCCGACGCCGGGCTGCGCCAGTGCGGTCGGGCAGCCTCAGGTTCGTAGCAGGCCTGGTGCACACAAAGGCTTGGCTCTTGAGGAGCGATATGACCGAAACGATCACGATCACCATTGACGGTCGGGACTACCAGGTTCCCAGGGGGATGAACCTGGTTGACGCGGCGAAGATGCACGGCATTGACATCCCCGTGTTCTGCTACCATCCCAAGCTCGATCCGGTGGGCATGTGCCGTATGTGCTTCGTCGAACTGGGCACGCTCTCCGTCAACCGCGAGACCGGCCAGCCGGAGCGCGACGAGCACGGGCAGCCGGTCGTGCGCTGGTTCCCCAAGCTGCAAACCGCCTGCACGCAGACGGTCAGCCCCGGCATGGTGGTGCGCACCGATTCAGCGGCGGTAGTTCAGGCGCGCGATGACATCCTCGAATTCCTGCTGACCAGTCACCCGCTGGATTGCCCCGTCTGCGACAAGGGCGGCGAGTGCCCGCTGCAAAACCTGACGATGGCCTACGGTCCGGGAGAGTCGCGCTTCATTTATGACGACAAGATGCACCTGGCCAAGCAGATTCCGCTGGGCGAGTTGATCTACCTGGACCGCGAACGGTGCATCCAGTGCGCGCGGTGCGTCCGCTTCTGTGACGAGATCGTGGGCGATGACGTGTTGGCCTTCCACGAGCGCGGACGGCGCTTGCAGATCATCACCGTCAGCGATCCGCCGTTCGACACGAAGTTCAGCGGCAACACCACCGACATCTGCCCGGTGGGGGCGCTGACGACGACGGACTTCCGTTTCGGCGCGCGCCCCTGGGAGATGGACGAGGTACCAAGCCTCTGCCCGCACTGCCCGGTGGGGTGCAACATCAGCGCCAGCACGCGGCTCGACCGCGACTTCGGCGGCAGGAAGATGATCAAGCGCATCATGCCGCGCCAGAACGAAGCCGTCAATGAGATTTGGATTTGTGACAAGGGGCGCTTTGGGCACCATCACAGCCGATCGGAGGAGCGCCTGACCCAGCCGATGATCCGCCGCGACAGGGAGTGGGTGCCTGTCGAATGGGAGGCGGCCTACGGCGAGATTGCCGCGCAGCTTGCCCGTCACGGTAAGGAGACCGGTTTCCTGGCGGGAACCAGCCTGTCGAATGAGGACTTGTGGGAACTGCGCAAGCTCGCCCGGCTGACGCACGCCGACTGCCTGCTGGGAGTCTGGCCGGCGACGATGGGCGGCATCGAGCAGGTCACCCAGGTGGGGGTTGGCGTGGGCACCCGCCTGCAAGACCTCGGCCCGCATAGCGCGATTCTGGTCATCGCGTCCGACCTGGACGAAGAAGCGCCGATCTGGTGGCTGCAAGTCAAGCAGGCCGCTGATCGCGGGGCGAAGGTGGTCGTTGCCAATGGGCGCGCGACCAAGCTCGACCGCTATGCGACGGTGGCGCTGCACTATCCGTATGGCGAAGCGGTGGCCGTGCTCAACAGCTTCGCGGTCACGGCCCGGCGCAGCAACGCCATTGACGAAACGTTCGTCGCGGCGCGGGCCGAGGGTTTCGCCGAGTTCGAGGCCAGCCTGAAGGGGACGCGCGTCCCCAAGCCCTACGCGGAAGCGGCCCGGGCCTTGCTGGGCGCGAAGGACCTGGTTGTGTTCGTCGGCGGCGAAGGCGTGACGCCGGAGCAGCACGGCGAACTCATGCAAGCAGCGGCCAACCTGCTGATCATCACGGGGCACGCCGGGCGCGCCAACAACGGGCTGATTCCGGTGTGGCCCGGCGCGAACATGCAGGGCGCGCTGGATATGGGCTTCGGGCCACAGGCGACCAGGGATTTGATCGCGCGCCGGCCCGCCGTGTGGGTCATCGCCGAGGCCGATCCGGTGGCTGAGGACGCGCAGATGGCCGGGGTTCTGGCGAGCGCGGAGTTCGTGGTGCTGGTGACCCAGTTCATGACGCCTACTGCGGAAAGGGCGCACGTGCTCCTGCCTGTGCAGAGCTTTGCCGAGCGCGAGGGCACCTTCACCAACGGCATGCGCCGCGTGCAGCGTTTCTACATGGCGCAGACGCCGCTGGAGGGCACGTTGCCTGCGTGGAAGGTGTTCGCCCATGTCAGTGCGCACCTGCCCGGCGGGGCAAAGCCGCGCATCGCGCCCGGCCTAGTCATGCGTGACATCACGCAGCACGTGCTGCGCTACGCTGAGATGAGCTATCCCAATCTGGCACACGTCGAGCCGCAATTCCCCCTAGTGGGCGGCGAAGACTTGTACTACGGCGGTACCGCCTATGCGAATCACGGCGGGCTGGGCGTGCAGTGGGCGACGAACGCTGAGAAGGAGAAATACAACCTGACGGTGCGGCCAGTGCAGGCCAGCAAGCCCGCCCGTAATGGGTTGGCGGCAGTGCCGGTGCGCCTGCTGTACAACCGCGAGCCGCTGTTCGCGCCGAGCACGGTCATGCACCGGCGCGTGCCTTCGCCGTATGTCGAGCTAAACACGGCTGACGCGCAGACGCTGGGGATCGCGGACGGGGACGCGGTGATCCTCACGGCGGACGGCGTGCAAATGGCTGCCCAGGCCCGCGTCAACAGCCGGGCGCCGGCGGGCGCTGTGCTCGTCCCGCAGCGCCTGGGTGCGACGCCTGTTCCTGGCACGCTGACCGAGTGTATCGTGCAGAAGATGGAGGGATAGTCCCGCAATGTTTGGCCCAGGAGAATCGAGCGTTGTCATAGAGTGCGCCGGTCACGGCACGTGCACGGTGATTCACTCGATATTGACGAGCCTGGTCCTGTTCGTCGTTTTGCTCACCGGCTTCGCCTACACGACGGTCCTGGAGCGGCGCTTCCTGGCGTTTCTGCAGGCGCGCGTGGGACCGAACCGTGCGGGGCCATACGGTCTGCTCCAGCCCATTGCCGACGGGATCAAGCTCATCTTCAAGGAGGACATTACCCCAGCTCACGCGCAGAAGATCGTCTTCTGGGCTGCGCCGGTGATCAAGGCTGTGCCAGCGCTGATTGTGCTGGCCGTGGTGCCCTTCGGCCCCAAGATCGCCGTGCCCTGGTTCGATGGCAAGTGGTATCGCCTGTCGCAGGGACTGGTTGATGTCAACGTGGGCGTGCTGTGGCTGCTAGGGATCACCAGCATCGGCATTTACGGAGTGGTGCTTGCTGGCTGGTCGAGCAACAACAAGTATGCGATGTTGGGCGGGCTGCGCTCGTCGGCGCAGATGGTCAGCTACGAGCTAAGCATGGGCCTGGCCATGGTCGTGCCGGTGATGCTGGCCGGCTCGATGAGCGTCGGAGACATTATAGACGCCCAGAACGATGCGCCAATCCTGGGCTGGTTCGTCTTCCAGAACCCGATGGCCGCCGCGATTATGGCAGTGGCGCTGCTGGCCGAGGTAAACCGTGCGCCCTTTGATATGCCCGAAGCCGAACAGGAACTGACCGCTGGGTATCACTCTGAATACAGCGGCATGAAGTTCGCCATGTTCTACCTAGCTGAATACATCGGTATGATCGCAGTGAGCGTGGTTGGCGCGGCCATGTACTTTGGCGGCTATCACTTCGTCTATGTGGACCAAGCGCCGTTGCTTGGCCCGCTGGTCTATGGAGCCAAAGTGGTGGTGCTGTTGCTGGTCATGATCTGGGTGCGCGGCACGCTGCCCCGTATCCGCTACGACCGCTTGATGGCTTTCGGTTGGAAGGTGATGCTGCCCTTCGCGCTGGTGGCCGTGGCCTGGTCAGCGGTCGCTGTGGTGCTGGATGAGGAAGTTGGCGGCTCGGCCAGACTGATCATGGCCGTGATCGCCTGGGCGCTGTTCCTCGCTGGCGCATCGTTCTGGCTGGGGTGGGTAGGCCGCAAACCAGAGCCGGTGAGCGCGCCGCGCGTGGAGGTGGTGTCGCTCTCCGGGGGGGCGGGGTCTGGGCTGCCCGCTTTCACGGTGCTCGATAGGATGCTGGGCGTGCCTGTGGCGTTGGCGCGCACTGTCTCTGGCAGGAGCAGTGGCACAGAGGGCAAGGGGTCGCGCTCAGGCGGAAAAGGGCCGGGGTAGTGGTATCAGTTCGCAGTCAGGGGAGTAATGTATGAATCTGGTACGCGGCTTTGCCACGACATTCAAGCACGTGCTTGAGGGGCCGGTCACCATCCAGTACCCGGAGCAGGAGCGCCCATTGCGTGAGCGGTACAAGGGACGCCATGCGCTCAAGCGGTACGATAACGGCCTGGAGAAATGCATCGGCTGCGCGCTCTGCGCAGCGGCGTGCCCGGCGGACGCCATCTGGGTGGAGGCGGCTGAAAACACCGACGAGGAACGCTACAGCCCCGGCGAGCGTTACGCCAAGACCTACGAGATCAACATGCTGCGCTGCATCTTCTGCGGCTACTGCGAAGATGCCTGTCCCACCGAGGCGATTGTGCTGGAGCATGAATACCGTCTGAGCTTCAGTGATCGCCGCGATGCGATCTACACCAAGGAAATGCTGCTCGACCCGTTGCCGCCGGGGGCGGAGGGCACGCCGCGCCGGACGGAGCCGGGTCAGTTCACGCGCTCGATCCCGCTGATGGAGGACCCGAAGTAGCCCGCGCAGGGGAGCGGGGCCGCGTGCGCGCTTGGCTTGGCTCCTATCTTGCGCTACACTGCAACGCATCATTGAGGATTGAGGCGGGTAACTTGGCGCGACCGGTCGAACGAACCAGGACGGCAGGATCATGGAGCTTACGCTTTTCATCATCGTGGGGGGAATCGCGCTGATTTCGGCGGCGCTGATGCTCATCAGCGAGAACGCGGTCTACAGCGCGTTGTTCTTGATTCTAAACCTCATGTGCATCGCCTTCCTGTTCTTGATGCTCAACGCGCCCTTCCTGGCGATGGTGCAGATCACCGTGTACGCCGGCGCGATCATGGTGCTCTTCCTGTTTGTGATCATGCTCCTGGGCGCGGAGCGCACGCTGCCCACGATCCAGTCGCGCTTTCGCTGGCTCGCCCCGGCGGTGGTGATCATGGCCTTGCTGTTCCTGATCACGGTCAGCGTGGCGCTGATCAATGGGGAGATCATCCAGACGGAGCCGCGCAAAGCCGAGCCGCAGGTGCGGGTGGTGCACGTCCTCGATGGCGTGGCGAGCCTGGATGTGTACCTGGACGGCGAGGCGGTGGCGCAGGACGTGGCCTTTCGCGCCGCCACTGATTTTGCGCCCTGGCGCGAGGGTGAGTACGAACTCGCCATTTTCGAGGCAGGGGCCGACCCGGCCAGCGCGAACCCGCTGCTCGTCCAGCCGGTGACCATTGAGCGGGGCAAGGCGTACTCGCTGACGGCCACTGGCCGCATCGGTGCGCCGGGGGCGCGCCTGGTAGTCGCCGCCCATACCCTCGACTTCAGCGGCAAGAAGGACGGGCTGCGCCTGGTTGCTGTGAACGCACTGCCCGACAGACCATGGGTTGACGTGCGCGATGAAGTTTACGACGAGGTGCTCGTCGGCGCGCTGGCTTATGGCGAGGCGCGCGAGTTCGAGCTGTCGAAGGGGACGCGCAGCGTGGCCCTCTACACGACCGGCAGCCAGCGAGCGCCCGTCTCTGAGCTGCCTGAGCAGGCGCTGGAGGCGAACACGCTGGTGCTGTGGGTCTTCGCCGAGCAGCGCCAGCCAGATAACTCCTTCACTGACGTGGTGATCAGCCTGCAAGACAAGGCAGCGACATCGTTCGGCAGCCCCACGCATATCGGGCAGCTGCTGTTCACGGACTACGTGTTGCCTTTCGAGTTGGTGGCATTGCTGCTGCTCGTGGCGATGATCGGGGCCATTGTGCTGACGCACGAGAGCCTGGCACCGCGCAAGGTGATTGAACGCCGCCTGGCCAACCCACCGCCCGGACTTGAGCAATCTACCCCAGGCGAGACCGGACACTAGCGGACGCGACCCACGCGAACACTTGAGGGGGAAAACCACATGGGATCCTCGGAAGTAGCGGTTGAGCTATACGTGCTGTTGAGCGCCGTGCTGTTCATCATGGGGGCGATGGGCGTGCTGCTGCGGCGGAACGCCATCCTGGTCTTCATGTCGGTCGAACTCATGCTGAACGCGGCGAACTTGGCGCTGGTCGCTTTCGCCCGGCAGTGGGCCAGCGGCGCCGGGCACTTGATGGTGTTCTTCGTCATGACGGTGGCCGCCGCCGAAGTCGCGGTGGGGCTGGCGCTAATCGTGGCGATCTTCCGCACCAAGAAGAGCATTGATATTGACAACCTGCACATGTTCAAGGGATAGGCTGTTGGGGCTAACCGTGCCTGACCTGGCCCAACGCGGCCCAGAGGCCCAAAGGAACGCGCATGGACAACTTCTTTGACCTGGTACCGCTGGTTGTCTTGATCCCGCTGGCCGGCCTGCTGATCAATCTGTTCGCCGGCAGGCAGCTTGGTGAGCGCGGTGTCAGCATCGTGGCGGTGGGGGCCAGCGGGATGGCGTTTGTGATCGCGGTACTGCTGTGGATCGCGCAGGTCAACACTGGCTACAAAGCGGCGGTGATTGACATGCCCATCCTGGCCGACTGGATTGTGATCCCATCGGCCAATGTAACTATCCCCTGGGCTTTCCGCGTGGACTCGCTGAGCGTGACGATGATGCTGGCCGTGACGGGCGTCGGCACGCTGATCCACCTCTACGCCGTCGGGTACATGCACGGCGATGAGCGGTTTCCACGCTTCTTCGTCTACATGAACCTGTTCCTGGTCTTCATGCTCATCCTAGTGACGGGCAACAACTTCCTGATGATGTTCGTCGGCTGGGAGGGCGTGGGTCTGTGCTCGTACCTGCTGATCGGCTTCTGGTTCGACAAACCCGGCGGAGTTGGCTGGAGGAACAGCGACGCCGCGCGCAAGGCGCTCATCGTCAACCGCGTGGGCGACTTCGGGTTGGTCCTGGGCGTGCTGATCACCTTCTGGACGTTCGGCACGCTCGACTATTACCGGGAAGGCGAAGCGCCCATTGTGCCCCACGCCGCAGCGGAGGAAGGAGCGCCCCTGTTCGCCCCGGCGCTGCCCGCCGAAGAGGAGGCTCACGCGATCTCTGGGCCGCTGGGTGTGTTCAACCAGGCTGAGCTGTGGCTGGAAAAGGGCGGGCACAACGTTGACTTCGGCATGGTCTCGCTGAGCTTCGAGACGACGCTGACCTTGATTACGCTGCTCTTCCTGCTGGGCGCGACGGGCAAGAGCGCGCAGATTCCGCTTTTTGTATGGTTGCCGGACGCGATGGCTGGCCCCACGCCCGTCAGCGCGCTCATCCATGCGGCGACGATGGTCACGGCGGGCGTGTACATGATGGTGCGCGCCAACGTGTTCTACCACGCCGCCGAGTTCTCCTCCTTTGTGGTGGCGGCCATCGGCGCGACGACGGCGCTGATAGCTGGCTTCATCGCCCTGGGGCAGTGGGACATCAAGCGCGTGCTGGCCTACAGCACGATCAGCCAGCTTGGCTTCATGGTGGCGGCGGTGGGCGTGGGTGCCTACGCGGCGGCCATATTCCATCTGGTGACGCATGCCTGCTTCAAGGCGCTGTTGTTCCTGGGGTCCGGCTCGGTCATTCACGGCATGGAGCACGGGCACCATCACGCCACACACGGCCACGCAGGGCACGCCGACGACGAGTTCGACCCGCAGGATTTGCGCTTCATGGGCGGGCTGAAAGAACGGATGCCCGTGACCTACTGGACGTATCTCTTTGGGACGCTGGCCATCGCCGGGATCATCCCGTTTGCAGGCTTCTGGTCCAAAGACGAGATTCTGCTGGACTCGCTGAAGGCCGGCGTGGACAAAGGGCTGCTCAGCGGCTATGTGGGCTTTGTCCTGCTGCTGACGGCGGCAGCCTTCACCGCGTTCTACATGTGGCGGCAGGTCAGCCTTATCTTCCTGGGCAAGCCGCGCCACGCGGCGGCGGCGCACGCCGAGGAGTCCTCGCGGGTGATGACTGTGCCGCTGATCATCCTGGCGGCGCTGAGCCTGCTGATCGGCTTCATCAACGTGCCGAGCGGGTTCCCCATCCTGGGCTGGCTGCTGGGCGAGCACCAGTTCACCAGCTTCCTGGAGCACAGCGTGCCCTATGCCCACGCGGGGACGTTCAGCTTCCTGCTGGCAACCTTCGCTGTGCTGCTGGCGCTGGGGGCTATCTATCTGGCGCGCTCGGTGTACAACGACCGGGCGCTGGCCGTGCTGCGCGAAGACCCGCTGGCCCTCAACACGCGGACGCAGCGCGCGTTTACGCTGGCTAACGCCAAGCTCTACTGGGACGAGTTCTATTTCACCTATGTGGTCTATCCCTATCGCAACGCGGCCTATTGGCTGGCCGAACAGGTTGACTGGCGGTTCCTGCACGATTACGTGCACGAGCGTCTGCTGCGCGACCCGTTCAACGCGGCGACGCGCGCCCTGACGTGGCGCGTGGACAAGCAGATCATTGATCGCTCGTTCGACGGCCTCGGCCATGCCGCGCGGCGGGCCGCATCGCGGCTGCGCCGGATTCAGACGGGCTACGTGCACATTTACGCCATGAGCGTTCTTTTTGGCGCGCTGCTGGTGATGGCCTTGATCCTGCTTCCTTTGATCCGCGATTGGCTAGGTCTGTAACCCAGAGGGACCGAACTTATGGAAGACATTTCGCTGGTCACTGTGGTGCTCATGCTCCCGCTCGTGGGCCTGGTGCTAATGATGCTTTTCTCGCGCACCGAGCAGGCCTACAAATGGGGGGCGCTGGTGACCTCGCTGGTCACATTTGGCGCGTCGCTGCTGCTGGTGCGCAACTTCAACACGGGCGTGTCCGGTTTGCAGATGGTGCAGCGGGTGGACTGGATCACGGCGGACTCCTTCACCATCCGCTACTACGTGGGCGTGGACGGCATCAGCATCTGGCTGGTGCTGCTGACGACGTTCATTATGCCCCTGTCCATCCTGGCCTCGTTCAACCCCATCAAAGACCGCGTGCGCCTGTACTACGTGTTCATGTTGCTGATGGAATGGGCGATGCTCGGCGTCTTTGTGGCCCAGGACCTCTTCCTGTTCTACATCTTCTGGGAAGTGACGCTGGTGCCGATGTACTTCTTGATCGGCATCTGGGGGGCTGAAGAGCGCATCTACGCCGCCATCAAGTTCTTTCTCTATACGATGGCAGGCAGCCTGCTGATGCTGCTGGCGATCCTGTGGCTGGGCAATGAGGCGGGGACGTTCAGCGTGCCCGATATTCTGGCCAAGCTGGATAGCGGCGAGTTGACGTTCAGCACGGCGACCGGGCGCTGGCTGTTTCTGGCCTTCGGCATCGCCTTCGCCATTAAGGTACCGATGTGGCCGCTACACTCGTGGCTACCCGACGCGCACGTGCAGGCCCCGACCGCCGGTTCGGTCATCCTGGCGGGCGTGCTGCTGAAAATGGGCACCTACGGTTTCGTGCGCTTCAACCTGCCTCTGTTCCCGGAGGCCAGCGAGACCTTCGCCCCCTACGTGGCAGTGCTGGCGGTGATCGGCATCATCTATGGGGCGTGGGTCAGCTACGGGCAGAAGGATGTCAAGAAGCTGGTGGCCTACTCCTCGATCAGCCACCTGGGGTTTGTCATGCTGGGCATCTTCGCGCTGAATCCTGCGGGCATCCAGGGCGGCATCCTGCAAATGGTCAATCATGGCATCAGCACGGGCGGCTTGTTTCTCCTGGTTGGTGTGCTGTACGAGCGCCGCCACACCAAGCTGATGAGCGCATTCGGTGGCATCTGGCGGGCCATGCCCCTCTACAGCGGCATTGCCCTGGTGATCGTGCTGTCGAGCATGGGGCTGCCCGGCCTGAACGGTTTCGTCGGCGAGTTCACGATCCTGCTTGGCTCGGCGGGGTCGAGCGTGCTGAGCTGGTGGTTCACTTTCTTCGCGGCGATTGGCATCATTCTGGCTGCCGTGTACATGCTGTACATGTTCAATACGGTGTTCATGGGCGCGCTCGACAAAGAAGAGAACAAACGCCTGCCCGACCTGAACTGGCAGGAGCTATGGTCGCTGGTGCCGATCCTGGTCATGGTGTTCGTGATCGGCCTACAAGCCGGATACTTCTTCGAGTTCATGGACGGCTCGGTGAAGGACCTGGTGGACTACGTGAACGGCTATGCGCTGTCGGCGGCTGGCCATTAAAGGCGGTGACGGATGTCTGGTGTCCCGAGTCTGAGCGATCTCAACCTTGCCGCGACGCTACCGGTCAGTTTCCTGGCTTTGTACGCCTGCCTGTTGATGATCGTTGACCTGTTCATCCCCCGGACTCGCAAGCACATCACTGCCAGCCTGACCATGCTGGGGCTGGCGATCTCGCTGGTGCTGGCACTGCTGCCCCTGGCCGGCGTCGCTCGCTTCGGCGACGGCGAGCGGGCCTTCGGCGGGATGTATATCGCCGATCCGTTCAGCGATGGGGTGAACGTCATCGCGCTGATCACCGCTTTGCTCGGTGTGATGGTCGCCTACAATTACCTGGATCGGATCAAGCGCCAACGCGGTGAGTACTATTACTTGCTGCTGTTCACAACCCTGGGCGTCATGATCATGGGTGCGGCGGGCGATCTGGTGGTGGTCTTCGTGGCGCTGGAATTGCTCTCGATCCCGTTGTATATCCTGAGCGGCTTTCGCTGGCCGCAGGAGGCGTCCGAAGAGAGCGCGCTCAAGTACTTCATCCTGGGGGCGTTCGCCTCCAGCTTCCTCGTCTATGGGATTGCGCTGGTCTACGGCGCGACCGGGGTGACGGATTTCGAGGGCGTCTGGGCGGCGGTGGAAGACATTATCGCTGAAGATGCGTCAAGCAAGTACCTGCTGCTCGTCGGGGCGGGGATGCTGCTGGTGGGGCTGGGCTTCAAGGTGGCCGCGGTGCCGTTCCACATGTGGACGCCCGATGTCTACCAGGGGGCGCCGACCTCGGTCGTCGCCTATATGAGCGTGGCGGCCAAGGTGGGGGGCTTCGCGGCGCTGGTGCGCGTGCTCGGCTTTGGCATGGCCAACTTCGCCCTGGATGGCGGGCTGGTAGCCGCCTGGCAGGATACGGTGTGGCTGATCGCAGCGCTGACCATGATCCTGGGCAATATGGTGGCCATCGTGCAGAGCGATCTCAAGCGGCTGCTGGCCTATTCCAGCATCGCCCACGCCGGGTACATGCTGATCGGTGTGGCTGCGGCGGGATCGGCGCCAGTCGCCAACGAGGCGGCCCGCGCCGTGATCATGTACCTGATGGCCTATGCCTTCACCAACGTGGGCGCTTTCTCGGTGGTGATCGCGGTTGAGCGCGACGATGCGTCCAATACCGGGCTGGAGAGTATGCGCGGGCTGGCGGCCAGGCAGCCGCTGCTCGCTGCATCTATGGCGGTCTTCATGTTCAGCCTGACAGGTATTCCGCTCACTGCTGGATTCATCGGCAAGTGGTTCGTCTTCAAAGCGGCCATCGCTGCCGACCTGATTCCGGTGGCCGTGGTGGGCGTGGTGACGAGCCTTGTCTCGGCATACTACTACCTGCGCATCGTGTGGTACATGTACTTTGAGCCGGGCGAGGGCGAGGCTCACGTCCCCCTTCCGCTGGCCTGGGCGATCAGCATTGCCACGGTGGGCACGTTGGTGCTGGGTATATTCCCCTACCTGCTGTCGGACATGACCAACGAGATCACGCTGGCGTTCGGCCCATAGGCTGGCCGGTGTTCTCTGAAGTCAAGCGAGGCGACCGGACAGGTCGCCTTATTGTTTGCAGAAGTTGCCCGGACGCCCACGCCAGACTACAATCGCGCCTGGTCTGGCCAGGAAACCTATTGGACGGGGTGTATAGAGAGTATGGCCTGCTGACGCTGGGCGTCAGTTGGTTGGTCATTGCGCGCATGGGCAGTAGTCGCCGGCCCAGGCGCGGCGCGAAGAAGGAGCGAACGGGATGCGACTCCTGCGACATACGCTGTGGGGCGGCTTGCTGGCGGGCGCGGCCTACTGGCTTGTGCGCTACTTCCGGCCCCGCCACTCAACCCTGGTGCTCAACGAGAAGGTCGTGATCATCACCGGGGCCTCGTCCGGCCTGGGACGGGCGCTGGCCTTTGCCTTTGCGCGACGGGCGGCCAGAGTCGTGCTGGTTGCACGGCACGAGGATCGTCTGGAGACGGTGCGCCGCGAGATTGAGCCATACACGTCCGACGTGCTGGTTATCCCCGCCGACGTATCGCAGGAAGACGACCTGAAGCGCGTCGTGGCGCAGACGCTGGCCCGCTTCGGGCGGATTGATGTGCTAGTCAACAATGCGGGCATCTTGGCCGGAGGGCCGCTTCGGGAACAGGACCCGGCGCGGATTGAGGCGATGGTGCGCGTCAACCTGTGGGCGGCAATGCGCCTGACTCAGCTGGTCCTGCCGACGATGCTCGCCAACAATCACGGGTACATCCTCAACATTGGCTCCGGCCTGGCGCGGGCAGCGATCCCGATGTTCGCGCCCTACGTGGCGACCAAGTACGGGCTGGCGGGCTTCACCGACACGCTGCGCCGCGAACTGCACCGCACCGGCGTTCACCTGACGCTGGTGCTGCCGGGCTGGATGCACACCGACATGATCACGCCCGAAGTGGAGGAGTTGGTCGGGCGCTACGGCCTTCCCGTTGAGCATCCCGATTTCGTGGCGGAGCGGGCGGTGCTGGGGCTGGTGCGCGGCGAGCACGAGATCATCCTCGGCGGGGCGTTGGCCCGGCTGGGCATTCTGGCGGAACGCTACGCGCCGCTGCTGCTGAGCATCTACTGGCGCTTGTGGATGACGCCGGAGTGGGTCTCCACCATGCGCAAGATCGGGCAGGAAGACGGGAACGGCGGAGGCTGGCGCTAGCGGGAGTCTCCCCTGAAGCGCCCATCGTTCCATCGCTGCTGCCAGGCGGCCAGGGCCTGGCGCGTGCTGTCGAAGGCGATGTCCGGCAGCGCGTCGCCGGGGCTGAGCCAGAGCACGGCGTCAGCATCGTCGTGCGGCTGGGCGACGCCGCCCAGCACAGTCGCCGCGTAGGTGATGACAATTGAAGCCCCGAACTGCCCCGACCCCCCGTGTACTTCCAGCAGCCCGACGATGGCGATGTCCAGGCCGGTTTCCTCTTTCACCTCGCGGATAGCGGCAGCGGCGGGGTCTTCCCCGTAATCCACGTAGCCAGCGGGCAACGCCCACTTGCCGCGCTCCGGGTTGAAGGCGCGCCGCACGAGCAGCACGCGCCCCTGATCCTCGATGAAGGCAGTGACGGCCACTTTGGGGTCTTCAAAGTGAATGAAGCCGCAGGCCGGGCAGACGCGGCGCATTCTGCCGTGCGCCAGGCGATCTTCCAGAGGGTGCCCGCACACCTGGCAGAAGTTGGCGGGCGGTCTCATAGGCGGCGCGCCCTGCGTCTACCAGCGAGGTACAGTACCACCGACGCAAGCAGCGCAGCCAGCCCCGCCAGGGTGAGCACCGTCCCGGTCTGGTCGCCCTCAGAGGGGGTCGTGCGCTCCTCAACCCGACTCGCGGCGGCGAGCGATTCCGCCTCTTCCGCCTCTGTATCGCCGGCGGGCAGCGCATTATCTGACACTGCCGCTTCGCTGGTCTGCGTTGGCTCCCTGCTGGGAGTCGGCTCTGCCTCTAGTTTCTGTTGCGCAGGCGAGGGAAGAGGTTCCTGTGCCGCATCGCGGAGCTGGCCTTCTTCAACCGCTTCGCCTGCCGCGCTTTCGGGCGCGGCGGCCATGATGCCCGGCATGAACTCATCCGCTTCTGGGGCGGACGAAGGCGCGGCTGCGCCCGCCGGGGCTTCCATGCCGAGCATGGCGGCACCTTCGTCCATGTCCGGCGCGGCGAACTCAGCCGCTGCCTCCGGCGCGGTCTCCGGCGGCGGGGAGCCGGGCGGAGTAGGCGTCCCCGCTGGCATAGTGGCCTGGGCCGAGAGTGTGCCTGCCCACAGCGCCTGGGGGCTGACGGTGGGCGCGGGCGTGCTGGTCGCCAGGATTGCGCCGGTGGGCTGGACGGCGACCTCCAGCATGGGGCTTGCGGCGGGGGCCAGTGGCGCTCCCTCCTGGTCCTGGCCGGTGCTCACGAGGAGCAATCCGATGACTACCAGCAACAGCGAGGCTGCGGCACCGAGCGCGCCGGCCAGTTGGAAGGCGTTCTCGAAAGCCAGAGCGCGTCGCCACCAGGCTGTTCGCCGTCCGTACACCGCCGGGTCCAACGCGAAGCTGCGCGGTGCCTTGAGCAACGGCAGGCTGCGCAGAAGCTGCCGGTTGGCGCGCAGGTCATCGAGGGCGACGCGCAGGCTCTCCTCGCGGGCCAGCCGCTCCTCCAGCGCCACCCTGTCCGGTTCGGCCAGTGCGCCGTCCAGGTAGGCAGAGAGCAACTCAAGATCGCGCTCGGAGAGCGGGCTGTGAAGTCCTGACATGCTGGTTTGCTCGGTCTCTACAACAGTTTCATCTCACCGGGGTGTGTGCAAAACCTGTCAGGTAGGGGTGCTGTTCTGTGCGCCTCCGTAGGGGCGTATTGCAATACGCCCCTACGGGACCTCACCCTGCTCGACATCAAGCGAGGCACTGACGATCTCTGCACACACTCATCTCACCTTGCGGCGAGTCATTCATCCTTAAGACGGTACTCCGCTGGCAAAAGTTCCCTCACGGCGCGCAGACAGTCGCGCAGGCGGCCCCGCGCCCGGCTTAGCCGCGACTTGACCGTGCCCACCGGCCAGCCAGTGATCGCCGCGATCTCGTGGTAGGCGTATTCCTCCACGTCGGAGAGCACGGCAACCACGCGCTGATCGTCTGGCAGCGCGTCGAGGCAGTGCTGGATGGCGGTCTGAAGCTCAACACGCTGGGCGTGCTGCTCCGGGCTTTCTTCGTGGCTGTGCAGGGATGAACCGTCTGCTGGCTGGGTTTCGTGCAGGTCGTCAAGCGACGTGGCGGGCCGCCGGCGCTGGCGGCGCAGTTCGTCGTAGCAGGCGTTGGTGACGATGCGCATCAGCCACGACTTGAAGTGCTCGCCGCGAAACTGGTGCAGCTTCTGAAACGCGGCGATGAACGCTTCCTGAGCGGCGTCGGCGGCGGAGTCCGGATGGCCCAGGATGCGGTAGGCGACGGTGAAGGCCGTGTCCTGGTAGCACAGCACCAGTTCGTTGAAGGCGTGGACATCGCCGCGCCTGGCAGCCTGGATCAGTTGGCTTTCCTGCATGGTGCATCCCTGACGGGCTGGCCGTCCGCCCGGCCTGACGGCTGTGGGTACCTTTCAGTTTTGGGGCAGAGCCTCACCGCAGAGACGCAGAGAGCGCAGAGAAAAGCAAGGAATCTTCATAAGGTTCTTCTCTGCGTCCTCTGCGTCTTTGCGGTTCAAGAACCCTGCCCCACTTATGAAGTACACCTGGGGCCGCGCCGGGATTGACGGGAGGCCGCAAACCGCAT
>Ga0334890_1002647_pt1 | contig 20035 bp, 19 predicted proteins | sample GraSluR1_MG_3_FD_207220 | JGI IMG/M metagenome (GOLD analysis project Ga0334890, IMG submission 207220) | Sludge microbial communities from methane-producing bioreactor in Wageningen University, Netherlands - Granular Sludge_31_08-R1 | ecosystem: Engineered > Bioreactor > Anaerobic >... | reverse complement strand
CTCCGCTACGCCATCGACGCATCGAAGATCGAGCGGGAGCTGGGGTGGTCTCCACAGGAGACCTTCGACACCGGCATGGAGAAGACAGTCCGCTGGTACCTCGACAACCTCGACTGGTGCCGCCGAGTGCAGGACGGGACCTATCAGCGCGAACGCCTCGGCCTCTCGGATGCGACCATCTCTCGGGAGGAGAACCACCAATGATCACAAAAGGAATCATCCTCGCCGGAGGCTCCGGCACGCGCCTCTTTCCTTTGACGCAGATTGTCAGCAAGCAGTTGATGCCCATCTACGACAAACCGATGATCTACTACCCGTTGAGCGTCTTGATGCTCGCCGGAATTCGGGATATACTTGTCATTACGACGCCGCACGATCAGCCGCTCTTTCAGCGGCAATTGCGGGATGGCGAACAGTGGGGCATCTCTTTGCAATACGCTGCGCAGCCCAGCCCTGACGGTTTGGCGCAGGCCTTCATCATCGGCAGCCGGTTTATCGGAGGGGATCCGTGCGCCATGATTCTGGGCGACAACATCTTCTACGGCCATGGTCTTGTGGAGAAGCTGCGCCGGGCGGCGATTCAGCAGACGGGTGCGACCGTCTTCGCTTACTGGGTAAAGGACGCCCGGCACTACGGTGTCGTGGAGTTCGATGCCGACGACCGGGCGCTCAGCCTGGAGGAGAAACCCGCGCAGCCGAAGTCGAACTACGCGGTAACGGGGCTCTACTTCTACGATAACCGTGTCGTCGAACTGGCATCCAACCTGAAGCCCTCCGCTCGCGGAGAGTTGGAGATCACCGACCTCAACCGTCTCTACTTGGAGCAGTCTGCGTTGCGCGTCGAAAAGCTCGGGCGCGGCTACGCATGGCTCGACACCGGCACGCACCAGTCGCTGCTACAGGCGTCGAACTTCGTCCAGACGGTGGAAGAGCGTCAGGGGCTCAAGATCGCCTGCCCGGAGGAGATCGCCTACCGCGCGGGGTGGATAGGAAGGGACGCGGTCAAACGCATCGCGACGCCCTTGAAGAAGAACGGCTACGGCCAATATCTGTTGAACATGATCGACGGAGGGGAAGAGCAATGAACGTACTGGAGACATCGCTTTCCGGATTGAAAATAATCGAACCTAAAGTCTTCGGCGACCAGCGCGGCTACTTCCTCGAAATATGGAACAGGAAGCGCTACGCGGAGGTCGGCATCGACGTGGACTTCGTCCAGGACAACCTCTCTCTCTCCCGCTCCGGCGTGGTGCGCGGGCTGCACTATCAGTACCCCGAGACCCAGGGGAAGCTGGTCTACGTCCTGCAGGGGGAGGTCTTCGACGTGGCGGTGGACATCCGGAAGGACTCCCCCACGTTCGGCAAGTGGGAGGGAGTCGTCCTCTCCGACGAGAATAAGCGGCAGCTCTACGTACCGGAGGGGTTCGCGCACGGCTTCTGCGTCCTCAGCGAGACGGCCCTCTTCGCATATAAGTGTACCGCCCTCTACAATCCGCAGGTCGAGGGAGGCATCCTCTGGAACGACCCGGAGATAGGCATCGACTGGCCTGTCACCGACCCAGTTCTCTCGGAGAAGGATACCAAGTACCCTCAGCTTAAAGAGTGGATGTCGCGCGGGATGCCGGATTTCGGGAGGAAGAGCCGATGAACGTGCAACATGAAGAGCGTCCTCCATTCAAAGTGCTGCTGCTGGGGAAGAACGGCCAGGTCGGGTGGGAGTTGCATCGCACCCTCTGTCCGCTTGGAGAGCTCGTCGCCACCGACCGACGCGACCTCGACATCACCGACTTTAACAAGCTGCGAGAGACTGTCAGATCGCTTACACCGCAATTAATCGTCAACGCCACCGCCTATACTGCAGTGGACAAGGCGGAGGACGAGCCGGAACTTGCGATGCGCATCAACGGCGAGGCCCCCGGAGTTCTGGCGGAGGAGGCCAAGCGTTGCGGCGCACTGCTCGTCCACTACTCCACCGACTACGTCTTCGACGGCACGAAGAACGGGCCGTACACCGAGGAGGACACTCCCAATCCGCTGAACGTCTACGGCAGAACGAAGCTCGCCGGGGAAGAGGCCATCCGCAGCGTCGACGGCAACCACCTGATCTTTAGGACTTCGTGGGTCTACGGCGAGCGGGGGCACAACTTCTACCTCACCATCCTCCGCCTCGCGCGGGAGAAGGAGGAGATCCGCGTCGTCGACGACCAGATCGGCGCGCCCACATGGTGCCGCACCATCGCCGAGAACACCGCATCCATCCTCGCCCAGGGAGTGAACCGCGTAGAGGGATACCACGCCTACTACGAGGCCAGAAAAGGCCTCTACCACATGACCGCAGCAGGCCAGACTAGCTGGTACGAGTTCGCCCAGCGAATAGTAGAAACACTCCCACCGGAGGAGAGGAAGCTCCGGCGGATCGTGCCGATAAAGACGGCGGAGTATGGGTATAAGGCGCGGAGGCCGTTGAATTCGGTGATGGGTAATGGGGAATTGCACTCTATATTTCGAGTGCTCTCCACAAACACAGTGCATTGTTTTTTTGATTAAACATCTGAAAGGATTAGTCATGAAGCCTATCGCCTTATACTTGCCGCAATACCATGAAATTAAAGAAAACAGCGCTTGGTGGGGGGAAGGTTATACAGAGTGGACGGCTGTAAAAAAAGCAACCCCTTTGTTCAAAGGACACCAGCAACCACGCATACCTTTGAATGATAACTACTACGATTTGGCCGACGAAACTGGCGGCACTTGGAAATGGCAAGCTGACCTCGCTAACAAATTTGGAGTTTATGGATTTTGTGTTTATCATTACTGGTTTAATGGCAAACAGCTTCTTGAAAAGCCCTTACAAATTTTACTGAAACACTCGGAAATACCAATAAATTTCTGTGTCTGCTGGGCAAATGAGTCGTGGACAAAAACGTGGTATGGTCTTGAAAAGGAAATTTTGATGAAACAAGAGTATGGGCAAAGCAAAGACTGGGAGTCCCATTTTTTTTACTTACTTCCCTTTTTTAAGGACAATCGTTATATAAAAGTCGACAACAAGCCGCTTCTTTGCTTGTATAAAAGCGCCGATATCCACTGCCTCTCTGAGATGCTTGATTGTTGGCGCAAGCTAGCGATTGAAAATGGTTTTCCCGGACTTCACATCGTATCTTCAAATAATGCTGGCCCACGCGAAGAACGTCAGCACCTAATTGACGCATATTACGATTTTCAGCCAGGGTGTTCTTATAATAGCATCTCCACTTTCTATAAGCTAAAATATAAACTGAGTATTCTAGCAAAAAGTTTTTGTAATTTTTTATCTGGGAGCCAGAATCTTGAACGGATACCTGACATACGTTATATATACAAAGCCATTGAATCAAGATTGCAAGTTTTAGCGAGAGCAGTCACTGCAAAACCAACCTATCCCGGTGCTTTTCCGATGTGGGATAATACGCCTCGGCGAAATCATAAGGGCTATACTTATAAAAACGCATCTCCGGATTTCTTTCGTCAGTTACTGAAGAAAACTAAAGATGCGTTGCCGAATGCGGAGTTTGTCTTTTTAAATGCGTGGAACGAATGGGGTGAAGGCTGCTACCTAGAGCCAGATACAATAAACCGATACGAGTACCTTGAAGCGATTAGAAAAAACTTTTCATAACCCCCCATGAGGCAGTTTATGTATATCAATTTAACTAAAGATGAGCAAATGCTTATTTTTCTTTTCTAGGAGCCTGTCGGACTTAGCGCATATGGGATACAACAGAAGCATTCTGAGCAAAAACGGCGAAAGCTGATGAAGACCACTCATTCCAAGCAGTAGCCAGAGAGTGTCCGTATATAGACAGACCACTAGGCTGGGGACTTGAGGTGAATTTATGTGCAAACAGAGTTGGCTATCCTAAACAAGCAATTGACAAAAACAAATCCCCTTTTGCGGTACATCATTCTTCTTGGTATTATATCCACAATTTTCATGAGCGTTTTTGAGGTTTTAGCGCTCATCCAAGGGACTTTAGCTAGCCAGACTTCCGCGCTCACTCCTTGGTATATCAAAGGCATTAAGGATCTCTGCTTTTTAATGATCGTAGTTTATGCTGTTACACCGCTACTTCTTGGCGGGAAAATATTTAGGCAAACTGCGATATGCGCGGGCTTTTGGCTTGCCGGAATTATACCAAGTTTGCTGTTTTCGGCAACAGTATTACCATTCCCAGTTCTGGCATCCGGTTTACGTTGGGCATTACCCATGCTCTTGCCCGCGCTCTTGTTCTACAAGCTGGATATTTCGTATATGGTACGGATAACAAATGCTTTAATATTATTATTTTTATTTCATTTATTAGTTCAAATATACCAGCTTTTTTTTATGGGACATTGGTTTGGTCTTAATCAATGGGGATTCCCTTCCAGGTTGCCTGGCATTTTTTCTATACCCAATGCTGCGGCTTTTTTTAATTTATCAACTCTATTGTTTATTGATAGATTTAAATCAAAAAAAACATTCTTATTTTTGGCTGGTTTGGTCAGCACATTCTTAACAGCATCTGGAACGGGGATAATCACATTGCTTATTTTCATCTTATTTATAATTGCAAGAAGAATCGATGTGGTACGTAAAAACATGAAACTATACATGCTTCTATGCGTGCCTTTTTTCATGTCGCTTGGATTAACTTACATTAACTTTTTTTTACCATCGAGGGGTTCTGGCTATGTGGCCATCTCACTTGGGACTCGTTTTTCTATTTTCATTGATGCTTTTTCCAGCGGGATTATCAGCACGCATATGGGATTAGCAACTAACACAGGCATCTTATTTTCGAATTTTTTGCAACTTGATTCAAAAACAATGATAGCAGACAACCTCTACGCAAGCATATTGGTTAATTTAGGTTATTGGGGGTTACTCTTTTTTGGCATACTTATATTTATCTATTTTAAACCGTGCTTCCGAAAAAAAACAAAGAAAGAGTCGAATTTCTATAGTTTTTTCCTGTTTTTGATTGCCGCATTTTCCTTTACAACTATTACATTTGAAGTATTTCCTACGAATTTGCTAATCAGCATCATGATTGCTTTTGCGCACGCACCCAAACATATACATTATCAGCAAGGAGCATCATAACGAAGTTTGCAAACCGAGAAGACTTGCCAACAAAGATTCGTCTGAATAAATCTTTTTAAACAGCAAAGGATTTCTCACATGAATAATATTACGCATTATCGCCCTGCGCATGAGAGAACTAGCACCGCCCACATCAAACGGCCCGAAAAAGTGTGCATTCTCATACCTGTCCAGTATCTCATGAGAAAAAGCACAGTCGGAAGCCAGAATGATCGTCCCGTGCATCCTGGCCTCCAGCATCGGAAGCCCGAAGGTCTCAATGTACGAGGGGAAAAGCAGAATAGAACGGGTGTAATAATCAAAAACCTCTTCCCTAGAGAGCGAGCCAACAAAATTGATCGGCAGATTCTCGGACTTCGAGCGTTTCAGAAGCATCCGGGCAAACTCGTTCTCATCCCCGTAGAGTGAAAAAACGACCCGAAAATCGCGATGCCCCTGTTCAACGAGCTGTTTGCATGCATCAAGGATGAGAGTGTGGTTCTTATATGAATACGGAGCCGCCGGGTAAAAAAACGACGAAAGGGCATCTTTCGTCGGCTCGAAAAAGGCCTTCGGCTCCACCGCAATCCTCGGGGGAACAACCTCGATCTTCGATTCATCGACTCTTGTCTTTTCCACGCAGGCTTTTTTCATCCATCGCGTTTGCACGACCACCTTATCCGCTTTCTTGATCGAGCGGAAGATCAGACAGCCGATGAGGTTCTGATAGACCCAGAAAAGAAAGTTCTCGCGGATTCCGAACCGGAACTCGACGAACGGCAGCGACTGATGGACATACAACACTTGAAAGACCTTCGTGTGCGGCACCACGACGTTCTGGAGCGAGAGGATCATGTCGGGCTTGCACTTCCCGACAAGGCGCGGTGCGATAATGTGGTCGAAATAGAGGCGATGAATCCAGCTTTTTTTCAGCCACGGAAAGCGGAGTACCTCGATCCTCTCCGTCTCTTCAAGTTCGGCTTTGCCTAGCACGAAAGACCATCGGACATCTGGATCGTCGGCACTACGCACATCGTTATAAAAGTCGTTCAAGACGGAAAGAGCGCCGCCGCTCTCCGCAGGAACATCAAAGACCATGATTTTCATCGAACAACCTCCCAAACTGCTGACTACATTCTTATAGCAGAAAGCAGAATCAAATAACTATTCGCATAAAATAGTTCTTATTTGCACATAAGCATCCAGTATACTCAACTACTCATTGGGTCTGATTTTCTCGAAACCACCCGTACGCATCCCGCAGCCCCTCTTCCAGTCCCTTCTTCGCCCGCCACCCCAGCTCCTCCAGCCGCGTCACATCCAGCAGCTTGCGCGGCGTTCCATCGGGCTTCGTAGCGTCGAACCCGATCCGTCCGGTGAATCCCACCACGCGCGCTATCGTCTCGGCAAGCTCCTTGATTGTGCAGTCCGTTCCCGTCCCCACGTTGATGTGCGAGAGCATGGGCAAGGTGTGCGAACGCCAGATATCTTCGTCCAACTCCATGACGTGGACGCTTGCGGAGGCCATATCGTCCACGTGGAGAAACTCGCGCCTCGGGGTGCCGCTTCCCCATACAACCACTGTCTCGGCGTCGCTCACCTTGGCCTCGTGGAAACGACGGAGCAGGGCCGGGATGACGTGGCTGTTTTCGGGGTGGAAGTTGTCTCCGGGGCCGTAGAGGTTGGTCGGCATGACGCTTCGGAAGCTGGTTCCGTACTGGCGGTTGTAGCTTTCGCACATCTTGATTCCGGCGATCTTTGCAATAGCGTACGGTTCGTTGGTCGGTTCAAGCGTTCCGGTGAGCAGCGCCTCCTCGCTCATCGGCTGCGGGGCGAGCTTAGGGTAGATGCATGACGAACCGAGGAAGAGAAGATGCCGCACCCCGGCGAGCCAGGCGTTGTGGATGATGTTCGACTGGATCGTCAGGTTCTGGTAGATGAACTCGGCGGGGTACGTATTGTTGGCGTGGATTCCGCCGACCTTCGCCGCGGCGAGGTAGACCTGTTCGATCTTCTGGCTACGGAAGAAGTAGGCGACGGCGGCCTGGTTCAGAAGGTCCAGCTCCGCGTGTGTTCGCATGATGATGTTCGTGTACCCGAGGGTGCGCAGCCGCCGTACGATTGCCGAGCCGACCATGCCGTTGTGTCCGGCGACGTAGACGGATGCATCAGTATTTCGTGCCATTATTCTACTCCTTCGTTATCGGCATAGTGAAGCCGCACTGGTTCAGCAGGGAGCACTTCTTCGCCAAGACCAGATCCTCGGCGACCATCTCGGCGCAGAGTTCATCAATGCCGATCTCCGGCACCCATCCCAGTTTCATCTTCGCCTTGGAGGGATCGCCCAGAAGGGTTTCGACCTCCGCAGGGCGGAAGTAGCGCGGATCCACTCTGACTATGATATCACCGATCTTTACTTCCGGAGCATTCTCCCCCTCGATCTTTTCGACGACCGCGATTTCGTCGACACCCTTTCCTTCGAAGCGGAGGGTGATTCCGAGGTGCTGCGCGCTCATCCGGACGAAATCCCGTACCGAGTACTGCTTTCCGGTGGCGATGACGAAGTCCTCCGGCTTCTCCTGCTGCAGCATCATCCACTGCATCCGGACGTAGTCCTTTGCATGCCCCCAGTCCCGAAGGGCGTCCATATTGCCGAGGTAGAGGCACTCCTCCAGCCCCTGCGCTATGTTGCAGAGGGCGCGGGTGATCTTGCGGGTGACGAAGGTTTCGCCGCGCCGGGGGGACTCGTGGTTGAAGAGGATGCCGTTGCAGGCGTACATGCCGTAGGCCTCCCGGTAGTTGACGGTGATCCAGTAGGCGTAGAGTTTGGCTGCGGCGTAGGGGGAGCGGGGGTAGAAGGGGGTGGTCTCTTTCTGCGGTATCTCCTGCACCAGTCCAAAGAGTTCGGAAGTGGATGCCTGATAGAAGCGCGTCTTTTTGGTCAGACCGAGAAGGCGGATCGCTTCGAGAATGCGCAGCGTTCCCAGGGCGTCGACGTCGGCCGTATACTCGGGCGACTCGAAGCTGACGGCGACGTGCGACTGCGCCCCGAGGTTGTAAACCTCGTCCGGCTGCACCTCCTGAATGATGCGCGTGAGGTTGGACGAGTCGGTCAGGTCGCCGTAGTGAAGCACGAAGTTCTGATGTTCGACGTGAGGATCCTGATAGATGTGATCGACCCGTTGCGTGTTGAAGAGCGACGCGCGCCGTTTGACGCCGTGGACGGTGTACCCCCTCTCAAGAAGAAACTCGGCGAGGTAGGAGCCGTCCTGCCCCGTGATTCCGGTAATGAGCGCTGTTTTCATTGGATTGCCTCCGTTTATGTTACATTATCAAGAAAAGAATTATCTGCGAATATAGCTCAGCAGTTTCGAGGGTATCTTCAGCAGCAGCAACAGTATATTGGTGTATATGCCGTTTTCCCTGCATGCGCGGACGATCTCGAAGTTCTGATGCACTCTCCAAAAAAATCCGTTACTGCTGATTCCTCCGTTGCGCATTTTAACCATTGTCCGGGGATATCGTCCGAGCACTGCGCCTTTTTTCATGAAACGGGCCATCAGCTCGAAATCGGCGGCGACGCGGTAATCGAGCTTGTAGTACCCGAATTTCTCGAAAAGCTCGCGTTTCGCATAGAATCCGGCATGAGGGATCATGAGTCCGATGCGTACTTTCCGGGGAGAGAAATTTTTGGATGAGTAGAGGCGGAGTATCTTCTCCGGCGCATCCCTGTGAACATATACAACATCTGCGTAGGAGCAGTCCAAATCCGGGTGCTCTTGCAGGAAAGCGGCCAGACCTTCGATAATATCCGGCGTTGCGAGAAAGTCGTCGGAGTTGAGTATGCCTACGAAGTCGCCCGTAGCACGACGGATTCCCTTGTTCATCGCGTCGTAGATCCCCTTGTCGGGCTCGCTGATCACTTGTGCGATTTTCTCGCGATACTCGTCGATGACCTTCAGGGTGCCGTCGGTTGAAGTTCCGTCGACGATAATATACTCGATATCGGGGTACGTTTGCGAAAGAACCGAGAGAATCGTGTCGCGGATTGTTTTTTCGCTGTTATAGGATACTGTTACTATGGATATCTTCATCGGATTCTGCCCCTCGGTCTATCGTTTTCTTGTTCGTTTTACACGCCTCTTGCTAATTTCTCTATTGCGCCTTACCTCGAACGCTGGACTAAGAAATCCCCCGCCAACTTATCCCACTCATCTTTCTTCCCGATACACGCAAGCAAAAGAGGAAGAAGGTCGGTAGGGAATGGAAACAGGCGCGTCTTTTTCCCCTCCCACTTACCAGCCAGCTGAACAAGCTCCTTCGTTGAAAGAGGCTGCTCGTCGCAAGCGAAGCGGGTGCGAACGCCCGCTTCGGTCTGCTCCATGGCTTCCATGATGAGGGAGACGAGTTTATCGATAAAGACAAAGTGTCGTTTGTTGTTCACGCTGCCCAAGGGGAGAGGAATACCCGTCCGCACCATTCCGGTCAGGCGGGCGAAGTTCCCCGGCGCTTGAGGGCCGTAGACCATGGTGGGTCGGAGGATAGTCAGGGATGCGTTCGCATCCTTGAAGAGTACAGTCAGCTTCTGTTCGGCCTCCCACTTGGATTGGCCGTAATGGGTTGTCGGACGAATCGGGCTGTCTATTCTCAGCGGCTCTTCCGTCTTGTTGACGCCGTGGACGGCGACGGAACTCAGAAAGACGAAGGAGCGTATGCCGTTCGCAAGGGCCTGTTCCGCAAGGGCAACGGTGGCGTCGGTATTCGTCCTTCGGAAGAGAACAAGGTTTTCTTCGCTCTTCTCCTCCTTCTGGTGCACTCTGGCCGCAAGGTGCACTACGCTCGCGACGTCATGAAGAGCGCTGCTCCAGTCTGTTTCGCCAGCGATCTCTCCCGTGACGAAAGGCTCCACTCCGTTAGGGAGGAGTTGCTGCTCTTTTTCATTCATAAGGGAACCACGAACGCTGTACCCTTTTTCTAAAAGTGCACGGCAGAGGTTCCATCCTACGTAGCCTGCTGCACCCGTCACGAGTATTGCATCCATCATTTCACCCTCTTGCAGGTCGATTTTCTTTCCATTCGGCGATACCCCCATCTCCACCCCGCCCCGAGGATTCCGTATACCGCCGCGAAAACTGCAAGCGGGTACTCCGGCCACCCGCACGCGACGAAGATACCGCAAAGGCTGAGCAGCAGCACTCCTCCCGTTACGCGGGTGTGGCTGTGCCCTGCGATAATGAACTGCTGGTAGAGGTGCTCGCGGTGGGCTTCGGAGAGGCGTTTACGCGCTCGCATCCGCTTCAGCAGGGTGAGCGTGGCGTCGATGATGAAGGGGGCGAAGAGGACGCACCACAGAAGCGCGGGAAGTTCGCCGCCCCGCTCCGTGCGCAGCAATAGGGTGAAAAAGGCGAAGCCGAGAAAACCGCTCCCCGCGTCGCCCATGAAGACCTTGGCGGGGGGGCGGTTCCAGAGCAGGAAGCCGAGCACCGAGGCGGAGAGCATAAGAAGCGCGAGTACAAGCGACGGACTGGAGCCCTTCAGCAGAAAGGCGGCGGCGAGCGCGCCGAGTACGGCCTGCCCAGCGGCGAGGCCGTCGATGCCGTCCATGAAGTTGTACAGGTTGATGGCCCAGACGCCGCCGACGAGGGCGAGGAACGATCCGAAGAGGCCGAGCGGCAACAATGCGAAGCCGAGCGAGAGGCGCGGCAGTCCGCCCAGTTGGAAGAGCGTCCACGCGACTGCTGCGGCGTGGGTCAGCAGGCGGATCTTCGGGGGAAGCCCGCGTTTGTCGTCGATCCAGCCGACGAGGGCGACGGCGGCCCCTCCGATGAGCAGCGAGAGCCAGAGCGCGCGCTCTTCCGGCAGTACGAAGAGAAGAACGGCAAACAACACCAGCAGCAGGATGACGAAGACGACGCCCCCGCCCCGCGGTACGGGAACGGCGTGGGAGCTGCGCTCGTTGGGGATGTCGAGGATGGCGTTCCGCTTGGCATACGCGATGTACCGCCCCGTTCCGTACCACGAGAGCAGCGCGAACGCGGCGAAGAACAGGGATGCGGGAATCGGCGTCACACCTGCTCCTCCGTCCGGCACCCGAACACCCCGTTCACGTTGAACGCGCACCTGGGGATGATCCGCTGCAGCGAGGCGCGGATCTTCTCCTCGTCCTCCTCCAGCGCGACGGCGCGCAGCTCTTCGAGCAGTTCGCCGAAGTTTCCGGGGAGGTCGTTGTTCTTTGCGTAGAAGATCTTTTTGAAGTGCGAGGCCTCGGTTCCTTCTTCGGCGGTGAGCAGCTCCTCGAAGAGCTTCTCCCCCTGGCGGATGCCGGTGAAGACCACGTCGATCTCGCGCCCCGGCTCGAAGCCGGAAAGGCGGATGAGGTCGGTGGCAAGGTCCACTATCCGAACAGGCTGCCCCATGTCGAGCACGAAGACGGAGCCGTTCTTCCTCATCCCTCCGGCCTGCATGACGAGCTGGGCGGCCTCGGGGATGGTCATGAAATAGCGGGTCATCTCCGGGTGAGTGACGGTGACGGGGCCGCCTCTGCGGATCTGCTCCTTGAAGACGGGGATGACGCTCCCCCTGCTGCCGAGGACGTTGCCGAAGCGGACGGAGACGAAGGAGCGTCCGGGGCCGGCGGCGAGCGCGGCGGTGCGGACGACCATCTCGGCGACGCGCTTGGAGGCGCCCATGATGGAGGTGGGGTTGACGGCCTTGTCGGTGGAGATGTTGACGAAGACGTCGGTCCCGTAGCGCAGCGCCAGCTCGGCGAGGTTCGCCGTGCCGAAGACGTTGTTCAGCACCGCCTCCTCCGGGTTCTGCTCCATCAGGGGGACGTGCTTGTGCGCGGCGGCGTGGAAGACGACCTTGGGCTGGAAGCGCCGGAAGATCTTCTCGAGCCGCTCGCGGTTGCGTACGTCGGCGACGACGAGGGTGTGCGGGAAGTAGGAGCGTTCCGTCATGACGGCGCGCTCCATCTGGAAGAGGCTGTTCTCCCCCCTGCCCAGCAGCACGAGGTGGCGCGGGGAGAAGGAGAGGAGCTGGCGGACGATCTCCGATCCTATGGAGCCGCCCGCGCCGGTGACCATGACCACCTGGTCGCGGACGTACTGGGCGATTTCGTCGAGGTCGAGCTTGACGGGGTCGCGGTTGAGCAGGTCCTCCACTTCGACGTCGCGGATGTGCGAGATGCCCACCCTGCCGGAGAGCACCTCCCAGATGCCGGGGATGATGCGCGCGGGGATGTCCAGTCCGGCGGCCATGTCGAGGATGGTGCGGATGGCGTCGCCGCTTGCGGAGGGGATGGCGATGAGGATTTCGTCCACGTCGAGGGACTCCGCCACGCGGGGAAGGACGCCGATCGGGCCGAAGACCTTGTACCCGACGAAGGTGAGGCCGTGCTTTGCGGGGTCGTCGTCCAGAAAGCCGACGGGGGTCATCCGGGCCTCGGGGTGGCGGAGCATTTCGCGGGCGATCATCGTGCCGGCGTCGCCCGCTCCGGCGATGAGGACGCGCTTGCTCTTCCCCTTTCCCCTGGAGCGGACGCGCCCCTCGGAGAAAAGGCGCGCGAAGAGGCGGATGCCCCCCCAGAGGACGAGCGTGAGCAGCGCGTCGATGAGCGGGATGCTTCGTGGAATGCGGTAGACACCCCCGAGGAAGAAGGCCGCCGCCGAGGAGAGCATGGCGAAGAGCAGCACCGCGCGGGCAATGCTGACGAGGTCGCGCACGCCGGCGCTGCGCCACGACTGCCTGTGGAGGTTGAACGCGGCGTTGATCGCCGTCTTGAGGAGCGTGCCGCCCAGGATATAGAGCCACATGCTGCGGTGGTAAAGCAGCGGCACGGGAAGATCGAGCCGGAGAGCGAAGGCCCCCCAGCCGGCGAGAAGTGCAAGCGTTAAATCCAGTATCTGCTTCGTATATGGCAATCGGGAAAGCCGATCCAGGTGTCGCACGGCATGCATCCTTTCAAAAAAGCGGAGCGACGCGGAACACCCCGCAGTGCTTGTGCATCTTTTTCAAGGCAATAATAGCACAAAACCGGTACTGTGGAAACACCACGACGACCGATAGTCGGGTACCGCTTTTTTTCGTCAAGTACGCTTGTCGCACGGAACGCTTCCACGTATAATCCAATGCTGGACATGAAAAACGCACTCGACGACCTACATATTAAAGTATCGACTGAATCCGAGGAGGTTTTTATAGTGAAATCGTACCGCAGAACGCGCCTTGTATTTCTTTTTCTAGTTTTGTTCTTCGCCGGGGGCGCGGCGCTCATGCCCGCCATCGCTTCGGGAAACGTGACGAAGGCTCCCAACGCGCCGGTGGTCATCATGCTTCCGGGGGAGCCTTCCCCGCAGCCCGTGAAGCCGAAGACCCCCGAAGAGATTATGAAAGAAAAGGAGAAAGAGGAAGAGATGGCGAAAGCGATGGACAACGCCGGGATGAACGCTCTGGAGCGCCTCTTCTTCAAGGCGACGAAAGAGACGCCGACGATGAGCGAGTTTCAGCGCTTCATGCTCGGGAGTCCTTCGGAGGAGCGTCTGACCGATCTACGGCGCTTCGGCGCCGACTTCTTCGGCCAGGAACGCCTCTCCGCGACAGCCGGAACGCCTGCCCAGCAGCGGACATCCTCCCCCTCCTCTTCTTCCCCCGCGGCCGGAACGCCGCTGGAGCTGCCGGGAACCGCCGGCGCGCCCTTCGAGGCGCAGCCCTTCCGCGACGCATCGTCCCCGTCGGACTTCGATACGACCCCGGTAAGCCCCAACTACGTGGTCGGCCCCGGCGACGAGCTCCGGGTGACGCTCTGGGGGATGGTGGAGGGAAGCTGGAACGCCGTCGTCAACAGGCAGGGGACCATCTCGCTTCCGCGCGTGGGGGTGCTCGGCGTGGCGGGGCTGACCTTCTCGGAGCTGCAGGGGCTGCTGGAGAGCGAATTCTCCAAGTACTTCTCCAATTTCGAAATCAACGTATCCCTCGGCGCGCTGAAGAGCATGAAGGTGTACGTGACCGGACACGCCCGCACCCCCGGCGCGTACACGATCTCCTCGCTGGCGACGCTGGTGAACGTGCTGCTGTCGGCGGGGGGGCCGGACGACGGGGGCTCGATGCGCCGCATCGAGGTAAAGCGCAACAACCGCACCCTGACCACCTTCGACATGTACGACTTCCTTTTGAAGGGGGACAAGTCGAAGGATATCCGCATGATGCCGGAGGACGTGGTCTTCATCGCGCCGGTGGGCGCCCAGGCGGCCATCGCCGGGGGCGTGCAGCGTCCGGCCATCTATGAACTGAAGGGGGCGACCAGCGTCGCGGACCTGGTTTCCATGGCGGGAGGGATGACGTCGGCCGCAACCGTGGACAGGATTCAGCTCTGGCGCGTCGTGGGACGGCAGTTCCGGACGATTTTCGAGGGGAACCTGAAGCAGACCTCCCCCGCCTCGCTCCGCATGGAGCCGGTGCAGGACGGGGACTTCGTCCGCATCTTCTCCGTGGTGCACCGCGAGAGCAAGGTCAGTCTCACCGGTCCGGTGCTGAGCCCCGGCGAGTACTTTATTCAGCCGGGACGGACGCGCCTCAAGGACGTCATCGACAACGCGGGCGGCCTGCTGCCGCATGCGGGCGACAGCGCCGAGATAACACGCGTGTCCCCGGCTCCGGAAGGGCCGAAGCGCGAACACCTTCTGCTCAGCGTCGCGCGCGTGATGCAGGGGGATCCCGATCAGAACATCCCCCTCCAGGAGAACGACGCGATTTTCCTTCGCACGGTCCCCGAGTGGACGCTTTCGAGGTACGTGGAGATCCGCGGCGAGGTGCGCAACCCCGGGGTCTACCCCATGCACGACGGCGAGAGGCTCTCCAGCCTGATCGAGCGGGCCGGCGGGTTCACGTCGCGCGCCTACCCGAGGGGCGGGGTGTTCACGCGGAAGAGCGTGCGGGAAGCGCAGCAGAAGCAGGTGGCCGAGATGGTGAGCCGGATGGAGCGCGAGCTGCTGGCCACCGGCGCGGACGAGATGTCCGCCGTGCTGACCACAGAGGACGCGAAAATTCAGGAGGCCGAGGGCAGGCAGAAGCGGCAGCTGCTGGAGAATCTGCGGAGGACGCAGGTCGCCGGGCGGATCACCACCCTGATCGCCCCTTCGGCCGTGCTGAAGGGCACTCCCTACGACCTCCCGCTCGAGGACGGGGACGCGGTCTACGTCCCCGCCAACCCCTCCACCGTGCAGGTGCTCGGCTCGGTGCTCAACCCGTCGGCCTTCATCTACGACAAGCGCTTCTCGCACACCCAGTACATCCGGATGGCGGGGGGCTACTCGACGGAAGCGAGCCCCGACCGGACCTACATTCTGAAGGCGGACGGCAGCGCGGTACGGGTGAAAGGGGCGTCGCAATCCGCCGCGCCGTGGGTGAAGGAGTACGGCGAGGAGAAGTGGCAGCTTGTGGAGCCCGGCGACGCGATCATCGTGCCGATGAAGGTGAGCAGCTACAAGGGGCTCCGGCAGACGCGGGACTACCTGGACATGTTCTACAAGCTGGCCATGACCGCGGCGGCGATCCACAACGCGACGAAGTAGGAGAGCGGACGGATGACACCCAACGAACAGAAGGAAACGCGCTCCGTCGACCCCCGCTGCCCCGCGCCCTACATGATGGAGGACGAGGACGAGATATCGCTGCTCGATCTGCTGCTGGTGCTGGCGCGGCGGAAGCGGCTGATCTTCTGGACCACGACGCTCTTCGCCGTGGCGGCCATCGTGGCCAGCCTGCTGATGACGCCCGTCTTCAGCGCGTCGGTGCGCTTTTTGAACCCCGTGGCGAAGTCGGGCGTGGCCGCGATGATCGAGGCGCAGGCGGGGGCGCTCGCAGGATTGCTCCCCGGAGGGCTGGGGAAGGATACGAACCCCTACATGGCCATGCTGAAGAGCCGGACGATGCAGGAGAGGATCATGGACCGCTTCGGCCCGCCGGACTGGCGCGGCCTCGTCGGGCCGGGGAAGGAGATGCGCTTTCAGCAGCTTGTCGAAGAACAGATCGGCGAGATGAACGTCACGGAGGATACGAAAGAAGGATCCGTCTCCGTGGCGGTGAATCACACGGACCAGTTCCTGGTGGCGGAGATCGCCGCCTCCTGGGTGCAGGAGCTGGAGCGGATGGCGAACGAGTTCGCCTTCAAGGAGGCCTCTGTAAAGCGGAAACACCTCGAGACGGAGCTGGCGACGGCGCGCAAGGGGCTCTCCGAGGCGGAGGCGAAGCTGCGCGAGTACCAGGAGCGGACGGGCATCTACGTGGGCGAGGCGCAGCTTTCGGCGAACATCGAAAACCGCGTGAAGATGCGGGCAGAGATCACGGCGCGTGAGATCCGGCTGCGGTCGCTCCGCTCGTACGCGACCAGCCAGAACCCCGAGGTGGTGAAGCTGGAGAAGGAGATCGCGGGGCTGAAGGAGGAGATGGCCCGGCTTGAGAGCGTGGCGGGAGCGGGGGATCCGCTGAACCCCGTCGGCGGGATGCCGGCGGCGATCTTCGAGTACGGCGAGCTGCTGCGCGACTGGAAGTTTCAGGAGACGCTGTACAACACGCTGCTGCGCAACTACGAGACGGCGCGGATGAGCGAGGAGTACAGCCCGGTGCTGATCCAGGTGCTGGACCCGGCGCAGACGCCGGAGCTGCGGTCGAAGCCGCGGCGTACCCTGATCGTGATTCTGGCGACCTTCCTCGGCGGCTTCGTCTCCATCTTTCTGGCCTTTTTGGCGGAGTTCTGGAAGAGGGCGTCGGAGGATCCGGAGCAGGCGGAGAAGGTGCGGGAGTTCCGCGAGTCGCTCGGGCTGCACAAGATCTTCCGGAGACGAAACGGGAGCGCGGGGTAGGATGCGGCGGTTTCCGCGCGCGGCGGTCTTGTGCATAGCGTGCTGCCTTGCGCTCTCCGGGGCCGCATTCGCCGCGCCGGAGGGAGAGCCGGATCTCGAGCGCTACTTCCCCTTCAACGAGCCCCCTTCCGGATGGAGCTTTCCGACGATCGGGGCCGGGAACGGCTACTGGCGCTTGAGCGTGGGGGCGCACGTCTGGCACGATCGTTTCGAACTGCGCAACCTGCAGTTCGTCGCGGACGTGGATCTGGGTCCGGGGGTGCGCTGGCACGCGACGGTGCGCTCGAACGGCGAGCTGAACGGCCTGGGGGATTTCGGCCCCCGTTTCGACGAGCACTATATCGAAGGGTACGGCTTTCACAGGTCGCGCGCGGGGGTGCTGAGCCTGAGCGCCCGCATCGGGCGGACCCGCTATCTTCGCTTTCCGTACCCCGACGCCATCTCCGCCTTCGACTACGTGCCGGGCATCGGCGACCTTATGGGGCGGGGGGAGACGGGGTATTCGGGGGTCGTCCTCACCGCCGACTACGCGCATACGTCCGGATTCGGGGCGCACGCAACGTGGATCGCCTGGGGCTTCGGCGAGGACCGCCCGTCCGAGTGGGCGGAGCGCTACGTTTTTTACCGGAGCGACTCCGGCCCGTGGCACTTCGAGGCGCGATGGGGGGATCTTCCCGTCCGGCAGGAGCCCCCGGGGAAGGCGGAGCGCGGTTTCAGCCTCTTCGCGGGGCGCACGTGGAACGACTGGACCTTCGGCCTGCTGTACGAGGAGATGCACGATCGCCCGGCCTCCACGGGGCTTGTGCTCTGGTTCGCGCCGGGGCAGCTTGCGCGCACCTCGGGGGAGCTGGCGTTGAAGTTCACCCGCAGCCCGTTCCGGGGGATCGCCGCGCAGCTTCCGCTGGCGCGGGGGACGTTCGGGCGGGTGCGGCGGATGCCCTTGCAGGACGCGCCCCCCTTTCCGGGCGTGCTGATGCTCCCCGGCGAGAAGGGGTACCTGGAGGCGCGGAATTTCGTCCTCGTGGGCGAGGTGCGCGCCGAGCGCATCCGCACCTACTGGGAGGACGGGCAGTCGCGCAACTGGTACGAACACCGTCTGTCGAGCTGGGGGGAGACCTCCTCTCCGGACCTCTACGTGCTGATGCTGGAGGACTCCTGGGAGAGGGACTTCGAGTCCTCCGTCAGCCCGAATACGAGCCTGGGAACCAGAGAGGCCGTCAGGAAGTGGGAGCGGGAGCGCGCCGACGCCACCAGGCTGAACCAGAAGGTGACCTACAGGTTCTATAAGCCCGCTTCACAGGAATAGATCTTTTTTCAAGAGCCCGCTTCCCCGCCTCCGAGGCCGGAAGCGGGCTTTTTTCTTCAAAAAAGCCTTTCACCGAGAAATCCCCTCTTGCAAAATGAAAACCATTTGTATATATTACCTCTGCCGGGCACTCTATAAGATGGCCCGGAGAAATTTCGGGTACTTCGAGTTCCAGGGGGTATGTGGAATGGCGCAGTATGTTCCTCTGAAGTCGTCCGTGACGCTCCGTCTGAACACCGGGGCCGATCCGGATACGGGAAAGGCGATTCTGAAGGCGGTGTCGATCCGCGGGGTCGATCCCGATCTTGTGGCGGACAATCTGAAGGCGGTGGGCGATCTGCTCGCGCCGCTCTTCGCCCACCCGGTGACCGCGGTGGAGAAGTCCGGAACCGATCTGCTCGAGTCCGCGTAAGCGGCAGACGAACGAAAGGGTGATGCCGAATGAAGACGCTTCGTATGAAGTTCGCGACCGATGAAGGGAAGACGTTCACCATCTCGCTGAACTACGCGCGCGGGGACCTGACCGCGGGTGAGGTGGAGACGGCGATGGAGGCGATGCTCGACGAGGAGCTGTTCGCCGAGGGGCTTGCCGGGGTTTCCGGGGCCGACATCGTCGACCGCACCGTGACGCCGCTGTTCTAGCGGCCGGTCGACGAGGGGGGAGGTCCGCCTCCCCCCATTCGAGCAGCTGAAGGAGGGAGCGCGCGTATGGACGAGCTGGTAGCGACGATGATGCAGAGCGGCTTCTCCGTGGCCGTGGCGGCGTTTTTGCTGGTGCGGATGGAGCGGCGGCTTGAGGATCTGACGCTGGCCATCAGGGAGCTGCACGGCGCCATTCTGCGGGGGAACGTGGCGGGGGGCGCGGGCGGGAGCGACGGGCTTCCCGTGGCGCGCTGACGGCCTCGGGGAGGAGGCGCGCCGTGACGGCGGGGCGAGGAGCCTTTGAAACACGCCCCGAATCTACATTCATAATCGAGAGGTCTACAGAATGACGACACAATCCAAGCGGCTGAACGATATGCGAATTTCGGAGCACTTCCGTCTGCGGGAGTTCGAGTGCCCCTGCTGCCACTGCGTGCAGATCGCGCCGGGGCTGGTGTGGCGGTTGGAGGCTCTGCGGGAGCTGTGGGGGAAGCCGATCGTGATCACCAGCGGCTACCGCTGCGCGGAGCACAACGTCTGGGTGAAGGGGGCGCCGAAGAGCCTGCACATGCGCGGGCAGGCGGCGGACGTGGTGGTACCGTTCGAGGAGCAGGAGGCCGTGATGGCGATGGCGCGGAAGGCGGACTTCTCGTCGGTGATCCCGTACGGGAAGCGGAACTTCGTCCACCTGGCGGTGAACGGATGAGGGGGAATTCTGCCACCCGGCCTTCCGATGATGAGCGGTCCGCCGGCTTGACCGCGGAGCTGTTCCGCTTCCGTCCGCTGGTGCTGGCGACGGCGCGGCGCTACGCGGGGCGGGGGGCGGAGTTCGAGGACCTGGTGCAGGAGGGGTACATGGCGCTGCTGGAGCTGATCCCCCGCTGCCCGAGGGCCGAGCTGCTCCCTCTCTTTCTGAAGAGCCGCCTTCCAGGGCGCGTGCGGGCCGCGGCGCGGAGGTTCTGGCGCTGCGCGGAGCACTGCGGGTTCGAGCCGCTCGACGAACTGGAGGGCACGCCCCTGGAGCCGTCCGTCCCGCCCGTCGAGGTGGATGACGGGGTTTCGCGCCTGCTCTCCCCGGAGGAGCTGCGCATGGCCGGAATGCTCGCCGAGGGGTGGTCGCAG
>Ga0334890_1002639_pt1 | contig 20078 bp, 17 predicted proteins | sample GraSluR1_MG_3_FD_207220 | JGI IMG/M metagenome (GOLD analysis project Ga0334890, IMG submission 207220) | Sludge microbial communities from methane-producing bioreactor in Wageningen University, Netherlands - Granular Sludge_31_08-R1 | ecosystem: Engineered > Bioreactor > Anaerobic >... | reverse complement strand
ACCCCCACTTATGTTAATATTTTACAGTAATATTGGGAATAGATAGCTAAAAAATGAAGAAAAACATACTATGTCCTCCACTTTCAAGCTATTCTTGGTGAAAGAAAGGAATTGTGACACAGTCTGATTGCGAGGAACGAAGTGACGTGGTAATCTCATGAGTTCAATTTTTATTCATTTCTTCCTTTTGATAAAGGGGGAAATTGGTTCTTGAGTATGTGTTTTCATCCTCATCTGGTGCCACGAAGTGGTATGAAAGTCTATCCTAAAAATATCGAAATTGGTGAAACAAGAATAAATAAAAAATGAGAAATGCACACCCCCCTGAATCCCCCCTCAATGGGGGAATGAATTTAACAATTCCTCTCCTCGGAGGGGTGCCCGCTTTCGCGGCGGGGAGGGTGCTACTTTTAAAATTTGGTTGTCTCAAGGTATCATTTTTAAGATTCAAGTAAACTTTTTAATCAAGAAATATCGATTTATCCGTTTACATCTAAAGCTAAAAAGCCAAATAGTGAATTATCACAAAATTTATACAAAAATAAAAAAAAGAAAAATAAAAGATGATTTCAATTCGATTAATTTGTTATGATTATGAGTAATGAATTTCTTAGTAAAATAAATTGGTTCACTGGGTTGAATAGATCCTATTTGCTTTTAATCAAAATATGACTGAAGGAGGAAGAATTGTGTCAGATCAAACTGCTTATGGTTTAAGTATGGTTACGGGAACAATAAAAAATATTGAATTAACCAAAAAAGACCGGATAATCTTAAGAGAGTTAGCACAAAGAGTTGCTGAAATAGCAATGAGACCGGGAGAAGAATCTAAAAGAGATTTGTGGTATAAAATTAATTCTCTTCAACCAACTCGACCAGTTGTATTTTGCGATCCAGAAAATGGTTGGAATGAAATTATCCCCGAAGAAACACTTCAAAACGAGACAGAACTTGGTCGTCATTGGGAAATGCTGCTTCGAAAAGAAATATTTTGGGGAAATGAAATGGGAGACGATCGACCTGTCGAACCTCTATTTTGTATTCCCTATGCCTATTCAGAAAGTGATTGGGGTATGCATGAGGTGAGAATAGGAGGAGTAGGAGGGGGATCCTATCGTTGGGACGCTCCTTTAAAAGACTATAAAAATATGGATAAGCTGCATTTTCCTGAATTAATTATTGACCATGAAAAGACTGATAGAATGGTACTTCTTGCTGAAGATACCTTTGGAGATATATTAAAAGTTGAAAAGAGGGGTTTATGGTGGTGGTCTTTGGGAATGACTTGGACCTTGGTTAATTTACGAGGTTTAGAACAAATTATGATTGATATGTTTGATTTCCCTAAAGAGCTCCACCAGCTAATGGTAATACTACGTGATGGACATATGGCAAAGGTAGATTATTTGGAAAAAAATAATCTGCTTAGCCTTAATAACGATGGGACCTATATTGGTTCAGGAGGATATGGATATACTCACGAGCTCCCTCAACTCGATTTTGATGGGGGAAATGTTCGTACCATCGATATTTGGGGTTTTTCAGAGAGCCAAGAAACCTGCTATGTATCACCTGAAATGTTTGAAGAATTTATTTTTCCTTATCAATATCCTTTATTAGAGCGTTTTGGATTGAACTGTTATGGGTGTTGCGAGCCAATTGATAAGCGATGGCAAGTGGTAAAAAAGTTCCCACGTTTGCGAAGGATTTCTGTTTCACCTTGGGCTAATCCGGAAGTTATGGCTGAATATTTAGGCTCAGATTATATTTATTCATTGAAACCGAACCCGGCTGATTTAGCTGTTCCTCAAATCGACGAGGACTATATCCGAAAGAAAATTAGCAAGGCTTTTCAAATTGCAAAAAATTGCCGAGTAGAAATCATTATGAAAGATAACCACACTATTGGGAAGAATCCAGAAAATGTAAAACGATGGAGTCGGATTGCCAAGGAAGAAGCTGAAAATTTATAGATATTTTAGGATTATTATTTTAATGACAAAATCCCTTTATGTTTCTTTTTAGATAAGCTCTTATGCCGCTTTCTTTATAACAGATGAAGATGAAAATACCTATCTAAGAATATCATTGCGATGAGTCCAACCGTTCTTTGATTGAATGATATGGCAATCTCATTTTCACAATGAGTCATTCTGAAGAGTCCGGTTTCTTTTCCTGAAAGGCGGGAGAATCTCATTTAGCAAAATATTTTTTAAGTAATAATAAAAAGGATAAGATCCATTTTCTGTTTTATATACTAAAAACACAATTTTTAAAATAGGGAACTAATCCGACCATCTATTAGATTAATATTATAGATGATTTTCATAAAGAGCTAATAATAGTGGAATAATTTGAGCTGTTTTACCGTCCCTTATTGTTACTGCACTTTTCTGAATCATTAAAATTTAAATTTAATAAAACCCGAGAAATATATAATCAATGAATTCAAAATCATCCCAAAAATAGTGCTAAGTTAATAATTCACACACGATATTATATAATAAAAAATACTATATTATAACAAAATTTGTATGTTATAATAATTCATAATAAAAATGAAAAGAAGAGTTAAATTCAGATATAATAATATTAATAATAAAAAATATCTATATAATATATTATAATGATAGATAATCAGATAATTATAATTAACCAATTCGTTATGAGTAAGTGATTAACCATAGTGTGTCTTTGCAAAAATTAAAATTAGTTAAAAGGATCAAAATTTAGAAAATAAGGTTGAAACCAAAAATTCATTTCTTGTTTAGTTTTATACTGCAGGAACACCAAAAATAAAGAAAAAAAGAAGGAGGTGCAATAATTTTTTTATTAAGTGGTATTTTAATCCAAATTGGAGTAAAAATTTAAAAAGGAGGAATGAATTGTGAGGAAAAAAGGAACAAAAATTTTATTAGGAGTATTGGTTTTAGTCGTTGTTTCAGCTTTAATATCATTTGCTTTTGCTCAGGATATGGACCAATTGGAAATAGATACAGCTAATGCAGTTTTTGAAGCTGCTGATAAGGGACAACCTGATCCTTCATGGCAAGGAAAGAAATTCACGATCGCAGTTTTAGCATCAGGCCCCCACGGAGCCATTTCTGGTCCTCTTTTCTTTTGGCGACCTTTTTGGGAAAAGCTGACCGGAGCAACCTACGATGTCGCTGAAATTCCTTTTGGTGAATTACAAGCAAAAATCTTTACCGATTTAGCAACCGAGACTGGGAATTACGATGCCATAGTTGGCCCAAGTTTCTTCTATGGCGATTACATTGCCAATGATTGGATCATTCCCATTGATAAATATTTTGATGATGCAAGAATGCCCAAGTGGAATCGGGATGCAATTGCAGCACCAATTCGCGAGCTTTATCAGTGGGGAGGAAAATGGTATGGTTTTAATAATGACCACGATGGAATGGTCATTTATTTTAGAAAAGACCTCTTCAATGATCCTAAATGGCAGGAAGAATTTAAAAACGAATTCAATTATGATTTGCCAGTCCGTCCAGATAGTTGGCAGGAAATTCTTGATTTAGCTAAGTTTTTTAATGGGAAAGACTGGAATGGAGATGGAAAGGAAGACTTTGGAATCAGTATGCATCTTAAAGTTGGCGAGCAAGGTTTCTTTAACTATATTGCCTTAGCAGGTGGCTTTGTCGTCATGCCGGCTCCCGGTGATAATCCAGCTAAGGTAACCCGCTTTCACAATCAATTTTGGTTTGATCCGGAAACCATGAAACCTTTAACCAACACCCCTGGACACGTAAAAGCTATGGAAATGTTAGTTGAACTCTGCAAGTATGGTCCAGCCGCTATGGTTAGTTGGGGCTTGGGAGAAGCCTGGGATATCTTCCTTAGAGGAGATTGCGCCATGGTCTTTACCTTCGGTGATGTGGGAACCTTGTCTCAAGACACCCGCGTTTCTGTCGTTCAAGGAAAGCTTGGCGTGGTTCCCATTCCTGGTAGTAGCGAGGTTTATGACCTAGAAACCAATGCATGGGTGAAGATGGATAAATCTAATTTAGTAGCGAATGAATCAGGTGCATCCTGGCATGGAGTTATCACCAAATATGCTGAAGATCCTGATATGATAGCTCATTTCTTCTCCTGGCAAGCAACACCGGAGATTAACCACTGGAATGTTGCTTGGGGATGGAGTGGAATCGACCCAGGGACAATCTATGACTTTTTAGAACCAGAAGGTCAAGCAAAAATTGAAGATTATACAACGACTGGTTATAATGAGGCCGACATTCGTGAATTCTTAGATGCTTATAATACAATGTGGTTCAAGTACCCACTAAGTATTCCTTACCTGAGAATTGCCGGAGCTGCCGATTACATTGAAAGCTTGGATATCCATATGTCGGAAGCCCTAACTGGTCAAGCATCACCTCAAGAAGCTCTTGATCGTGTTGCCAGTGATTGGGAAAATATCACCGAAGAATTAGGTCGAGAAGAACAGAAAGCTTTGTATTGGGATGCAATTGGTTATACTGGAGAATAATTTTTCGGTACTGATTGACAGAAAATAATGGGTTAGGGGGCTGGTTGGGATGACAAACCAGCCCCCTATTTTGAAGGAGGAGGTTGCGTTGGGCGTGGAAAAAAAGAGGATACCTCTTAAAGAGCAGGGGAAAAAATGGTTTATTGCACCCGCTATTACCTGGCTCATGCTGTTTACTTTAGCTCCCCTAATCTATACAGTTTATTTAAGTTTTCACGGATCACGTTTTCTTAAGGTTACCCGTTTTGTTGGATTAAAGAATTTCGTTAATGTACTTACTGATTATCGATTTTGGGGAGCATTTCGAGTTACTATCATCTTTGTTTTAGGTGGATTGGCGCTTAGTGTGGGGTTAGGTCTGTTGTTTGCTTTATTGTTCAACCGTCAAATAAAGGGGGTTCAGGTATTTCGAACATTATCAACAATGCCTTTATTCACTGCACCAGTTGCTTTGGGATATATTTTTATGATCATATTTTATGAAAATGGAGGTCCTATTAATAACTTTCTCACTACGATTATTTCAAAACAAGTACCGTGGTTATCCAACCCTAATTGGGCAGTATTTTCAATTCTCATAGCCGATACCTGGCAATGGACACCCTTTGCCTTTTTGGTTTTATTGGCCAGCCTTCAATCTGTTCCAAAAGACCTCTATGAAGCGGCCAGCCTCGATTCGGCTTCAAGTTGGGATATTTTTAAACATATCACCTTTCCGCTTATTTCCTCAGCCTTAGGGACCGTTATCATTCTCCGTGTTGTAGAAGCTTTTAAAGTATTTGACCTTCCCTTTGCGCTAACCAATGGAGGTCCAGGTTTGGCAACCAGAACTTTGACTTTTAACGTTTATACCAATGGCTTGAGAGATCAGAATCTGGGGGCTGCCAGTGCTACAGCTATCGTACTCTTGATAATTGTTTTAATCGTGAGTGCTTTATTCTTTAAGCGCTATGGTTCAAATTATGAATAAGGCCATGAGGTGTAGAAATGAGAACTCGTAGAGGCAAAATCATAGTAAACATAATTCTTTGGATTATTGTAGCCATTGTCGCGGTGTGGATGCTTTTCCCTTTTTATTGGGCGGTTATAACTTCAATAAAAAAACCTGCCGATGTTTTTCGGCTATCTTTCATCCCGGGTATTCAATTCGATCCTACTTTAGATAACTGGAAGTCGGAGTTTCAATTGCGAGGCAAAGAAATCACTCGGGCTATGGGAAATTCGCTGGCAATCGGCATTGGTGCCGCGTTAATTGCTTTGGGGATTGGTACCTTAGCTGGATATGGATTAGCTCGCTTCCGTTATCATGGTTGGTCGAATAAGAGCATATCAATGTGGATATTATCACAGCGTTTTCTTCCTCCGGCTGCAACTGTTATCCCCTTCTTCTTGATTTTTAAAAATTTAGGCTTAATAGATAATGTAATTTCTTTAATCCTTGTGAACGCAACTTTTACTATTCCTTTCGCCGTCCTCATATTACGTGATGCTTTTAAGGAAGTTCCTGAAGAAATCGAAGAATCAGCTCTGGTTGATGGTTGCTCTCGGTTTCAAGCTTTTTTTCGAATGGCTTTGCCGTTAGCAGCACCAGCTTTGGTTTCAGCAGGAATCATCTGTTTTTCTTTTTCCTGGAACGAGTTTTTATTCGCTTTCATAATGACTTATGCGAAGGCTTCGCCAATGACAGTAATTATCGCTGGCACTCAAGATACCCAGGGGATTCAATTCTGGTATGTAGCTACTCGAATGTTGTTGGCAATTGTTCCTCCAGCGGTTCTTGCTTTGACGGTTCAGAAATATATTGTTAGAGGTTTAACTTTTGGAGCAGTGAAAGGGTAATCGGAAAGTTTTCTTGACGTGAAGTGTTGAATATGATAAATATATTCTTAAAAGTAGAATAGTAATGGAGCAGGCGATTAACTTGGATTGGTCAGGTTAATGGGGCTGGGCAAAAAAGCAACAGGTTAAAACCTGTGGGACCAGTATTGGTCTTACAGGTTTTTTTATTTAATTTTGGAGGATTATTAATGACTGAGCAAGCCCGTTATTATGCTATTCGAAATGTTTTGCTGGGGATTTTAATACTGAATTGGGGAGTAGCCTTGACCAAGCTATTATACGGGAGATTTATTGGTTCAGCCAGCATGGTTGCCGATGGATTTCATTCACTTTCCGATGGGGCTTCAAATATCATTGGATTGATTGCGATTTCTATTTCTGTTCGACCTGCCGATGTTAACCACCCCTATGGTCATAAAAAGTTTGAGAGCTTTGCTTCCATTGCCATTGCTTTACTCCTTTTTATCGTGAGCATCGATATTTTACGAGGGGCGGTTGGCCGCTTAGGTAAACCAGTTGTTCCAGAGGTAACAATTTCAAGTTTTATTGTTATGGCCATTGTTCTATTGGTTAATATTATTGTGGTACGTTTTGAAACTCGAATAGGTCGCCGTCTTCATAGTGATATTCTTACCAGTGATGCTCTTCATACTATGAGTGACATTTTTGTTTCTATTTCGGTCGTTATTACGCTGGTTGCAGTTCGGTTGGGTGTAGTCTGGTTAGATGTAGTCGCAGCAATGGTTATTGCCGGTTTAATTTTAAAATCTGGGGTTGAGATTCTTTTAAGAAGTTCTGATGTTTTATGCGACCGTATCATCGTTGATCCTTCAGTTATTACTGATGTTGTTCTTTCTATTCCTGAGGTCAAAGGTTGTCATAAGATAAGAACTCGAGGTCGAAAAGATGATATCCATATCGATCTTCATCTATTAGTTGCTGATAACATGGATGTTCAAAATGCCCATGAAATTGCTAATCAAGTCGAAATTGCTTTAAAAAAGAACATTCCTGGGGTTTCGGATGTTGTGGTACACGTAGAGCCGGTTACCGATATATAAAAAAGGAATTCGGAAAACTTCACTATGGATTGTGGATAAACCCATAGTGAAGTGAAAGCTTTATTTCAGAATGGTAATATGAGTCAGAGGCCAATAGATGAGAAATGCCCGTCCTAAGACATTCTTGCGGGGAACATACCCCCAAAAGCGACTATCATCGCTATTTATACTATTGTCACCGAGAACAAAGTAAGAATCTTCTGGAACGGTTTTTTCTCCCTCTCCATAAAAGCCATAATCATAATAAGTACGAACATATTTATCCCCTTGAAGAGGCTCACCATTTACGTAGATCATTCCATTCGAAATTTTAATCTTTTCTCCGGGGAGTCCAATCACTCTTTTTATTAAATTCTTTCTGTCATCAATTGGATAGCGAAAAACAATAATGTCTCCCCTTTGTGGTTCAGTTAATCGGTAGTAAAACTTAGCTACCAGGACTCTTTCTCCAGGAACCAAGGTAGGTTCCATGGAACTGGAAGGAATATAAAAACTTTGAACAACGAAATGAATAATTAATAAAGCAATAACTAAAGACCAAACAATAGTTTCAATTGCCTCCCTTAGGGGACTTTTCTTTTTTGCTTCTTTCGTTGGTTGAATGTTATTGTCAACCTTTGAAGGAGATTTTTCTTTTTTCATTCTGCACCTCTTCGTTTATGGAAGTGATCAAAGCTCTTTTTTAAAGGATTCTATTCACTCCTTATCAAGTAACTTTGTAAAATGTTCCGGATGATATAACCAATAGGGAAGATTAAAATTCGTTAATACCCATTTTTCTGGGCATCATTATCTCTTATTTCCTCAAAGGTATCAATGATAACCAACATGCATAATAACTTTTCCAATAATTCGTGCGGGTTTATCAATTAGGATAACGGGGTCATATTTGGGGTTGGCAGATTTAAGGATGACTGCCTTATCTTGAAAAATTACTTCTTTGATGCATAAACCAAGGTCTTCGAGCTCAACGATAGCAATATCACCTGATAGAGTTTGGAGGTCAGGAGAAAAAACCACCAAATCGTTTTCGGTGATTCCTTTGCCGGCCATTGAATCTCCTTTGGCACGGACAATGAATAAACGTATCTTGTCCTGGTATGAATTCCCGGTTTTCATTTGAATAAGTGATTTTTTAAAAATCTCATAGCCAACGGTATAGGTATCAAAATCGTTTTCGGCAATTCCACAAGGAATTTTCGAAGAAAGGATAGGAATAGCTATATCGTCATCTTCTAAAGAGAACACATCGCGATTGACAATACCTGTTATGAGGAGCAATTCCCAATCAGGTATGTTCATTGTTTTACCAATTTTTTGCAAAGTAGTAATATCTGGTTCTCTTTCGCCTTTGAGCCATCGACAAATAGCCGCTTGGGAAACACCAGAGGCGTGAGCCAGTTGAACTTGATTCCAGTTTTTTTCTTTCATTTTTTCTTTAAGCCAATCTTTAAAAGCCATAAATTAATTATATGACAGCTGTAAAATTTTATCAAGCTTATATCCCACAAGAAAATTGATAAATATTATCATGATGATTAGGCAATTTATACAATCAATAATTTTAGTTAGTCACTATTGCCATTAGATTTCGTTTCGCTATTATTTTTTAGACGAGATAGGATCTCTTGTTCAACATCGGGAAGAGCACAAAGAAAGCGATGGACTATTTCAAAAAGTTTTTCCTTTTGGTTGGCTTCAAAACGGAGGGTAAACACTGGTTCAGTAACTGATTTTCGAAGCAATCCCCATCCTTCTAACCAATCAACCCGAATACCATCAATTGTAGTAAGGTTTTCTTCTTTGGAATGAGATTTTTCAAGAATACTCATTAGATCAGGATGTGAACGGGTTTGTAGCCGAATATCAGGTGTAACATGGGGGGAAGGATAAGTCTCGATTATTTTTGAGAGTGGAGAACTATGTGAGGAAAGATAACCGAGAAAAACCATCGCAGCAAAAAGCCCATCATCACGATGAATTTCACGAAAAAAATAATGCCCGCTAATTTCGCCTGCCATGATTGCATCTTCCCGAATAAGTCGAGTTTTTATGTAGGTATGACCAGACCTTTCGACTAACGGGATACCACCTAAACGTTGAACCTCGTCGGCAACAATCCGAGAACTTTTTATATCATAAACAAATTTTTGACCGGGAGGATTCTTGGGAAAGAGATGGTGAATGAAGAAAATCATCCCATGTTCGGGGAGTAAAACCTGACCTTTTTCATCAGCAAATACTACCCGGTCGCCATCTCCATCAAATGCAATCCCAATATCAGCCTGATGTTGAAGAATTGTTTGACAAAGAGTCTTTAAATATTCAGGTTGTGAAGGATTGGGTGGACGGTTGGGGAAGGAACCGTCTGGATTGCAGTAAAGAGAAATAACCTGATATCCAAGTGAGGTTAAAAATCGAGAGGCTAAATCAGCATAACTACCATTTCCACAATCAACCACTACAGTTAAATTCCTTTTGGGTTGAATCGAGAATTTTTTTAAAAATTGGAGATATTCTTCTTGGTAATTTTTGAATTGATCAAAATGTCCTAATTGAGTACGAAAATTTTTTTCTTTAACTCTTTTTTTGATTTCTTTTATATCTTGTGTTGTAATTGGTGTTTTATCTAAGAGGATTTTAAAACCATTATAAGCAGCTGGATTGTGAGAAGCAGTCACCATAATACCGCCACGAAACTGGAGATAATCAATGGCAAAATAAAGGAGAGGAGTGGGAACGATCCCAATATCAGTCACACGGACTCCACTCTCAATTAATCCTCGAATGAGGCATTCTTTTAAAGAGGGAGTACTCATTCTTACATCACCACCAACCGCAAAACAACTCCCTAACGGGACCATTGACCCCGAGGCCCTCCCGATTAAATAAGCAATCTCTTCATTTATCTCATTAGGATAAATACCCCGTATATCACAATCTTTGTAAATACTCATTGGTTTTGCTCCAGATTAGTTTTTTTTGAAGGATCAAATCGTTTAGAGTTTCTCGAACAGCATCTTCAGGGCTATAGCGGGGTGTATAATTGAGTATTTCGAAGGATTTACTCATTGATACACAACATCCCTGACGGACGTGATCAGCAGCCATAGTTGGGAAGCTAAAATTTTCGGCATATTCTTCTATGGAAATATTTTTATAATGGAATTCTACTCCCATGAGTTGAGCAAGATAATGACCTAATCCAAAAAAAGTCATTGCATGAGTTGCTCCACAATTAAAACACTCGCCGATAGTATAATCTTTTTCTTCGATACATCTTAAAAAAAGATAAGCAATATCGGCAGGATGTACATGGTGCAGAGTGCTAAAGCCTCCATCAAGGAGATAGATTTCCTTTTCATTCATGATGTCTTGTAAGGTTTTTAAGTTGTTGTCTCCAAAAGGAGTAATAAAAGGTTTTCCTGGCCCGGTTATATGAGTAGGATGGATAAGTGTTGCCTGGATATGACCTTCTTGTGTATAAGAAAGAAGAATTTTCTCGATATCAGCTTTTTTTTGAGCGTAATCATTCTGAGGATTACGCGGAGCTGTTTCTGGAGTTGGTATAATACGAGTTTTTCCGTATATCCAAGCAGTGCCGCAAGTTAGAAGATGGATATCTTCTTGATCAATTGTTTCTGCCATTATTTGTGCACTATCTGGTTCAAAACAAATGAGATCGACAATTATATCGGGTTCAAGATTGCTGATTCTTTCTTGCCAATTCCCATTTTTTTCATCTCTTTCCCGATCAATTTTTATCTGGTTTATTTTTTTCCAAATAAAAGAGCCCGGATAGGGTCTGGTAGTACCTCGTGAGAATACTGTAACCTCATAACTTCTACTCATCAGAAGCGGGACCAAATAGCTTCCAATATGCCCAGTTCCACCTATAACCAGGACTTTTTTAGCTTTCATGGTTCATCCTCCAGACATCATGGTCAATTTAATTAAAAATTTTAAAATCCACCTCATTATATATCAATCGTGGTTTTAGGTCGATTTATTATCCGTTCATTCGTTATCTAGAAAATTATATTTGTTAGGTACATACTATTCATTATCAGGTACCGTTTCTCTGCTCCTCTCAAAATTTTCATAGTAGACCCTCATGTTACATGAGTAGAACCAAATGAGGATGAAAACCAAGATTCGACATGCCAAGGCAGGTCGCTACATTAAATGAAGAATGGGCACAATACATTGTGCCCCTACATTTTTTAATTCTTTGGTAGGGGCTTGATTTATCATGCCCATTCTATATCCGTCATTCAGACTGTGTCACAATTATTTAGTAAATTATTTGCCTCCACCTATGCTACTATTTAACAGTAATATTGGGAAGAAATAACCAAAAACTGAAGATAGATAAATGTGCTGTGTTCTCCACTTTCAAGTTTTTCTTGGTGTACAAAAGGGATTGTGACACAGCCTGATTGCGAGGAACGAAGTGACGTGGCAATCTCATCCAACCACTCTGTCATTCTGAGGAGCGTCTTAAGCGACGTGAGAATCTCATCTTTTAAAGTATTTATGAAGAAAAAAACCTAAAAATGAGATCCTAACGCCATTAGATACTGAGGGGGAGAGGGGGCGAGGGGGAGAAAAAGAAGAAGGGAAGAGTGTCCAGGATGACTGATTAAAAACACCCTCCCCGCCGCGAACACGGCACCCCTCCAAGGAGGGGAATTGTTGTATTTATTCCCCCATTGAGGGGGGATAAAGGGGGGTGTGCATTTATCTTTTTTTCATCACTTTTCACTTATTACGGTATTTTCAGAATAGAATGTTACAATATTATTATTGAGGGTATCGCTCATTTTTATAAATACACAGGAGAATGAGAAGGTTCAAGATGGAAAGGAGTCGAATAATTATTATGGAAAATTGGAAAAAAGTAATGGAAAAAGCTTCTCTTAAAACAATAATGAAAACTGCAAGCGCTCAACATCTAGTTATACCGGCATTTAATATTCCCTATCTCCCCATGATGGAAGCGGTAATCGAAGCACTTAAGGAAATTGAGTGTTTTGCACTCATTGAGGTTGCCCGACCCGATATTACTCGTTTTGAGGCTCGAAGCTTTGCAGCAATAAAAAAGGAATTTGATCGATGCAAAGATACTTCGGTCGCTCGGCTTCACCAAGATCATGTCCCAGTTCTTGACGAAGAAGGAAAAGAAGTTGATTGGAAGCTTTTGGTGACCGAAGCAATCGACCTTGGTTATGATTCAGTAATGATTGATGGATCGAGGTTATCTTTAGAAGAAAATATATCCATTTCCAAAGAAGTAGTAGACATTGCTCATCCGGTAGGGGTTTTAGTCGAGGCTGAATTGGGAGCAGTCATGGGTCACGAAAGCGGTCCGATGCCCCCCTATGATGAAATATTTGCTTCGGGTAAAGGATTTACTTCACCGGAAGAGGCTGTCTATATGGTTCAAAAAACCGGAATTGATTGGTTATCAGTTGCTATAGGGAATATTCATGGAGCGATTACTGGTGCCGCTAAAGATCAAAAAAAGGTTCAAGCCCGATTAAACATTGAACACCTAAAAAAACTGGTTCAGAAAACTGGTATTCCGTTAGTTCTTCATGGTGGTTCAGGAGTGCAGAAAGAATACGTTTTGCAAGCCATTCAAAATGGAATTACTAAGATCAATGTAGGAACCGAGATTCGTCAAACTTATGAAAAAGCCTATAAAGAAAGCGGAAATAATATTCAAGCTGCACAAAAAGCCTTAAAAGAAAAAACCAAAGAAATCTTGAATCAATATTATGAAATGACTCAAACAGCTCGCAAGATAGGAGAAGCTCTATCCTGAAAATACAACGATGAATAAAAAGTGATCAAACAAAAATAAGCAGGGCAAATTCCCCTTGAAAGCCCCTTCAATGGGAAAATGGATTAAACAATTCCCCTCCTCGTACAGTGGCGCTTGCGGTGGGGAGGGTATCTTTGGTCATCCTGAGGCTTTGTTTTTTGAAGCCGTGAGGATCTCATCTTTAGGTTTTTTTCTTCATAAAAACTTAAAAAGATGAGATTGCCACGTCGCCTAAGACGCTCCTCGCAATGACGGAGCGGGTGGATGAGATTGCCACGTCGCCTAAGACGCTCCTCGCAATCAGACTGTGTCACAATTATTAGTAAATTATTTACCCCCACCTATGCTACTATTTAACAGTAATATTGGGAAGAAATAACCAAAAACTGAAGATAAATGTGCTGCATTCTCCACTTTTAAGTTATTCTTGGTGTACAAAAGGGATTGTGATACAGCCTGAATGACGGAGATTTAGAATGGGCATGATTTATCATGCCCATTCTAAAGAATGCAAAATGGTAGGGGCCTAATGCATTGTGCCCATTCTTTAAAAAAAAGCGCCTTGGTTTTTGAAAGTGCTTTTTTTATTGTTGGTTGTTTATTGTAAGTCCAGGGAACGATCTTCCCGAATCTTATAGGTGGCAAGGATTTGTGGATTGGCTTGTTTTACTTTTTCACGATTTAAGACAATCTGTTGATTAGAATTATTTTCCAAGATGATAAATGAATTGCTTTCATTGCTTTCAATAGCTTGAACCAGCTCTTTCATATTGAGAACTACCTTGCCATTTACTTTTTTTACAATCCATGGAGCATAGTTTTGATACCCGTCATTAACTGATGCTGGTAAAACTCGTAAAAGAATAATGACTTGTTCGCCTTCGACTGTAGGGATGTTATTGGCGAGCAATGCAACCAATTCTTTAGGAGCATTATTAAACCAGCTCGAACCCCATATATTAAATAAGTTAATGCTTAAAGGAGAAAACACCAAGCCACCATAAATGTAATAGGTCGGTAAGGTTTCATATTGCTCATAGGGGATTAACCAATTTTTTTCATAAGAGCTGCTAAGATTTACCGATAGGTTTTGAACTTTGCCGTTGCGCAAAATTTTGAGATTTAAATCATCGCCAATTTGATGTTTTTGAACAATATAAGCTAAATTGGTTCTTTCCTTTGCACGAAATTCTACTGTTCCATCGTTGGCAATTGGTGAGTCATCTATCGATAGGATAACATCCCCGGGTTGAATGATACCATCAGCAGATGAACCAGGAATAACTTGATTTACCAGAACCCCGGTTATATTTACTGGCATGGTATATTTTTCTCGAATATCGGGGTTTTCCATGTATTGCATATAAACTCCGAGGTTGGGGAAACCATCCAGTTGCTCATCAGAAAGGTCTTCAAAAAAATGTTTTATTATCGGCGCTGGAACCATATATCCAATGTTCTGTGAACTGGGAATCCCTTGCATGACTACACCGACAATTTTTCCGTCTACAATTACCGGTCCACCACTATTCCCTGGATTAATAGCTGCATCTATCTGGCCGGCTAGAAGTGTGATGGAACTATGCACATAAGGTTGGTGTTCAATACGCGATACAACTCCTTTGGTAATGCTCAGCGTATCGCCTCCCATGGGGAAACCATATACCAATACTTCTTGGTTGGTTGCTGGAAGGTCTCCAGTGGGCAGAGGGTCAATACCTTGGAAAAAACTGGGATCATCAACGGTTATCAAGGCAAGATCGCACTGATGAGATATCGCCAGCAGACGAGCAGGGTATCGTTGCGTATCGCCATACCTTCGAACTTGGATAAAGGTGAGATCACTTACAACATGAGCATTGGTGAGGATACGGTTCCCCTCAATGACTGCTCCTGAACCAGTGACCGAAGAGGGACCCATCATATTCCAGGGATTTAAGTAATCAGGAGGATCGGATACAGCATATACCTTAACAATGGCATCGGATATATCAGACGCTATCGCTGGTAAGGAAAAAAATAATAACATAAAGACAATTATAAAACCGAATGAAATCTGTTTTTTCCTAATCATCAATTTCCATCTCCTTGACAGTTGATTTGTATCCTGCTTTTTAGTTAAGAATATTCATATCATACCTGATATTGTTTATCATGACTATCAAAAAGAGTTCAAATAAAAAAGTCTTTCATTTAAAATATTACTAATAGATAAGAATTACTAAAAAATGGTCATTTTCTCTTAATTTAAAAATTAAAATACGATAAAATTGAAAGAGATTAAATATAACTATCTTCCTGTTTTTTTACATTTTTAAAAACTGCTAGAATAAGAATTAATTTTCAATAAATGAAGGAGGATGAAATGGCCGATCCAGCCGAAAGAATTGGGAGTATATTAGGAGAAATTGAACGGACCAAGGGGATGGTGAAGTCACCTGATAGGAGGTCTGCTTATTTGACCCCGCTTTATACTCAATTAGCTCGAGAAATTATTGATGAGGTAAAGAAGCAGGTAAAAGAAGATATCATGAAAGAGCTGCGGAATGAAATAAGAAGGGAGTAATTCTTCGGGTAAGGTACTATTCGAATTGGAGGGTTTTTGAAAGAATTTTACAGCCAAACCCTCCAAGAATTGGTTATGAGTGCTATGTTTTTTTGATAGCTATCAACTATTTGATTAGTGGATAGAGCCTCATACTACTTTCATGGCACGAGTAGAGGATGATAATACTATTCAGAAATCAATATCCCCCTTTGCAAAGGTGGATGAAGGGGGATTTGAATTTTTTCCTGTTCCGTCATTGTGAGGAACAAAGTGACATGGCAATCTCTGCCACCTCATATGTCATTCTGATGAGTCCGGTGTTTTCTACCGGACGACGTGAGAATCTCATCCTTTAAAGTACTTATGAAGAAAAAACTTAAAAAGATGTGATTCTCACGCCATTAGATACCGAGGGGGAGAAGGGGAGAAAATTTGAGGATGGGACCCTCACGGCTTCAAAAAACGAAGCCTCAGGATGACGGATTAAAGGCACACCCCACTAACCCCCCTCAATGGGGGAATTCATTTGATGGTATTTTCAGAATAGAAACCAAAACCATAACACGATTAATAAATAGACCAAAAATTTAAAAAACCCATTAAAAAGTTTTGAAGAGGAGGGGTTGGGAGATGGGGAATTATGCCAGGAAACAATCATCAAAATAATAAGATTTCAGAGGATTCCAACGGAAAGAATCCAAGCCAGAGAGGGGAGAAATCTAAAAAATTGGAATACGTTGGAGCAATAGCTGGGAACTTAGTTTTACTCTATATCATCAATCATTTAATGAAATGGCACATTCCTTTCATAACGGAAGATTTTAATAAAGTTCTCCCTTATATGAATTGGTCAATTTATGCTTCGATTGTCGCTAATATTCTTTATATTTTTTTTAATCAGAAGGTTGTTCGCTTGGGAACCATGCCGGTAATAAATATTCTCAGTTTCCTATCAATATACATGTTATTTAAAGTTTTTCCTTTTGATTTTAAATCAGTGGGAATGGGAATCTTGAATCAAATTGGTAAAATATTGTTAGGATTGGTAGTGGTGGGGGTCATTATAGGTATTATAGTGGATTGGTATAAATTGATCCGGGATTATTAAATTGTTTTAATTGGTCTTTTTACTAAGATATTATTTTGAGATTTTATAGGAGGTACGGATATTGAAGAAATTCTTCTGATGTTTATGGGTACTCTAATCTATGTCGGAATATTTTTAATTATCACCCTTCCTTTTAGGATATATAGTGCTTTTCGAAAGGGATATAAAGAGATTGCTTTTCGAAGTATTTTTATTTGGAGTTTCCTGGTTTTAACTTTACTTCTTCTTGAAATAATCAATCTGGTAGACATTGAAGATTATCTTTTTTTCTGGTAAATCGAGTAGATAGGGTTAAAAAGTGGTATTTTTACACATATTATTAAAGTGCTTCATATTTTCATTGAAAAGTTGACAGGAAATGAAGCGGTCTCTATTATGAATTGTACCAAAAAAGTTAATACAAACAAATTTTGAACTACAGGAGGAAAGAAATGAAAGGAAAAATATTTTTTTTCGTTGTAACTGCTCTATTAATTTCATTGGCATTGGGGAGCACGGTGTTAGCAAATGAAGAAAAAACTTATATCGTTGGGATTGATGGCGATTATTACCCCTTTTCATTTATTGACAAAGATGGAAGTCCAGCTGGGTTTGATGTTGAGTCCATCCAATGGATAGCTAATGAAATGGGTTTTAAAGTACAAGTAGTTCCTATGGCATGGGATGGAATTATTCCTAGTCTATTGGCTAAAAAGATTGATCTCATTTACTCTGGAATGACAATTACTGAGGAAAGAAAACAGCAGGTTGATTTTTCTGATGTTTATTGGGTAGTTAATCAAGCGATAGCCGCTCGTGAAGGTGAAAATTTGGATATTGATAGTTTTAAAGCAGGAAAATATACTGTTGGAACCCAAAGAAGTTGTACCGCAGCCATGTGGATCGAGGATAATTTAGTAAAAACCGGAATTCTTCCCAAGGATAACCTCAAACTTTATGATAATTTCCCCTTGGCGGTAAATGATTTGATTAATGGTCGAGTTCAGGTGGCTATGATGGATGAACCGGTTGTATCCAAAGCGATTGCTGGAAAACCACTGGTGAAAATTGGAGTGATAAGTACGGGAGAAGAGTACGGAATCGCTGTCCGTAAAGAAGACACCGATTTAAAAGAAAAACTGAATGAAGGTTTAAAAAAGTTGATGGCTTCTCCTTTTTGGGAAGAACTTATGGTCAAATATGAGATGAAGTAATAAAAAGTTGGGAATATAAAAGTTTGGTAGGGAGCAGGGATGAAGATTCTTGCTCCCTATTTTTTTCCAATGGTAAAAAACTTAGATTACCATTCACTCTATCTCATTTATAAAGTATAATCACTTTCAGTTATTCACGACATCGAGAAATTTTTAGTTGAGGTGGAACCATTGCAGGCGGTGATTGAGTCGTTTCCCTATATCATTTCTGGTATGGGTGTGACACTTGGATTGGTTGGATTGGCATTGGCATTGGGTTTGATGGTAGGCATCCCAATGGCAGTTGGGCAGGTTTATGGAGGAAAGTGGACCGGGAAACTCATTGCTTTTTACGTCTGGATTTTTCGGGGACTTCCCAACTTGGTTTTATTATTTCTCTTTTATTTTGGAATATTTCCTCTTATGGGTTTGAATGTTTCGGCTTTTTTTATTGGTGCACTGGCTTTGGGCTTAAGAAGTGCTGCTTATCAAACTGAAATATTTCGAGGAGCCATTTTGTCTCTCGGCGAAGGACAAATGTTAGCGGCCCGGTCGCTGGGCATGAGTGAAAACCAAGCCATATTTAATATAATACTTCCCCAGGCACTCCGAATAGCTTTGCCAGGATGGTCAAATGAATACCCAATTTTACTCACTGATTCATCAGTTTGTTACGCGATAGGTGTCATGGAAATTATGACCCGGGGAAATCAAATGGTTACTCGAACCTATCAACCTATGCCAATTTATTTTGCTTGTGCTTTAATATTTATTTTAATGAATTATGGTGGATTAAGTCTTTTTCATGCACTAGAAAAACGGGTACATGTCCCCGGTTTTGGAAGTAGTGATCAATCATGACCGATTCAAAATATGTCCTTATCGTTGAAGATATCCATAAATCTTTTGGAGAAACTGAAGTATTGCGTGGCGTCTCGTTCCAAGTTGCCAGAGGAGAGACCCTGGTTTTTATTGGTCCCTCGGGAACAGGAAAAAGCACTCTGTTGCGATGTGTTAATCAATTGACCGTTCCTGACCGTGGGAAAGTATGGCTCAATGGTGAAGAAGTAGTCCATTCCCATGGGAAAATAAACCTTTATCGCCAAAAAATGGGGATGGTTTTTCAAAATTTTTACTTATTTGACCACCTTACTGCTTTGGGGAATGTTGAAATATCCTTGCTGAAAGTTAAAAAAATGAACAAAAAAGAAGCCAAAGAAAAAGCCATGCATGAGTTGGAACGGGTTGGCATGGTACAAAAAGCTAATTTTTATCCAGCCGAGCTATCTGGAGGACAGGCTCAAAGGGTTTCTATAGCTCGCGCCTTGGCAATGGATCCGGAAGTAATGCTATTTGATGAACCAACCTCGGCTTTAGATCCGGAGTTAACCGGAGAAGTCCTGGATGTAATGAAAAATCTGGCTCGTGCTGGAATGACCATGCTAGTTGTCACTCATGAAATGGGGTTTGCTTCATCGGTAGCCAATCAGATTCTGTTTTTGGAAGATGGAGTTATTCTGGAAAGAGGAACACCGGAAAAAATTTTTTATCGGCCTGAGTTTGAGCGGACTCAAAAATTTCTTAGTAAAATGACCGAACTTTATGGTGACCTGGGTCAAAAAAATGGATAGTTTTGTATTTATTCAGGAACGGCTCCTTCCGTCACTGTTAGAAGGAACATCGGTAACCATCAAGCTTATTCTACTTTCGATACCTTTTGGCTTGTTGACCGGAATAATCGTTGCCGTAGGGCGTGTATATGGAAATAAGCCGATATCGATGATTTGTCGACTTTATGTTTTGTTTTTTAAAGGATGTCCCTTATTGCTGCTTTTATTTATGATATATTTTGGTTTGCCTCCTCTGGGAATATCGTTTTCACCAATAGCGGCATCAGTCTTGGGTTTTGTGCTTTGTAACGGAGCGTATTCCTCGGAGTATATCCGAGGTGCAATTCAATCAGTAAAAGTTGGTCAGATCACCGCTGCTGAAGCCTTAGGAATGACTCGT
>Ga0334890_1002636_pt1 | contig 20110 bp, 15 predicted proteins | sample GraSluR1_MG_3_FD_207220 | JGI IMG/M metagenome (GOLD analysis project Ga0334890, IMG submission 207220) | Sludge microbial communities from methane-producing bioreactor in Wageningen University, Netherlands - Granular Sludge_31_08-R1 | ecosystem: Engineered > Bioreactor > Anaerobic >... | reverse complement strand
CTACAAACAGGACAACCCGCCGCAGGCACGTCACTGCAAATGCGCAACGGAGCCTCAGGCGCCACCACCACAAGCGACCGTCCCCTCGCCCGGAAATCTTCACACACACGGTCCGAAACCGTTTCCACCTGTCGTTGAACGGGCAGACCTCGGATTCAGTCGAGTGGCGGGATTACGATACGGGGCAACTCGTTGTCGTCGGGGTCGGCAGCAGTTGTCCACGGCTCGATCCGGGCGAAGATGCCGTAGCCGGAGCCATCCTGGCCGTCGCTCTGCCAGACGGCGATGAGTGAGTCGCCCGCGATGGCGACGTCGGCGGATTGCTGCCTGCCCGCGACGTAGCCGTTCAGTTGGAACTGCTCGCCCGCGGGCAGACCCGTTGCATGGAACCGCCGGGCCCAGACGTCGGTCGCCAGGTTCGGATCGCCGTGGTCATGCTGCCAGACAACGACGAAGTCGCCTGTCTCGTCGATCGCGACTGCCGGCCATTGCTGGGACCCTTCGCACAGGGAGTTGACGGTGAACTGATCGGTTCGCGGCGTGCCGTTCGGATCGAAGCAGCGGGCGTGGACGTCGTCGTCCGCGGCCCGCTTCGGGTCGCCGTCCCAGGCGACAACGAAGTCGCCCGAATCGGTCATCGCCACCGCCGGCCTGGTGAGCGAGCCAAAGCCAATCGAATTGACCTGAAACGGTTTGCCCAGAGCGACGCCGTTGGCGTCGAAGCAGCGGGCCATCACCGCCTTCGTCGTTCGATCTTGCAGCCACGCCACGACAAAGCGGCCCTCGGCGTCCATGGCGACGCTCGGATAGCGGGCGTCATAGATCGCTTCGTCGACATGGATTTCCGAGCCAAGTGGGGCGGCGCTGCCGTCAAACAACTGGCCGCGAATCGCGATAATGCCGCCAAGCGAACTGGCCTGCCGGCTCTCCCAGACCGTCACGAACGTATCGGCGCCGACTGCCACACGCGGATGGATCTGCTGGCCCTCCGTATTGATGTTGACGAGGAACTCGTCGGTCAGTGGTACGCCGTTCGGGTCGAACAGGCGCGCGAAGACATCCTCGGCGTCGAGTCCCGGCCCGTGCCAAGCGATGAGGAACGCGCCGTCGGCATTCGCGGCAACCGCCGGTGAGGTCTGGTTCCCCTCACGCACGGTGTTGACCTGAAATTCGTCGGCATCGAGCGGCACGCCGTTTGGGTCAAACCGCCGGGCGATAATTTCGTTGGAGCGGCCCGAACTGCTGTAGTAACTGCTCCAGACAACGATCGCGCGGCCCTCAGCGTCGGCGGCCACCGCCGCGTTTGCCTGCGCGCCGCTCGTCCGTACATTCACCTGAAACTCCCCGGCGCCCAGCCACACGGGGACGCACAGGACAATGGCGCAGACGATCATGACCTGTCTCATGGGTTGTTCCCTCCTGACTCTTCTTGTTGACGAACCGGTCTCGCGCACGCGCAGCAGGTCCGCGCGTGCCGCATCAATCGCATTGCACGTCCCGGCCGGATCCGTTGTCTCGCGGCACCATCCATCGCTCGGCCGGACGCTTCGCCGAACTCCGTCTCGCACGGGTCGGGCGTCTCCTGTCGCTCAACAACCCCATTATACGAAACCATTGGCCGTTGTCTACAAAAAAAAGCACCACTTGGACGTGGGAACGTGGGAACGTGCACGGGCGTGCGGCTGTCATCTGGGTGGACCAGGGTGTGTCTGTGCGACGGTCACGCAGAGATGCACTCGGCGTGGCGGCCAGAAAGGGACAGTGTCGGACGCGAGGTCGCGGCGTCGAGTCAGAGCGCCGACAAGGTCCGCTTGACAGGCGTGGCGTTGATCCGATGGAGCTTGTGTTCGACGATGGCCTTCTTGACCCAGTCGACAATGGCGGGCCCGTAATGAAGCTCGTCGGGACAGCCCAATTCATCGGACTCAAACGGACCGGCAGCGCCCGTAATCCTTCCAAACGTGTCGCATCGCACCGCGTAGACCTTGCCGTTGTCGTGTTGCCAGAAATCTTTCATAAGGCACCCCGATAAACCATAGGAAATGAATGCGGCTCGGTCAAGGCTGCGCGCACCGTCCCCCCTCCATGATCACCCACGCAGACGAAACACGCGCTTGACCCGGCGGGAAGGGAGTGATATCGTGAACCGGAGTTCGCATGATCCGTCCCTCGAGAAAGATTAGGAGTGGCAAACGATGCAGCGCAAACTGACCCGCCGTACCTTCCTCCGCAACGCCGCCTGGGCCGGATCGGGCCTGATGATCCTGTCCAACAGTCGTTCGCTGCGCGGTACGCCCGCCAACAGCAAGCTCAACATCGCCGGGATCGGGATCGGCGGTCGCGGCGCCGCCAACATCCAGGGCGTGGCGAGCGAGAACATCGTCGCCCTCTGTGACGTCGATGAGAAGCAGGCCGCCAAGACTTTCGAGCGGCATCCCGGCGCCAAGCAGTTCACGGACTTCCGCAAGATGCTCGACGCGGTGCACAATCAGATCGACGCGGTCGTGATCGGCACGCCGGACCACACGCATGCGCCGGCCGGGGTGATGGCCATGAAGCTCGGCAAGCACTGCTACTGCGAGAAACCGCTGACCCACAGCGTCTACGAGGCCCGGCTGATGGCGAATATCGCCCGCGAGAAGGGGCTCGTCACGCAGATGGGCACGCAGATCCATGCGGAGAACAACTACCGCCGCGCCGTCGAACTGGTGCAGAGCAACGCCATCGGCTCCGTGCGCGAGGTTCACGTCTGGCTGGGGGCCAAGTTCGACGGTCCGCCCAAGCCCACCGACATGAGCCAGCCGAACGCGCCGACCGACCATGTGCCCGTGCCGTCAGGTCTCGACTGGGACCTCTGGCTCGGACCGGCGCCGTACCGCTTCTACAGCCCCGCCTACGCGCCGTTTCACTGGCGATACTGGTGGAGCTTCGCCAACGGGGAACTGGGCGATTTCTTCTGCCATTACTGCGATCTGGTCTTCTGGGCGCTGAAGTTGCGCCATCCGACCACGGTCGAGGCCGAAGGGCCTGTCCATCCTGAGAGCACCGCCAAATGGACCATTGCTCGCCAGGAATACCCCGCTCGCGGCGACCTTCCGCCGGTCACGCTGACCTGGTACAACGGCGGCGGCTATCCAGCGCTGGTCAAGGAACGCAACGTGCCGCAGTGGTCCAGCGGCGTGCTGTTTGTCGGCAGCAAGGGCATGCTGTTGGCCGACTATGGCCGGCATCAGTTGCTGCCCGAGACGGAGTTCGCCGGCTTCCAGCCACCCGATCCATTCATTCCGAATTCCATTGGCCATCATCGCGAATGGATCGAGGCGTGCAAGACGGGCGGGCCGACCACGTGCAATTTCGACTACTCCGGCGCGCTGACCGAGGCGGCCCTGTTGTGCAACGTCGCGCTGCGCACGGGCGAGAAGCTCACTTGGGACGCCGCCAACCTCAAAGCCATTGGCTGCCCACAGGCGGATGCGCATATTCAGCGTCCCTACCGAAGGGGATGGACGCTCTGAGAGCTGGCCCCAGCAGGAGACCGACGACATGAACGGACGACGGAGGACCCGGACCGGCGCCGTGTTGGGATGGGTGTTCTTGGCAATGGCGATTCTCTCGCCGGGTTGGGACCGCGCGGCGCGAGCGGCGGCGTTGGCACCGATCGCCTTGCACCCGGAGAACCCCCACTATTTTCTTTGGCGGGACAAGCCCACGATCCTGATCACCTCGGCCGAGCACTACGGCGCGGTACTGAACCGCGCGTTCGACTATGTCAAGTACCTCGACACGCTGCAAGCCAACGGGTTCAACATGACCCGTGCGTTCACCGGCGCCTATTGCGAGCCGCCGGGAGCGTTCAATATCGAGAAGAACACGCTCGCGCCGGCCAAGGGAGATCTGCTCTGCCCGTGGGCGCGCAGCGACACGCCGGGCTATGCGAATGGAGGCAACAAGTTCGACCTGACGAAGTGGGACCTGGAGTACTTCCGGCGTCTGACCGACTTCATCGCCCAGGCGGGCCGACGCGGCATCGTCGTGGAGATCACCTTCTTCTGCCCGTTCTACGAGGATGGCATGTGGGAACTGAGCCCGATGAACGCGCGCAACAACGTCAATGACGTCGGGACCATGCCGCGCACAGAGGTCTACACGCTCAAGCACCCCAAGCTGCTGGCGATCCAGGAGGCGATGGTCCGCAAGATCGTGGAGGCCTTGGAGGGTTTTGACAACCTCTACTACGAGATCTGCAACGAGCCCTACTTCGGCGGCGTCACCATGGACTGGCAGCACCACATCGCCGAGACCATCGCCGGCGCCGAATCAAACTTCCAGCACAAGCACCTGATTGCGCAGAACATCGCCAACAAGGCCCAGGTCGTCGAGAACCCAAGCCCTCTTGTTTCAATCTTCAACTTCCACTACGCCAAGCCGCCGATCGCCGTGGCCCAGAACTACCACTGGGACCGCGTGATCGGCAACGACGAGACGGGATTTGCCGGGGACGACCGGGTCAAGCCGTATCGACTCGAAGGATGGGACTTCATCGTTGCCGGCGGCGCGGTCTTCAACAATCTGGACTACTCCTTCGCTGTCGGTCATGAAGACGGATCGGCCAAAATCAATGCGCCGGGTGGCGGCGGCCCCGAACTCTGGCAGCAGTTGGCCATCCTCCGAGACTTCATCAACGGCTTCGATTTCATTCGGATGCGGCCGGACGACTCGGTCCTCACGTCGGACCTGCCCGATGGCACCACGGCGCGGGCGCTCGGGCAGCGGGGCAAGGCCTATGCGATCTACATCAACGGAAACAACGCAACCAGGCTGACCGTCGATCTGCCCAGCGGCGCCTATAAGGCCGAATGGATCGACACCAAGACCGGGCAGATCGCAGATGCCCAATCGTTCACGCACGACAGCGTCCTCCATCCGCTCGACGTGCCGCCGTACACCGACGATATCGCCCTGCGGATCATCAGCGCTCAGCGGCCACGACAGGGTTTGCTGTTCGAAAGCGATTTCGAAACCGAAGACCTCAAGGGCTGGAAGACATCGGGCAACGCCCCACGTGTCACCGGCGCCCTCGCCCGGGCCGGCCGGCAGGCCATGCAGACCTCGCTCGATCGCGACAGAGACAAGGTTTCGTATCGCACCGAGGTCAGCGGTCCCGGTGCCGACGTCGGCAAGGAGTACTGGTACGGCTTCAGCATCTTATTGCCCGAGGACTACCAGCCCGACGGGATATGGGAGATCGTGGCCCAGTGGCACGGCGTGCCCGATTTCGACATCGGAGAAGACTGGCGCAATCCCGTCATGGCGCTGTCCACGACCGGCGGCCGCTGGGGCTGGGTCAGCCGCTGGGACGCCAAACGCAACACGTTCGAAAGCGGGACCCGCCAGTACGGCGGGACGCAACACTACGATCTTGGCCCCTACCGCAAAGGCGTCTGGACCGACTGGGTCGTCCACGTCAAATGGTCGTATGAACGGGACGGGCTTCTGCGCGTCTGGAAGGACGGCGTCCAGGTCATCGATCAGGATGGGCCCAACGCCTTCAACGACGAACGCGGCCCCTATTTCAAGATGGGCCTCTACAAGGGTTGGGCCGACGCGGACCGTCCCAGTGACGCTGTGAGCCGACGCGTCCTCTACCACGACGAGTTCCGCATGGGCGGAGCCGAGGCCGGCTACGACGACGTCGCGCCCGGACCACGGTGACGGCCGAAAGACACAACGTGGTCGTCGCCCTCAGCGGAGGCGTCGATAGTTCGGTTGCAGCGGCCTTGCTGATCGAAGCTGGCTACCGTGTCCAGGGCGTGTTCATGATTACGTGCGAGCAGGGCCGCCACGCCCAGGCAGGAGTCGAGGAGGTGGCCCGCCGACTCGGCATCCCGTTGACCGTGCTGGACCTGCGCGACGACTTCGTGCAGATTCTCGACCACTTTTTCGACGAATACGCCAAGGCCCGTACCCCCAACCCCTGCGTGATGTGTAATCGCCTCGTCAAATTCGGCAAGCTCTGGGATTTCGCCCGGCAGGCTGGCGCCGATTTCCTCGCGACCGGCCACTACGCCAGAGTGCTTGAGCGTGATGGAGAAATTGGCCTCTATGAAGGCGCGAACCCGGCGAAGGATCAGTCCTATGTGCTGTCGATGATCCGCCGCGACGTGCTCGCCCATGTGCTGCTGCCGATGGGTGGATATTCCAAGGACCAGGCCCGCCAGATCGCCCGACGACGGGCTCTGGGCACGGAGGCCAAGACCGAGTCACAGGAGATCTGCTTCATCCCCGACGACGACTACGTCGCCTTGCTCGAACAGCGCCGCCCCGAACTGGTCCGACAAGGCGAGATCGTGGACAGCTCCGGAAAGGTGCTCGGCACACACGAGGGCATCCACCGTTTCACCATCGGCCAGCGGCGCGGCCTGCGCGTGGCGATGGGCAAGCCGTTCTATGTTATCGGTCTCGACGCCCGCAGCAATACGGTGATCCTGGGCCCCAAAGAAGAAGTCATGCGCCGCCGCCTGGTTGCCGACGCGGTGAACTGGCTGATCGAACCGCCGCAATCGTCATTCCGTGCGTCCGTTAAGATCCGCTATAATGACCGAGGCAAACCTGCCACGGTGCATCCGACCGAGGACGCCGTGCAAGTGGAATTCGACGAACCCAACATGGCCGTCACACCGGGGCAACTCGCTGTCTTCTACGTCGACGAAAGCCGCCTGCGGCGCGTCGCCGGCGCCGGGTGGATCGACACGGCATAAGACTGAACAGCAGGCCGGCCCTCATCGGCGCAGCGCTGGGAAGGTGCAAAAAAACTCCATTCTTCTTGATTTCTGGCTTGTCGAAACGAACAAGTAGGACTATACTGATCCTATATAAGGTGACGGGCCGGACCAGTCTTGTCCGAAAGCGTTGAACTCGGGTGCATGACGATGGATATACTCAGGCGGAATACGGATTATGCGCTCCGGCTGGCAGTGAATCTGGCCGGACGGTATGGGGATGGATCGGTGTGCACCCGAGCGTTGTCGTACGAAGAATCCGTCTCGTACCAGCTGGCGTGCAAACTGATGCAAAAGCTTCACAAGAAAGGACTTGTGGAAAGCGACATGGGGCCGAAGGGGGGCTTTCGCCTAGCCCGGCGGCCGGAGGATGTGCCGATTCTGGATGTGATTGCGGCGATCCAGGGCCCGTTGCGGCTGAATCGATGCCTGCTGGGCGACGGCTTCTGCGAAAGGCAGGAAACGTGCCCCATCCGGGCACAGATCGGCCGGCTCCAGGAGCAGATGGACGAGTATCTCGGAGCGGTGACGCTGGCCGAACTGGTCCGGAATCGACCGCCACAACGCAAGACCGCACAACGCCGTGGGAGAAGCCAATGACCGAACGAACGAAACAAACGACGCTGCTGGACGCCTGCGTGGGCCAGGCCCAATCGCTGGCGGCTCTGGCGGGTTATGCCGACGACTCGATCGTCAGCAAGACGATTCTGGACAAGAGCAGCGGAACGATCACCCTGTTCGCCTTCGACCAGGGCCAGAAGCTCAGCGAGCACACCTCACCTTACGATGCTGTCGTACAGGTGGTCGAGGGGCGAGCGCATCTGGTGATCGGCGGCGAGGCGAAGGACGTCGTCGCCGGTGAGCTGATCGTCATGCCCGCAAACGTGCCGCACTCGGTGACCGCCGTCGAACGGTTCAAGATGCTGCTGATTATGATCCGTTAGAACGAACCCGTAAGGAGATGGCGAAAGCATGAAGACGATCGAAGCCAAGACCGCCCCGGCAACGCCGAACCCGCATAACGTCCGGGTGAGCAAGCTGTATGATACCGAGCACGCCCAGGTGATGCACATCGCGCTGGATCCGGGCGAATCGCTCAAGAAGCACATTACGCCCGTGGACGTGTTTTTCTACGTCCTCGAGGGCCGGGGCGTGGTCGAGATCGGCGACGAGCGGCGCGAGGTCGGACCGGATACGCTGATCGACAGTCCGGCAAAGATTCCGCACACCTGGTCCAACGAGAGTGATGGGGTCTTCCGCGTGCTGGTCGTCAAGACCCCGCGACCGGCGCAAACCACGAGGTTGCTCTGACGGCGGGGCAGAGACACGGATGCGAACGAACGGACGCAACGCGAGCCGAACATCGCAAAAGAATGATGGCTAACCAAAGGAGACCTATTATGTTTTGTTATCAGTGCGAACAGACGGCCAAGGGAACAGGATGCACGACGATGGGGGCATGCGGCAAGGATCCGGAGACGGCGGCGCTTCAGGATTTGCTGATCTACGCGACCAAAGACATCTCGCGGTACGCGTACCGCGCCCACCAGATGGGGGCCCGGGACCGGGCCGTCGACGTGTTCATGGTCAAGGCGCTGTTCAGCACGATCACGAACGTGAACTTCGACCTGCGCTGGTTCGGCACGTTCCTTCAGGAGGCGGCGATCATCAAGGCCAAGGCGCAGTCGCTCTATGAGCAGGCCGCAAGTCGGGCCGGCAAGACGGTCGAGACCTTCTCCTGTCCGGTTCGCTGGTGGGAGAACACCGACGACCTTCAGGGCCTGCTGGCTAAGGCGCAGGACGTCTCGATTGCCGCGTGGATTGACAAGTTGGGCGGCACACCGGCCGGCCTGCAGGAGTTGATCGTCTACGGCCTCAAGGGCGCCGCCGCGTATGTTGATCACGCCGAGATCCTCGGCAAGGAGGACGCGAAGCTCTACGCCGACTTCCACGAGATGCTCGACTACCTGACCACCGGTCCGGCCGACGTCAACGACCTGCTCGCCAAGGCCCTCAAGACCGGTGAGATCAACCTCCGCGCGATGGAGCTGCTCGACGCCGCCAACACGGGCGTCTATGGGCACCCCGAGCCGACGCAGGTGCGCGTAACGCCCGTCAAGGGCAAGTGCATCCTGGTCTCCGGCCACGATCTGCGAGACCTCGACGAATTGCTTAAGCAGACCGAAGGCAAGGGGATCAACGTCTACACGCACGGTGAGATGCTGCCGTGCAACGCATATCCCGGCCTCAAGAAGTACAAGCACCTGGCGGGCAACTACGGCGGCGCCTGGCAGAACCAGCGGACCGAGTTCGACGCGTTCCCCGGCCCGATCGTCATGACGACCAACTGCATCATGAAGCCCAAGGACAGCTACAAGGACCGCGTCTTCACGCTCGGCCTTGTCGGCTGGCCCGGCGTCAAGCACATCGACGACCGCGACTTTGCGCCGGTCATTGCTTCGGCCCTGGCCCAGCCGGGCTTCGCCGCCGATGAGTCGGCCAAGTACATCACCGTCGGTTTCGGACGCAACGCCGTGATGAACGCCGCCGGCAAGGTGATCGACCTGGTCAAAGATGGTAAGGTCCGCCACTTTTACCTGATCGGCGGCTGCGACGGGGCCAAGCCCGGCCGCAACTACTACACCGAATTCGCCGAGCAGGTCCCGGACGATTGTGTGATCCTGACGCTGGCGTGCGGCAAGTACCGCTTCAACAAGCTCGAATTCGGCGAGATCGACGGCATCCCGAGACTGCTCGACGTCGGGCAGTGCAACGACGCCTACTCGGCGGTGCAGATTGCGGTCGCGTTGGCCGGCGCGTTCAACTGCGGCGTCAATGATCTGCCGCTGTCGCTGATTCTCTCGTGGTTCGAGCAGAAGGCGGTGGCAATCCTGCTGACGCTGCTGCACCTGGGCGTCAAAGACATCCGTCTTGGACCGAGCCTGCCGGCCTTCGTCACGCCCGACGTGCTCAATGTGCTCGTCGAGAAGTTCGACATCAAGCCGATCGGCAACGTGAAAGATGACATCGCCGCCACGCTCGCCACGTGAGCCAGTGGCGGTTACGGGAAATGAATGGAACAGATCATGGCAGTGAGAGACATCGTAAAGATCGATGAGGAGAAGTGCGACGGCTGCGGCCAGTGCGTCACCGCCTGCGCCGAAGGCGCGATCAAGATCATCAACGGCAAGGCGAAACTGGTCAGCGAAACCTACTGCGACGGACTGGGGGCGTGCCTGGGGCACTGCCCCCAGGGCGCCATCACGATCGAGCAGCGCGAGGCGCCTGAGTTCGATGAAGAGGCGACCAGGGCCTATCTGGCGCGGGAGAGCAAGCCGGAACCGGCGTTCGCCTGTCCGGGCCTGGCGATGCACCAGTTCGAGGCCGCGGCGAAGCGCGAGCCGGCGGACGACGTTGAGGCCCCGGCGGTCCCGTCGCAACTGGGGCACTGGCCCATCCAGTTGAAGCTGGTGGCGCGGACGGCGCCGTATTTCGCCAACGCGGACCTGCTGCTGGCGGCCGATTGCGTGCCGTTTGCGATGGGCGATTTCCACCAGCGGTTCCTCAGAGGTCGCAGTGTGGCGATGGGCTGCCCGAAGCTCGACGACGCCCAGTTCTACATCGAGAAGCTGGCGGACATCCTCGGCGCCAATACGATTCGCTCGCTGACCGTGGTGCACATGGAGGTGCCGTGCTGCTCCGGTCTGACACGCGTGGCCCGCGAGGCTGTCGCGCGAAGCAGCCGGCTGAGTGCCTTTCAGGACGTCACCGTCTCGCTGCGAGGCGACGTGATTCGAAGTGAGACGGTGCAGGTCGAGAATGAGGCGGTGAGTCGTGCTTGACGTATTGCGCCAGATCGTTGTGGATTTCTGGTCGGTCTTTGCCGCCATGTCTCCGTTTCTGTTGTTCGGCTTCTTCGTGGCGGGCCTTCTGTCGACGCTGGTCTCGCGGAAGATGGTCGAGCGGCATCTCGGCGGGCCGGGCCTGCTGCCGTTGTTCAAGGCGGCGATTTTCGGGGTACCGCTGCCATTGTGCTCGTGCGGCGTGATCCCCGTCTCCATGTCGTTGCATAAGCAGGGCGCCGGCAAGGGCTCGACAGTCGCGTTCCTGCTGTCCACGCCCCAGGCCTCCGTCGAGAGCATCCTCGTGACCTACAGCCTTCTCGGCGGGATCTTTGCCGTCGCCCGGGCGCTGGTGGCCCTGCTGACCGGCTTTGTCGGCGGGCTGCTGGTGAACCTCTTCGGTAGACCGGCCGCCGAGGAGCCTCGCGTGGTCGTCGAAGAGACCGGCGAGGGTGTGACCATTCCCACGTGGCGCACGCGGTTCGTCGATGCGATGCGGTACGCGTTCATCACGCTGCCGCGCGACATCGGCAAACCCCTGCTCATCGGGCTGACGATCGCCGCGATCATCTCGGCGCTGACGCCCGACGATTTCTTCGCCGAACGCCTCGGCCGCGGACTGCCCGCCATGCTCCTGATGATGGCGGTCGGCATCCCGATCTACGTCTGCGCCTCGGCGTCGGTGCCGGTGGCGGCGGCGATGATCCTCAAAGGCCTCAGCCCCGGCGCCGCGCTGGTCTTTCTGATGACCGGCCCGGCCACCAACGCCGCGGGACTGGCAACCATCTGGAACGTGCTGGGACGACGCACCGCCCTGCTCTACCTGGCCACGGTAGCCGGATGCGCCCTGGCCGCCGGCTTCCTGCTGGACCTGCTGTTCTACGAGATGCAGATCGAAATCATCTCTCATTCCCACCACATGATCCCGCGAGTGGTCGAGCACCTCGCCGCCTTTGTCCTGTTGGCCCTGCTCACCTACGCCTTCGCCGGCCGCCTTCGCCGCCGACCCGCCTGATGTCACTCGTTGCTCGGCTCCTCTCCCAGGACCAGGAGACTCAGGGGGCCGATGGGATTCACGGCTTGATTCGAATCGGAGGGGACGCCATAATGCACGGGTTCAAACGCCGTTCCGCAGGATGGGGCGGAGAGGCTGGCAAAGTGAAACTCGTGCTATGGAGCAGTTGGTCATGAGATCCACTGCGCAGCTCTTGCGTCACGCTTTGCTTTGTTGCTCTGGTGTTCGCGGGTGTCGTCTCGGCTCAAAGAATCATATCAAGCGTCAAGAGGCCAAAATCAAAATAGCGGAATCCGCCTTCGGCCGATGACTTCCTCCATGACGGCTATTCTGCGGCAGGGCGGCAAGAAGACTGAACAAGACGGGCGGGTCGTCGATGTAATCCCATGAACCCTCAGCGTTCTTGTCGATTGCCCGTGGCGTGGTTCGCTCGAATGGCCTCCAGCAGTTCCATCAACGGTGTGAGTTTCAGGGCCGTCTTGTAGACCAGTACGTTCTCCAAGAGGCGTGCCCCTTCCCGGACGGACGCTTCCGGGACGGCGATCAGGATGTTGTGATGCCGAAATTGCCGGAGGGTTTCGCGTTTGCTGGCCAGATACTCCGGCGTCCAAAAGCCGACGATCTCCAAGAACACCTCCGTTCCATCGTCATGGCGAAACGTGAAATCCGGAAGGAAGGTCTTCTGGCGATCGTGGAGGATCTCGCCTTCACGAATCAACTGCCAGCCATCGCGTTTTGGCCCGAACTTCTCGGCGAAGGACTCTTCCAGGGCCGAGTCGAATTCCTGCGGCGCAGGCAGATGGCTGGTGAAACGGTCCCGATCGGAGATCGCCAGTGTGGCGCGGGTATTCCAGGGTGTCCGCACGATGGCCGTCATGCTCCAGCCCTCGCAGGCGAGTAAGGCCGGCAGGAACCTTGCGAAGTTCACACCGTAGCGGCGTGTCTCCCGCAGCACCGAGGCGGGTCCTGAGAAGATCAGACGGAAATGTGAAGGACCAAGCCTTACGATTTCGTGCAGCAGGCGGGCCAGTTTGGCGTATCGGACGATCGTCTTCAGGTCCTCGGTGGCCACAACGGTCATGCTCTCGGCCCGGTAGAGGCACGCCTGAAGCTGGGCCACGTTGTATCGCGAAAGGAGGGCGGCCGGATCGGGATAGCCGGCAAACTCCTCCAGAGGCTGGTACGCCAGGACATCGGCATACAGCGCACGGTCTATCTCGTCCCACGGCATGCCCAGTCTGTCGGCGAGAGCGGTCTTCGCTTTGTCTTCCTCATGCTCGAAGAGCTGGTCCGACTGCCGAACCAGCGGATGGAAACACGCGACCTGTGAGAACACCTCCAGCCGCAGCCTGGACGCCTTGCCGGCCGGATCGGTCTGGAAAGTGGAACGGTCGTCGAGCAGCTTGCAGAACGCCTGGATTCGCCGAACGGGGCAGTTGGGTTCGTCGGCAACGATCGCCTCGATCTGCTGGTGCAGCCAGCGCCGCTGGCGACCGAGGCCGGTGCGATAGACCGCCAGCATCCGCTCGGCATAGTCCACGTAGTGCCGATGCCGGGTCTGCGTCAGGCGGTCGGGAATGGCCCGGCCCGCCTCATACTCGACGATGGACTGTTCGCTGGTAAGCATCGCTTCGGCGTCTCTTTCGGGAACGCTCGACCTCCTTGGTATCCTCGCACACGACCTCGTACAGCGTGGCCCTGGAATTGCCCGATCTGCGCAGGACGCGGCCGAGTCTCTGCGTGGCCTGCCGCGTCGAACCCTGGCCGCCGATCACCACCGCCACCTTCGCCTCCGGCACATCCACCCCTTCGTCGAGAACCCGGTTGGCGACGAGGACGCTGAAGAGCCCGTTGGCGAACCCTTCCAGAACGGCCAGCCGCTCGCGTTTTCGCGTGTGGGAGAGGATCGTTGGCAGCAGGAACCGCTTGGAGACCTCGATCGCCATGGCGTTGGAGCCTGCGAACACGAGGACCTGCTGGCCGTTGTGCAGGCGAAAAATGTCCTCCAGCACGCGAAGCTTCTCGGCGGCCCGGTTCTCGATGGACTGTTTGAGATAGTAGCTTTTCTGTGCGTGACGGGCCTCGGGATCCGTGCCCGACTCCTTGCAGAGGTCTTGCCATGTATAGCTCGGCTGGTCTTTGCGGCGCGATGCGATGAACTGGCGGACCGTTCGGCTGCAATGGTCGTAGATTGTCTGCTCGTCGTCGTTCAGCGCGACCGGGATACGCACGACGTCAAAATCGGCGAGGGTAGAACCCTTCGCTTTGTGGAAGGGCATGCGGTATGCAACGGGACCGACGAGCCAGTCCAGATCGGCGTGCAGGCCGTCGGACCGTTCGGGCGTCGCCGTCAGTCCGAGTCGCAGGGGCGCGGTGCTGAGAATCGCCGCCTCACGACGGCACTTGCCCGGCAGGTGATGCTCCTCGTCAAAAATCAGCAGGCCGAATCCGGCTCCCATCTTGTCCATGTGGATGTAGGCGCTGTCATACGTCGTTACGGTCACCGGCCGGATGTCGAAGAGGTTGTCACCGACGATTCCTGCATCGTAGCCAAAGGTTGCCAGAATCCGCCTGTGCCACTGATACATCAAATCGCGCACCGGCGCGACGACCAGCGTCGCCACCTTGGCCTCGGCCATCGCGGCAAAGGCCACCTCGGTCTTGCCGGTCCCGGTGGGCATGATGATCTGACCTCGCTGGGAAAGCCTGCACCAGGCGGCAAGGGCTTCCGCCTGCTCCAGCCTCAGTTCAGGCAGATCGGTTCTCGGCCAGGCGACGGAGACGGGTGGCGGAACGTCATTCCGACAGCCTCCTGCGGCCTGGACGCTGGAATAGTGAATCGCATCGCATCGCCAGGCTCCGACGCGAGGGTCCCATCTCCAGACGGCAGGGTCGGGAACGGTGGGCGACTCCGTACGTTCCAGGCCCGCCAATAGCAGCGTGCCCCGATCGAACGACAACGAGGCTTGTTTCGGTATGTCCGTGCCGGCCGTCTGATTCGTTCTCACATCAGTCATTGGTCTTGGGTGTCGTCAGAAATCCGACGTTGCTGCATCCAGCCATCGTTCCGGTCCGCGGTACGAATGGTCGCTACAGCTACTGCTCGCGGTGGCCTATATTGGGCTCCTTGAGCCAGGCCAGATTGAAACGGTAATGCAGGCGGCTCGAGATCAGATGGATGACATGGTCGGGTGTCTGCGCGGCGGCCAGGTAGCCGGCGTGCTCGGCCCTGTCGGGTGAGGCGGTGAACTGGCCGGTCCAGGCGCCCCCGTCGTACGTGCCGTCACCCGGTGTCAGCAGCCTCCGCACCGGCCAGGTTTCGCCCTCATCCAACGAAAGGGCGGCGAACATCCCGTACCCGACAAACGACTTGCCGGCCTTGTCCGCGAACATCATGCCGCGTGCCTCGGGCTGTCGTCGATCGTCGGAGGTAAACGAGACGAGCAACAGCGGTCCTTCCCGCAGGCGCATGAGCACGAGCCGCTGGCCGCCGCCGATGGGCGGGAAGGGACTGGCCGAGTAGCGCCAGGTTCTGCCCATGTCATCGGAGATGCTCATCGGCATGTGCCCGTCGATTGGCCGGCCCCGGCCGAGAGCCATCAGACGCCCGTCCTCCAGTTCCACGATCCCTGCGTGGATGCCTCGAATGTCTCCGCCGGGATCGGACCAGGTTTGCCCCCCGTCGCGACTGATGTGAATGGCCGTCGGGCCCTGCCCGGCGGGGGTGGCGTCGCACGCCTGAATCAGTGTGCCATCTGTGAGCATCCGCATGCCGGCGATCACCTGATGTCGCACCTGATAGTTGGCGCCCGAAGAAACCGGTCGGGCAATCGACCATGTGACTGCGTTGTCGAGGCTGTAACGGTGCAACAAGGCCAGCCTTCCCCAGCCGGTTGCCCCTTCCGGTGCCATGCCGTTCATATGATGCAGCCTGCCCTGCCCGTCATGGAACATGCTGTTGCCGTGCATGTTCCGGTTCGGCGACTTGAAGAACTCAGATGCCGGATCCCATCGCGTATCGCCGGCGCGCAGGCGGCTGGCCAACACGGTCAATTCCGTGCCTGATTCCTGTTTGGTGCTGTACCAGACGGCAAACAGATCTCCGTTGGGCAACCAGGCAATGTCCGGCTGATGGTTGTGGTCATGGAACGGCTCACCCGACCCTTCCGGGGGGGGGATGACAAATGGAATCGGTCCCTCAAAATAAGGTCGATCGGGCTTCGGCCCGCCCGACCAATCGTGCGACGATTGGGAAACATCCCGTGCCCAAAGGGGGGGCGTTTCGCATGCAATGGGCTCGATCGCGGCCGCTTGTCCGTCCACGTCGATCACGTGGAAATGCCGATAGGTGAGGTGCCGTTCCTCCGCCGCCGCTTCCGAGCCGATCCATCGGCCGCACGCATGGAAAACGCACAGCAACAGCAGCAATCCAAAGTACACACGCATGGCTCATCTCTCCTCTTACCAGCAGCAGTCTTGTCGTTCATCCTAATCTACAATAATCAGAGGGCATATGTGCCCCATGCCGCATCCTTCATCGAGCGTGGTAGCGATAGTTGAAACGACCGCCGGGAGCGACGTCACCGTAGAGGTAGAAGTCGAGGATGTCGCCGGAGGCGGGCACGTTGTCGGTCCATTTGAACTCGAAGTCCAGTGGGCCGTTTGACGGCAGTCCTACGAGTGTCTTGGGTATGCGCAGTTCCATCCGGTTGCCCTCAACGCGAAATGGGACCGTGCCGACGTCTAACCAGCCCCCGGGCCGCCGGCTTCGCTCGAGCACCGCCTTGTCTTGGACAGGCGCCCGCCGGTTGACTATGTAGTCGTACCCTTCCCATCCGGTCCCCTTGTCGCGGTCGATATCGATCCACAGCGTCATCCAGCCGGGCCCGACCGGGTCTGTGATGGGGTCGGTGGTCTCGATGTAGAAGTAGAGGCTCTCCGCGTCACGTGCCACCTTGGCGGTGACGAAATCGTTCCGTCCGGAGGCGTTTTCGTAGAACGTCTTGCCGTAGCCGCGGTGGCTTCGGTACATCGTGCTGCCTCTGTGATGGCGAAACTCCGGCTGTACCTGTGCCCACTCGTCGAAGCGGCCGTCAATGTCCATGGTGATCGGCTGTGATGCTGCGGCCGGCGGCTGGAGACCCTTGTACCGCCGGATGTTCGCTACGAGTTGATAGTAGTAGTTGTCGGCGAAACCGCCCTTCATCGGCTCGATGTCCCGGCTGTACTCATTACTGAACTGGTCTGGGAAGGCGTTTTCGGTCCCTTGCCAGTTTCTGTAGCGGCCTGCGATCCACTCGTTCCAGCCGGTTACGAAGATCAGCTCCGGATCCATCTTCAGGGCGTAGTCCCACTGCTCCTGGAAGTTCAGGCCGCGAGCGATGGCTTCCGGGTCGCTGTTACAGCCATGAGCGTAGGTGTGGCCGCGACCGTAGGCGCCTCTCGGGTCGTTCATCGCCGCCGGAGCCAGCACGTCGGTGGCGTTCTGCGCCACGCCCACCGTCACCTGCTCGAACCTCTCCGGCGCAAGCTCGACGTAACCATGTTGCGGGTAGACCTCCAGCCACCCCCAGTGGTCGGTCCGCGTGGGCCCGCTGCGATAGTCCGGCTGGCCGGGACGGAATGTAAAGAACGAGCGAATCGGCTCGGGCAGATTGTCCGGATAGCCCATCAGCAACGGCTTGCCCTTCCAGTAGAACCAGAGATCCTTGAAACGTCCCGGCTTGTAGACGTCTTCATAGATCTTCGTGATGTTGACACGGCTATCATCGTGCGGGGCGAACGGACAGAGAAATGCGAACCGCGGCGTCCGCACCCCGTCCCGTCGGGCGGCCGTCCAGACCTCGCCCAGTACGTCGTAGGCCTCCTTCCAGGTGAACGTCCCGTTCGTGCAGTCGAAGACCACCACGTCCACCCCGGCATCGGCGAGCATTTCCGCATGCTTGCGGTAGACCCACGGGTCGGTGCCCCGGTAGTAGCCGAACAGCGGCTCGTTCCAGTGGTGGCCCACGATCCGGCCGATCTCCTGCCAGGCGGGATGGTTGTAGTCGTTGATGGCATCCGGATGGCGCGAGATGATCTCGTTGACGTTGACCGGTCCCAGGTCGGTCTTGCCGTCGACATGCCAAGTCCAGTAGAACATCGCCACCGTTCGGTCGGGTCGTGGATCGCCCACATCGGCATGGTCCGGCAGCGCACGCCCCACAGCGTCAGTTGCTACCCATGCGTCACTGATGCCTGGCGGCCCGCCGGGCATGGCGGCCGGGAGACCTGATGGTGGCAGGACAGTCCACAGAGCCAGGGTCATGCCGCAGATGAGATGGAACGGATAACCGTATGCAGGGTACATCGATCTCCTCTCTGTGCAATCGCACGTAAAGCGATCTGGAGCAACAACGCTCCACCATTGTAGAGAATCGGTCGTCACACGCAATCCCTGATCCACAGCGAAAGCGGAGCGCCGGCCCCTGTGATCCGGATGCGGAGAAACCATTGACCTGAGGTGGTTGATCTGGTAAGAACAGGACTATCAGCAAAGCAGGGCGTCTCGGCCTGTGGCCGAGAGCGGTATCGGGGGTTTACTCTGGCTGAAGGAGGATGTGTCATGTGCAGGCGATCTCTTCTTGTGCTTGTCTTGTGTGCGATTCTGGTACCCACCCAGCTGGCATGGGCCGTCCCGGAGGACCTGGTCATATACTGGCCCTTCAACGAGGGGCAGGGGACCGTTGCCAAAGACCGAAGCGGCAATGGGAACGACGGGTCCATCGAAGGCGGTGCGCTCTGGGTCCCGGGGGTGATCGGCACGGCGCTGAAGTTCAACGGCGCCGATTCGGCCGTGAGGGGTCCGCACATCCCCTTCAATAGCCGCAGTTTCACGCAGGCCATGTGGGTGAATCCGTCGTTGCTGGCGGGCGATCAGTCTGTCTTCAGCCAGTATCAGGCCAGTAGCGCAAACCAGGGTCTGCACTACCGGATCTCGGGAGACGGAAGCGTTCGCATGGGATTCTATTCGAACGACCTGAACCTGCCGGCCGGGACGGTCCAAGCCGGCAATTGGTATCACATTACATTCTGGTATGACTTTGAGAATCAGAATCGCAGGGTCTATGTGAACGGCGAACTGGCGGCGGAGGGCAGTGCTCCTGCGTATCTCGGGACGGGGGGCGACACGGTGGTTGGCACTTTCCAGAGGCCGGATCGCCCGGATCGTGTGCCGGAGTGGTTCGACGGAACGATCGACGACGTCCAGGTCTACCATCGGGCGCTGGCCGAGGGGGAGATTCAGGAGATTATGCTGGGGCTGACGGATCCGGCTCTCGCGAGCGACCCCAGTCCCGAAGACGACTCGATTGATGTGCCGCGCGATACCGTCCTGAGCTGGACCGCGGGTGAGTCGGCAACCGCCCACGACGTGTACTTCGGGACGTCGTTCGACGATGTCAATGGCGCCGGCCGGGCCGATCCGATGGGTGTGCTTGTCAGTCGGGGACAGGCGGCGACCGCGTACGATCCGCCCGATCTGCTCGAATTCGGGACGACCTACTATTGGCGTATCGATGGGGTCGGCGCCCCGCCGGACAGCACGATGTTCAAGGGTGAGGTCTGGAGCTTCACAACCGAGCCGTTCGCCTACCCGATCCCGAATGTGGTTGCCACGTCCAATAGCGTCTCGTCCGAAGGCGAAGGGCCACACAGGACGATCGACGGCTCGGGACTCGGCGAGGCGGATGGGCACTCGACCGATGTCGCCGACATGTGGCTGGCCGAGGTGCCGGCCGATGAACCGCTCTGGGTTCAGTACAGATTCGATCGCGTCCACAAGCTTCACGAGATACTCGTTTGGAACTACAACAGCGAATTCGAGTTGCTTCTCGGCCTCGGTGTCAAAGACGTGACGATCGAGTATTCGGCAGATGACGAGACCTGGATTGTACTTGGCGATGTTGAGTTTGCCCAAGCACCGGGCCAATCGATGTATGCGGCCAACACGGTGGTCTCGTTCGATGGACTACCGGCTCGCGCCGTCCGCCTGACCGTTCACAGCGGATGGGGCTCGACGGGCCAATTCGGCCTCAGCGAGGTCCGCTTCCTGTACATCCCGGCGCAGGCCCGCGAGCCGGAGCCGGCCGACGGCGCCGTCGATGTCAGCGTGGACGGTATGCTGGTCTGGAGGGCCGGTCGGGATGCCGTTTCGCACGAGGTCTACTTCGGCACCGACGCCGAGACGCTGGATTTGGCGGGGACGACCGATGGCACCAGCTATGACCCCGGCGCGCTGAATCTCGGCGCCACGTACTACTGGCAGGTCAACGCCGTTCAGGAAGCCGAGTCGTGGGAAGGCGACCTTTGGAGCTTCGCGACGCAGGAGTACTTGGTCGTCGATGATTTCGAAAGCTATACCGACGACATCGACGCCGGCGAGGCGATCTTCGATACATGGCTGGACGGCTGGGTCAACGACACCGGCTCGACCG
>Ga0334890_1002623_pt1 | contig 20195 bp, 13 predicted proteins | sample GraSluR1_MG_3_FD_207220 | JGI IMG/M metagenome (GOLD analysis project Ga0334890, IMG submission 207220) | Sludge microbial communities from methane-producing bioreactor in Wageningen University, Netherlands - Granular Sludge_31_08-R1 | ecosystem: Engineered > Bioreactor > Anaerobic >... | reverse complement strand
CTATCATCGAGTTTTACTGTTAAATCAATCCACTCACTCATAAATTTTCCTCCTAAAAACAAAAGGCTAAATCAGTCTATAAGACTGACTTAACCTTCCAAATTTTCTCTGCATAGTCACCAATCGAACGATCTGATGAAAAAACGCCGCTTTTAGCGATATTTATTAAAGCCATCTTGGCCCATTTACTCTTGTCTCTATATGCTTCATTTGCTAACTCATGCGCCTTCGCATACTCATGATAATCCTTTAAAACGAAGTATTGATCCCGATAAACTAGATTATCAAAAATCTCCTTGAACTCATAACGATCAACATCCTCAAAGAAACCATTCACTAATCGATCTAACAATGCTCTAATCTCATAATCAAAATCATAGATATCTTTGGGATTATAACCACCATGCTTATAATAATCATTAACTTCATCACTATTCATTCCAAAAACAAAAATGTTATCTTCACCAACTAGTTCATTGATTTCTACATTTGCACCATCAAGAGTTCCTAGGGTAATTGCTCCATTCATCATAAATTTCATATTACCTGTTCCACTAGCCTCTTTTGAAGCCGTTGAAATCTGTTCGGAAATATCAGCTGCAGGCATAATAATCTCTGCATATGATACATTATAGTTTTCAACAAAAACGACCTTTAAATATTGATTTGTTTCTTGGTCATTGTTAACCTTTGAAGCAATGGTATTGATAAGTTTGATAACTTTTTTTGCAAAATGATAAGTTCCGGCTGCTTTAGCTCCAAAGATAAATGTATGTGGCACATATGATTCTTTATAAACAACATCTGTTTTCAATCGATTATAAACACTCATTATGTGCAATGCATTCATCAATTGACGTTTGTATTCATGCAATCTTTTTACTTGAATATCAAAGATAGAATCTGGATTTATCTCTATCTTTTGGTTTTCATAAATCTGTTCAGCTAAAGCCTTCTTCTTCAATCTCTTTACATCAAGAAACTCTTTTTGCAAAGTAATATCATCGACATGGTCTATTAGTTTTTCAAGTTCTCCTGGATTTTTTCTAAAACCTTCGCCAATTCTTGATTTAATCAAACTGCTCAACTCTTGGTTTGAATGTAATAACCAACGGCGATGAGTAATTCCATTTGTAACATTTTTGAACTTCTCTGGAAACAAATCATAGAACTTCTTCATCTCGATATTTTTTAATATGTCAGTGTGAAGTTTCGCAACACCATTAACAGAAAAACTAGCAACAATACAAAGATGAGCCATTCTAATAGTACCATCACCAATAATCGCTAGCTCTCTAATCAAATCATCTTTACCATATCCATATTTCTCAAGTAAATCTAAACAATAACGACGATTAATCTCTTCAATCAATTGATAAATTCTCGGTAAAAGCGGTTGGATGATATTGATTGGCCATTTTTCTAAAGCTTCTGCTAAAATAGTATGGTTTGTATAAGCTATACAACTTCTAACTATCTGCCAAGCTTCATCCCATTCCATGTTTTCTTCATCAAGAAGAATTCTCATCAGTTCAGGTATAATCAAAGTTGGATGCGTATCATTGATATGAAACACCACGAAATCACTCAGGTTTTTCAATGTTTTATGTTTAGCTTTATGCTCATTTACAATACTTTTCACGCCTGCTGCAGATAAGAAGTATTGTTGCTTCAATCTAAGTCTTTTTCCATCATCAGTTGTATCATCAGGATACAAGAAACCTGAAATTTGTTGCAATTCACTTTCATACTCAAACGGTGATTTGTTTTTGGGATACCTTTTAGAAGCTTCAGCATTCCAAAGTCTTAAGTAATTCACAAATTCATTATCATCACCGACAATTGGTACATCATAAGGTATAGCTTTAATATACTCACTTGGATGATAAACCATTTTTCCATTTTCCCAAGCAACATAACCAAAAAAAGGAACATCAACAGCTTCTTCTTGTCTTCTTATTTCCCAAACATACCCATCATTCAACCAATTGTCAGGTCTTTCTTCTTGATAACCATTATTAATCTTTTGACGAAATAATCCATAACGATATCTTATACATTGCCCATGACCTTGAATTCCCATTGAAGCCATCGAATCAAGATAACAAGCAGCCAGTCTTCCTAGTCCGCCATTACCCAATCCTGGATCTGATTCAAACTCTTCAGCCTCATTCAAATCAAAACCCATGTCTTTAAATCCAGCTTCACAGACATCTCTAATTCCCATATTCATTAAATTATTAGTTATCAGCCTACCCATCAAAAATTCCATTGAAAAATAGAAAACTTTCTTTTCTTTAGTGTTTTCAACAATTTTTTCTGTGTTTGCCCAATCCTTTGCAAGTTCTTCTCTAATTAGAATACCTAATATGTTATATCGCTCTCTTACACTTGAATCGGCTAAATCCTTATAAAAAGTTCTTTTCATTCGCTCTTTGAATGCTTTAGTAAAACTATCTTTAGTTTTAAAAACACCTAATCTCACAATATCACCTCTTCGAAACTATTATAACATTTTCTCTTTATGCTTTAACTCTTTCTCTTATGTCACCGTTTTCTTTTTACAACATTTGATATAGTTCGAGATATTTCTTAGCAGAATCGCCAAGAAGGAATCTTGAGTTCATCGCATTAATAATCATCTGTCGCCAGTCATCCTTGTGATATGAAAAAACATTGAAAGCATTGTTCAGTTGAAAAATAAAATCTCTAGCATCATAATTATAGAATTTAAAGCCATTTCCACGTTTGCTAGAAGAATCATAATTCTCAACCGTATCATTTAAGCCTCCGGTTTGTCTAACTATTGGAATCGTTCCATACTTTAAAGCTATCATTTGTCCGATTCCACAAGGTTCATACCTTGATGGCATCAAGAACACATCTGCCCCTGAATAGATAAAAGATGGTTTAGTTGCATCGTAACTTAAATTCAAAGCTACTTGATTGGAAAACCTATTCTTCAACTCCAATAGTTGCTGATGATATGCTTCATCGCCAGTACCTAGAATAATAAACTGAATATTCTTGTTTTCAAGAATTTGATGAAGTGCTGGAATAATTATATCAAAACCCTTTTGCTCTACTATTCTTGTAACCATTCCCATAACAAAATACTCTTCACCATGAAAGAGATTCATTTTTTTCTGAAGATTAATTTTATTGATTTTTTTGGCTGAAAAAACATTAACCAAATTGTATTTCATAGCTATTTCTAAATCGTTTTCCGGGTTAATCATCTCAGATATTCCATTCAAAACACCATAAAAATCTCGGAAACGTCGATTTATAATATCTACTAAATTCTTGGAATAATACTCATACTTTAACTCTTCCTTATAGGTGTCAGATACCGTTGATATTTTTGTAGCATATGTCAACCCTGTCTCAAGAAAATTCAATCGATTCAATCTTGTATAGTTCAAAGGATTCTCTATACCTAATCTATCTAAAATAAGGATATCATACACCCCTTGATACTCAATATTATGAATCGTCAGTAATGTCTTAATATCTATACTATGTTTTTTTAGCAGTAACGGAAGCAATCCTAAATGCCAATCATGTATATGAATCACATCTGGATACTCATCAATTGCTTCAAGAAAGTTGATGATAGTGGCACTAAAGAAAGCAAATCTATCTCCATCATCTTCATATCCATAAATCTTTTCTCTATCGAAAAAATCATATGATTCAACAAAGTAATAAATTGTATTTACATTAGCAATTCGATAAAGATTTACTTTATAATTCTTATTGTTATACTCTAAAGAACTTGAAGCTCTTAATTCCAAAAGCAGATTATACTTCTCTTTGATTTGAGGATATAAAGGCAATATTACTTGAGATTTTCTTCCCTGTTTCGAAAACTCTTCAGCCAAAGCTCCAACAACATCTGCCAATCCTCCTGTTTTCACATAAGGAAAACATTCCGAACTAATTTGTAAAATATTCAAACTACGATGGGTTGTCACTATCTGCTTTTTCTCAGAAACAAAAATATCATAAGCATCCCCAGTCACTATTGCCTTAGATTTCACTATCGTTTCTTTATCGAGAATACTAAACTCAACCACTGCATCACTTTCTATAACACATTGATTCATAATAACACTATTAGTTACTTTAGCACCGTATTGAACTTTAACTTTTCTACCAATAATCGAATTGGATACTTCACCTTCAATAACAGCTCCAGAAGCAATGATAGAATTTTTAACTTTAGCAAAATCACCATACCTTGTTGGAGCAGACATCGTTTCCTTTGAAAAAATCGGTCTTGAATCTATGAATAGTTGTTCCCGGATTTCAGTTTGTAGTAACTGCATGTTAGCATCATATAACTCTTTAGCAGAGTTAACGCTATAGGAAAAAGAATTGATATGGATGGTATTTTTCTTGATTGATGGAGCATAATCAAATACATCAGATATATTTCTAAAAGCTATTTGATCATAGTTTTCTATGTACTTGAGTAAGATATCTTTAGCAACTATATAAGTTTTCAAACTGTCTTTTAAATCAGATAAAACCTCTGATATATCTGCTTCACTGTCAATATGATCTTGCAATAAATCTTGATAATTAATATTCCAAATGATATTCGCTGGAGTGATCAAAGCATAAAATTGATTACTTCTATAAAAATACTCAGTATGTTCAAACATCCTTTGAAAACTTATTTCATTTTCAAATGTCAGGTTCAAAGTCTTAGGTGGAAGGATAAAAATCCCGTCCCTTCTCCTGTTTAAGTCCCATCTATCCCCACTTCCGATATGATCGGATAAAGAACGATAATTACCATAGGGAAAAATCGCTACATTATTAATATTTGAATTCTTGCAATTGGAAAGAGTAAAATCTATCAATCTGTACTTCCCACCAAAAGGTAAAGCTCCAGGCACTCTATGTCTTGTCATTTTTGAGAAATTACCTTTAGAAGTCGCATCGACAATCACAAAAAGATTATCCAAAAATATCACCGACTTCCAAAAGATTCTCTTGAGTTATTAAAATCACATTGCTTCTAATACAACGATAATTGTTAGGAATCCTTACTCCTCTATTTACAATTACATTCTTGATATAAGCATTCTCACCTATATATACATCCTCTAGCAAAACTGAGTCCTCAACATGAGCACCTTTACTTATATAACTCCTATATGCAACAGAGGAATGGTCAATGTATCCTCCAATTACACAACCATCTGCAATTACCGACCCATTGACTTTACCACTTGGTAAAATTGTATGCGGTCTAAGGTTTAATGATTTAGAATAGACAGGTAAGTGCTTTGAAGAGTTTAATCCTAGAAAATTTGCATCCTCTAGTAAATCCATATTAGCTTCATAAAGCGAATCAATAGTTCCAACATCACGCCAATAATCTTGAAAGTCATAAACTGAAATATCCTTTCCGTTACCTAGACAAAAAGGAATTATATTCTTGCCAAAATCAGTTAATTTATCATTGTTTTTGCTGTTGTATAATTCAGCTAAAACCTCATAAGAGAAAATATATATTCCCATCGAAGCCAAATTAGTAGGTGGATTAGCTGGTTTCTCGTAGAAATTTATCAATCTACTTACATCATTTATCTCTAATATCCCAAAACGATTAGCTTCATCAATATCAACCTTGGTTGCTGCAATCGTTATCTCTGCTTTAGATGAAATATGATGATTCAAAATCAGGTTATAATCCATTTTATAAATATGATCTCCAGAAAGAATCAATACATATTCAGGTTGATAATCCTGAATAAAATGAAAGTATTGCATAATCGCATGAGCTGTACCTTTTTGCCATAGCACATCATCATGCCTTGCATAAGGAGTTAAAAATCTGATTCCTCCATGCACAAAATCTAAATCCCAAGAAGCTCCTGAACCTATGTAGTTCATCAGTTCAAAAGGTTCATATTGTGTGACAATTCCACAAACATCGATGTTGCTGTTGGATAGATTGCTAAGAGTAAAATCAATAAGGCGATATTTTGCACCAAAAGATACAGCTGGTTTAGCTGTATTCTTGGTAATATCGCCTAACCTAGTTCCTCTACCACCAACTAAAATCATTGAGATTATTTTTTTCATAAACTCCCCTATTGAATATACTTAAGTATCGATATTGATAAAGGTGAGACATTTAGATGCAATGATTGTTTATAACCGTGGTTATAAGCATCAATAGTATTCAATCTAGCTCCATTATAGATATTTGACCCGCCATAAATCTCTTTGTCCGAATTAATAATCTCTTCATATACTCCTGCATTAGGAACCCCTAGAAGAAAGTTATCATAAGCATTTGGAGTCATATTCAAAACCACAACAACAAAGTTATTACGATCTTTTCCATAACGAATAAACGAGAAAACAGATTGTTCATAATTACTTTGATCAATCCAACTAAATCCTTCTGGATAATGATCTAATTCAAATAAACAAGTATGATGATTATAAACGGCTATCATATCTCTAACAAATCGATTTGCTGATTGATGCATCGGATATTCTAAAAGATGCCAATCTAATTCCTCTTTATCCTTCCACTCATGAAATTGAGCAAACTCTCCGCCCATAAACAATAATTTCTTACCAGGATGGGTAAACTGAAGCCCGATTAAAACCCTGTAATTAGCAAATTTTTGCCAATAATCTCCAGGCATCTTATCAATTAAGGATTTCTTACCATGGACTACCTCATCATGAGATAAGGGTAAAACAAACCTTTCTGAAAATGCATAAACCATTCCAAAAGTAATTAAGTCATGATGATACTTTCGATAAATTGGATCTTTAGTAAAATATCTTAAAGTATCGTTCATCCAGCCCATATTCCACTTATAATCAAAGCCCACACCTCCATCCAAAACTCCAGTTGTAAGTTTTGGATAAGTTGTTGAGTCTTCAGCAAACAACATTACCGAACTATCCTTCTCCTTGATTGCATAAGACAAATTCTTTAAAAACTCTATCGCTCCAAAATTAGTTCCAACATGCATATTACCTAAATAATATATAATGTTCGATACTGCATCTATTCTAAAACCGTCAACATGAAAATACTCCATCCAAAAGAAAGCATTTGATATCAAAAAACTCTTGACAATTCCCTTTCCAAGATCGAGATTTATCGTACCCCAGACTTCATTTTCACGTATGTGATAATCCTCATACTCATACAATGGTTCTCCATCAAACATATACAATCCATGAGCATCTTTACAGATATGTCCAGGTACCCAATCAAGGATAACCCCTATGTTCTCTTTGTGACAAGAATCTATCAAATACATCAAGTCTTTTGGAACACCATATCTTGAAGTCGCACTGTAATATCCTGTTCCTTGATATCCCCAACTCTCATCTAAAGGATGTTCGACTATAGGCATCAACTCTATATGACTAAACCCATGTTCTTTTACATAAGGTAATAGATGATCAACCAACTCATTAAACTTGTGAAATGATCCGTCAGGCTTAGTCATCCAACTTCCCAGATGAACCTCATAAATTGCTAATCTCTCTTCAAAATGATTAGTCTTTTGTCTTTTCTTTATGTAATCTCTATCATTCCAGATATATCCATCAATATCATAAACCTTACTTGATGTTTCTGGTCTATTATCAGCAAAATATCCATAGGGATCAGCTTTAAAAATAGTCTGTCCATAAGCTGTGATAATACAATACTTGTACCTGCTCCATTCAGAAATGTTAGGAATAAAGATGTGGTATATACCCATTTTATCTTCTTTATCCATCACATGAATACGAGAATCCCAGTTATTGAAATCTCCAACTACTGATACCATTTTTGCATGAGGAGCATATACGCGAAAATCAACACCCAAAACATTATTATCCTCATCTTTAACAAGATGCGAACCAAAAATCTTGTAGGCTTCTTTTAATTTACCTTCGTTAAATAAATACAAATCCAACTCATTCATCAAGGCTACTCCTTTCAATAACGTAGTTTATTGAATCAAAATCAAAACCTTTGTTTCTTAGTTTACCAAAAGCATAACTGCGAAAACTAATCTGTTTCTTGGTTTTTTGATAACTGGCTTTAATCTTGTTGAACTCCTTTTCAATCAGTATTATTTCATTTTCAGGATCCTTTAAATCATCGATTGATTTCTCTATAAACTCAATAATCATCGAGAGTTCAAAACCCTTATTTATTAGAAATGCAATTAAACTTTTTTTGAAAGCCATTAGTGGCATTCGATTTCTCTCTTTTGTCTTTTTATTATACCAGTAGATAAGATTCTCAACGATAACTTTATCATCTATCTGTTTGATTTGCTCTTCAATCAAATCAAATGATATCCCTTTATTCTTTAAATCTTTCTCAATTCTTCTCGGTCCTAGTCTTTTAAAATGTAAGGCTTCATAAATATAGTTCTTCAAGTATAAGATATCATCAATAATCTTTAAATCCTTCAACTTTTTTAAGTAAAAATCAATATCTTGGAATCTATTCTTATCTAGATATCTCTTGATTTCATGAACAGTTCTTGGTTTATAAAGAGCATAATTTAAAACTTTTTGATAATGTTTATCTCTATTTATGGCTGTTTCCAACAAAAGATATTCTGATTCTGATATCTCCTTATTTAGGTAGATTCTGAACTCAACTATCAAATCCTCAGACACATCAAAACAAAGAACTATATCATCTTTTTCTAAAACTAAATGATAAAACTTACTTTTCTTTGTTAACTCCTTAACTCTAATCATTTTTTTTGCTCATTACTAAAAAGGCGAAGATAAATCCATCCAAATCTCCATCCATAACCTTATCACCATTTCCAACTTCGTAATTTGTTCTATGGTCTTTGACCATAGTATATGGATGAAATACATAAGATCTTATCTGCGAGCCAAAAGCATTGGCTTTAAAATCATTGAAAGAATCGATTTGCTCTTGCTTTTTTTCCAACTCAAGATTATATAGTTTACCTTTTAAAACCTTCATTGCTGTTTCTCGATTTTGAATTTGTGAACGCTCGTTTTGACAAGTAACTATTGTATTCGTAGGAATATGAGTTATTCTAACCGCTGAATCTGTGGTGTTAACTCCTTGTCCACCCTTACCACTAGAACGATAAGTATCAACTCTTAAATCAGCTTCATCAATTTCAATCTCAATAGAATCATCAATCTCTGGGAAAACCTTTACAGAAGCAAATGAAGTATGTCGACGTTTAGAAGAATCAAAAGGCGATATTCTAACTAAACGATGCACACCAGATTCAGCTTTGAGGTATCCATATGCATAATTGCCACTGATTAATATCGTAGCTGACTTTAACCCAGCTTCCTCACCATCAAGATAATCGAGGATTTTGACTTTAAAATTATTGCGATCAGCATATCTTAAATACATCCTAAACAACATTTGAGCCCAGTCTTGTGACTCAGTACCACCAGCTCCTGGGTGAAACTCGATAATTGCATTGAACTTATCATACTCTTCATCAAGCAATACTTTAAGAGTCAACTCCTCATTATATCGATAAAAACTCTCAATCATCTCCAAAGTATCAACTTCATTAATTACTTCTCCTTCTTCAGCTAAAGCCAAAGTAAGTTCCAAGGTTTCATAGAGATCTTTAATCTTATGATATTTTCCTAGTAAATCATTTAATTCATTCATGCTTGAGATTACAGTTTTAGCTTTTTGACTATCATTCCAAAAATCAACTGCCATAGTAAGCAGTTCCAAATCTTTTACTTGTTTGATTTTTGATTCAATATCTAGATTATCCTTAAGTTTATTATACTCTTTGCTTATATCATTGAGTTTGGTTTTTAATTCCTCAAAAAGCATTTTACAATCTCCTAATTATCATTTTTTCCGTGACAATACTTATATTTCTTACCACTACCACATGGGCATGGATCGTTTCTACCAACCTTTTGATTAACAGTTCTTGGTTTTTTCTTAACATCTGTTTCCTCTTTACCTGAAAAAGCTCTTATTGGTTTTGCTACTTGCACTCTTTCTGTGTTTTGTCTAACTTGAGCCTTTAAAACATATCTAGTAACATCATTTTGAATATTTTGGACCATCGTTTCAAACATATGGAAACCTAACTCTTGAAACTCTCTAAAAGGATTGTTTTGTCCATAGCTTTGCAGTGTGACTGCTTGACGCAACTCAGACATAGCATCGATATGCTGAACCCAATAAGTATCGACAACCCTTAGGGTTATTGCTTTTAAAAAATCATTGAATGGTTTATCTCCTGCTAATGATTTCTTATTGTCAATATCCTTTTGACAAGCTTCCAAAACATAATTTAAGACATCATGCTCGGTTTTAAGTATTTCCTTATCAATTGAACCCATCACAAAGAACTTATTTAGTTCATTGAACAACTCATCTCTATTATCATGAGAATTAACAATCCTTGATAAAGCTTGAGTTGTCATCAGTTTGATAAAATCTTCTATCGACTCCAAAAATAAAACATCAGTTCTTTGAGAATATATTATCTCTCTTTGTTTTCTTAATACCTCATCATATTGTAATACAGTTTTACGTCTGTCGAAGTTGTTGCCTTCAATTTGTCTTTGAGCTCTCAAAACCATTTTAGAAAACATCTTGAAATCTAATGGAAGTTCTGAACCATCTTTAGTAGAAGTAATCATTGAAATCATATTCTTAAAACGATCTCCCCCAAAACGTCTCAACAAATCATCATCAGCGGATAAGAAAAATCGCGAATAACCTGGATCACCTTGTCGTCCAGATCTTCCTCGTAACTGATTGTCAATTCTTCTTGATTCGTGTCTCTCCGTACCAATAACTGCTAAACCACCTAGCTCTTTTACACCTTCTCCAAGCTTGATATCCGTACCACGACCAGCCATATTAGTCGCAATTGTTACTGCGTATTTCAAACCCGCATTAGCAACTATCTCTGCTTCTCTTTCATGTTGCTTAGCATTCAATACATTATGTTTTACACCTTTTCTTTTTAAAAGTGATGATAACAACTCAGAACTTTCAATCGAAATCGTACCTATCAACATCGGTTGTCCAGCCTGATACCTTTTAGCTATCTCATCTGCTAAAGCTCTGTATTTTGCTTCCATAGTCGCAAAAATCAAATCATTATCATCAATTCTTACAACCGGCATATTCGTTGGTATTTCAACCACAAACATATTATAAATATTTCTAAACTCTTCCTCTTCGGTTTTAGCTGTACCCGTCATACCAGATAGTTTAGAGTACATCCTAAAGAAATTCTGAAAAGTTATTGTTGCTAGAGTAGTCGTTTCTTTTTTAATCTCTACTGCTTCTTTAGCTTCTAAAGCTTGATGAAGACCCTCAGAAAACTGTCTACCATGCATCAAACGCCCAGTAAACTGATCAACAATTACAACAATACCATCCTGAACAACATAATCAATATCTTTTTGCATAATAAAGTTTGCTTTTAAAGCATTGTTTATATGATGCAATAATGTCACGTTTTGTACATCATATAAGTTTTCTAGATTAAAGAATCTTTCTGCTTTTGCTATACCTTCTTGGTTAAGGTTTATCGTTTTATCCTTAATATCAAGTTGAAACTCACCTTCAACTAAACTCAACGCAAAATAATTGGCTTGTCTATATAAATCAGCCGTGTTCTTGGCACCACCGGAAATAATCAATGGTGTTCTTGCTTCATCGATTAAAATAGAGTCAACCTCATCGATAATCGCAAAATTAAGTTTTCTTTGAACTATCTGTTCTTTATAGATAACCATGTGATCTCTCAAATAGTCAAAACCTAACTCATTATTGGTTGAATAGACGATATCACAAGTATAAACATCGCGTTTTTCTTCAGAACTCAACTCCCTTACATTGAGTCCAACAGTCAACTTCAAGAACTTGAAAAGCTCACCGATTTCACCTTCAGCTTCACGTCTGGCTAGATAATCATTGACTGTAACTATATGTACTCCTTCACCAGTTAAAGCATTTAAATATGCTGGCATAACAGCGGTTAAGGTTTTACCTTCACCAGTCTTCATTTCTGCTATATTTCCTTCATGGATAACAACAGCACCCATTATCTGCACTTTAAAAGGAGTCATTCTTAAGACTCTTGTTGATGCTTCTCTTACTGTTGCATAGGCTTCAACCATCAAATCATCCAAACTCTCACCTTGGTTGAATCTCTCTTTAAACTCATCAGTTTTTGCGGTTAAATCTTCATCACTTAATGCCAAATATTCGCTTTCTTTATCTAAAACCTGTTGAGCGATTTTTTCTAATCGCTTTAAAGTTCTTTTGTTTGTATTCAAAAAATCAAACATCATCTTTCACCTCGAATCTCTTCCCTATAATTCTATCATTTTATCGCATTTTATTCAATAAAATATACCTTCTATCAATCAACTATTTAAATAGTACTCCCAAAAAAAAGTGGCTCGAAAGCCACTTAAAATCTATTCTGTTTCAATCAAACCGTATTTGCCATCATCTCTTAAGTAGAGAATTGATGTTTCGTTATCCTCATTTTTGTAAATGAAAAAATCATGTCCTAGTAATTCCATTTGAGTTAATGCTTCTTCTAACGAGAGGATTTCCAAAGAAATACGCTTTTTCTTGACTGGTGAAATTAATTCTTTCTCTAATTCATGTAAATCAAAATCTTCAGATACAAATGCATTCTTTAAACCTATTTTTTCTTGAAGTGAGCGATTCATTTTATGCTTGTTCTTACGTAACTGTGCTTCTAATTTATCTACTGCCTTGTCAACAGCAGCATACAAGTCACGATCTTGAACTTCAGCCCTCATGGTTAAAAACTTAATCGGAATTGTAATTTCCACCTTTGTTCCATCTCGATAAACCTTGCAAACGACAAATGCTTCCAGTTGTTCATTAAAAACTCTGTCGATTTTATTAAGTTTTTTCTCAATGTAGTTATGGATTGCATCGGTAATTACAAATCCTGACTTGCCAACAATATCTAGTTTCATTGTATCACTCCTTTATATTTTATTTAACCAATTTAATTATATCACTTTTGAAATACTTTTTAAACAATCGAGCATTTATTTATTGGAAAATTTTTATCCAAGAGAGATCATATCTCTCTAAGGAAAAAAATACTATCCTACCAAACCCTATTATATGTATTCCCCAATCTTCTATTGTTTCCAATAATTCTAAATCAATGAATACAATTGAATAATTCAAAAGCTTCTCTTTTATCAAAAACTTATATATTAAACCTAGATTTCTAGACAGATATCTACTTTGATAAAAACTGAGTTTCAAATCATTATATAAATAATAATACCTAATCTCCCCTTGATAAATCGGAACGACCTCAAAGTTAATAACCGGTTTATATATGTTATCACATTGAGGACAGATATTTTTAAAGGTAAACAAAGAAGAAAAGTGCTCATCAATCAAGAATGCTTGATTACATAATTTACATATCATATGGTATTTTGTTCATTCTTTCAATAATCTTGTTAGCTTCAAGCATTGCCTTGGATATTTGAGAAGATAAAAAATATACACTACCAACTTCACTTTTCCTTGCTACTCGACCAGAAATTTGAACTAATGTTTTTGTTTCGAAAACTCTGTGATTAGCTTCGATAATCATAACTGAAAGATTTTTAAAAGTCACACCACGTTCAAGAATTGTTGTTGAAACTAATAATCTTAGCTCCTGTTTAGAAAACATCTTTAAAATTCTATTTTTATCTAATGTTTTTGAGTCGATACATTCTGTGAGGTAACCTTTATTTATCAAGTATTCACTAAAAAGTCTGGCTTTAGATATTGAAGGTAGATAAATGATTAGATTTTGATTTTCTTCGATAATATCATTAATTAGACTAAGTATTTTTTTATCTTCAAACCCATCAATCTGAATAAACTTAGCCTTGGGAAGATCTAAAAAATGATGCCTTCTTGAGATTACAAAATAATCCAGTTTCTTTTCTCTTATTCTTTTTAGATAGGCTTTATCGATAGTTGCACTCATAAAAACACAAACACAATTAGGTTTCTTAGATTTTTTAACTAACCTTTCCAAAAAAGGATTATTCGCAAATGGGAAACTATCCACCTCATCAATAATCATCAAATCAAATTCTTGATAAAACTTGATAAGTTGTTGAGGAGTAATAATTAACAGTTGAGAATTATCAACTGAATTATCCTCAGCATAAACTGCTTTTATCTTTGTCTTTGGAAAATAAACACATAATCTTCTAACCAATTGCTTAATAATCTCAACTCTAGGAACTACAAAAGCAATGCTCTTACCCTCATTAAGATACTTGAAGATAACACCAAGAGTTATCTCAGTTTTCCCAGCTCCACAAACAGCATGCAAAAAAATGTCTTGTTTAAGATTATCTAAGTGATTACTAGCTTTCTTTTGATAATGATTCAATTCAAAATCAATAACTAACTTATGATTAACTCGCTCAAAATCTCTGTTCTTACGCACTAGATAATGATGTGAAGTAATCTGTAAATACTGATAGCACTCCAAACAATAACCGATATCATTTTCGTATACTATTTGATTACTCAAACAGCGATTGCATAAATCATTAACAATAGCTTGCAAAGCTAAACCATCATTTTTTTTGATGACTTTCTCTAACATCATATCCACCCAAATAAATAATACTTTGAGCAATTGGAAATTCTTCAAAAAAATAACTCCAAGAATGGAGTTATTTAACAACAATATTCACAAGTTTATTGGGAACAGTAATCGTTTTAACAATTGTTTTATCCTTGATATGAAACTGAACTTTTTCACTTTGTAAAGCTAGTTCAATCATCTTTTCTTCATCTAAAGAATTCTCAGCTTTTACCTTATCTCTAACTTTACCATTAACACTTAACACTATTTCAACGAAGTCTTTAACTAACTTCATTGGATCAAAAACAGGATATGATTCATATACCAAAGATTCCTTGTGTCCAAGCATCTCAAAGAGTTCTTCACAGATATGTGGAGCAAATGGATGCAAGAGTTTTAGCAAAACCTCATAGTCAGCTTTTGATATTGATTCAACTTTATTAAACTCATTCACTAAAGTCATCATTTTTGCAATAGCAGTATTAAACTTTAAAGTTTCACAATCTTCGGATACACCTTTTATCGTTTCATGAATTATTCTTTCCAAGCCCTTACTAAAACTGGATTCATCATTGAGATTAAGGTATAGTCTCCATACTTTATCTAAAAACCTTCTCGCTCCTTTTACACCTGATTCATTCCAAGGTGTTGTCATCTCATAATCACTGATAAATAGCACAAAGGTTCTTAATGTATCTGCACCATATTCCTCAATAATCTCCATAGGATTAACTACATTTCCTCTAGATTTAGACATCTTCTCATTATCAGCTCCCAGAAGCATCCCTTGAGCTGTACGTTTCTTATAAGGCTCTTGATGGACTGTTACTCCAATATCATAAAGGAATTGATTCCAAAATCTTGAATAAATCAAGTGTCTAGTCACATGTTCCATTCCTCCATTATACCAATCAACTTGGCCCCAATACTGCATTTTATCTTTTGCAGCTAATTCGAAATCATTATTTGGATCCATATATCTCAAGAAATACCAACTGCTTCCAGCCCACTGTGGCATAGTATCTGTTTCTCTTCTAGCAAATCCATTGCATTTAGGACACTTACAATTAACAAACTCATCAATATTTGCTAAAGGCGATTCTCCTGTATCAGTTGGGATAAATTTTTCAACCATCGGTAACTCAACTGGTAAGTCCTCATAAGGCACAGGTACGATTCCACATTTATCACAATAGATTATCGGAATCGGTTCTCCCCAATAACGTTGTCGATTAAAAGCCCAATCCTTCATTCTATATTGTTTAGCTTCTTGACCTAAACCAGAGTTTTCAAGGTAATTGATGATTTTTTCTTTCGCTTTTTCAACATCTAACCCGTCAATCTCTGGACTGTTAATCAAAATACCAGATTCAGTATCAATATAAGCTTCCTTAGAGATATCTCCACCTTTAATAACTTCAACTATCTCTAGATTATATTTAGTCGCAAACTCATAATCTCTTGTATCATGCGCTGGAACAGCCATAATAGCTCCTGTTCCATAGGTAATCATTACATAATCTGAGATATAGATTGGAATCCTTTTATTATTCAAAGGATTGATTGCTTCTACACCTAAAACCAAAACACCTGACTTATCTTTTGCTAGCTCAATCCGCTCAAACTCAGTCTTAAGTTTAGCAGCTTCTTTATATCTGTTTATTTCTTCTAGATTCTCAATCTTATCTTTGAAAAGTTCTAATACCGGATGTTCAGGAGCAACAACCATAAAGGTTGCCCCATAAATCGTATCTGGTCTAGTTGTAAAAACCTTAAGCTTATAATTCTCGCCATCAATCGGAAAATAGATATATGCTCCTTTAGATCTCCCAATCCACTTCTCTTGTTCAGATCTAATTCTTGCATTTGATTCTAAATCATCTAACCCAGCAAGAAGTTTATCAGCATACTCAGTTATTTTAAGAAACCAGACATCCTTATCCATCTGAACTACATCATTATCGCAACGATCACATTTACCGCCTTGTGACTCTTCATTAGATAAAACAACTTTACAACTAGGGCAAAAATTGACATAAGCTTTGCTTTTATAAACTAATCCATGTTCATATAATTTAAGAAAAATCCATTGTGTCCATCGATAGTATTTAGGGTCTGTAGTATCAACTAATCTAGAAAAATCAAAAGAAAAACCTGCTTTTTTCAATTGATTGATAAATGTCTTAATATTATTATCAGTTATTATCCTCGGATGGATTTGTGATTGAATCGCATAATTCTCTGTTGGTAAACCAAAAGCATCAAACCCCATTGGAAATAGAACATTCTTTCCTTCCATTCTACGCTTTCTTGAGATAACGTCCAAAGAGATATAAGCTCTAATATGTCCAATATGCATTCCTGCTCCTGATGGATAAGGGAACTCAACTAAACTATAATACTTCTCCTTCTCAGAAAAATCAACCGCATGAAAACAATCACTGTTATACCAGCGATTTTGCCATTTCTTCTCAACCTTTGCTTCATTAAAACTAGGTATAAATTCACTCATCTTGCTTTCCTCCCAAAAAAAAAGTCCTTACTAAAAGGACGAATTAAACCGTGGTACCACCTTAATTCTGGATAAACCAGCACTCAAACCCTTAACGCGGGAAACGAGTTTTGCTCGCGAGTTGCGCAAAACCTACTCACCAGACTAATTCATCAATCCTTGATTATTAGTTTACACCACCACTAACTCTCTTTGAATCAAGAAAACTGATTACTACTTCTGTGTCTTTGTAATTACTTGTATTATATCATAAACCATCTCTATTGCAAGTCTTATTCGATATCATCCTCATCGATTTCTTCTTCAACAACTTCTTCTTCCTGATTGCCATGATAACTAGTTTTCATCAAAGTTCGAAAATAAAGTTCTCTTTGCAAAGCAAAAACACTGCGATAAGCAACAAACATTAAAATGAAAAAGATTATATCCGTGAAATTCACAAGATTATAAATTGTAAATAAAAATGCCATTGGTGTAGTTGCAAATACCACCATCTTAAATATTTTCTTATAACTTATATCCTTTTTAAAGCGAATAAATGGAATAGTAGAAATCAAGATTATGAACATAATTATCAAGGTATTTGATAAAAGCCCCATAAAACTTCCAGCAATAATAACAGAAATTTCAAGCACTCTAACAACTTCAGCCAAACTATCAATATTAGTTCCAGCAAGTAAATTAATGTTGCTCATCTGCCTATTAGCCACAACCACAGACAAACTTGTTTCTTGTACAACCAAGGCGAAATCAGATAAAGAACTAATATCGGATATACTTTGGTTTTCATTTAATAGATAAAGATCGAAATCATAAATATCTAGACTATCATTAACATCATGTGACTCATCACACAATATTTTTCCTTGTGCAATAGCACATGTAAAATTGTCATAATCGATAACGGGCTTCTTATATGATATATAAAATACAAAAGTCGAAATTGTCATCATAGTAATTAAAACCAATAAATAAAGAAAGATGAATCCACCTTTTTTGTTGTGATAATTTACAATTGTCTTTGGATACAAAATACTATTAGTAAAAATTTCAAGCATACTCTCACCTACTTAGATAATTATAACATTTTTTTAGATATCTTCAATAAAAACAGATTTATTTAATCTAAGATATTATTCAAACAACAGTTTTTTATACCATATAAACTAAATCATGATATAATTTATACGGGTGAAATTATGAATCTTTTTACTGAAGAAAAACACTATAACACATTAAATAATTACTATCGTTTTCGTTTCAACAGCAAAGTATTTAAAATTGCTTTGAACGGTGATTTTACCTGTCCAAATCGTGATGGAACCATTTCTTCTATCGGTTGTTTATTTTGTTCTGATCAAGGTAGTGGTGAGTTTGGAGGGAGAAAGACTGATGATTTAGCAACCCAATTTTTAAAAATTAAAAAAATCATGCATAACAAGTGGGTTGATGGTAAATACATCATTTATTTTCAATCTTTCAGCAACACTTATGGACCTGTTGATAAGCTTAGAAAACTATACTATGAAGCTCTTGCTATTGATGAAAATATTATCGGACTTAACATCGGCACTCGAGCTGATTGCTTTAATGAAGAAATCTTTGAGTTATTGTCTGAAATCAATAAGTCAACATATTTAACAGTTGAAATTGGATTACAATCAATGCATGATACAACGCTTAAACTAATAAACCGAGGTCATAACTTAAAAGTCTTCGAACAAACAGTTAAAGAACTTAGAAAACGTAAAATTGATGTTGTTGTCCATATCATTAATTCACTTCCATACGAGACCGAAGAGATGATGCTAGATACGATAAGATATTTGAACACTCTTGATATTCAAGGAATAAAAATACACATGCTTTACATCTTAGAAAACACTCCACTTGAAAGGCTATTTAGAAAAAAGCCCTTCAAATTATTAACACAAAAAGAATATGTAGCTATAACTGTCAAACAATTGACAATACTTGATGAAAAAATCATCGTTCACCGGATAACAGGAGATCCACCAAAAAATGCTCTAGTAGCACCTGAATGGACTCTAAAGAAATTTATTGTTGCTAATGAAATAGACAAACTAATGCGTAAAAACAAACTCTTTCAAGGCATGAATAAAACAGGAGCTAATAATGAATAAACTAGCACATATCTCCGGTATAGCCTTCAGTCTTATCTTTGGCTTCTCTTTTATGATGTCAAAGACTGCCCTTAATCAAATCAGTCCAATCGGCTTATTAGCTTATCGTTTTTTGATTGCTTTTGGTGTCTTTGAAATCTTGAGGTTCTCAAATATTATTAAAATTAAAATTCATAAGAAAGCCTTGTTTTCTATTGTTTTGGTAGCTGTTTTTCAACCAGTTCTATATTTTTTATTTGAAGTCTATGGTTTAGCTATTACAGCTAGTGGTGAAGCAGGTTTAATGATTGCATTAATCCCAATATTTGTAACGATATTTTCCGCTTTAATTTTAAAGGAAAAACCATCAAAACTTCAACTACTATTTATAACAATTAGTTTTTGCGGTGTGATTTTGATTCAATTCTTTAAGACTCGATTTGCTTTCGAATCAAGTCTATTAGGCTTCTCACTCTTGCTACTAGCAGTAATATCTGCCTCCTTATTCAACATCGCTTCAAGAAAAGCAGCTCAAAACCATAAACCACATGAGATAACTTATATGATGATGCTAATTGGTGCTTTAGTATTCAATTTTATCTATCTAATCGAACTTGCTCTCAATGAAAATATCAAGTATTACTTTACTAATTTTGCCAATTTGAGTTTGATGTTACCAATAATATACCTTGGAACCATCGCATCTATTTTAGGTTTTTTCTTAGTAAACTATTCCTTGAAGCATCTACCAGCACATGTATCTAGCGTCTATTCAAACATAGCTACGATAGTTGCAGTTATAGCAGGTGCTTTGTTCTTGAATGAGACTGTTGAGTTTTATCATATCTTCGGTGGTTTTATGATTATAACTGGCGTATACGGTGCAGCAAGAATCAATTATCTTAAATACAG
>Ga0334890_1002622_pt1 | contig 20202 bp, 15 predicted proteins | sample GraSluR1_MG_3_FD_207220 | JGI IMG/M metagenome (GOLD analysis project Ga0334890, IMG submission 207220) | Sludge microbial communities from methane-producing bioreactor in Wageningen University, Netherlands - Granular Sludge_31_08-R1 | ecosystem: Engineered > Bioreactor > Anaerobic >... | reverse complement strand
GTAGTCCTGGGTGAGAATCTGGGCGATGCGGGCGCGAAAGCTGTTGACTGCCGAGTTGGTGAAGGTGACGACGAGCACCTCTTGATCTGGCTCCAGGCGGCTCCTGGAGATGAGCCGCGCCGCCAGATGCGCCAGGGTGAAAGTCTTGCCGCTGCCAGGCACCGCCGCGATGCCCAGCTTGCCGCCGCTGTAGCCGTGCACGATGGCCTGCTGTTCGGGACGCAGGCGAAAAGTCGGCTGGCCGTCGGGGGTCATGGCCGCTCCTCAAGGGATGCCTGGCGAAGCTGCTGGAGGATGCGCAGCAACGGGCCGCGCTGCTCGCGGCCCTGCTCGCCTAGCTCGGCGATGGCGGCGTAGATATGCCGGCGGCAGCGCCGCACCAGGCCCAGTAGCAGCCGACGCAGCGCGTCGTCGCGGGCGGCAACCTCCATCTGATCGGTCCAGACCTGACCCGGCGGGTACTCCCTGGCGAGCACGTAGGGATGGGTGAGCGGCTGTTCCAGGCGCTCCCACCAGGTGCTGCTGCCTACGTCCAGCCAGAACTGGTAGTCCACCCAGCGGTTGCGCATCAGGAATGTGTAGGCGGGCGCGAGAAAGACGGCATCCCGCTGCTCATCACGCCAGCTTGTCAGGTAGAGGGCGGCCAGCAGGCCCTGCTGCACCAGGGTGAAATAATCGCGCAGCACCTCGTCCCAGCTGTCCACTGCGCCGTCTGGGTAGAGCGTCTGGCGGAACTTACGCGCGGACTCGACCAGCTCGGCGACAATGCGCCCCGCCTCGGCGTCACCGTGAAAGCCGAATTCGGGCTGCGACAGCACTTCGCCGAAGAGACGGCTGAAGAAGTGATCGGGCGGGATGTCGCCGGAGTCCGTCTGGCGATAGGCATCCAGCCAGGCGCGCAGACGCTCGTAACGCTCTCCGGCGACAAAGGTGATGCGCTGCTGCATGGCGGACTGGATGCGGTCGAACGAGCCGAGTTCAGGCTGGCCGGGCCGGTACACGATCCGAGCCAGCAGCCAGGCGCGCACCGGATCAAGCCCGGCAATGGAGCGGCTCAGCGCGTCGGCCACGTCCTGCACGGGCGGGGCGACGCCCCAGTGCGGGTGAGCCAGCGTCATCCAGGTGAGCATGACGCGCGCCTGCGGCTCCTCGCGCAGCGCGCGCGACGGGCGGTGCGAGACAGCGGCAATGCCGTGCTCGTCCAGCCGCGCGGTGAGGGCGAAGCGCAGGGAATCGCTCATGAAAGGGGCAACCACCACGATCTCGCGCGGCGGCACCCCGGCCTGAACCAGCCCCGCGATCTCCGCCACCACCCAGTCCACCATCTGGGGGAAGAAGCGCGCCGAATGCACAGTGAGCACCTGCTCAAGCGGCACGGCGGCGGGGGCAGATGATGATACCTGGGGAGAAACTGCCGAGGACAGCGCATCGGCAAAGGACACCATCTCCGGGGGAGCAGCGACCGGCTCGCGCCATTCCTCGCGCTCGTCAGCAAGCTCAGCCAGCGTGCGCATCTCCGCAGGGGCCGCGCCGAGGAAGAGCCGCAAGCCACCGTCTGTGTCGTAGAGCAGCAGAGCGGACTCCAGCCCCGGCAGCAGCCAGCGGATGAAGTCCCCCGCAGCCGAGAACTCCTCGTCCAGGTTGTCCGCCACCAGATGGCGGTAGCGGCTGCGCAGGTAGCGGACGTAGAGTGGCTCGCTGAGCAGAGTCTTGGTGAAGACTTCGATTTGCAGCGAGAAATCGAGCAGGCTGTAGTGCAGACAGTGCTCGCGGAACTGGCGGGCCACGTCCAGGCAGGCGCGATACACCGGCGGGCGGCTGGAATGGCGGTCGCCCCAGGCGGCGATGAGCCGGTCGGCCACTTCGTCGAGCGGAATCTGGCTGACGGCTGCCTTCGAGAGGTTGTCGAGCGTCTGGCGCATGATGGCAAACGGGCTGATACTGATGCTGTCGAAGACGCCGGTTCGCTGCGCGTCGAGCACGAGCCGGGCCATGAAGTACTGTGCCGTCTCGATGGTGAGAAACAGGGGGTCAAGGCCTGGCCGGGCGAAGCCGGCCCGCTCAGCGACGAGCGGCCAGAAAGTCTCCAGGCTGCGCCGGGCCAGGCCGCCCAAAGTCACCACGTCAATGCTGGTGCCAGACGGCCACGCCGGATCGGTGAAGGCGCGCACGTAGGGCCAGCCGAGCGCCCGCTGCGGCACCAGCACCAGCACCTCGTCGCCGCGCGCGCCGGCGTCGAGCAGGTCGCGCACGTGCTGGATCGCGTAGGTTGTCTTGCCGACGCCAGCCGGCCCTTCGATGAAGCGCGTGAATGGCATGAGGCATACCACCTGCCGTGAACAAACACTTGTTCTAGCGAGTATACCACAGACGCGGACCAAGACGAGTCCTGCGTTGCAGCGGCAGCGGGTGCCATTTTACGATGAGGGGCGAGATTACCGAACCGCCGAGGCGCAGAGAGCGCAGAGACAAGACAGATGAGGGTTCCCCTCCGCGTCCTCTGCGCCTTTGCGGTGATGCTTTGCCCCGGTAATGAAATGTGTCCGTCTCAACCTTTTGGACAGGGCGCGTCGTGTCCCGTTAAGATCGCGCTGACGCCCAGCATACCACACGTCAGAGGAGGAGACTCCACCCGTGAGCCGTCGCCGCACCCAGGAGCTACCCGGCGGCCTGCGCCCAGAAGACCTCCCCCAGTGGATGCGCAGGACGCGCCGCGAGGTGGACAGCCTGATCCCTGTCCTCGCCCTGATCGCTGCGCTGGTCGTCCCGCTGCTGGTCGCGCCGGGCTTGCCGGTCACGCTGGGGACGCAGCAGCAGATCGTCCGCACTGTGGAGATGTCAGACGCGCTCCAGGCGGGCGTCCTGTACCCGCGCTGGGCACCGGACTTCAACTACGGGTACGGTTCGCCCCTGTGGAACTATCTCGCGCCCTTGCCACACTGGCTGGCCGGGCTTCACCATGTGCTGCTGCAAACCAGCCCCGAAACCAGCCTCAAGACGGTCATGGGGCTAGCCCTGGCGCTGGGCGGCCTGGGCATCTTCTCGTTTGCGCGGCGGCGTTGGGGAGTGCTGGCTGGCGTGCTGGCGGCGCTGGGATTCCTGCTGAACCCGCAGATGATCTGGGATCTCCCGCTGGTGGAAGGCGACCTGGGCGTGATGATCGCGGTGAGCGCGTTCGCCGGCGCGCTGTGGGGCTTCGAGCGCGTTCTGGCCAGCGGGCGCGCAAGAGACGTGGGCAGGGCAGCACTGTTGGCTGCGCTGGTCTGGCTGGCGCATACGCCGCTGAACATCATCCTGACGGCGCTGTTGCTGGGGTGGATCGCCTGGGTTGCGGGGCTGAAGATCATTCCTGGCGCTGCGGTGCGGCGGGCGGCAGCGGCCTGGCTGTTGGGGGCGCTGCTGAGCGCCGTCTACCTGGTGCCGGCATGGTGGGAACGCGACCTGGTGCGGTGGCGCGCGGCGACCGAATGGCCGTCGGCCAACTGGCAGCCCGTCTCACCCGCTGCGCTCCTGGCCTTGCCGCCTCGTGTGGACTTGAGCGCAGTCAACCCACCCGGCACGGAGGCCATCGGGGTGGCGATCTGGGCGCTGGCGCTCGCTGCCCTTCTGGTGACGCTGGCCTGGGACTGGCGACACACTCCGCCGATGCAGGTTGAGCGACCTGTCAGCCGGGGGGAGGCGTATCAGGCGCGGCTTGTGGCCACCGTGTCAACGCTGCCAGCAGCGCATGCGGAGATGATCTACTTCGCGCTGGCGGCACTGGTGACCGGCGTCGCAGCAACTCGCGTCGGGGAGCCGCTCTGGACGCGCGTCCCCGCGTGGTTGCAGTTCTACCCGCGCGATCTGGTCGCCGTCTGCGCTGCGCTGTGCGCGCTGGTAGTTGCCCAGCTTGGCTGGGTGCTGGATCGGGCGCGGCGGGCGAAAGCAGTCCTCGGATTGGTCGGGTGCGCGGGCGCGCTTGTTGCAGGCGTGTTCCCGCTGCTGGTCACCCCGCAGTGGCCGTCGTCCCCGCCAGTAGCGGGCGCGTTGGACATCCTGCGCGACGAAGTGCGCGGCTACCTCGCGGCTTCATTGGCAGATGGCTGGCTGCTGCCCAGCAGCACAACGGCTCTGCCGTCCCCGTCGCCGCAACTGCTCTCGTCGTACCAACTCGGCTATGTGGACAAGATCGCGCGCGAGCAACTGCCCGCCGCCACACAGGTGGATGTGATCGCACATTCGCCACAGGCTGAGCGCCTGGCGGTGAAGGCCCGCCGACCTTTCACACTAGTCCTGCACACGCTGTACTTCGCGGGGTGGAAGGCTCTGCTGAATGAACAGGCCCTGGCGGTGGACGCCGAATCGTCCAGCGGGCTGCTCACGCTCAGGGTTCCTGAGGGCGTGCACGATCTCTATGTGAAATTCGGGGGCACCGGCGCGCGCGACGCCGGGCTGGGCCTGTCGGCCATTGCGCTCTTGCTGACGGGCGCGCTGCTCCTGCGGCGCGACCAGTCTCCTCCTGTGCAGTCGCAGCCAGGCCCGACCAGCAGCATCCCGGTGATAATGCTCGCGGCCCTGCTGGCGCTGGTCGCTCTGGGCGCGGCAGTTCCGCGCGCCCTGCCAGAGACAATTGCGCGGCGCTCACCGCCGGGGATCGTCCAGCCCGCCGCTTCCCAGGTTCCGCGCGCGTTTCAGGGCGGCGTGGACCTGCTGTCCGTAGATGTCCCCGGCGAGGGGCGTCTGGCCCCAGGGGACGACCTCATCGTACACCTGTACTGGCGCGCAACGCGGCCCGACTTGCCGGACTACCAGGCGGAGCTGCGGCTGGTGGCCGCTGATGAACCGGGCTTCGCCCTGGTGAGCGCGGCGCACCGGCACCCTGGCGGCATCCCTACCAGCCGGTGGTCGCGCTGGCCGCTGCTGCGCAGGTACGTGCGCGACTCCTACTACCTGCGCATTCCCGATGACGCGCCAGCAGGCGAGTACTACTTCGTGGTGCGCCTCGGCCCGTGCAGCAGCGCGAGTATCGCCCCGTGCCCGTCGGTCACGCCGCTATTCGTGACTGACGGGCGCGGAAGCAGTCTGGGCAATCAGGCTATCATCCCGCAGATGGTTCGCATCAGTGGCGCTAGTGGCAGGGAACAATAAGGCCTCACTCTCTGGCCTCGCTGCGCCTGGCCGTTCTTCCTCTCGGGTCCACGAACAAGGTGTCAGGCAATCGCCAGAACGCCCCTATCCCCCGGTCCCTTCCCCCAGCAAAGCCAGGGGAAGGGGAGAACCGCCTGCCAGATCGTCCCCCCCCCCGCGCTAGCTCTGCTGGAGGGGGACTGAGGGGAGAGGCCTTCAGGAGCATTCCTGAACTTCCCCTGGCAACAGGTTGTTCGTGCATCCTTTGTCTCTGTCTCCCTTGCGCTGCCGGGCGTGCGACGTATAATTTCGTGCAGACGTGTCCGCGATCCTATCACCGACCGGCTTACTGTAAGACCGGTCAGCGAGCCACTCCCCGGAGATAGCGATGGACCCCAAAGAGATCAACTCAAGAATTGGCCAGGCATGGAAGATGCACTACACCGGCAAGAACGATGCTGCTATCGAGCAGTTCGCGCAGATTCTCGCAGAGGTTCCGGATCACATTGACGCCAGTTGGGGGATTGCGCTGTCCTATCGCAAGGCGGGCAACAGAGAGAAGTCTTTGGAGGCGTTCCAGAAAGCTGCCGATCTCATTGCCAAAGCCGCTCAGACCGACCCTGAGAACAAGGAACGTTACTTCATGCTGCAACGCATGACCAAGCAGCAGATCGAGCAGATGGCTGACTTCATCTGATAGCGCAGCCCACCCCTGAATGGAAGAAACATGGCCCTGAGCAAACGTGAGCGCCTGGAGAGAGCGGTCGCCGGAGAAGAGACCGACCGCGTGCCCGTCGCTCTGTGGCGTCACTGGCCCGGAGACGACCAGCGAGCCGTTGACCTGGCGGAGGCGACCATTGCCTTCCAACACCAGTGGGACTTCGATTTCGTCAAGGTCACACCTGCCAGCAGCTATTGTGTGACGGACTACGGCGTGCAGGATCGCTGGCAGGGCAACCTGGAAGGGACGCGCGAGTACGTGCGTCATGTGGTGCAGCGGTCACTGGACTGGACGGAGTTGCGCGTGCTCGATCCTTCACGGGGCGCGCTGGGACGGCAGCTTGAAGTGCTGCGACTGCTCAAAGGCGCGTTTGGCGATGACGTGCCCTTCATCCAGACGATCTTCAGCCCGCTGGCCCAGGCGAAAAACATCGCGGGCCGCGAGTTACTGATCGAGCACCTGCGCACCGCGCCCGACCGCCTGAAGACCGGCCTCAACGCGATCACCGAGAGCACGCTGCGCTTCATGGACGCCATGCGCCGCAGTGGGGTCTCTGGCATTTTCTACGCCATCCAGCATGCCTCGTACACGGTGATGAGCGAAGACGAATACCGCGAGTTTGGCCGTCCCTACGATCTGCAGATTCTGGGCGCATTGCCGGATACGTGGTGGTTCAACATGGTGCACCTGCACGGTCAGGCCCCCATGTTCGACCTGATCACCGACTATCCGATCCAGGCCATCAACTGGCACGACCGGGAATGCGGGCTGAGCCTGGCCGAAGGCAAGCTCCGCTTTGGGGGCGCGGTCAGTGGCGGCCTGGGGCGGTGGAACCCCATGCACAACGGCACGCCAGTGGACGTGCGCACTCAGGCCCGCGAAGCCATTGAGCAGACGCACGGGCGGCGCTTCATCCTCTCAACAGGCTGCGTCATCATGACCACCACGCCGCAGTCAAACATCCGCGCCGTGCGCGAAGTGGTCGAAGCCAAGCCCTGATCGGGGAGGAGACCATGCCGATTCGCGTGATTGCGGGCGCGGCGAAGGGCCGCCGGCTGAAGAGGGTGCCCGGCGACTCCACGCGGCCCGTCATGGATCGCGTTAAGGAGGCCCTGTTCAACATCCTGGGGCAGGGCATCGTCGGCAGTTCTTTCCTTGACCTGTTCGCCGGTACCGGGTCCGTGGGGATCGAAGCACTGAGTCGGGGAGCCGGGCGCGTGGTGTTCATTGACAGGCATCCACTGGCGATCCGCACCATCCACGAGAACCTGGAACACACGCGCTTGGCGGACAGGGCCGAGGTGCTGCGCGCCGATTCTCTCGTCTATCTGCGGCATCCCCGCCCAGAGGCATTCGAGTACATCTACGTGGCCCCGCCGCAGTACAAGGGGGTGTGGAAAGAGGTGCTGCTGGCGCTGGACGAGAATCCGGCGCATCTTCAGCCGGACGGCGTGGTGATCGTGCAGATTGACCCGCACGAACGCGAGGAAATCAGCCTGCGCGCGCTGCGCCCGTATGATGAGCGGGTCTATGGCAGGACGCTGCTATGGTTCTTCGAGTACAACGCAGATGGAGAGGATGCGCCCAGCGGAAGCGAATGACAGCGCGTGACATGCTGTGAGCGGATCACGAATCGCGCTCGTCGAGGAGGCGTCTGACCCAGTCCAGCGCCTCTTCTTTGGTGGTGATGTGCCCTTCGACCTGCGCCTCAGTGATCTTCTCGATCAGTTCCCCCACCAGCGGGCCAGGTTCCAGGTGAAGATGACGCAGCAGGTCGCGCCCGCTGACCAGGGCAGGGGGCGCGACCTCCGTGTCGTAGCGGTCGAAGTAGCCTTCGAGCAGGCGGCGAATATGGTCGAGGTACTGCGCCCAGTCGCGCGTGTCAAGAGCCAGGCCATAGGTGGCCAGGTAATCAGCTATCGCCAGTAAACATACATCTATCCCTGCACGGCCTGCGTCGCGCCAGAAGCGGTGCACGGCCCGCTTGCTGACCGGCCCGCCGGCGTACAACCACAGAGGCCGCATATGGTGGCGGACGATGGCCTTCAGGCGCACGATCTCTTCGTTGCTCAGGCGCAGGGCAACCGCCCGCCGCTCGGCGATGTCCGCGCCGATCTGATCGTGCCGGGGAAAGGTGGGCGAGTCTGGAGCGCGGGTGACCCGGCTGCCCAGGGCCTCCGGCTTGCCAATGTCATGCAGCAGTCCCGCGAGCGCCAGCAGCCCCCGGTGAGCGCGCTGACCGGCCCACTGCGCGGCCAGGTGCTCAGCCAATTGCTGGCGGTAGCGCGCCAGGGCGAAGGCGATCAGGCCGATCTGGGCATTGGCGGCTTCGGGGGCAGAGGGTTCGGACAACATACGCATGATGGCCGCCAGGCGCTCTACCACAGCCAGCGTGTGCCGCCAGACATCGTACTGGTGCGGGGGCGGCTGGGCAACACCCACCAGGGGCTCGGCCTCCGGGACAATCTGGCCCAGCAAACCAAGCTGCTGGAGCGCCGTAAGGCCCGCCGCAGGCCTGGCAGTCCCAAGGATGGCGAGAAACTCGTCGCGGATGCGCTCCGCCGAACAGCGCGCCAGGTGAGGAGCAGCGGCGCGCACTGCCTGGCGGGTGCTTGCTTCGATCAGCAGCCCGAAGGTGATGCTCAGGCGGATGGCGCGCAGGCTGCGCACGGGATCGTCGGCGATGGCCTCCGGCGCGCACATGCGCAGGCGCTTGGCCTGCAGGTCGCCCAGGCCGCTGAGCGGGTCAATGATGTGCTGGAGGTCGCCCCCCAGCGGGACAGCCATGGCGTTGACCGTGAAATCGCGCAGGGTCAGGTCAGCCAGCAGGTCTGCGCCGCGAAACCGCGCCACATCAATGGTGATGTCCTCATCCTGCCAGGTGACCAGGGCGCGTCCCACGCCCCGCTGCGGATCGAGCGGATAGTACGCACCGCGCAAGGCGTCGGCGATCTGCCGTGCCAGCGGCCTGCCATCGAACGGGCCGGCCAGGTCGAGGTCTTTGAGGGGGCGATGCAGAAAGGCGTCGCGCACGGCCCCGCCCACGATGTACACGGGCGCATCGGGCAGCAGCGCCTGCAGGCGTTCGACGACTGGCGGCCAGAGCAGGGGGCGTTCCGCTGCGACGGGATCGAGAACCACCTAGGAGGCTCCCACCTGGCTGCCGGGCTTGCAGACGCCGATGAACGGCAGGTTGCGGAAATACTCGTCCAGGTCAAGCCCATAGCCGAACACGAACTTGTCGGGAATCTCGAAGCCCACATAGTCCAGGTCAATGTGAACCAGGCGGCGGCTGGGTTTGCTGAGCAGGGTGCATATCTTGACGCTGGCTGGATCGCGCGTCGCCAGAATGTTGAGGATGTACTGAAGCGTGTGCCCGCTGTCCACGATGTCCTCGACGACGATGATGTGTTTGCCGGCGATGTCCTGGCGCAGGTCCATGTCAATGCGCACACGCCCCGACGACTCACGCGCACCGCTGCCATAGCTGGCAATGGCCATGAAGTCAATGCTGTGGGGAAAGTCGAGGTGCCGCATGAGATCGCTCAGGAACATCACGCCCCCCTTCAAAATGCAGATGAGGAGTACGTTGGGCACCGTCGCGTAGTCGGCACTGATCTGCTGTCCAAGCTCCGCCACACGAGCTTGCAGGGTCTCGCTGTCAATCAGGACTTCCTGGAGGTAGCGTTCGTAGGGCTTCTGCATGGGGGCGTCTCGCGTTCCGCTCGCGCGTGGACAGTGCACACAATGGGCGGAGGTCAGTGAAGCCGAAAGGTCTCGTCTTTGTGGTCCGGCTGCGTTCGCTGGCTGAGCAGTCTGCGCGATGAGGTCGCGCTCAAGCCCCGCAACCAGTCTGCCACCGCCTGGTGAAGGCGCTCGGTCAGCCGAATGTCTGCGGCAAGCTGGCGCACCATTTCTAGCGACGCCTGCACCGTCTTGCGGATAAGGGGCAGGTCTTGGGCTGCTGCCTCGCTCAGGTCATGCAGAGCAGGGTTGATGATCTCGTCCACTGACAGGCGCTCGTATTGCTCTGGGGCGTCCGCCGGGTAGTGCCCCGATACGTCAATCCCGTACTCGTCGAGCAGCATCCTCACCACACGGTCGCGCACGTCGTCACGTTGCTGGCGCAAGGCCAGCAAGCACATGAGCAGCTCGTCGGCGATGTCGCGCAGCAAGTCCAGGCGCGGCGGGCGACTGGTGATCTGCGCTTCCATGAAGGCGACAAACTCAGCGTCCTCACCGCGCGTCAGGCAGTGCTCGATTGTCTCGACTGCCTCCATGCGCAGCATCTGGTCGTCAGTGGGTACCATCGGGTGCTGGACGTAAAACCGCTCGAACATCAACGGGCCTCTGGCGGGCATAGCCGGTAGAGATAGTCCCAGGTGTAGATGCCGGCGTGATGCCCGTCGCTCCAATAGAACTGGAGCGCGTAGTTACCGACAATCTCAAGGTGCTCGGCGGTGTACAGCTGGTCAGGAACCAGGTCAAAGAGATTCTCCGGGTCACCCTGGCGTCCCATGTTGGCGTGCCCGCCCCGGCACTCGGCGCAAGGGCAGGCCATCCGCAAGGGGCCGACCGGGTAGCGGCACGTCCGGCCATCCGACCACTGGATCACCAGTTCATGGGCCGACTCGTGCAGCGTGATGCCGGATGGGATGACGGCGGCCATCATTCCTGCCCGGCGGATGCTGCAAGCTGCTGTGCCTGGCCGATCCAGTCCTTGCTGCGGATGCGCTGCGCGCGCACGGTAGCGAACGGCGCAAGCCGGTCAGACAGGGTTTCAGGAGTCAGAGCGGCCAGTTGGGCGAAGCGGGTGATGCCGGCGTCGCGCAGGGCTTGAGCGAAGCGAGGGCCGATGTCTTTAATCAGGGTGAAGTCGTCGGCCACCTGGGGGGGCGATGGGGTCTGCTCAAGGTCGAGCGCGATCTTGTCCAGCGGGAGCACGATCTCAGCCACAGGCTCGGCAGGGGCATTGTGCGCACGCGAGCGGACAATGATCCGCTCAGCGATTTTGCCGCGCTTGCTCTCTCTGAGCAGGAGCCAGCCCACCACCGCACTGACGCCGAGACCTGCGCCGAGCACAGTCAGGTTTCTCACTGTTTTGACCATGGCGTGAACTCTCACAAAGCTCATTAGGCGCTGCCAGGCGCGGCTGTCGAAGGGCGCGGCGCAAACGGTGCGGCAGCTAAAGTCCTGGGCTTGGGCAGTATTGTATCAGCAGAGGGCGTGGGTGTCCAATCGGGCAGGGGTGGGCGGGTATGTGCCGAGGTTGTCAGTGACTCGCTTGACGCCCAACGAGGTGAGGTCTCCCGCAGGGCGTATGGCCATACGCCCCATATGCGTCAACTTAGGCCTGGCTATGCGGGCCTCACCCCCTCAATCCCCCTCTCCAGCAGAGCTAGAGAGGGGGACTTTGACCGCTGGCTGGGGCGTTTTCCCCCTCCCTGGCTTGGCCGGGGAGGGGGCCAGGGGGAGGGGCATTGTACCGCACGAGACTTCCGAAGTCTTCGAAGACTTCGGAAGTCTGATCTGCGTGCGCCTGCCCGTGTAGAAGCGTATGGCCATACGCCCCTACACGGGCGCAGCAGAGCAGCGCCCCTGCCGCCAGAGCAGCATCGCGGCGCGAGAAGGGCAGGCTCATAGTAGGCATCGTCAATAAGTATTCCGCAGGAATTGATGAAGGGTGCCCGTAAGCCACCAAAACGGGCGCATTAGCACTTGCCCTATCGCCCATCATCTCATATACTATGGCATAGTGAACCTGTATACATGGTGAGGGCCAACAATGGAACTCAACGATTTGGTGGCACGCGCTCTTCAGACTGTTCGGGAACGTGGAGCGGAAGCAAGGGTGGTGCTTCTTCACCCGGCCAGCCGCTATCGCTCCATGGTCGTCGCACAACTCATGAATCTGGCGGGTGAGACTGTCTTCTACTATGCGATGGGGCCGGACGACGTGGACGTGCGTTCGTTTCTGTCTGGTATCACCCACGATCTGGCCAACCAGCACCCGACTTTTGGCCGGCATGTTAACCTGGCGCAGTCCGATCCCAGCCTGCAACTGGGCGATCTTCTCAAAGCATTTGTGGCCGACATCGTGGACCTGTCCAGCGAGCCGTTCACCCTGATCCTGGATGAGTATGATCGCACCGACGGGGCGGATGATATTCAGTGGTTTGTCGAGCAGACCATCTTGCACGCTCCCGCACATTGCCGCATCGTGATCAACAGCCGCACGCTCCCGCGCCTGCCCTGGGTCTCGCTGATCGCGCAGAAGAAAGCGGTCATCCTGCGCGATGAGCAACTTGTGACCAGCAATTTCTACGACATGCGCGAGAGCGGCGGTCAGATGCAGCTTCAGGTGAACGCGCTCGGCCCTGGCTATGTCTACCTGGGTGGCGAAGCGATCAGCACGTGGGAAGGGCACCTGCCGCGCCTGCTGTTCTTCTTCGCCCTCGACCGTCCGGTTGTCACCCGTTCGGAGATTTGCCAGGCATTCTGGCCCGATCTCGAAAACGACCAGGCGGTGAATGTCTTCCATGTGACCAAGCGCCGCCTGCACAAAGCCCTCAATTTCGATGTGCTCGTTCACGACGGCGGCTACTACCGCGTCAACCCGGAGGTCGCCGTCCAGCACGACATCACCGAGTTTGTGGGGGCGCTGGTTCGCGGGCGTATGCCAGAGACCGAGGACAAGGCCAGCGCCTGGCAGAAGGCGATTGATCTGTATCGCGGGCCGTTCCTCCAGGGGCACAGCGACCAATGGATTGTGAAGCGGCGCGCCCAGTACCAGCAGGGCTACCTGGAGGCGCTCAGCGAGATGGCGCGCATCCGCCTGGCTGAAGGCCGCCAGGAACACGCGCTCGGCCTGCTGCTGCGCGCCGTCGGCGAAAACGACCGCTACGAGCCGATCCACCGCCAGATTATGCAGCTTTACGCAGACCTGGGGCGGCGCAGCGAAGCGGCAGCGCATTACCAGAAGCTGCTCGACCAGCTCAAGCAAGAGGGCAAAGCGCCGGAAGCCGAGACACAGGCGCTCTACGCCGCCATCATAACCTGACTGTTCGCTGCGGGCAGGCTCCGACCAGCGAGCCAGAGAACCAGCAACCAAAGCACAAGCCCGCGATCTGCGGGCTTGTTGGTGTGTTGGGCAGGTCAGACGCCCCTGGAGGGACTCGAACCCCCGACCGTCTGCTTAGAAGGCAGCTGCTCTGTCCGCTGAGCTACAGGGGCATGGCAGTCATTGTACGGCGCGCTTTGGGTGGCGTCAACCCTCGCTCAGGGCTGGCGCTTGTTCATGGTCTATTCGTCCTCGAGGAAGGGGCGCAGTCCCTTGTAGACGGTCGTGCCCGTCAACGTGCGCAGAATGGTCATGGGCGGGCGACCGATACGCTCGCTCAACTCCTGTGGAGTGAGGGGAGTGTTGCCGTTGGCCAGGAACACGCGGAAAACGGCGTCCACCAGCGACAGGTGCGGGGTGATGAAATCAGGCTGCTGGCTCGCCTCGTGAAGGGCGCGCTGCAGGGCATCAACCTTGCCAACCTCCGCCGTGACCGGGTCCACCCAGTCCATATCCTCTGTGTGGCGGTGTTGCATAAAGAACTCGCGCTGCTCCGGCGGCAGATGGCTCAGCAAATACACGCGGAGATCGCGCCCTTCACGCTCCCACCATTCGTAGTCCACATGGAACTTGGTGTCGAGCGTGGGCTTCACCCGCTTGCTGGCAATGCTGGTCGAAGAACTCACAGCCTTTCCTTACTTCAGGGCCTCGTGGCTCAGGCGAGACGCCAGTATGGCCCTCCGACGTGCTCAAAGTCCGCGTTCGAGACAAGCGTGGCGAAAATGGGGCCGGGCGGGCAGCGACGCAGCACGTTGACCGCGCTGTACAGCGTCTTGGCATGGACTGTCCGCTGAGGGGCCAGCTTCGCCAGTTCGCCCATCAGTTCGCGCATGATGTCGGCCAGGCTGCGTTGCGGCTTGTCCGTCGAGACCCACAGCGCGTCAATGGCCTTGAGATCGTCCGCGCCCAAAACTGTCAGGTCGTCGTACTCAGCGCCAATAGCGCGTTTCTGATTCTCGATTTGCAGGCGGTTGCCCGGCCCGGCTATCGCCAGCCGAATCCACTCGGTGCGCGGGCGGTGGGCGTGAAAGTCCACGATCACGCGCGACGGATCGTCGGTGCGCTTGACCATGATGTACGCCCCAACCGGCAGGCGGTGGCGACGGTAGAAATCGGCCAGCCCGTAGACGTAGCGGTGCTCGCGGACAACCCAGCCGGGCATCTCCTCGCCCGTCTGCCCGTCTACCAGCGTCACCAGGATGCGGGGTGCTTCATACGCCGTCGGGAACATATGTCGCAGGTGCGAGTTCAGCGGCAGCGTCCCGGTGCGACGGTGAGGAAAGTTGAGGCTGAATGTAACCGAATCAGCAGGCGAAGCTGGCGAGCGCAGATTGGACAGCTCGTCGTCTATTTCGAACTCAAGCTGAGCCAGTTCGTTGGTCAGCAGCCGCCAATCGTACTCAATGGGCTTGTAGCGCAGACGCTCCGGCACGCTGAGCACTTCGGGGGGTTCCATCTCGCGCAGGCACCACAGCACGCGCCCCGCCGGGCCTACCTCATCGAAGCGTTCGTCGTGGAACATGGCGTAGTCCAGCGAGAACGCCTGCAGGCGGCGATTGACTTCGGCGGGCAGGCCGATCTCCTTGATGATCTGCTCGGTCTCAAGCGGGCCACCGCCGTGCATATCCAGCACGGCTTCCGCCAGATGCAAATGAGCGATTGTCACGTCGGCCAGCAGCGACTTAAGGAACCAGCGCCCAGCAAAGTAGATGGCATCCGGCTCTTTGCGCAGTCGCTCTTCGACCAGGTAAACGATATCATCGCCATAACTGCGGAGGATCGCTTTCACGTCGGCCTCGGTGACGGGGGGAGCCTGCGTATCGGCGCTGAAGTCAATGTTGAGGCTGTGCGGCGTCTGCAAGGCGCTGGCAAACTCGCGCAACTCACCGTTTTCGAAGCGAACCTGGATGACCGTGAAAGGGCCGTGTTCGGGGTTGTTGCCCGGACGTGTACCGGTCACCTGGCCGATGGCGTAGTTCATGGCGGGGAAGACAAGCGTCTGGCCCACCTGGTAGGCCTCCCTGGGCTGGAATATCTCACCGCGCTGAATCTGGCGGCGCAACAGTTGCGCTTCTCGTTCGATGCGGAAGGCGACCAGCCGGCTGGCTAATTCTTCGCTGGAGAGGGGTTTCTCGCCTTCAAGGAACACATTGAAGAGGAACTCAATGTCTTCGTCTGTGACCTCGAAGTGCTCAGTCCAATAATGCTCGGTGGCAGTCTGGTGTCGAAGCAATGCTGTCCCTGTGATCACTCGCAGAGTGGGCGAACGGTGTCCGATTCACGGCAACTTACAATTATAGGATAAGAGAAGACTCCTGGCAAGGACATTCAGGCGATGGGGGGCCACGAACATCCTGTTGTTAAGGGAAGTTCAGGAATGCTCACTGAATGCCTCCCCCCTCAGTCCCCCCTCCAGCCGGGCTAGAGGGGGGATGGATCTGGCAGGCGGTTCTCCCCTTCCCCTAGCTTTGCTGAAGGAAGGGGCCGGGGGATAGGGGCATTCTGACGATTGCCCAACAACTTGTTCGTGGACCCCGGCCCTGGAGTTTGCTGCACATCGGCGCGGATCGTGGTACTATCGCGCCGTGACTCGATGACCGCAGTTATTCGGAGAACCCCGGCGCGACGCGCCGACAGAGGAACAGACCCACGTATGACAGTTCCACAACTTGATCGCCCCTGGCACGCCATCTCCATGACCGAAACACTGCAACTGCTCCAGACAGACCGGGCGAAAGGGCTGACTCCGCAGGAGGCGAGTGATCGGCTTGCCCAAGCAGGCCCCAATGCGCTGCGCGAACAGCCGCGCCCGACCTTCTGGCACCGCCTGCTCGCCCAGTTCCAGAGCTTCGTCATTTACGTCCTGATCTTCGCGGCGCTGCTTTCGGCGGCGCTCGGCGACTGGATCGAGGCGGTGGTCATCCTGGCAATCGTGGCGCTGAACGCCACGCTAGGGGTCATCCAGGAAGGCAAAGCCGAGGAGTCTCTGGCGGCGCTGCGCAGGCTCTCCTCGCCCGAAGCCTCCGTCATCCGGGGCGGGTTCCAGCAGACGATCCCCTCCAGCCAGCTGGTTCCCGGCGATATTGTGGTGCTCGAAGCCGGGAACTACATCCCGGCGGACGTGCGGCTGATCGAAGCGATCAACCTGAAGGTTGACGAGGCCTCGCTGACTGGCGAGTCGGTGCCGGTAGACAAACGGGCCGACGTTGAGCTGCCCGAGGATGCAATTATCGGGGACCACGTGAACAGGGGCTACACGGCCACCACCGTGATCTATGGCCGGGGCAAGGCGGTTGTCGTCGCCACAGGCATGGCCACGGAGATCGGCAAGATTGCCGACATGATCCAGTCCACTGAAGACGAGACGACGCCGCTCCAACAGCGGCTCGACGAGCTTGGACGCACCCTGAGCATCGCGGCGCTGGTGATCTGCCTGCTAGTCGGCGTGGTGATTTTCGCCCGCGAGATCACGTCGGACGAGTTCACGCTGGCCAGCGCCCTGGAGGACTCCCTGCTTACGGCGGTGGCCCTGGCCATCGCCGCCGTGCCGGAAGGACTGCCAGCCATCGTGACGATCAACCTGGCGATCGGGATGCGCGAGATGATCCGGCGCAATGCCCTGATCCGCCGCCTGCCAGCGGTCGAGACACTGGGCAGCGCGTCGGCGATCTGCTCGGACAAGACGGGCACGCTCACCCAGAACCAGATGACGGTGGTCAGGCTCTATGTGGGCGGCCAGATGATCGAGGTGAGCGGCAGCGGATATGTCCCTGAGGGGGAGTTTTATAGCAATGGCGCTGCGCTCGACCCGCTGGCGATGCCGGATGCCCACCGGCTGCTCATGGGCGGGCTGCTGGCCAGCGATGCCAGGCTGGAGGTGCTGGACGATGAAGGGCTTGGAGGGGGGAGCCACGGCAACGAGCGCCACTACCATATGATTGGCGATCCCACAGAGGGCGCGCTGGTCACTGTCGCGGCGAAAGCGCGTCTGTGGCGCGACGAGGTAGAACGCGAGTACCCGCGCGTCAACGAGATTCCCTTCGACTCGGCGCGCAAGCGGATGAGCACCGTGCACCGCACGCCTAACGGCTCCGGTTACCTCGCCTTCACCAAAGGCGCGCCGGAAATTGTGCTGGATCGCTGCGAGTTCATGGTCTGCGCTGGTGAAACGCGCGCTCTCGATGCGACCAGCCGGGAGGCAATTCTGCGGGCGAACCACGATTTTGCCAGCGACGCGCTGCGCGTGCTGGCAGTGGCGCAACGAACATTGACCACAGTGCCCGATCCCCTGACGCCGGATGCCCTGGAAGACCGACTCACCTTCGTCGGACTGATCGCCATGATTGACCAGGCACGGCCCGAAGTGGCGGCGGCCATTGCCAGGGCGCGCCACGCGGGGATTCGCACGGTGATGGTGACCGGAGATTATCCTGATACGGCGCAGGCCATCGCCAGAGAGATTGGTTTGCTGCGCGAGGGCGGGCGCGTGCTGCGCGGTAGCGATGTCGAAGCCCTGCCTCCAGATGAGTTGGCCACGCTGATCGAAGACGTGGATGTGTTCGCCCGCGTCTCGCCGCAGCATAAGGTGCGCATTGTTGAGGCATTCCAGGCACGTGACCACGTGGTGGCCATGACGGGCGACGGCATCAACGACGCGCCGGCGCTGAAACGGGCGAGCATCGGCGTGGCGATGGGCATCACTGGCACCGATGTCTCGAAGGAGACCGCCGACATGGTGCTCACAGACGACAACTACGTGAGCATTGTGTCCGCCGTAGAGCAGGGGCGAGTGATCTACTCGAACATCCGCAAGTTCGTGTTCTTTCTGCTAAGCTGCAACCTGGCCGAGATCGCTGTCATCTTCCTGGCGACGCTGGCGGGCACGCCCACACCGCTGACGCCCATCCAATTGCTGTGGCTCAACCTGCTCACGGACGGCGCGCCGGCGCTTGCTCTGGGCATGGAGAAGGGCGACCCGGACATCATGGACAACCCGCCGCGCCCGGCGCGCGAGCCGATCATCAACCGCGACATGCGTATCGGGATCATCGTGCAAACGGTCATGAAGACGGCGGCGACGCTGGCAGCCTTCGCCATAGGCCATCACCTGCAGCCCGACGATGGCTGGGCGCTGGCGCGCACGATGGCCTTTGTCACGCTGTCGCTGTCCGAGCTGACGCGGGCTTATACGGCGCGGTCCGAACTCTATGCACTGCACAAGATCGGCTTCTTCACCAACCGGTTCATGCAATATGCAGTGGCGGCGTCGCTGGTGTTGCTGCTGGCTGTGGTGTACGTTCCCTTCCTGCAAGAGATCTTCGACACGGTGACGCTCTCGGCGACGCACTGGCTGTATGCGATCCCGCTCATCTTGTTACCGTCGGTTGCTGCGGAACTGACCAAAGTCTACCTGCGCCACCTGCACCGCGTAGAGCGGGCGCAGGCAGCGACTCTTTAGCACTCAGGTACCAGAAACGCGAGCGTCGCGTGTGGGGATGCGCGACGCTCTAGCGGGTGGGGTGGTGGGATGTCCTTTACGGACTCTCGAAGGTAAGTATAAAAAACTTGTAACGATTTGTCAAGCCCTCTATACACGCAGGTGCACGAACAACCTGTTGCTAAGGGAAGTTCAGGAATGCTCATGAACGCCTCCCCCCTCAGTCCCCCCTAGCCGAGCTAAGGGGGGATGATCTGGCAGGCGGTTCTCCCCTTCCCCTGGCTTTGCTGGGGGAAGGGGCCGGGGGATAGGGGCACTCTGACGATTGCCCAACAGCTTGTTCGTGGACCCTATACACGCGGGTTGTGTGCAAAGGTTGTCAGTGGCTCGTTTAGCACCGAGCGGGACGGGGTTCCGTAGGGGCGTATCGCCATACGCCTACCTGACATGTTTTGCACGCACCCATACACGCAATACGCCAGGTACGGGGAATTTGGCTCCCATCAGCCAGAGGGGTGCAGCGCCAGGTAGTCCACGACTGTGACCACAAGCTGCGGATCAGCGCCGTCTTCGGTATACGCGCCCGTGTATTGCAGCCAGCGGCTCGCATCGCGCACGACCACCAGCCAGTACTGATCGTTGTACAGGGCGCGCTCGACAGCGATCAGGTCGTGCGCCCACTGAAGGCGCTGCCCCAACAGGTGCAGGCGCTGCGTGCTCACGCAGCACCTCCCGGAGTCCAGAATCCGGCCCCGGTTGGGACGGACGAAGAAGCCCACCCGCGAGACCTCGCGCAGTGTGGCAGCGGGGAGGTCGAGCAGGATCGCTTCGTTCGGGCGGAGTGCCAGGGAAGCGCGGATGGGTACGGGGTCTATCCACGAGAAGTCCCCGACTTCGGCCTGGCGCACCCGGACGCGCTGCGCGAAGCCGCGCCGGCTGATCTCCAGCGCGTCGGGCGCGTCCAGCCATTCATGCCTGCCGTAGTGGACGGCCACGTAGTAGTAGCGTGGGTCGTGGTTCGTGCGCCGGTAGCGGATGCGCCAGGAATCGACGTGCTGGGCATCGTAGTCTAGCTCAGCCACCGAGCCACAGTGACTGCAACGCAGCAGCAAGCGAGCGCCCGCCGGATCAAGGAGACTCCGCTTCTCAGCCAGGGACGTAGTACCTTCACGGTGACAGTAAAGGCACCCCTCAAGCGGCGGAATTAACGGGCGAGGCTCGCCATTCACGGCACTCCCTCACCGGTTAGCCTGGCGGCATGAGGAACCCCATGTTCTCTCGTGCCCGCGCGAGCGTGGCGTTGGCTACCAGGCTGGCGCGTTGCGCGCCCTGGGCCAGCAGTTCGTCAATAAAGTGCCCGTCGCTGGTCAGTTCCCGGTAGCGTTGCTGAATGGGTTGTAGCGCGGCGTTGACAACCTCGGCTACCTGCTTCTTCAGGTCGCCATAGCCGCGTGCCTGGGAGAAATGGGCCTCAATCGCCTCGCGCGATTCGCCGGTGAAAGCCTCGTAAATCTCCAACAGGTTGTTCACGCCGGCCTTGCCAGGGTCATCGCTGAAGCGAATATCGCGGCCCGAATCCGTTACCGCGCGCATGATTTTCTTCTTCACACGGTCAGGTGGATCAAGCAAGTAGACCGCGTGGTATTCGGATTCGGTGAGGCTCTTGCTCATCTTGGTCAGCGGATCGTCAAGGCCCTTGATCCGCGCGCCGGATGGCGGAATCATTGCTTCAGGGACGGTAAACGTCTCCCCAAAGAGGTTGTTGAAGCGCTGGGCGATGTCCCGCGTCAGTTCGAGGTGCTGGCGCTGATCATCCCC
>Ga0334890_1002619_pt1 | contig 20237 bp, 22 predicted proteins | sample GraSluR1_MG_3_FD_207220 | JGI IMG/M metagenome (GOLD analysis project Ga0334890, IMG submission 207220) | Sludge microbial communities from methane-producing bioreactor in Wageningen University, Netherlands - Granular Sludge_31_08-R1 | ecosystem: Engineered > Bioreactor > Anaerobic >... | reverse complement strand
CCTTCTGAACGCTATGGGCAAGATCGGACTGGAGGCCTACGTTGACGGCAAAGACGACGCAAGGTCCGGGGCAATCAGGATGGTTCCATGGGGGCAGGGGTATGCTTCCATGACACAGGCAGTTGAGGCGATGGAAGTTTCAATACTGGAACGGAAGCTAATCCACGACTCCAACGCCTGTATGACGTGGAATATCTCAAATGCAATGGCACTTAGTGACGCCGCTGGGAACCGGAAACTGGACAAATCAGCTTCCCGGTTTAGAATCGACGGGGCGGTAGCTCTGGCCATGTGTCTCGGACTGAAGAGCCGGGACCGGATGGAGCAGCCGGAGCCGTCAGCATATGAAGGCATGACGAAAGAGGAAATACTTAAATCAATGCAGTTCTAGGAGGGATTATGACCGACCTACCGCAGAAGCAATATCTCACCCCGCAAGAGGTAGCAGCATTTTACCAAATCAAGATCAGGACCCTTTATGACTGGATTGAGAAGGGGAAGGTCGAGGCCGAGAGGGTAGGTCCGCATAAAATTTTGAGGATCAGGCGCGATGTTGCGCAGAAAATAACACAGCCGGTAGGGCCATAAATAAAAAATATACTGCATAGAGTGCATTTAGCGCAATCGGTTCATGGACTAAATCCCTACAACCTGTCAAAATCTCACCACGAGCACAACCATAAAACAGAGGTTGGGGCTATGCGGTGGGAATAATTAGAAGAATAGGAACCTTTTTTTCGTCTCTGTTCAAAGGGCTGTGGAATGCCTTTGATATTCGAGATATTTTCGTTTTTGGCGGACTCGGGATGATAGGCTGGGGGCTGTATCTCTTCGAGCCGTGGATTGCATATGTCGTGACGGGTGTCTTGCTTATGCTTCTTGGCCTTGGCTGGTTATTTAGGAGACCTGCTAAATGAGCATTATCGGCGCTCTCGAAAAGAGAATGGCGCTCGGGCCGCTGGACGATAGCTCATACTATCCTGGCGGGTTCTTGTATGGCGGGACTGGCCCTGTTACAAAGTCCGGCTCCCATATATCCGAGACAAGCGCCATGCAGCTTGCTGTTGTGTGGTGTTGTATCAAGGTTCTCTCGGAGGACTCCTCGTCTCTCCCGTTGCATCTCTACCGGAGGGAGGGGCAGGGCCGGGAGAAAGCAGTTGAAAACAGCCTTTACGCTCTTTTACATGACAGCCCAAACCCCGAAATGACTGCTATGTCATTCCGAGAGACGTATATGTCTCATCTTCTTTCGTGGGGGAACGCCTACGCGGAGAAAGAGTACGGGAAAGGACTACTTGGCAAGGGTGTTGTGATAGCCCTGTGGCCGATACCACCCCACCGGGTAGAGGTCAAGCGAAACGAGCGCAAGCAGATTGTTTACAAGATCGGCATGGCCGGAACGGGCGAGCCTGACGTTATCCTTCCAAAAGAAAAAGTACTTCACACTCCGGGGCTCTCCTTCGACGGCATCAAGGGCTATTCACCTATCGCGCACCACCGGGAAGCAATAGGGCTCGGCAAGTCCCTCGAAGAGTTCGGGGCTCTGTACTTCGGGCAGGGAACACACCCCGGCGTGATTGTATCGCACCCCGGAAAGCTCTCTCCTGAAGGGCATCAAAATCTAAAAACATCTCTCACTGAAGCGCACTCGGGGCTGGGAAAGACTCACCGTTTAATGCTCCTGCAAGAGGCAATGAAGATCGAAAAGATCGGGATTCCAAACGATGAGGCGCAATTCTTGGAAAGTCGAAGTTACCAGAACATAGACATTGGTTCCCGGATATATCGCCTCCCCCCGCAGATGTACGGTGAATATGACAAGGCTTCCACGTATGCCAGCGCGGAGCAATTCAACATCGATTACGTTGTCAAAACCCTTCGATCCTGGCTGGTGAGGCTGGAGCAGTCGTTTAATATGTCCCTGATCCCGGACCGGGACCGGGCAACCCTGTTCTATGAGCATTCGATAGAAGGGCTTTTGCGGGGCGATTCGGCGGCGAGGGCCGCGTTCTACCGTGAATTATTTCAGGTGGGCGGCATAACCCCTAACCAGATTGCAGAACTGGAGAACTGGAACCCCATCGGGCCGGAAGGTGACAAGCGATTTGTGCCGTTGAACATGGTGCCGCTGGATCAAGCTGGTGCAAGCCTCCCGGAACCGCAGGCAAGCGATCAAAACCGCACTAAATACCGGAAAAGGCTTGAATCGGCATACCAAAGACTCCTTGACGGCGCGATTGAGAAGATCACGAAGCAGGAAGAGCAGCGGGTGAACTGGTTGAAGAAAAATAACGGAGATATTGCTGATTTTTACCGGAAATTCCCTGAATATATCGAAAAGTACGCCAATCCGGTGTTTTTGAGCTTCGCGGAGGCCATAACGGGCATGGAATCAGAGTTAAACGGCCTCGAATATGACGATTTGAAGCCCGAAATAGAGCAATTTACCCGCACTTTCGGGGGCAATTTCGCCTCTCGGTTCGCTTCCGGGAACCGTGATGGTGACACTCTCCACGAACTGGCGGGCGGAGTGATTGCGTTTTTGAACGAGAAAACCGGAGAAAAACTGCATGAATAACCAGTACGAACGGGCGATTATGCCGAAATACGACACAAGAAAGCCCAAAAAAAAGGAAAAGGGGAAGGAAAATGCAGGAAAAACCAAAAAACGACGTTGAACGCCGGAACTTTCCCGTAACCGAGTTGCGGGCGATCACCGATGAGCAGGGATTGAGGCACATCACCGGATATGCGGCTGTATTCAATTCCCTGTCCGAAGATTTGGGCGGGTTCAGGGAAAAGATTGATCCCGGTGCATTCAAAAAAACGATCGGAAGCGATGATGTGCGCGCGCTATGGAACCACAACGACGATTATGTCCTGGGCCGGAATAAATCTGGCACGCTCTCGCTCTCCGAGGACGCGCACGGCCTCAAGATTGATATTCTTCCGCCTGACGTACAGTGGGCGCGTGACCTGATGGTATCCATCGAACGAGGAGACGTGGACAAGATGTCATTCGGGTTTCGAACCGTGTCGGATCGGTGGGAACGGCAAAATGATGACGAGATCAGGACGCTCGAAGAGGTCAAGTTGTTCGACGTTTCGCCGGTGACGTTTCCGGCATACCCCGATACAGCAGTAGCGCTTCGGTCATTGGACGAATTTAAAAACGCCTCCCCGACGGGCGGCGATGAAGAAAGCGGAGAACTCCTGACGGACTTCAACGCCATAGCAGAAGAAGATGAATTATATCGGAAAATAAACAGTATTCCCAAGGAGGAAAAATAGCATGAATGAATATCAAAAGAGAATGAAGGCCGCCTTCGACAAGATGGAGGCGATCCGCAAAAAGGCAGAGGCCGAGAAACGGTCCATGACCGCCGAAGAGATTGAAGAGCGGAACGGTCTCAAGGCCGAAATCGAGGCAGCCGAAGCCGAAATGAAGTCAGTTGAAGCCGAAGAAGAGCTTCGCAAGAAATTGTACACCGATGACGGCGCAGGCGATAGTAGCGGCGCACAAACACGCGGCATTTCGACTGTTGAGGTACCCGATCAGCCGATTTATAAGGGTTCACCCGCTTCGCAGCTCGGACAGCAGCTTCTTGATGTTCGTGCACTTTGCCTCCCCGGTGGACAGGTGGGATCGAAGGAAGTTTCTGAAGCTCGTTCCCGGCTGGAGCAGACCGAAAAAAGGAACGCCGCAAAGCTGGCGGAGCAGGCGAAGAAGGAGGGCCGTACGGCGGCTACTGGCGGATTCACCATCAATACCCCTTCTGACGGCGGGTATTTCTTGCAGGGCGAGACGGCCATCGACCTGATGACCAACGGGTTCAACAACAGCGTCGTACTTCCCCGGACGCAGTCCCGGACACTTGGCCCCGGCACGCAGTATGTTGAGGTAACTTACATCGACGAATCGAGCCGGGCGACGGGTTCCCGCGGCGGCGGTGTGCGGGTGTACACGACTGCTGAACTGGATTCCATGACGGCATCCAAAACAAAATTCAGGAAAGTCAGGATTGAACCGAAAAAGCTGACTGGTCTGTACTACGCCTCCGGTGAAATGGTGCGGAACGTGACGTTCCTGGGACAGGAAATGCGTCAGTTGTTCGGTGCTGAGTTTGCCTTTAAGGCCCAGGACCTTGTGATAAACGGGTCCGGCGCGGGTGAACCCCTTGGCATCCTGAACGCTGGATGTCTGGTGTCGGTGACAAAGGAAACCAATCAGGCTGCAGGTACCATAGTTGCAGAAAATATCCTGAAAATGGAATCCCGTCTACTGAACGAGAATCCCGGTGTCTGCTATCTCGTCAACCGTGAGACGAAGCCGCAGCTTGGCGCGCTTTCGATTGCGGTTGGTACTGGTGGGCAGTTGGCCCCGATGTATAAACAAGAGTTTTATCAGGGCACCATGCAGGCATCTCTGAACGGGTTTCCCTGTTTCACGATTGAGCAGGCGGCGGCTCTCGGTGATGCCGGTGATGTTATTCTGGCCGACTTCTCGAAGTACATCACGGCAAACAAGGGTGACATCAACGAAGCAATGAGTATCCACGTCAACTTCATATATGACCAGGATACCTTCCGTTTCATCTATTACTTCGACGGACAGCCGGTGTTGTCGAGTGCGATTACCCCCTACAAGGGTTCCGCTACCGTTGGACCGTTCGTCGTGATCGGCGCGAGATAAGGAAAGGAGACAACAATGAAATTAGCTGAAGAAAAGAAGATTGTGCCGGTGCTCAATTATGGCGACATGGACACCGGGAGTGCTCTGGATGGCGATTCGATCAACATGAAGAATTACCACAGGGCAACGTTTATCGTGAACCTTCACGATATCGGAACGGCAAGCCCGACGATGTATATATATTCCGGTTCGTCTGATGGGTCTAAGGATTCCGCGCTTACCTTCCACTATGCCTTCGGTAGTGCGGCACAGGGGTCGGAAGATTGTGACGTACTGGCTGCTGATTCCACCAGTGCGGCCCTCGAGCTGACGCATGGGACGTATGACAATTATATGCTCATCGCGGAGGTTGAGGCCGACAAGATGGACGTTGCCAATTCAGAGGAATGGTTGACCATATCGTTTGCCGATCCCGGAACTGCGACGGGCCATGTGACGGTGACGGCGATTCTGGAGCCTCGTTACACGGGTAATGTTTCCGTTACGGCGCTTGAGTAATTAACCACAGGGGGCGGTCCTGCGGGGCCGCTCCCCATAAATAGGGGGAACCGCTCCCTGTAAGCTACGGCACGGATGGAGGGAGCAGCAGTTACCAAATAACTGACTTTTCTTCCCCAAACCTGAACAAATCGCTTGACAAGGATGCGGTGTTGAATCGAGATTTGAACGCTGCCTTGAATATTGAAAGGCAAGCGTTAAACATCTTGCGCCGGAGTGGGTTCACGGAGCAAGTAAAAAACGGACGTGGAGAGGGCGTAAGACCTTTCGGGGCAATCCTCGTTGAAGCGTCTAAAATGGACGAAGAAAGGCGTCCTTCCATCCCTGCTGTGGTTTAGGCAGGTTTGGTAAACCAGGAAAATAAAATGCCAGTAACAAACATTGGATCACGGTGGAACAGAAGTGGATATGAAGGGGCGTTGGATTTTTATCGCAAGGATACCGGAGCCTCGGTAATGACCGTTTCTGAGGGTGGCATAGTGGCAGATGTGAATCCTTCAGGCGGAAAGGATTACTATGTGTGTGGGAACTCTGGCGATGACACGAACGATGGCCTGAGTTGGGCTACTGCATATCAGACACTTGCAACCGCACTCGCGGCATCGCATGCCAACATTGCAGCCGGATCAACCGGATGGGCGGCACGAAATCGGATATTCTGTAAGGGTGATGATTTCGTTGAAGACCTTGTTGCCCTTGCACAGAAAACGGACATTATCGGCGTCGGCTCGTCTGACAATTACCCCATGCCGTGTATCAGGGGCAACCATGCACCTGTCAACAATGCGATGGGATGCAGGTTCTTCAATGTGCGATTCCGGCCCGCAGCGTCTGACGATCTCGTGACGCTTGACAGCACGTCCGGCGGGAGCATTGAGTTTCATGGGTGCATCTTTGATGCTCATTATGAAGCCTTTACCGCTCCATCGGCAATCGACATGACCGCCGCTCAATACGTCAAGATAATGGGTTGTGATTTCCTCGGAGCATTTTCCGGGGATGTCATCGATATCGGAGCCGGGAGCATCAATGGTCTCAGGATCATCGGAAACAATATACTCGGCGGAGCAGACAACGGGATTGTTGCAACGGGAACAATGACTTGCGTTCAGGGGCGTAACGGCCTTGTCGCGGACAATTATATTCAGGTTGCCGACAAGATTATTGACGATGGCGCAGATGGCGTGCTGTATAGCTTCAATAATGTTGGTGTTTCCGGCGAAGCGGCAGGCGCGAATGCGTATGTTGTCACAGCCGGATATGGTGCGAACAATATCTTCACCTGTAACGGCGTAACGGCAAGCGTCCCGTCCTGTAATTACGGTGCTCAAACATAATTAACCCCTGGGGGTGGGGCCTACCTCTCCGGGCCCTGCCCCTTCCCTCCCCAAAAAGTGAAAGGAGGCAATGGAGATGGCATGGCAAAGAATAGGGAATCTCAATAATAGATGGATCGGGAAATCATATGAAACAAAACCAACTGCCGGAATTCCAGTTGGCGCAACGGCCTTTGAAGACAACACCGGCTTCATGTTCATTTTCAACGGCTATGCCTGGGTGCCGAAGTCATACATGCCGGAAACTACGGTCAACTACAAGCAAATCTCACTCAATCAGGAGGCCTCGGCCTATGACGTGATGACCGCCACGACTCAAGCCTTATTCATCGACGCGGTGATTGTCCACGTTCCCGACAACCTTTCGGCGGTCGAAACCTTCACCGGCATATCGGTTCAGACCAATGATGACAGCTCGATTGAGATACTTTCCTCAACTGCGGGCGCAAAAGCCAAATTGACAGGGAATTTTTTCCACGTCTATCGCGGCCCAGTGGTGACGGCATCGACGAAGAAAATACAGCTTACCATCGGCGGCGGCGCGGCAGGTGCAGGAAAGGTGGCCGATATAACAGTACTCTGGCGCCCCTTGGTGGCCGGCGGATACTACTTGAACGCATAGCATAGGGGGTGCGCTGTGAATATGACCGGTACTGGATTCATCGTGACGAAAGATACGTGGGAAAAGACGCCACAAGAGCAGCGTGACTGGATTGTCTTTGAGACCTTGCAATCAATCGACTGCCGTATGCGTGCGTTAGAGCGCTGGAACAAGTGGTTGTCATTCGCCGGCGGAATCGTCGGAGGTGTAACGGCAGTGCTCGGGATGCAGCTGCTGTGAGGGGGATGGATGACATGAGAATCACGACGAAAACAGCTCCGAACATTGAGCCGGTGACAAAGGCGGAAGTAAAAATGCACCTGCGGCTTGCCACTACTGACGCAGAGGCGGCGGCCTACACGACCGAAGATGACCTGCTTGATCGGCTCATCACGACCGCCCGGATCATGACCGAGCAACAGACAGGCCGGAAGCTCATTACACAGACGCTGGAATACTATCTGGATGAATGGCCGGACGGTGACGAGATAAAACTGCCGTATCCGCCCCTACAGTCGGCCACGGTGACGTACCGGCTGGAAGATGATGACGATTACGACAACACGCTTTCGACGATAGACGTTGACATCGTTTCACAGCCTGGACGAGTTATCTTACAGCCTGGCGAATCATGGCCGTCGGGAACGCTCTACAGCGAGAAGCCTATCAAGGTTGAATTTGATTGCGGGTATGGTGACGCTGACGACGTGCCGGAGGGTATTAAATCGGCGATCCTCCTGAGGATAACAGACCTCTATGAGAACAGGGGCGAGGTTGTCATGGGTGTTTCCGTGGGGCGTATAGACGGGGCGATTGACTCATTGCTGGCGTCCTATCAGATACATACGAGGTTCGGGGTATGAGAGCAGGCCGAATGGATAGAATCATATCGCTCTATCAGGAGTCGAACACAACAAACGACTTCGGGGAGCAGATCACAACATGGATACCGCTCTGTGTAGTGGGGGATGAACTGGCCACGGGCACCCTTACCATCGGAACGCTCTATCAGATCACGGCCACGGAAACGAATCACTTTTACACCGATTGCGCCGTGGGGGATGTCTGGACGGCGACGGCAGCAACGGCACTGGATGCAGACAACAAGGTCAAGCCAGTGACGAGAGGGTATCAGGAGTGGGCGGAACGGTTGGAACTGAGAGGCGACGAGAGATGGAACGCTCAACAGGTCGTGGCGGCTATTTCAGCGAAATATCGCATCCGGTATCGCTCCGATATTACACCCATGGTCCGGCTGGTGGATGCAGACGGCAGGGAATATGACATACAGGCGCAACTGGAGCTTGGGCGGCGTGAGGGGATTGAACTAATAGTATCAGCGAGGGGGGAATAATGGGACAGCCCGCATTTAAATTGACAGATCAATCGGGCGTCTATGCCATAGAAAATAAGGTTAATGGCAAAAGGTATATAGGGTCTGCTATCAATATAAGGCGTCGCTTTATTGAACATAAAAGCCCTCTCAGGCGTGGAATACATTGGAATAAATATCTCCAAAGGGCATGGAATATGTACGGTGAGGAATCATTCGATTTTTACCCTGTTTTGTTTTGCGACAAATCAAACCTTATTTATTTTGAACAGAGGGCAATTGATGCCATAGACGCATCCAATCCTAAGGTCGGATATAATCTCCGTCCTAAAGCAAGAAATAATTTTGGGATGCGGCATAGTGCTAAAAGCAAAGCAAAGATAGGGGACGCTATGAGAGGCAGCAAGAACCACAACTATGGAAAACCAATGCCGGAAGATACAAAACTGAAATTATCAAAGGCGAAGATAGGTAAATATGCCTTAGGCAATGCTTATCATGCAAAAGCGATTGTAGATACTTGGAATAAAGCAACCTATTCTTGCATTAAAGAAGCGGCTGCAAAAACTGGTTTACCACCAGCATCAATCAGGGAATGGGCGTCCGGCATTAAAAGAAGCGAAAAGTATCATGGAAGATTCATTTTTGCTGACAAGAAATACCGTCCTAAAATAGAACCGAAAGGAAGACCGATTGGGAGCAAGCACCCATTGGCGCGTAGGGTTGTTGATACATGGACAGGAAAAATATTTGGAACAATTAAAGAAGCTGCTGAAGAGAATGATTTTGATCGCAACATAGTAAGGGATTGGATTGTCGGTCGTAGACCTGGTGGAGTCAATAAAGGAAGATTTAGATATGCAGAAGATGTGGGGAAATAATCAATGTCTAATAAGGCATTTACATTTAAAATAACTGGACTCCAAGAATGTATGAATGCTTTAGAACAATTGCCGACTGTTTCCATGAAGCGTGGAGTAGTCCGCAATGCTCTCAAGAAGGCTGCCGTTCCCATAAAAGACAAAGCTAAATCGAACGCTCAGGGAATACCGATGGACAATAAAGACATCGTTGAATCAATAAAAATCGGCACTACCCTAAAACGCTCACAGCGGGGCAGGCAGGACAGGTCGAGGGTGACGGCATACGTAGGGTCATCCCATCCATTGGCCCATATTTTCGAATTCGGGTCTGCTAAACGGTACACAAAGAAGGGCGCGTATCGTGGGTACATCCCCCCGATGCCATTCTTGCGGGGAGCATGGGACAGCCAGAAGAAGGTGTCCCTTGACATATTAAAAGACGAAATCTGGAAAGCGTTGCAGAAGTCGGCGCGGCTACTGGCACGGAAGGCTGAAAAAGGTACATTGACAGCGAAACAGCGGGCAGGGTTGATGAAATGATCGAGCAGGCAATCAGATACATACTGATCAACGATGCGACCGTGAAGGCGATCACGACGCGCTGTTATCCGGTTACTATCCCTCAGGACCCGACGTATCCCTTAATCCTCTATACCAAGATATCGGGGATGCGTGATCACGTATTGCAGGGGCCGTCAGGCATGGCGCATCCGCGTTTCCAGATCGACGCATGGGCAGAGACCTATACAGGAGCAAAATCCCTCGCCGATGCAATCAGGGGCGCGCTGGATGGGTACAGAGGCACGGCATCAGGAACACGAATCGGATCATGCCTCATAGACAGCGAGCGGGACATCTATGAGAGCGAGATAGAGATTTATAGAGTTAGCCAGGACTACGTTGTCTGGCACGTTGAATAGCGTAGCACAATAACAACAGGAGGAAAAAGCAATGTCTGATATGACCGAAGCGCAGGGCACTAAATTAGAGATTTCAACCGGGACGGGCGGGGCGGTAACCATTACCGACATTACCCTTGCGAATCCCACCATATTAACGGCTGCTGCTCATGGATTGAGTAACGGCGATGTCGTGGCGGCTGCGAGTTTCGCCGGCGACGATGCAGCGAGCATCAACGGCAATACCTATGTCGTCATGTACAAGACCGACGACACCTTTGCCATTGACCTTGATTCGACTGGCCTCACCATCACGGACAATACCGATGCGGCGACCATGACGCCGGAAACCTACACGGAAATCGGAAACATCCTTGACTGGGACAATCCGAGCGACACGAAAAACATGATCGACTTTACGACACTGGAATCGACGAGGCAGGAAGAGCGGCCTGGAATGCCCAGGAATGTCGATCTTACGTTCAATCTCAACTGGACCTCTGATGATGCGGGACTGCTGGCTGCCGAAACCGCAAGGGCTAATGATACATTGAAGACGTTCAAGATCACTTATTCCGACAATTCGGCCCACACGTTCACCGGCTACGTTACCGGCATCAACAATAGCGGCGCGATGGATGATAAGGTAAGCGGATCGATCACAATTCGCAGAACGGGAGCTATGGCGTTGACATGATCACTGGATTGAAGCGTATAGACATTGACGGCAAACCGTACTATCTCCGCTTCACTTGGGCAGCCTTGGCGGAAATAGCTGGAAAGTACGGCGACAGTCCGAATTTGTTCGAGCCTGAAACGGTGGCCTTTGTCGGCTCGGCCGGCCTGCGTGAACGGCATCCGGAGATGACGCCGGAGAGGATCATGGAGTTGTCTCCCCCACTGATTCCTTTCGCCAACGATGTGCAGGAAGCTTTACAATGGGCATATTTTGGCGACCAAGGAATTCCTGAGGGTGACGATGTAAAAAAAAAGCAGACCCCGATTGGCTGGGTCAAGCGTATCGTAATGCGGTTCTCGCTGGGATAAGCCCTCTGGAATTCTGGCAGTTGACTCCGTATCAAACGAGGATAGCAATGGAAGCGATTCTTGAAAGATCGGACAAACAGGCATGGATGATAGCGGCGTTCACCAGGACAAAGAAAATGCCGAAGTGGGAATCATTAAGCCGGAAGAAGCGCAAGACACCGCGCCCGGGGCTGGAGCAGGAAATGAAAGCATATTTTGGAGAGGGTAAATAGTATGGCAGAACCTGTGGGGGCCTTGCGCGTTGATCTCAGCGCGAGCTCAGCACAATTTGAAGCCAACATGAAGAAGGCAAAGGACGCGGTGCAGAAAAACGCCTCCGGTATGTCCGCTGCAATGGGGAAGGTGGGTAAGAAGTTTACCGAGGCGGCTACTGCCTTGAATCGTTATGCCGGTTATGCCGTTGCCGGGGCTGCCGTTGCTATGGCGGCCTTTGTCAAGCAACAGATCGATATAGCCGATAAAATGGGCAAGCTCGCCCAGCAGACAGGCACGACATCAGAATTTCTATCCGGCATGACCCTTGTAGCCTCTCAAGCCGGGACCTCCCTTGAAACAGTAGCAAAAGGCATACAGCGTCTTTCGATGAACATGAACGACATGAAGCGTGGCGTCGGAGAATCGAAAGAAACCTTTGAGCTCCTGAATATCAGTGTTGACAATGCAGACGGAACCCTCCGCAATTCCGAAGACGTTATGAAGGAAATCGCCGATAAGTTTTCCAAGATGGAAGACGGCGCCGATAAAACAGCGGCGGCTATGCGTATCTTTGGGCGGGCCGGGGCTGAACTAATCCCGATGCTGAACATGGGAAGCGCGGGAATTGAAGACCTCCAGAAGAAAGCGAAAGAGATGGGGCTTGTAATAGGCACGGAAACAGCATTACAGGCGGCCTATCTCAATGACCAGTTGGATATCCTGATCAAATCCGCACAAGGGACAGGGCGCAGCCTTGCGCTTAATCTTATCCCCTGGCTGAACGAAACCCTCGCCGTAATGAAATTTGCAAAAGAGGAATCCGGTCTTTTGATGGCCGCATGGGTTGGGCTGGGCGCAATCGGTGATGCTATCTTTGGCAGCTCGACGCAGCAGAAAATAAAACAAACGAAAAAGCAACTGGAGCTTTTGCGGACCGAAGGCATTCCGGGGCTTGGTGATTTGGGCGGGATCGCAAGTCAAGAAATCGAAAAACTTGAAAAAGAACTCGCCTCTCTCGAAGCGCAGAAAGAGCGAGAAGACAAAGCTGATAAAGCCAGGATGGAAGCATCTTTAAAACGGTATCAGGAAGAGGCAGATCAGCGGCGCAAAAACACAGAAGAGTTGATCAGACAACAACAGGCTCGAATAGATGCTCAGATCAAGACAAAAGAAGCTGAGAAAGCCGCAAATGCTGAAGCAAAAAAAGCAGCGGAGGAGAAAAAGCAATTAGAAAAAGAATATGCAGACAAACAGGCCGAATTCCAGGATGCTCATAAACGCGCCACCCTCTCTGCAACAGAATATGAATTGCAACAACTCAAATCATTGTATGATGAATACGCGGCTTACATAGATGATAAAACTAAACTGGATGAATGGTATGCCGCAGAGAAGGCGAATATCCTCGATAAGAGTGTTGAGAAAGAAAAAAGTAATATCGATGATCTCAAAGCCGCAATCGAAGGATGGGGAAGAGATTCTGCCGATGCGATAGTAAAATTCGCCCGGACAGGTGAGATGTCATTCAGCGATATGATCGACTCGATGATTGATGACCTCCTGAGAATGATGATCTATCAGAACATTACCCAGCCGCTATTCGGGGCAATCTCCGGCGGCCTCGGCTCTTTCTTCGGTGGAGCTGCGGGTGGCGCTGCGAGCATCCCTGCCACTACTGGGCCGTCTGTATTGGCCGCCAAAGGCAATGTCTTTAAGGGCGGCAATGTCATTCCCTTCGCCCGTGGTGGGATCGTGGACAGACCGACCATTTTCCCCATGGCAAGGGGAGCCGGACTTATGGGAGAAGCCGGAGCGGAGGCCATATTGCCCCTGACCAGAATCGGCGGGGACTTAGGCGTGAAGGCCTACGGCGGAGGGACAGAGGTCAACATCTATAACAACGTGGGGGCCGATGTCACGACACAGGAACGCGCCACAGCGGATGGCTCGAAAGCGATTGACGTTTATATCGATCAAGCTGTCGCGAAAAAGCTTGGTCAATTCGGCTCACAATCAAATAAGGCAATCCGACAGAATTTCGGTGCGTCACAGCGATTAACGGGGAGATAAGCGATGAGTGTACCAGTTTGGCCGACAACATTACCTCAACAGTTGTTCGTTACCGGATACAATCAATCCTTCGCGGATACGACAATCAAATCCGAGATGGATGCGGGGCCAGCAAAAATACGACGCAGGTTCACGGCAGGCGTCGAGCCGGTATCAGGAACGATGATAATGACGGAGACGCAATTATCAACACTGGCCACGTTCTATAATACAACCCTGCTCGGCGGCTCTCTCCGATTTTCATGGACGAAGCCCCCTGCTCATACTACGGCCTGTGAGATGCGATTCACCGCTCCCCCCTCGTGGACGAAAGTGGAAGGGGAATTTGAAGCACAATTATCGCTGGAGGTACTGCCCTAGATGCCGACAACAAGCCTGAATTTTCGAGAAGCCGTCTTCGCACAGGAAACGGGCCGTGTGCCGATTGCCCTGATAACGCTCTCCCATGCTGATCTTACGGACGATATCAGAATCAGCACCGATCCGACGCAGGAGTTGACGGAATTCACCTCTGATACGCAGAAGGTTTACGGGACGATATCTAGCGGCAAAACATACATTTTTCTGCCCGTGAGAATAAAGCTGCCGGACGATACCGATGAAGGGCCGGGGGAGATGCAGCTTGAGATCGACAATGTCCATAGGGCATATATTGAAACAATCAGAAGCGTACAGACACCCGTGATATGCCGGGTTGATCTTGTCATGGACAACGCTCTTGACACGATTGATGCAAGCTGGCCGGAATTCAAGATGACTGATATCGTATATAATGCCACGACTATCACTGGAACGCTAAGATTAGAGACATTAGAGGCTGAGCCATATCCGGCAGGATCTTTCGTGCCAAGCTATTTCAGTGGGTTATTCTGATGGAAGAATATATAGGCATACCATTCCAGAAGAATGGAAGCGATCGAAACGGGATAGACTGCTGGCGCTTAATTGTCCTGGTTTACCGTGAACGACTTGGAATAGATCTCCCGGACTTTGCCGGTGTCTATGTTGACGGCTCCCTTGCCTCCCTGAAGAAAGTATCCCGAATGATACGGGATGAAAAGCAGGCATGGCAGAGGGTGGATAGGCCTCTTCCTTATGACGTGATCCTGCTCCGTACCGGCGATATGGTCTATCACGTCGGGCTGGTTATCGACAGAAAAAGGATGTTGCATGTCATGGAAGGCATCGACTCTACAATTGAGGAGTTTACGGGGTTACAGTGGCGGCAAAAGGTCGAAGGCTACTACCGTTACAAAGGAGTATCATGCAAGATAGGGAAATCATAGTTTCGCCGATGGCGTTTCATGCTCCGAAGGTGGTGAGCGTCGCTCATGGTTCGACGATTCTGGATATTGTGAATCTGCTCTATCCTGATACCTCCGTTATTGTTGAGATCGACGGCGTGCCGATCCATCGGGATCGTTGGCACCTTGTCCCTCCGGTTGACTCCCATGTCTTGATAAGCGTACCCCTGCATGGCGGTGGTGGCGGCGGCAAGAATCCATTGAGAACCATCTTGACGATAGCTGTTATAGCGGCGGCAGCGTATACAGGACAATGGTACCTAGCTACCTACGGAACGACTACTGCTGCCGGAGCATATACAGCAGGGTCGATAGCGATGTCTGCGGGGATGTCTGCAGGCGTAATGACTGCCGGAATGTACCTGGTTGACGCAGTCGCACCAATAAAATATTCATCCAGTGTCGGCAAGCGGCAAACTTACGAAGATTCACCAACATACTCAATCGGCGCAAAGGCGAACCGGGAAAATCCGTGGGGCGTGATTCCTGTAATCCTCGGCACCCATAAAGTCTTTCCTCCGCTGGGAGCAAAATCATATACAGAACTTGTCGGCTCAGATGAATATCTGCGCATGATCTTTGTCTGGGGATATGGGCCGATGAAGATATCCGATCTCAAGCTCGGAGATACTCTGCTCTCCTCGTACACAGACGTTGAGATCGAGACAAGAGAGGGCTGGTCTACCGATACGCCCCTTACTCTGTTCCCTTCAGTCGTTCAGCAGGATTCTATCGGGGCGCCTTTAACGTCCGTCGGGGGGCAGGTAGTGCGAACCGCAAAGGCCAACGTTGATGAGCTGTCTGTCGATGTTTCCTTCCCGCGCGGGTTGGTTGAATATAATAATCAGGGGAACAGAGTGGCAAGAAGCGTCACCGTCCTTATCCAATATCGGGAAGTGGGGGCTTCTACATGGATAAATGTTGAATCCAAGACATTCTCCGATCTCACAACATCGGCAGTTAGGTATGGTTGGCGGTGGAAGGTAAACAACACCAAACAATACGAGATCGGGATCACCCGGACAACGGCCGATACTGACTCCGACCGAATAATAGACGATGTGTACTGGACATATCTCAGAAGCATCGAGACCACCTATCCAATCACTTTTCCGCACCCGCTGGCCGTGACTGCTCTCAGGATCAAGGCAACCGATCAGTTGAGCGGGAACGTCGATAATCTGAATGGCATCGTTTCGTCCTATTGCCCTGTGTGGAATTCAGTGGCGAAAGAGTGGGGGACGCATGAGATTACGAATAACCCGGCTGCCCTTATTCGTCATGTCCTGACAGGCAAAGCGAACGCAAGAGCGAGAACGTCCACTCAGGTCGACAATGATACTCTCGGCGAGTTTTATGAGTTCTGCGAAACAAACGGCTATGCCTTTAACATGTACAGAGATTATCAGTCGTCGGTGTTTGAGACTTGCCAGGACATCGCTTCAGCGGCGCGGGGCTCTATCACGATCAAGGATGGCTTATGGTCTGTTATTGCCGATACGGGGGATCAGGCTCTCGTTCAGCATATCACGCCACGGAATTCCTGGGGGTTTTCTGCGGAGAAGCGATTGTATGACCATCCTCACGCATTCCGGATAAAGTTCAAGGATGAATTAAATGACTGGAATGACGATGAACGGATTGTCTATGACGACGGATATGATGCGAGCAACGCGACACTGTTTGAATCGATAGAATTCCCCGGCATAACAAATCCCGATCTGATCTGGAAGTTCGGACGATTCCACATAGCGCAAGCAAGGCTCCGACCTGAGATGTACTCCCTCTACATGGACTTCGAGCATCTGGTATGCAGGAGAGGCGACAAAGTCCGGGTATCCCACGATGTTCCGCTCTGGGGTTCCGGCTGGGGCAGGGTGAAATCACTCACCGCAGACGGTGGAAACATTACCCATATCACGCTGGATGAATTGGTAACAATGGAGGCAGGCAAATCCTACGCCTGCAGGTTCCGGTTGGCGGACGGCGGAACGCTGGTTCTGTCTGTCGTTACTGTTGCGGGAGAGACGGGTACACTTGAACTGACAACATCTGTTGCGGAGGCTCTTGGCCCGAAGGTGGGCGATCTTGCAATGTTCGGGGAGGCTGATAGGGAGACGGTGGAACTCCTGGTGCATTCGATCACCCGCGCCTCTGATTTCACGGCTCAGCTATTCCTCGTCGATGTTGCTTCCGATATTTACAATGCCGATACGGGCACCATCCCTCCATTTGATCCGCAGACTTCCACGCCTATCGATATTACGACACTTGCTCCCGATCCGCCGACAATAGACGGCACGGATAGTGGGACAGATGTTTCAGAGACCAGCGGAGGCGGATCAGTATCGACCATCCTGGTTTATTTATCTCCTCCACCTAACACCGTGAGAATACGTGGATATAGGGTCAGATACAGGCTGATCGGAGAGACGCAGTGGCAATATACCAGCGAAATGAGCGCGTTGACAATTCCCATCTCCCCGGTATCGGATCAACAGTCCTACGAAATCCAGGCGCAATCCATTTCGGTGTATGGAGTTGAATCACAATGGACAACAACCGAAACCGGCGCGTCTGATCTGCCGCTTATCATTCCTCCCCCGGCAACAAACATAGCTGTTCAGGCCACTGCTATCGGGCCATATTATGATTATGGCGCAATCCTTATTACGTTCACGCCTCCCGGGGGGAATGTATATTCATACTCGGAAATATATGCTTCAACTAATGACATCACCTACTATTATGTCGGACGTGACGGGACGGGGTCGTTTACATTCTCCGGCTTGGGAGCGATTTATGAGCTGGGGGACACTTGTTACATTAAATTGCGAAGTGTATCTCATTTTGGTGTCCGGGCAAGTTTGCCTGATGTTCCTGATGCCTCGATATTGATTCAAGGCACAATCAAACTGGCTGGATTTTATGCCGGGGCGCAATTCTTCGGGGATGCTGAAGACCCGGACGATGCGAAGATTCTGTTGGATAAGGGCAACACCCAGATCCGGATAGGCGATCTGTCTGCTCCCAATCTCATTATGGACGGGGATTATAGCGGAGTTCCAGCTGTCAGAAGTTCCAATTACGTTTCAGGTGCTTTCGGCGCTGGATTTCTTCTGAAGCCTGACCTTTTGGAAGTCGGCAATATAGCCGCCAGGGGGATCATCAGGACATCCGTCTTCGAGCATGATTCCGTGTCGGTGCATTCCGGGTCGGACGTCACGGTCAAAGGCGGGGATGTGCTTGCTGAGGATATGTCCTTCGCCGATGAAGCAATCTTCTTCATCAGGATCACCGAGGCAGGAGACATCAGGATCACCGAGGCCGGGGACGTTAGGATCACCGAGGTCAGTGGAATTGCAGAGATCACCATCGAAGGAAACGATACCTTTGAGGTCGGCGATATCCTGCGCATTAAGGAGGGCACAGATGACGAATGGCTGGAGGTAAATTCAATCGTCAATGCCCCCACCTATGGTGTTGTCCGTGATCTGGCCGGTTCTTATGCGGTCAACAACAATCCTGCATGGACGAAGGGAGCGAGCGTATCGAATTACGGTAAATCCGGTGATGGCGGTATCTATATTACTGCGAGTGATGCCAATGCCCCCAATTTGAGCGTGTTCACCCATGACGGAAGTCCGTGGAACGATATAACTACTCACCTGCGCCTCGGCAATCTCAATGGCTATGCCGGATATGGTTCAGATATTTACGGCATGGCGGCGTATATCAATGCCGACAATTACATCAAAATCGATCCGACAAACGGTATCAGGATGACCGGCAGCATTGTCATTACCAGCGGATCGGGAATCGGGAATCTGAGCGATGCCGGTGCTCTGGCTACTCAGGATCTTGTAGGCTTATCAGATTGTGATACAACAATTATCGAGGCCGGAAAAATAGCAACCGGGTTAGTGATAGCTGATTCAATCCAAGCAAATTCCATCACAGCGGACAAGTTTATCTCCACGTTATACGGCGATATGAACCAGGCCATGTCTTATGTTAAGACCGTCCTTGGGGCTGGTGATGAATATGAACATGATCTGACAACGGCAGACTTAGCCGCCGGAATACACAGCGATATAGATGCGTTGACTCATAGTGACTACGGTCTTTCAATCAGAATAGCAACGGCCAAGAAATGGGACGATGACGGTGCTGTTTGGGACACTGGAGCATGGGACGAACCGACAAAGGCTTCCGGTTCATGGACTTCCGCCTCCATGGATTTAGGGAATTTAAAAACACGGCAAATGGCGTTAAGATATACCCTTGTTGAAGAAAATCCGGATTCTACTACGGAAACAATCAAAGGCATTTATTCGACTGATGGGACAAACTGGGGAACGAACGATGCATTAGATAACGGCGTCTGGGAGACGCTGGTAATACAGAACATTACCGGAGATACCTACAAAGCAACCGGAACCCTGAAATCTTTCAGGTATTTCAAGATCAAGGTCGAACTCTCGACGGCAGTAACAACCGACCGAATAATTCTCCATACCATGACGTATCTGGGGAATGTTGTCAATCTATTCGGCTTTGAAGCAAACAAGGCGATAGCGGCAGGCGGTACGACTATCAGCCTTACTGGATTTCATACGACGCCTGCCATAACAGTGACACCGGTTGGACCGACACTGCTCCTTCCCAAGTTAACACAAAATCTGAGTGGCGAAAACCTTGTCGGCTACTGGGCATTTGACGAAGGAAGCGGAACGGTTGCTGTTGATGGAAGTGGGAACGGGAATAACGGTACTCTTGTCAACGGGCCGACGTGGGTTGATGGAGTTGTTGGAAAGTGTTTGAGTTTTGATGGGGTGAATGATTATGTAGATTGTGGAGAAGGTAGTGGAAATTTCGATTTTGGCTCTGGTGATTTTAGCATATCTCTTTGGGCCAATTTGACTACACATAGTGAGACTTCAGGTTTAATAACAAAAGTGGAGGGCAATTATTGGTATGGAACTGGTTTCTCTATTGCTACACCAGAGAGCCCATATTCTCCTTATTTTAGAGTTGTCGGCACTTTGTCAAGCATGTATATAAACACTGGCTTGGGAGATAGTTATGGGTGGTCTCACATTGTTTGTATGAGAGAAGGAGACACCTTTACTGTTTATATCAATGGCACAGTAGCAGGCACAAATACAGTAGCTGTAGGCGATATAAATAATGATAGCGCTTTAACTATTGGAAAAGGCAACCAGGGTTATTACAATGGCCTCATCGACGAAGTCCGCATCTACAACCGTGCCATCACCGCTGATGAAATTAAAGCTCTTTATGATCATCCTGCGGGCGATCCCTCATCTGTATGCACAACGGTGAGGCTGTTTAACTTATCAGGGAATGCAGTGGCAGGAAACGTGAACATAGCAA
>Ga0334890_1002615_pt1 | contig 20255 bp, 18 predicted proteins | sample GraSluR1_MG_3_FD_207220 | JGI IMG/M metagenome (GOLD analysis project Ga0334890, IMG submission 207220) | Sludge microbial communities from methane-producing bioreactor in Wageningen University, Netherlands - Granular Sludge_31_08-R1 | ecosystem: Engineered > Bioreactor > Anaerobic >... | reverse complement strand
CGCGCAGACCGATGATCTCCACTTCCTCGCCCTTCTTCAGCGTCCCCCGCTCCACGCGCCCCGTCACCACCGTCCCCCGACCCTTGATGCTGAACACATCCTCAATGGCCATCATGAACGGCTTGTCGAAGTCGCGCACCGGCGTCGGAATGTACTCGTCCACCGTGTCCATCAGCTTCCAGATGCACGCATACTCCGGCGCTTCCGGGTCCGTGCTCGTGCACTCCAGCGCCTGCAACGCGCTCCCCCGCACAATCGGCGTGTCCGCCGGAAACTCGTAGCTCTCCAGCAGCTCGCTCAACTCCAACTCCACCAGCTCCAGCAGCTCCTCGTCGTCCATCATGTCCACTTTGTTGAGGAATACCACCATCGCCGGCACTTCCACCTGCCGCGCCAACAGCACGTGCTCCCGCGTCTGCGGCATCGGCCCATCGGGCGCCGCCACTACCAGAATCGCCCCATCCATCTGCGCCGCCCCCGTGATCATGTTCTTGATGTAGTCGCGGTGCCCTGGACAGTCCACGTGCGCATAGTGCCGCTTCGCCGTCTGGTACTCCACGTGCGAAATGGCAATCGTGATCCCGCGCGACTTCTCTTCCGGCGCGTTGTCAATCGTGTCAAACGCCCGAAAGTCCGCCCACCCCTTCAAGGCCAGCGTCTTGGTGATCGCCGCCGTCAGCGTCGTCTTCCCGTGGTCAATGTGGCCGATCGTCCCCACGTTCACATGGGGCTTCGTCCGCTCAAACTTGCCCTTGCTCATGATGCCTCCTGCTAGCCGTGTATTCTCGCCTTGTCAGGCCAACCGGTTCCAATTGCCTGGACCGCGCCGGGCTTAGCGCCCGCCCCGGATGATCGCGTCCATCAGGGAATCAGGCACAGGTACGTACTTCTCGAACTCCATGGTGAAGCTGCCGCGCCCTTGCGACATATTGCGCAGGCTGGTCGCGTAGCCAAACATCTCGCCCAGGGGAGCCTCGGCCTCAATGGACGACAGGCCGTCGCCCCGCGTCTCCACGCCGCCGATATTGGCGCGGCGGGCCGAAAGGTCGCCCAGCACATCGCCGGCGTACTCCTCCGGCACCACCACATCCACGCGCATGTACGGCTCCATGAGGATGCCGCGCGCATGTTGCACAGCGTCTTTGAGGGCCATCGAGCCGGCGATCTTGAAGGCCAGGTCGGATGAGTCCACTTCGTGGTAGGAACCATCCACAATCGCGGCCTTGAAGCGCACAACGGGGAACCCGGCGATGACGCCGCTCTGCGCCGCCTCGCGGATGCCGCTCTCGATGGACTTGATGAATTCCTTGGGGATCGCGCCGCCCACGACTTTGTTCTCAACAACCACGTCTTCGGGCGCGTCTTCGGGCAACGGCTCGACTTCGATCACCGCGTGCCCATACTGCCCGCTGCCGCCCGTCTGGCGCACGAAGCGACCTTCGCCGCGCGCACGTTGCAGGATCGTCTCGCGGTACGAGACGCGCGGCTTGCCCACGCGCGCATCCACGCTGAATTCGCGGAACAGGCGCTCGACCAGCACTTCCAGGTGTAGCTCGCCCATGCCGGAGATGAGAGTCTGGCCAGTTTGATCGTTGACCCGAACGACGAACGTCGGGTCTTCTTCGGCCAGCTTAGCCAGCGCGATGCCCATCTTGTCCTGATCGGCTTTGGTCTTCGGCTCGATAGCCACCGAGATGACCGGCTGGGGGAAGTGAATCTCTTCGAGCACGATGGGGTGGTGCTGCTCGGCCAGCGTCTCGCCGGTGAAGGTGTCCTTCAGGCCCAGCGTGGCAGCGATGTCACCCGCGTGCACGGCCTCGACATCTTCGCGGCGGTCGGCGAACATACGCACGACGCGCCCGATGCGCTCTTTGCGATCCTTCGACGTGTTCAGCACCATGGAGCCAGCGCGGATCACGCCGGAGTAGACGCGGAAGAAGGCCAGCCGCCCGACAAAGGGATCGGTGACGATCTTGAAGACGAGCGCCGCCAGCGGCTCATCATCCGAGGAGTGCCGCTCCTCGGTCGCGCCGGTCTTCGGGTTCGTGCCCTGGATCGGCGGAATGTCCAGCGGGGAGGGCAGGTAATCCACCACCGCGTCGAGCATAAGCTGCACGCCCTTGTTGCGCAGCGAAGACCCGCACAGCACGGGGTGAGTCAGCCCGGCGATGGTGGAGGCGCGCAGGGCGCGGATCAGCTCCTGCTTGCTGATCGGCTCTTCGTTCAGGTACTTCTCGGTGAGCGCCTCGTCGTGCTCGACGATCTGCTCGATCATCGCGGCGCGGGCGGCCTCAGCGCGCTGGCGCGCGTCGGCGGGAACATCCACGCGCTCAATCGCTGTGCCCAGCGCATCGCCATAGGTGACCATTTGCATGGCCATCAGGTCAATGATCCCGGCGAACTGCGGCCCCTCGCCATACGGTATCTGGATGGGCACCGGGTTGGCCTTCAGCCGGTCGGCGATCATGGTCACGCAGCGCCGGAAATCCGCCCCGACGCGATCCATCTTGTTGATGAAGCAAATGCGGGGGACGCCGTACTCGTTGGCCTGCCGCCAGACCGTCTCCGACTGCGGCTCGACCCCGGCCACGCCGTCGAAGACGACGATGCCACCATCCAGCACGCGCAGGCTGCGCTGGACTTCTGCGGTGAAGTCCACGTGGCCGGGCGTGTCTATGATATTGATCTGGTGGTCGTTCCAGAAAGCCGTCACCGCGGCGGCAGTGATAGTGATGCCGCGTTCCTTCTCCTGGTCCATGTAATCGGTGGTTGCCGCACCATCGTGCACCTCGCCCATACGGTGAATGCGCCCGGCGAAGTACAACACACGCTCGGTGGTGGTTGTCTTGCCAGCGTCAATATGGGCGATGATGCCAATATTGCGGACCAGCTTCAGGTCCAGGGCACGCTCGGTAGCGGCGGCTTTCTTAGCCATGACGAGTAACGATGCTTCCCTATACCCAGCACTACCAGCGGTAGTGCGCGAACGCCCGGTTGGCCTCGGCCATGCGGTGCGTATCCTGCTTCTTCTTGATGGCGTTGCCCTGGTCGCTGGCCGCGTCCATCAGTTCGGCGGCGAGCTTTTCGGACATGCTATGGCCCCCGCGCCCGCGCGCCGCCTGCAGCAGCCAGCGCATGGCCAGCGAGAGCGCGCGCGACGGCTCTACTTCGACGGGCACCTGGTAGGTCGAGCCACCCACGCGGCGCGGCTTGACTTCCAGGACGGGGGTTGCGTTGCGCAGCGCCTGCTCGAAGACCTCGACCGGATCGCGCTTGGCCCGCTGCTCAATCATCTCCAGGGCGTCGTACAGCACGCGCTGGGCGGTGCTTTTCTTGCCGCCATGCATCATACGGTTGATGAACATGGCGACGCGGACGTTGTTGTACTTCACGTCCGGCTCGATCTGCCGCTTAGGGGGCTTGTACCGTCTAGCCATTGTCTATCTCTCCAGAAGAAGCCTATTTCTTGGCCGCCTTAGGCCGCTTGGCACCGTACTTGCTGCGGCCCTGCTCGCGCTTGGCCACGCCATCCGCGTCCAGCGTGCCGCGCACAATGTGATAGCGCACGCCGGGCAGGTCTTTGACACGGCCCCCGCGCACGAGCACCACGCTGTGCTCCTGCAGGCTGTGCCCCTCACCGGGGATGTAGGCCGTCACCTCGATCTGGTTGCTCAGGCGCACACGCGCGACCTTGCGCAACGCCGAGTTCGGCTTCTTGGGGGTCATGGTCTTGACCTGGGTGCAGACGCCGCGCTTCTGCGGAGAGCCTTTGGGCTGGCGCGTGCGTCGCTGCGAGAACGAGTTGAACGTGTACTGCAGCGCCGGGGCCTTGCTCTTCTTGCGCTTCGGCTGGCGACCCTTGCGGACAAGTTGGTTGATTGTCGGCATACCTGCCTCCATCTCTAGGCCAGGGCGTCGAGCGGCTGTCTCCCTGGCTTCCTCGCTCCTATTAAGGCGCGACGACGGGCGCTTACCTTCACGCCCGCCCGCTGGCAGAACGTGAGGCCATCCAAACTAACGGCACGGGTGGCCTCACGGTCGAGAACTCATCCAATTCGGCTGCCATTGCCCTGCCACGCGACAGGGTTGGCGCCGCCTGAGAGTAGAGCGTGCGAATCTTAGCACCAGGCCAGAGGGCTGTCAAGGCTGATTCTCGCGTGCGGCGCGGGCAAGACCTGTTGGGCGGGGGTGCTGCTCTGCTGCGCCCGGCCCCAGCAGACTTCCGAAGTTTCCGAAAACTTCGGAAGTCTATTGTTGCACCCAGCCAAGCGCAGCGCGTGTTATGCGCTTTTCAACCCCTATCCCCCGGCCCCTTTCCCCGCAAGCAGGGAAAGGGGAGCCTCCCCGCCAGGGATACTGTTGGCGAAATGCCTCCGTAGGGGCGTATTGCAATACGCCCCTACGAAGCCAGCGCGTGCGGAGTTCATAACATGCTCTAGAGTGTGTTCAACCCCTATCCCCCGGCCCCTTTCCCCGCCAGCAGGGAAAGGGGAGAAAGCTGTCCCTCCCCGCCAGGGATACTGTTGGCGAAACGCCTCCGTAGGGGCGTATTGCAATACGCCCCGAGCCAGCGCGTGCTTAGTTCATAACGCGCTCTAGCGAGCCGCCAGCCTCACTCCCAGCCTCGCTGCGCTCGGCTTGCCCCTTCTCCACGACGTGGAGAGGGAGCGGCGAGGCGCGTAAGCGCCGAGCGGGGGTGAGGTTAGGCCGCGCGCACGTCTGATGCGATAGCCCTGGCACTTCATCGCCCCCTGGTCGAAACGTACATGGGACAATCCTTCAGAATGCGGTACGATGGGGCGCGTTCGCTCGCGGCGTCTGCCAGGCGCTTGGCTCGACCCGGCACCGCCCCGTTCATCTGTTGGAGCAAGAGCCACGATGAGCTTCAATCTCGATCTCGACGATCATGCCCGCTTTGCCGCGCTGGACAGCGAGCACATGCTGGCACACATTGACGCCTTCCCAGACCAACTCGCAGCGGCCTGGGCCGCCGCCCAGACCATGCCGCTGCCCGACACGCACCGCCGCCCGCGCCAGATCGTGCTGGCCGGTATGGGCGGCTCGGCCATCGGCGGCGACCTGACCGGCGCGCTGATCGCCTCCTCGTCTGCCGTTCCCTGGACTGTCGTGCGCGGCTACGACCTGCCCGCCTACGCCCAGGGGCCGGAAACGCTGGTGATCGCCAGCAGCTTCTCCGGCAACACCGAAGAGACGCTGGCCGCCGCCGAACAAGCCCTGGGGCGGGGCGCGCGCTTGCTGGCCATCACTACGGGCGGGCAGCTTGCCGCCCACGCTGCCGCACACGGCTACCCGCTGTGGCGCATCGCTTACGCCAGCCAGCCGCGCGCCGCGCTCGGCTGGAGTTGGGGGCTGCTGCTGGGGCTGGCTCACCGGCTGGGCCTGATGACCACGCTGGAAGCCGACGTGCAGGAGGCCATCACCGTGCTGCGCGAGCACGTGTCGCGCTACACAGTCAGTAGCCCCATCCCGCAGAACCCGGCCAAGCGCGGCGCCGGCCAGTTGATCGGGCGCATCCCGGTCTTCTTCGGCGGCGGGCTGTTCGAGCCGGTCGCGCGGCGCTGGAAGTGCCAGATGAACGAGAACGCCAAAGCGTGGGCCGAGTTCGAGGCTATGCCAGAAGGCAACCACAACACCATCGCCGGCATCGGCTTCCCGACAGAGCACGTGGTGGACATCACGGCCATCTTCATCACCTCGCGCCAGCACGATCACCCGCGCGTTGCCCTGCGCCACGAGCTTACAGCGCAGCTTTGCCTGCAAAACGGCATCATGACCGACACGTTCCGCCCCCAGGGGCAGAGCGCGCTGGCCCAGATGTGCCACGCCATCCAGTACGGCGACTACGTGAGCTATTATGCGGCGATGGCCTACGAGGCCGACCCGACGGAGATCGCACCGATCATGGAACTCAAAGACCTGCTCGCCGCGCGAATGTGAGGGAGAAGTCGAGAAGCCCGCTCAAGGTCGCAGCAAGCAGTTGTGAGTCAGGAGTCGGGAGAGACCATTTGAGAAGTGGTCTCCCCCCACCCCAAACCCCTCCCCCACAAGGGGGGAGGGGCTTAGCGTGCGCGCTTTTCTCCCTTCCCCCCTCGCGGGGGAAGGGCCGGGGATGGGGGGCAAACGCAGGCGCACGACTTCTCAGACGGCCTCTGGCTCACGACTCTTGACTCCTAACTCATGCTTCACCAGGTATACAAGGCACACTAAGGAGAAATGTACCCATGTCTCCCCGACAATCACAGCACGTCCGCCTGTTCATCCCCGGCCCCGTCGAAGTCCGCGAGGAGATTCTGGACGCCCAGGCCGGATGGATGATCGGCCATCGTTCGGGCGAGTTCGCGGCGCTCTACGCACGGATGCAACCCAAGCTGCAACAGACGTTCTTCACCCGGCACCCGGTCTATCTCTACACCTCGTCGGGCACGGGCGTGTGGGAATCCGCTTCGCGCTGCGCGGTGCGCGACGAGGCGCGCGTCCTGCACCTGGTCTGCGGGGCCTTCAGCGAACGCTGGGCCGAGGTCAGCCAGCTCAACGGCAAGCAGGTAGACGTGATCGCCGTTGAGTGGGGCCGGGCGGTCAAGCCGGAGCAGCTTGCCGACGCCCTGCGCGGCCAGGCGTATGACGTGGTGGCCTGCGTGATGAACGAGACCAGCACCGGCGTGCGCAACCCGGTCGAGGGCTACGCCGAGGTGCTGCGTGACTACCCGGACACGCTCTTTCTGGTGGACGCGGTGAGCATCTACGCGGGGGCAAAGGTGGACGTGGACGGCTGGGGCATTGACGTGTGCCTGACCAGCACGCAGAAGGCGTTCGCCCTGCCTCCGGGCATGGCTTTTGCCGCCGTGTCGCCTGCCGTGCTGGAGCGGGCGCGCCAGGTCCCCAATCGCGGCTACTACTTCGACGTGCTGGAGATTGACCGGCACCACCAGAAGAACAACACCCCGGCCACGCCGCCCATCTCGCTGATGTACGCCGCCGACCGGCAGCTTGACGACATGCTGGCCGAAGGGCTGGAGGCGCGCTTCGCCCGCCACGAGAAGATGGCCGCCATGACCCGCGCCTGGGCGCGCGGGGCCGGATTCGCCCTCTTCTCGGAGGAAGGCTATCACTCGCCGACGGTGAGCACCCTGGTCAACACACGCGGGATTGACATCGCCGCGCTCAACGCCTTCCTGCGCGAGCGGGGCATGACCATCTCCAACGGCTACGGCAAGCTCAAGGGCAAAACCCTGCGCATCGCGCACATGGGCGATGCGCAGCCGGAACACCTGGAAGCCCTGTTCGCGGCGATGGATGAGTTCCTGGCGAAAGAGGCGTGAGGCTATGCGTTACCTGGTGCTTGTGCCGGATATGCTCAACCAGGTGGGCTTGGCTGCGCTGCGCTCGGTGGCCGCGTTTGAAGTCCACGCGCCGGGTAAGATGACCCGCGGGCAGACCCTGGCCCGCATCCCGGACGCGCACGCCTTGATCGTGCGCAGCGACACGCGCGTGGACGCCGCCCTGCTGGAACACGCCAATCGCCTGCGAGTCGTGGTGCGCGCCGGCGTGGGTGTGGACAACATTGATCTGGAGGCGTGCACGGCGCGCGGCATCGTGGTCATGAACACGCCTGAAGCCAACACCGTCTCCACCGCCGAGCACACCCTCGCCCTGATGCTGGCCCTGGCCCGCCACCTCCCCCAGGCCGACCGCTCGCTGCGCGAGGGGCGCTGGGAGCGTAGTAAGTTCGTCGGCACGCAGCTTGCCGGCAAGACGCTGGGCATCATCGGCTATGGGCGCGTCGGGCACGCGGTGGCTGAACGGGCCAAAGCCCTGGGCATGGCTGCGCTTGCCTACGATCCTTTCGTGCCGGAGCGCCTGGCCCGCCGCATGGCCATGCTCGCCGACCTGGGCCAGGTGCTCGCCCAGGCGGATGTCCTTTCGCTGCACGCCGTCGTCACCGACGAGACGCGCGAGATGATCAACCGCGAGACCCTTGCCCGCATGAAAGATGGCGTGCTGATCGTCAATACGGCGCGTGGGGCGCTCATTCACAGCGCCGACCTGGCCGAGGCGCTGCGCAGCGGCAAGGTGGCCGGCGCGGCGGTAGATGTCTACGACCCGGAGCCGCCCGCGCCCGATCATCCGCTGATCGGCCTGCCCAATGTGATCCACACGCCGCATCTGGGAGCCAGCACGCACGAGGCGCAGAGTCAGGTGGGCGTGGAGGCCGCCGACGCGGTGCGCAAGGCCCTGCTGGAGGGGCGCTACGACAACGTGCGCAACCGCGAGGTGCTCGACGTGGGCTGAGCGCGGCTTGATCAGGAGTCAGTCTTCCGAAGTTTTGAAGACTTCGGAAGTCTCTACCCTGGCTGATCTCATCCCCGCTCAGCGGTGAGGCCCGGCCCGCGCACGCGAACAATCGCCGCCACGCTGCTCAACGCCACCAGCGCCCGCCACGCGACGACGATCCAGGCGTCGTTGGGGCCGAGCAGCGTGGCCATGATCTCCACAACCGCGTGGATGAAGATGGCGACGAAGAGCCAGTACAATTGCCCGCGCAAGAACGCCTGCAGCACCAGCCAACTGAGCGCCATGTGCATGATCACCGGCAGCGCCCCATTCAGCGCCTCGGCCAGCGTGCGGCCGGCGAGGCTCAGCGGCGCGACATCCTCCGCTGCGTCGCCGGACAGGGCGGACAGCCCGACGCTGATGGCGATCAGCGCCGTGTAGATCGTCTCGGTGAGGCCGTGCCCGGCACCGATCATCAGTGCCTGCGGGCGCGTCACCGCGCCGGGGGCCAGCACCTGGTAGCCGAGCGCGCGCAGTGTCTCCTCGCTGAACCCGGCCAGCACGCCCATCGTCAGCGCGCCCAGCGGCAGGATGCTCAGCAATGCTCGGTCTACCGCCCGCAGCAGCAGCACCTTAACGCCCAGCGCGACGATGTAGGTGATGATGCCGACCGTCAGCAGCGCGTAGGGCACAGCGTAGCGGCGGTGCAGCCAGGCGGCCAGCATCGCCGCCCAGACCAGCAACCCGCCGCCCGCCAGTACGATCATCAGCCCATAAGCGGCCATGCACACTCCTTCGGATTCGGCGATCAGCCGCCAGTGAGAGCCGGCTTCGCGCCCGGTTCGAGTGTCGCCGAACTGCCGGGGAGTGTCAAGGGGGGCGGCGCTCGCCGCGCTGGGGCCGCCGGATTTGACAAACGCCGGAGCGTGGGGTAGCAATACTACGCCTTCAAAATAGAGCACTTACAGCACCAGAAAGGGGAAAGGCGCGGGGCGCGCCGCGAATGCCATGCAGAGACCCTTAGTCGAGTGTATCCCAAACTTCAGCGAGGGACGCCGCCCAGAGGTGATCGAGGCCATCGTCCGCGCCATGCGCTCGGCGGCGGGCGTGCATATCCTGGACACGACCAGCGACGCCGACCATCACCGCTCGGTGGTGACTCTCGTGGGCACGCCGGAAGCCGTCGAAGCGGCCATGTTCGCCGCCATCCGCCAGGCCGCCGACCTGATTGACATGACTCAGCACAAAGGCGAGCACCCGCGCCTGGGCGCAACCGACGTGGTGCCCTTCGTGCCCCTCCGCGACGTGACGATGGACGACTGCGTGGCCATCGCCCAGCGGCTTGGCCAGCGCGTCGGGACGGAACTGGGCATCCCGGTCTTCCTCTACGAGTTCGCCGCCACCCAGCCAGAGCGCCGCAACCTGGCCGACCTGCGCAACGCTCATTTCCAGTACGAGCAGCTTAAGGAAGCCATTGCTGTGGACCCGGCGCGTATGCCGGACTTCGGCCCGGCGGAGTTAGGAACTGCCGGAGCGACGATCATCGGCGCGCGCCCACCCCTGGTCGCCTATAACGTCTACCTGAGCACGAGCGACGTGTCCATCGCCAACAAGATCGCCCGCGCGGTGCGCCACTCCAACGGCGGGCTGCGCTTTGTCAAAGCGGCGGGCTTCCTCGTCGAAGGGCAGGCGCAGGTCTCCATGAACCTGACCGACTACCGACGGACGCCCGTCGCCCGCGTCGTCGAGCTGATCCGGCGCGAAGCCGCGCGCTACGGCGTGACGGTGACCACCAGCGAGCTGATCGGCCTGGCTCCGCAGGAGTTCTTTGTGGATGCGGCGCGCTGGTACCTCCAGCTTGACAAATTCATGCCCGATCAGATTCTGGAATACCGCATCCAACAGGCAGAGGCCGCCGAAGCCGCGCTGGTCGCCGAAGAGCCGCCCATCCCCGAAGACGCCGCCCGCCCGGTGCTGACCGTCGCGCCGCCCGCAGCCACGCCGGAGACGTTCGTCGCGGCAGTTGCGGCGGGGACGCCCACGCCAGGCGGGGGCGCGGTCGCGGCGCTGGCCGGGGCGCTGAGCGCGGCGCTGGCCGAGATGGTCGCCCAGGTGACGGTCGGCAAGAAGCGTCACGCCGCCGTCGAGGAGACCATGCGCGCCATCGCTGCTGCCGCCGCCATGCTGCGCGAGCCGCTGCTGGACGCTATTGACGAGGACAGCGCGGCCTTCGAGAGCGTGCTAGAAGCGTTCCGCCTGCCCAAAGACGATCCGGCGCGCGCCGCCGCCATTCAGGAGGCCACCGCCCACGCCGCAGATGTGCCGCTCAACGTGGCGCGCTTGGCTCTGGAAGCGATGCGTCTGGCTGAGCAGGTCGCGACGCACGGCAACGTTAACGCGGCCAGCGACGCGGCCACAGCCGCCTTGATGGGGCTGGCGGCGGTTGAAAGCGCGGCCATGAACGTGCGCACCAACGCGGCGGGCCTGGACGACGCGCAGCTTGCCGCGCGCCTGCGCCACGACGCGGGCGCACTGGTCGAGAGCGCGCGAGCCATCCGCGATGCCGTGATGCAGACCGTCGAGGCGCGGGCAGGGCTGGGGTAGCGTCTGATAGAAGACTTCCGAAGTCTGCGGAGACTTGAAGTCTGGTCGGAGTCCCCGTAGGGGGCGTATCGCAATACGCCCCTACGGAGGCGCCAGAGCAGCATCCCTACCGGGCGCAGCAGAGCGGCATCCCTATGTGACCGGCATCCAGGGGCTGCTGCAAGGAACACTGACAACTGATCACTGAACACCGAAGACTGAACACTGCTTCTACGACACAGGGATAGGTTGGAACGGGATGACAAGACAGCTGTGGGTTGTATGGGTAGTCTGGCTGGTCGCGGCGCTGAGCGTGGCCGCGTGCGAACAGGGCCTGCGCGCGGCATCGGCGGGGCCGACGCTCGCCTCTCCGCCCATAGAGGATGCACTGGCGACGCTCATCGCCGTGCAGCAGCAGGTGACGCGCGCGCCCTCGGCCACGCCAGCGCCGCCCCCCTCTGCCACGTTCACCCGCGCGCCCGTTCAGCAGCCGGCTGCCGTCGCGCTGTTGCCGGATGCGCAGGCGGGCGCGACACCCTACCCAACCAACACGCCGCGCTCCACCCAGGTGACGCTGCAAACGTCCACGCCGGCCCCCGTCGCAGACGCGCCCTTCGACCAGACCGGCGAGCCGCAGGATCACTACTGGCTGGCGCGCCCCTTCCCGCGCGATCCGAGCAATAGCCTGCGCGACTACGCCAGCCGCAATTACCCCTACGGCTCGACGGGCGGCGGGCAGTTCCAGACCCATCACGGCATTGACATCCAGAATCCGCTGGGCACGGCGGTGCTGGCTGCGGCCAGTGGCTGGGTGATCTACGCGGGCAGCGACAACATCACCCAGTTCGGGCCGACCACCGACTTTTACGGCAACCTGGTAGTCATCGAGCACGACCAGCGCGCGCCATCCGGCGAGCCGCTCTACACGCTCTACGGGCACCTGTCGCGCGTGGATGTGGCGGCGGGCCAGCGCATCGAGCTACAGCAGCGCATCGGGCAGGTCGGCGCGACGGGGGTGGCCCTGGGGTCGCACCTGCACCTGGAAGTGCGCATCGGCAACCCCTATGACTACTACCGCACCTACAACCCCGATCTGTGGATTCGCCCCTGGCCGACCTTTGGCACGCTGGCCGGGCGCATCACCGACGCCTATGGTAACCGGCTGCACGACGTGGCGATCACCCTCCAGTCGGAGACCGGCCCCAGCCGCATGACGTATTCTTACGCCGATGAGACGGTCAACTCCGACCCGTACTACGGCGAGCACTTCACGCACGGCGACCTGCCGGAGGGCGAGTATACGGTGCTGGTGCGCAAGCAGGGGGTGCTGCGCTTCAAGGGGACGGTCACTATTGTCGCCGGGCAAACGAACTGGATAGACATCCGGCTGAACTGAGAGTGATCGGTCGTCAGTGATCACTTGTGGGTAGGCGGTAGGAGCGTGTGCAAAACCCTTTGAGCGGTAGGGGCGCTGCTCTGCTGCGCCCTGGTCTACCTCACCCCCTGGCCTCAGACTTCCGAAGTTGCCGAAAACTTCGGAAGTCTACGGATGCACCTCATTTGCCATCACTGAAAACCGAGAACTGACCCCTGACAACCAAACAACCAATAACCAACAACCAACAACCCCTTCCTCACCCAAACAACCGGTGCTTCCACGTCCCGCCGACCATCGTGCCCAGGATGCGCGTCGCCAGAATCTCGTCCGGGGGAATGGTATAGAGGTCGCGGTCGAGCACGACCAGATCGGCCAGGTAGCCGGGGGCGAGGGTCCCCAGGTCGCGCTCCATGCCCGCCGCGTAAGCCGGCCCCTGGGTGAAGGCGCGCAACGTTGTATCCACGTCCAGCCGCCCCTCCGGGTACCAGCCGTCCGGCCCCGGCGAACCGTCCGGGCGGCGGCGCGTCACCGCCGCGAAGATGCCCAGCAGCGGCGCGAACGGCTCAACCGGCGCGTCGGAGCCGAAGGCGAGCACCGCCCCGGCCTCCAATTGCAGCCGCCAGTTATAGCTCCAGCGGGCGCGCGCGCCCCAGTAACGGTCGGCCATCTCGTAGTCGGACGTGGCGTGGATGGGCTGCATCGAAGCGATGATACCCAGTGCGTCCAGTCGCCCCGCGTCGTCCGGGTGGATGATCTGCACATGCTCGATGCGGTGCCGCCGCGCCGCGCGGGGGATGCCGCGCGCCGCTTCCTGGGCGCGCACCGCCTCGTACACGTCCAGCACGTCGTGCACGGCCCGGTCGCCGATGGCGTGAATCGTCGAGGGCAGCCCGGCGGCGCTGGCCCGGCTGACCAGTTCGAACATGGTCTCCTTGTCGGTGACGACGATGCCCACATTGTCCGGCTCGCCCTCATAAGGCGCGATCATGTGCGCAGTGCGCGGGCCAAGCGCGCCGTCGGCGAAAATCTTCAGCCCGCCGATGCGCAGCCACTCGTCGCCGAAGCCGGAGCGGATACCCAGTTCGTGGGCGTGCCCGATCCAGGGGTCGTTGATCTGCTTGACGACGCGCAGCCCCAGGTCGCCGCGCTCGCGCAGAATCTGCAGGGCGACCAGACAGCTTGGGTTGTCGTAATCGTGCAGGCCGGTCAGCCCCGCCGCCCACGCCTGGCGCTGCGCCTCGCTCATCCAGTCCGCGATCTGCTCCGGCGTGGGCGTGGGGATGTGGCGGGCGACGAGGGTCATGGCCGGGTCTTCGAGCAGGAGGCCGGTTGGCACGCCGTGCGCGTCGCGGACGAGCGCCCCGCCCGCCGGATCGGGCGTCTGCGCGCTGATCCCCGCCCGCCTGAGCGCCAGGCTGTTGACCCAGGCAGCGTGCCCGCTTTTGGCCCCCAGATAGACCGGGTGATCCGGCGCGACGGCATCCAGGTCGGCGGCAGTGGGGAAGGCCGCGTCCGACCAGACGACCTGCGTCCAGCCGCGCCCCTCAATCCACTCGCCGGGCGGCGTCTGGCGGGCACGATCCGCCACCCGGCGCAACGCCTCCTCTTTGCTGGGCACTTCAAACAGGTCTACCGAATGCAGGCTGCGGGCGACGCCCTCCCAGTGGATGTGGGCGTCGGTCAGGCCGGGGATGACGGCGCGGCCCTCCGCGTCGTCAATGGCCGTGCCCGGCCCGGCCAGGGCGCGCATCGCGTCATCCGTGCCGACGGCGACGATGCGCCCGCGCCAGATAGCCAGCGCGGTCGCTGTGGGCTGCGCCGGGTTGAGCGTGTGAATGCGAGCGTTGAGCAGAATGTGGTCAATCATGGCTTTTGGGATTGCGAATTGCGGATTACGGATTGCGAAATCTCCCAGCACGCCCTGGCAAGGCCAGCGAAATCGGACGGTTTGCCTCACCCCCCTGGCTTCGCTGCGCCCGGCCTTTAGCCTCACCCCCCGGCCCCCTCTCCACGTGGTGGAGAGGGGGAGTCAGAGGCCGTTTGAGAGGTATCTTTACCCCCATCCCCGGCCCTTCCCCGCAGGCGAGGGAAGGGAGAAAGGACCGCTCTTGAAGTCCCTCCCCGCAGGCGGGGAGGGATTTAGGGTGGGGTTGCAGGCCTTTTCAAACGGTCTCTCAGGCTGCCAGTAAGTCCCCTCTCCACGACATGGGGAGGGGATTCAGAGGTGGGGCTACTACACGCACCACATCACCGTACCCATCTCACCGCTTCTCACCTGTCTGCCCGCCCCCGAACCCCGTGCGAGAAGAGGGTTCTCCAATTCGAAATTCGCAATCCGAATTCCGAAATTCTCTTACCCCTCGCTCTCGGCCTCGATCTCCTCGATGGCCTCGTAGGGTGTGCGCCCGCCGTAGACCACTTTCATCAGGCCGGGCAGATAGCGATCCATCGTGGTTACCGCCGGATACACGGCGTTGCGGATCAGCGCAGGGGTGAGCTTTTCGTCTTCAAAGTCCAGGCTGGTCTTGTAGCGCACTTCGCCGTCATGATAATCCAGCTCGAAGTTGCCGATGCGCAGCCCGAAATTGGCGCGGGTGATGAACTCGGCCACTGCGGGGCGCAGCTCGTCGGGAACGTGCACAGCGGCGACGGCGTAGAAAAGGAACTGCTCCAGGTGGACGATGATCTGGGCGAAGCAGCGGAACTCCCCGTTCTGCCCGCTGAAGAAGGTGCGGTAGACAGTGCGCCCTTCCACGCGCTGCGGGTGCCACCCGTCCTGGCGCAGAAATTCGCCCAGCGTCTCGAAGGCGGCCAGCCCGTTCGGGTTCGACGACTGGGGATCGTGGCTTTGCTCTGACTCTTTGCCAAACGGTGATTCGCCGTTCATCAGTCCTCCGCTGGCTCCACAAGCGGGACGCCGGCCCGCCGCCAGGCTTCGGCGATCTCTTCGGCGGTCGGCGCGCTGGCAAACCCGGCGCGCGTGACCGACTGCGCGCCCAGGTATGAGGCGAGGGTGATGGCGCGATCCATGTCGCCAAGTTCGTGCAGGGCGATGTGCAGTGCGACGGCGAAGACATCTCCCGCGCCGGTCGGACTCACCTGGGTCACGGGCACGGCTGCGTAGTCGCTGGGCACGCCGTCGCGGTAGATGGTACCGCCGCGCTCGGCGCGCGTCACGACGACCAGTGACCCCATCCCCGCGAAGACCCCCTCTAGCTGCGGCGCGTGACGGATGTCCTCCTCGCTGAGCACGGTCAGCGCAGCGCGCGACAACACCTGCCGGGCCGAAGTCCAAGGCGTGGCCGTCACCAGGCCATCCGGCTCGCGCTGGCGCATGAAGCCCTGCGGCGTCACGCAGATCGGGCGGTCGTCAAAGGCGGTGGCGAAGGCCGGGTCTACCTCGTAGGCAATCGGGGCCAGGTGCACCAGCCGCGCCTGTCGCCAGGCCGGGGGCAGCATCTCCGGCGTGAGGGTCAGCGCGCGATGGTGCAAATACTGCGTGCGCCCGTCGGGGCCGTAGCGGTTCTCGAAGGTCGTGGTATGCTCCGCCGGGACGCTGACCACCTCCACACCGGGCGGCAGGTCGCGCAGCAGTGGCTCGTCGGGGCGGGTGCTGGTCAGGATGGCAACGCGCAGCCCAAAGGCGGCGGCGGTGTGCGCTCCGTAGGAGACAGTCCCTCCCAGGCGGGGGCCTTCGGGCGTGATGTCGTGGGCGACGTGGCCGATGAGCAGGTAGTCTGGAACGGAATAGGCAGCGTCAGGCATGATCCTCCGGCTTTCAGGTCTCTGTGTGCCCCTTCTCCCGCGCTGCGGGAGAAGGGGAGCACCTGTGCGAGAGAAAGCAAGTCCCCTCGCCCCGCTCGCGAGGGAGAGGGGATTTAGGGGTGAGGGGAAGATACTGCGCAATAGTTCATAACAGCCCCTAGCGCCGGTTGGGGATGATGGTCACCTTGCGGTGCTCGCCTTCGCCCACGCTCTGCGTCGTCACGTGGGGATGGTCGCGCAGCGCCAGGTGAATGATGCGCCGCTCGTAGGGGGGCATCGGCTCCAGGGTGACAGTGCGCCCAATTTGCAGCGCCTGGTCGGCCATGCGCTTGGCCAGGCGGCGAAGCTGCTTCTCGCGGCGGGCCTTGTAGCCCTCCACGTCAATGACGATGTTGGCGCGCCGTTGCAGGTCGCGGCTGGCGATCAGGCGGGTGATGTATTGCAGCGCGGCGAGCGTCTCGCCCCGCCGCCCAATGAGCACGCCCAGGTCGGCCCCCTGGATTTGCAGCACCCAGGGCGTCTCCTCATCCCCAGAAGGCCGGGCGCGATAGACCGCCACGCGCGCCTTGATCTCCATCTTGGCGAGCAGTTCTTCCAGCGTCGCCACGCCAACGTGCGCGTCCTGATCTAGTTCGTCGGCACTGACCGGCTGCGCGTCGGCCAGCAACGTGTCGTCGCCAAAGGCGTCTACGTCTTCGGTCGCCGGGGCAGCCGTTTCTTCCTCCGCCTCACCCTCTTCTTCCGCCAGCGCGCCTTCGCCGGCGACGGCGGTGGGCAGCGCGCCAGGTGGAGTTGGCGCGGCGGGGCGCGCCGGGGCAGCGGTCGTCAGGCGGATGCGCGCCTGCCGCGCGCCGATACCCAGCAGCCCCCGGCTCGGCTCCTCCAGAATCTCGACAATGACGCTTTCGCGCGCGACACCAAGCTCGCGCAAGCCCTGCTCGATAGCGGACTCGATGTCGGGCGCGCTGGTCTCCACAGACCGCGTATCGCTCATGGGTGTCTTCATCCTTTGGCCTTGTTCTTGGCACGGGTAGCACGGCTGTCGTAAATGCCGCCGGAGCCAGTGGTGCGGCGCGGGATTGGCTTCGGCTCGCTGCCGCGTTTGCGCTTGGGAGCCTCCTGGCGGGCGGGAGTGCGCTTGGCTTTGCGCGGGGCAGCGGCAGCCGCCGTCGGCGCGACAGGCGCGGCTGGCTCTTCCACCTCTGCCACTGTCTCGGCCTCTGCCGCTTCTTCTGGCTTCATGCCCAGCGCCTGCTTGACGTTGACGCGGCCCATCAAGGCATACTGGGCGATGCCAATGAGGTTGGAGGCGATGAAGTAGATGGACAGGCCAGAGGCGAACGAGAGCGAGAAGAAGCCGAACATCAACGGCATGATCAGCATCATCTGGCGGCTGATCTGCGCGGCCTGGTCGCCCTGGCGGTTGCCCCCGCCGCTGGACGGTGGCGTGGCGGGCATGAGCAGCTTTTGTTGCAGCCAGGTGGTGATCACTACCAACACCGGCAGGATGTAGAGCGGGTCGGGCACAGCCAGGTTCAGCCACAGGAACCTGTTCGCCAGCGGCACCTGCGACGACAGGTCGGGAATCCACAGCCGCCCCGACAGGTCAAGCAACTGCGTGGGTGTCGCGGCCAGCGTCGCCACAATGGCCCGGTAGAGGCCGAGCATGATCGGTAGCTGGATCAGCAGCGGCAGGCAGCCGGCGAACGGGTTCACGCCAAACTTGCGATACAGCGCCCACTGTTCCTGGGCCAGCCGTTCGCGGTCGTTCTTGTACTTCTCCTGCAGCTTCTTCAGTTCCGGCTGAAGCTCCTGCATGGCTTTGGTAGAACGTTGCTGCTTGATCGTCAGCGGGTACGTGGCCACGCGCACCAGGATGGTGAAGACGACGATGGCCAGCACCACGTTCCCGCCCAGAATCTGGTAGAGGAACAGCAGGATGGTGATGAAGGGGTTGATGATGATGTCGAGCATGGGCCAGTGCCTTTTTCTCGCAGATGTGGCGGGCTAGTCGGAGTAGACCCAGCGTTCTTCGCCGGTATCGGCGGCCAGCGCCACCACGAGCCGCTCGCCTTCGGTGGTGCTGACGATGACCAGGCCAGCCTTGTCTTCGCCTCCGGCCTCACCGGGCACAAAGACCAGATCGGCCAGCACCTGCCCTTTGACGTCCCGGTACCAACGGCTCGCGCCGTCTTCCTTGCTCACCGCGTACACGTTGTGGTCTTCCGACGCGACGATGAGCAGGCCGTTGTTCAGGATGGGGGTGGCGCGGATGCCGTCTTCGGCGACTGGCCTCTTCCACACCTGCTCGAACCCGCCCTCGGTGACGCGCACGGCATAGAGCGCCCCGCTCAGATCGCCGAAGTAAAGCACGTCGCCGTCGAAGGCGGGGCTGCCCCACAGCCAGCCGTCGGTCTTAAAACGGGCAACAATGTCGTGGGATTTCAGGTCAACCGCGAGCAATTCGGAGACGAACGTCCCTACATACACACGCTGGCGCGCCGGGTCATAGACCAGGTTGCCAGGGGCAGCGCCGCCCAGGTTTTTGTGCCACAGCTCTTCGCCGGTCTCGGCGTCGAGCGCATACAGGTTGTGGTCGAGCGAGGCCACATAGACCACCGCCCGGTTTACGCCATTGGCCGGGTCTACCGGCACGTACAGCGGGCGCGCCCACACCCCGTGATCAGTGATGAACGTCCACACCTCCTGGCCGGTCGTGCGCGAGACAGCCACCACGTTGCGGCTGCCCAGCCCGAAGAAGACCTTGTCGGAGTCTACCGCAGCGCCCCCGATCACGCGATCTTTGGGCGTGACCTGGATGGGGCCGAGGATGGCCTCCTTGTCCGGCTGGTAGCGCCACACCTGCTGACCGTTGGCGTCAATGGCGTGCATACGCCCGCTGTAATCGCCCACGTAGACCGTGCTATCCGCCACTGTAGGCACGGCGTAGAAGGTGGCACCGTCATCTTGGTATTCCCACAAGACAGCGCCGCTGGCCGGGTTGATGGCGACGACGCGCTTACCTTGCGAGACGTAGAGGGTGCTTTGCTGCGCGTCGGTGGAGACGCCGACCCAACTCTCCTGTGTCGGGCCGCCGCAGGCAGCCAGCAGCAGCACACCCAGCAGCAGCACGCCCAGCAACAGGCGCGAGCGGGAAGGGAAGAGGCGCGACGTATTCAATGGGACTCCTCAAAATCCTCGGTCAACGTCAGGTGAGACTCAGGGCACCGGGTCGTAGCCCCCCGGACTGAGGGGGTGGCAGCGCCCGATGCGCCGCAGGCCCATCCAACCGCCCTTCAGCAGGCCGTAACGCTGGATAGCCTGGTAGGTGTAGTGGGAACAACTCGGCTCGTAGCGGCAGCTTGGCGGCAGAATGCGCGAGAAAGTGAGCTGGTACAGGCGAATGAGCGCCAGGCCGATCTGCTTCATGAAGACGCCCCTTCTGCCGGCGGACTGTACAGCCCCGCGCGCTGCAAGCTGGTGCTCACCGCCTGACGCACCACCTGGAACGGCTGCCCGGCGATGCGCGGGCGGGCGACAAAGGCGATGTCGTAGCCCTGGCGCAGGTGAGCGTGCACTTCGCGCACCGCTTCGCGCAGCAAGCGCCGGATGCGATTGCGCACTACTGCTGTGCCCAGCCGCTTGCTGGTGACAAAGCCGTAGCGGTTGTGGGCCAATCCGTTCGACGTGACGCTCAGGATCAACAACGGGTGCTGCCAAACGCGACCCTGGTGGCGCAGACGAGCGAAGTCTTCTTTCCGGCGAAGGCGCAGGTGGCGCTCCATGCGCAGGGGGCCTAGCTCTTCCAGTTGACCTTTTTGACGTGATTGTTCATCTTCGGCGTCAAGACCGCACGCCCTTTGGCGCGGCGCGCCTTCAAGACACGGCGACCGTCCTTCGTGCGCATCCGCTGGCGGAAGCCATGCACGCGCACGCGGCGGCGAATCTTGGGCTGGTAGGTACGCTTGGGCATTGGTGTCCTCTTTCAAAAAAACGCGCTCAGGGCGCGGATTCAAGCGACTGCGTTCGCGTGATGACGCGCCACACCAGGCGCAGCGCGCGAACGGCAAGTATAGCGCATGGGTCTAGAGGGGTCAAGCGTCAACCGTTGCGGGGAGTGGATAAGTTTAGGGATATGGGTAAAATGGGGACATGAAACACTGTCCATATTGCCAATCCACAGAGCGACAAGTCAAAGCGGGGCGGAATGGCTCGGGGAGCCAGCGCTACAAGTGCC
>Ga0334890_1002613_pt1 | contig 20275 bp, 15 predicted proteins | sample GraSluR1_MG_3_FD_207220 | JGI IMG/M metagenome (GOLD analysis project Ga0334890, IMG submission 207220) | Sludge microbial communities from methane-producing bioreactor in Wageningen University, Netherlands - Granular Sludge_31_08-R1 | ecosystem: Engineered > Bioreactor > Anaerobic >... | reverse complement strand
CGCTCACAAGATCAAATTTTCTAAAAAACAAATTTCGCTCGGTCAAAAAATTGCTAAAAATAGCAAACTCGCTACGCTCAGACATGCTATTTTCTGACGCATTTTTTGATTCGCTCAATTGTTTTTTGACGAAAATTCTCAATTGCTCGCTACTTTATTTCATCCATATTTACCATAAAAGCATTATAATATAAAAAACTGTCAAAAGCATCATTTTAAACACTTAACCAATTAAACATTTATACGTTTTTTTACCTGTCCAACTGTCTGCTGACCAACTTTAAGCTTTTCACTATTTAAACACTTAACCAACTAACAACTGTCCAACTTAATAACATTAAATTATTTAAAATTTAAAATTCTTTTGATATAATCAAATAAAATTCGTTAACCGAATTAAATAAGTTGAGAGTTGGAAGGAGGACTTTTTTTGAATCCCTTAAAGCTTTTTTGGATTTTTTTCAGAGTAAGTGCATTAACTATTGGTGGCGGATATGCCATGATACCTGTTATAAAAGAATTTATTGTAGATAAATTCAAAGTGTTAGAAGAAAAAGAGTTTATGGACGTAATAGTAACCGCCCAAACAGTGCCTGGAGTTATTGCTATAAATACTGCTATGATAATGGGTCACAAATTATCTGGTATTAAAGGTGCTTTTTTTTCTGTTTTGGGGTGTGTAATTCCGCCTTTTTCTATAATTTTAACAATCGCTTTTTTCTTTTCAAACATAGCATCTTTTGAATTGTTTGAAGGTTTTTTTTCAGGTGCAAGAGTTGGAGTTACAGTAATATTGGCTAAATTATCATTTGATCTAGTCAAAAAAAATGTTTCTCATCCTTTATATTTAATAATAATAGCAATTTCAGCTGGAATTATTTTTTTCACAAGTATATCAGCTGTTGTCGTTTTATTAAGCTCATGTGTTGTTATTTATTTTATAGTTAAAGGGGAGAAATCGAAATGATTATTTTTGAATTATTTATCACTTTCTTTAAAATAGGAATGGTTGCATTTGGCGGGGGTTACGGAGCTTTAAGTATAATTCAAGATGAAATAGTAAATGTTAACAAATGGATAGGAATTGAAGAATTTTTAGATCTTATTTCCATATCTCAAATGACTCCAGGTCCTATAGCAATCAACTCAGCCACATTTGTAGGTTATAATATAGCAGGGTTTTGGGGATCAGTTGCTTCAACAATAGGGGTTATTACACCTAGTATAATATGGATTGTTATTATTTTAAAATTATTAAAATTACTCTCGAAAAAAATAGATACTGATTTAATATTCAAATCATTAAGAATTGCTATAATAGGACTAATAATAGCCGCTACTTTAAATATAGGATTTGGATCAATAGTGAGCATTTTTCACATTGTTTTAGGAATAATAGGTTTTATCATATTGCTAAAATTTAAATTATCCGTTATATGGATTATACTATTAAGCGGTATTGCAGGAATATTTGGAAAATTAATTAATTTAATTTAATTTAATTTAATTTAGTGTAAATTTCAATTCTATTTTTACCATTATTTTTTGCAGTATACAAAGCTTCATCGGCTCTTTTAAGAGCCGTTTTATAATCTTTTTCTCCAGTTTCAACATAATATATCCCTATAGACAAACTTATTTTTATTTTTTCTTTATTAAAAGTTAATGTTTTTTCTTGAATTGCTGATTTTATCATTTCAGAAAAAAGAATTGCTTGTTTGCATGATTTATGAAGCAAAATATAGATAAATTCATCTCCACCATATCTTCCAGTAATAGTATCTTCATCACCAAATTTCTTTGACGTATATGCAACAAACCTTATCACGTCATCACCAAACTGATGACCATAGTTGTCATTTATATTTTTAAAATCATCTATATCTAACATAACAATACTGTAATTGCCTTTCAAGTTTTGTAAAAAGGACATCACATATTCATGATTGAATATATCTGTCATTCCATCTTTTATAGCTTTTTCATACATGAATTTTGCTTTTTCTTCTTCGTATGCAATCTTTTTTTGTAGCTCAAAATATTCTTCTATAACTACCAATATAAGACCCATAGAAAAAAACATCAAACCAAACAAAGTATAGCTTATGCTTGAAAAATTTCCCAATATAATATTAATAGTATCATAGCCAGAAAATAATAACAAAACCAAACTACATAAAACTATTATTTTTGATTCAAACGAATATTTTTTATGTTTAAACGAAATAATCAACCAGCTCAAAATATTCAGCATTAATGTTAAATTAAAATATCCATAAAGAGTCCTATAAAAAGAATTATCTGTTGCTATAAAATTAATAGCAACAATGGAAAAAACTGATAAAAAAGCCAAATAATAACTTAATTTATACTTATATTTTTCATAAATTGCAAGCCCCATAAAAAATGCAGATAAATACATACAACTAACAACTATTTTTTTAAATATGATTATATCAAAAGGAATATGATAAAAAACCATGTAATCAAGGATATTTATTGCAATAAAAAAACACGCTAAGGAAAAAAACAAAATTTCTCTTTTTACATTTTTATAAGCAGTAATATAAAAAAATATCATAAAAAACGAAACCAATATTAAAAAAGAAATGGAAACATTAGTAAGCGTTTTTAAAGTTCCATCAAACCAATCTCTTAAAGCCAAAAAAATTTTAGGGTTTGAAATTAAGATTGGAAAATTCGATAAACCTATATCATACAAAGCATAAATATCTATTCTTACTTCATTACTATTTTTTATTAAGCTTTGATCAATTTCAAATGAAGAAAAAGAATTCCAAATATTGCTTTTTGAAGATTCTTTACATCCTGCACTCCCTATTTTTAACCCATTAAAATATACAGAATAAGAATTTCCAGCTAATCTATATATTATCAAATTATAAGATTCAGAATTATTAATCATTTCAAACTCACTCTCTTTAACCTCTGCATAAAAAGAATAAAGGTTAAAAGAATCTTTATTAAATTTTCTATAATTCAAATTAGGAAAAAATATATTATCACTATGAAAATTTAAAACTATATGTTCTGAAGTTTTATTTAAAAAACTATTAGTTTTAAACGAAACAAAAAAAACTAGCGATAAAAATATGATAGTTAAAAAAAATAAAAATTTATTTTCATTTTTCATTTTACACACCTCAAAAATATTTTACTAATTTTATTATACTGTTTTTTTAAGAAAAAGTAAAGTTTTTAATTAATGCGTTTGAACGATAATTTAATAATTTTAGATTGAAGCATTAGAACATAATATTTGAATAAGATACTCCTTTCATCAAAATACTTTATAATAAATAATTTTAATAAAAAAAATCCTGCTGAAATTAATCAATAGAATAAAAGTATTAAATATTATTTATAATTAACTGATTTAATGAAATACAGAAAGTTTTTTCCACTTCAACTTTCTACTAACCAGTCTATCAACTTTAATAAAATTAACGTTTTAGCAACGAATCAAACAAAACATTAGATTTTAATACGTAAAACGAAATATTTTTTATTTTTTGTTAAATAAAACCTAATAACGGATTTTATAAAATCGTTTCAATATGATTGAATTTTTATAAACAAATTAATAGTTTATAAAAAAGGGGGAATAAAATGCGTATTGAACAACATCCTATTTTAGACTTTAAAAGGGGAAACAAAATTCATTTTACTTTTGATGGAAAAGAAGTATTTGGTTATGAAGGGGAAACTATTTCCGCAGCATTACATGCAAGTGATATCGTTAAACTAAGCGAAAGTTTTAGAACGCACAGACCCAGAGGTCTTTTTTGTGCAATTGGCCATTGTTCTTCCTGTCTGATGACGGTTGATGGTATTCCAAACGTAAGAATTTGCGTAACTAATGTAAAAGATGGAATGATTGTAGAATCGCAAAAGCCGAGAGGTGGTATCGTATGATAAAAACTGATTTACTCGTTGTAGGTGCAGGCCCTGCAGGAATGGCAGCTTCAATTTCCGCAGCAAAAAATGGGATAAATGTAATTTTATTAGAGGAAAACGAAAGAGTTGGAGGACAACTTATAAAACAGACTCATAGATTTTTCGGTTCTCAAAAAGAACATGCAGGAATTAGGGGAATACATATAGCTGAAGATTTAAAAAAAGAGATTGAAAGTTATAAAAATATAGAATTAATGTTATCTGCAACTTTGATGGGAATATACGAAGATGGTATATTCACTGTTTTAAAAGATGATAAAATGATTAAAATAAAGCCTGAAAAAACTATCATGGCTACAGGAGCTTTTGAAAAATATCTTTTATTTGAAAATAATGATCTTCCTGGAATTTATGGAGCAGGTGCAGTTCAAACTTTAATGAATATAAATGGAGTATTACCTGCAAAAAAAGTTTTAATGATAGGTTCAGGAAATATAGGCCTTATAGTTTCTTATCAACTTATGCAGGCGGGAGTTGAAATAGCAGGTGTAATAGAAGCGTCAAATAAAATAGGTGGTTATATGGTTCATGCAGCAAAGTTAAAAAGACTTGGAGTGCCTATCTATACTTCGCACACAATAGAAAAAGCTATTGGAAATGAACGGGTTGAAGGAGCATTGCTTCATAAACTTGATTCTAATTGGAATAAAATAGAAGGAAGTGAATTTGAAATTGATTGTGACTGTATATGTCTTGCGGTAGGATTAAGCCCTTTAACAGACATATTATTTCAAAGTGGATGCGCGGTTAAATATCTTCCCGAATTAGGAGGGTATGTTCCTTATAGAGATGAACATCTTGAAACATCTATAAAAGGTTTATATGTAGCAGGAGATGTTTCTGGTATAGAAGAAGCTACAGGAGCTATGGTTGAAGGAGAAATTGCCGGACTTCATGTAGCAGGTACTTTAAAACAAGATGATAAAATTTTTGAAAGAATAAAAGAAATGAAAGAAGAATTAAGAAGTCTTAGAGCAGGACCAGTAGGACATAAAATAAGAGAAGGGCTTTCAAAATTATATGATGAAATATACGTTGAAGAAGATGAGTTTCCTGAAGTATACGATATAGAGTTTTTTAGAAAAACTGGAACGCCTTCAGAAGAAAATTTAAAAGCGGTTATGCCTGATGAAGAAAGACTAAATAAAGGCCCAGTAGCCGTAACAGAATGTTTTCAAAGAATACCTTGTGATCCATGTGTTTACAGTTGTCCTTATAATGCTATAAAACCATTTGAAGATATGAACGAATTGCCTGAAGTAATATTTGAAAAATGTATAGGATGTGGAATTTGTGTTGGAAAATGTCCTGGACTTGCAATATTTGTTTTAAACAAAAACTATTCAGAAACAACAAGTACTGTTACTTTACCGTATGAATTTTTGCCAAAACCTGCAAAAGAATCTATCGTAGATGTTTTAGATAGAAGTGGTGCTAAAATTTGCGAAGGAAAAATTATAAGAATATTAGACGGCAAAGCACAAGATAAAACAAGTATAGTTACAGTAGAAGTTCCAAAAGAATTTTATAATCAAGCAAGAAACATTAAGGTGGTGTTATGATGAAAGAAGAAAACATTGTAATATGTAGATGTGAAGATTTTACTTTAAAAGAACTTAGAGAACTTCTTGAACAAGGTTTTAATACTGTTGAAGAAATAAAAAGAGTTGCAAGATTAGGGATGGGGCCATGTCAGGGGAAAACGTGTGGGCCTTTAATAAAAAGAGAAATAGCAAAATATACTAAACAGAAAATAGAAGATTTAGATAGAGAAGCAAGTCGACCTCCATATGGAGGAATAATGTTTGGACAAGTAGTAGGTGATGACATTGAAAAATAAAGCAGGAATTGTTATAATTGGTGGGGGAATAACAGGAACTTCAATTGCATATTATCTTGCAAAAGAAGGGTTTAAAGATATTGTAATTCTTGAAAAAAGATATCTAACATATGGTGCTACAGGAAGGTGTGGTGCTGGAGTTAGACAACAATGGGGAACAAGACAAAACTGTCTTTTGGCAAATGAAAGTATGAAAATTTTTGAAAATCTTAATGAAGAACTTCAAGTAAAAAGAGATATTGAACTAAAACAAAAAGGATATCTTCTTTTGGCTTATTCAGAAAAAGAATATGAATTATTTAAAAAAAATATATCTGTTCAGCACGAACTAAATATACCTTCAAAACTTGTAACTCCTTACGAAGCAAAACAAATAGTGCCTATTTTAAACACTGCTGATTTAGTGGGAGCAACTTTTTGCCCAACAGACGGACATGCAAATCCTTTTTTAACAACGATGGCGTATGCTGAAGCCTCTGAAAGATTTGGAGTTACAATATATAAAAATACAACTGTAACCGAAATAAAAATGAAAAATGATAAAATAATAGGTGTGCAAACAGATAAAGGATTTATAGAAACAGATAAAGTAGTTAATGCTGCGGGTGGGTGGGCTCAAGAAATAGGTAAAATGGTAGGTCTTGATTTACCTATTTATTCTGAAAGGCATGAAATACTTGCAACAGAGCCTGTAAAAGAAATTTTAGGCCCAATGGTCATGTCTTTTTCATATAATATTTATTGTCAGCAAACACCTCATGGAAGTTTCATAATGGGATGTAGCCCAGAAAATGAACCTCACGGTTACAATCAAAATAGTTCTTGGAATTTCCTTGAAACAATGTCGAAAAAAGTTACATGGCTTTTGCCTCCAACACAAAAACTTAGAGTAGTAAGACAATGGGCTGGACTTTACAATATTTCACCAGATAAACAACCTATTGTATGTGAGTCTGAAAAAGTAGAAGGTTTTTATATGGCTATAGGATTCAGCGGTCATGGATTTATGATAGCTCCGGCAGTAGGTATTTTGATGAAAGATATAATCTTGAAGAAAGATCTTACATGGGATGTAACTCTCGATATAGGAAGATATGAAAGAAATGAAATTATTGCGGAATCATCTGTAGTTTGATAGAAAAGTTGAACAGGCTTTTGATTTAATTCCCCTCTTGAGGGGTGGCAACCTTTGGTTGACGGGGTGGACAGGTTTTTGTAAATGCTTTTAATAATGATTTGGAGTTAAATTTTTCTCATTGAGAAGCTTTTTTGATTCTAATGTAGTGTAACAGCCACGCTGAACTGTGCACGGCGTTACAGCACAGGCAAAAACATTCATCTTTTGCGTTAAACGATGGTTCAACGATTGCTCAACTACCGTTCAACTATAGTTCCCAAGGAGGCACGGCGTTACAGCATATATGATAATGTCGGTATTTTTATAGTTGGTGTAAGGAAAAACTTTAAAAGCAAATGCTTATAATAATGAAGGGGTAAACATTGGATAAAATAAATCGCTCACAAGATCAAATTTTCTAAAAAACAAATTTCACCCTTGTCAAAAACTTGCTAAAAATAGCAAACTCGCTACGCTCAGACATGCTATTTTCTGACGCATTTTTTGATTTGCTCAATTGTTTTTTATACGAAAATTCTCAATTGTTCGCTACTTTATTTCATCCATATTTACCGTCAAGGCATTATGATAAAAAACTATCAAAAGTATCATTTCTCTTTTCAATATTTTAAGCACTTTTCCATTTAAACATTTCAACATTATTTGATTTACCTAACCAACTTTTTAAATAATTTCTCTGAACAAATAATAAAAAAAGGAGTGATAAAAGTGCACAATGGAATTTATTTTTATGAAAAACCTCAAAATGAACCTATAAAAGCTTATACTCATGGAAGTCCTGAAAAAATAGCTTTTAAAGAAACACTTGCTAAAATGAAAGAAGTAAAAATAGAAATACCTCTAATAATTGGAGGAAAAGAAATTAAAACAGGAAATATCGAAAAATGCGTATCTCCTTACGACCATTCTCAAGAACTTGCAACTTTCCATAAAGCTGGAGAAAAAGAAGTAAAAATGGCTATTGAAAGCTCTCTTGAAGCAAAAAAACTTTGGGAATCTTTTCATTGGTCTGAAAGAGTAGCTATTTTTAGAAAAGCGGCTGAATTGTTGTCTGGGAAATGGAGAAACACTTTAAATGCAGCAACAATGTTATGCCAAAGCAAAAATATTTATCAAGCTGAAATTGATTCAGCGTGTGAATTAATAGATTTTTTTAACTTCAACGCATGGTTTTTAACTCAAATATACACAGATCAACCAATTTCTCCTAAAGGTTATTGGAACAGAACAGAATACAGACCTCTTGAAGGTTTTGTATTTGCTGTAACCCCTTTCAACTTTACAGCTATTGCAGTGAATCTTGCGGCATCACCTGCAATGATTGGAAATACTGTTGTTTGGAAACCAGCATCTTCTTCAATTTATTCATCTTATTACGGAATGAAATTATTGCAAGAAGCAGGACTTCCTGATGGTGTTATTAATTTTGTTCCTGGAGATGGACCAGTTGTTGGAAACATAGTTATGGATGACCCTAACATGAGTGGAATTCACTTTACAGGTTCTACAAAAACTTTCCAAACTATGTGGAAAAAAGTAGGACAAAATATAGATAAATATAAAACTTATCCAAGAATAGTTGGAGAAACAGGTGGAAAAGATTTTGTATTTGTGCATAAATCGGCAAAAGTTGATTCGGTAGTTCATAATCTTATAAGAGGTGCATTTGAATATCAAGGACAAAAATGTTCTGCTGCTTCAAGAGCATATATTCCAGATAATCTTTGGGATGAAATAAAAGAAAAATTAATTAATACCACAAAAGAAATAAAAGTAGGAAGTCCTGAAAAATTTACTAATTTTGTAAATGCTGTAATTGATAGACCTTCTTTTAACAAAATAAAATCTTATATAGATTTTGCAAAAAATAGTGAAGAAGCTGAAGTAATTGTTGGTGGGAATTGCGACGATACTGTAGGATATTTTATAGAACCTACAATAATATTTACATCAAATCCTAATTTTAAAACTATGGAAGAAGAAATATTTGGTCCTGTTTTAACTATATATGTATATGAAAACGATAAGTTTGAAGAAACACTAAAAATATGTAATGAAACTTCTCCTTATGCTTTAACAGGGGCAATTTTCTCTCAAGATAGAGAAGCAATAAATATAGCTAATAAGATATTGTACCATGCAGCAGGTAATTTCTATATCAACGATAAACCAACAGGTGCAGTTGTAGGTCAACAACCATTTGGAGGGTCAAGAGCTTCAGGAACTAACGATAAAGCAGGAAGCGCACTTAACATGATGAGATGGATTTCTGTAAGAACAGTAAAAGAAACTTTTGAACCAATTGAAGATTATAGATACCCATTTTTGGAAGAAAGATAATAATAATAAAACAGACGATATCTTTTAAGATATCGTCTGTTTTTTATATTTTTAAACACCAAAAGAAATACCTATACTTTCAGCTACTTTTATTAATTCACCTTTAGGATCTACATTTTTTGTTTTTCCTATAACATCTTCAAGAGGTACAGAAGTTATAGTATCGCCTTTTAAAGAAACCATTTGTCCAAATTTTCTTTCGTTAATCATTTCAACTGCCGCAACACCATATCTTGTAGACAACAATCTATCAAAAGCTGAAGTCATTCCACCTCTTTGAAGATGGCCTAAAACAGTAGTTCTTATTTCATGATCTTGAATTTGCTTTTCTAATTCTAAACCAAGTTGATTTCCTATCCCGCCAAGTCTTACCGGATCCGGACTATCGTCAACAATCTGTTTTACTGAAACTTCTCCGCCTATTTTTTTAGCTCCTTCAGCAACAACTATTATAGAAAAAGGTTTTCCTGCTCTACTTCTTTGTCTTATTTTATTAACAACTTTATTTATATCGTACGGTATTTCAGGAATAAGAATAACATCAGCAGAACCTGCTATTCCTGAGTGTAAAGCTATCCAACCAGCATTTCTTCCCATTACTTCTAAAATCATAACTCTGTGATGAGATTCAGCAGTAGTATGAAGCCTGTCTAAAGCATCAGTAACGGCATTTACAGCCGATTGAAACCCAAAAGTCAAATCTGTTAAATTCAAATCGTTATCAATTGTTTTAGGGATACCAATTACATTAACACCTTTTCTTGCAAAATCTCTTGCGCTTGTTAAAGTGCCGTCACCACCTAAAACTACTAATACATCAACACCTTCTTTTTGAAGATTTTGAACGGCAACATCTGAAACATCTTTTTTTACCGTTTTACCATTCTCTTCAACGGCATAATCAAAAAGATTATCTTTGTTAGAACTATATAGAATAGTTCCACCTTTATGCAAAATTCCAGAAACAGTTCCTGTTGTCATAGGTATAAAATCATTGTTATATAATCCTCTGTATCCAAATTTATATCCTATAACTTGATATCCGTATTTTAATATAGCCGCTCTCGTTACAGCTCGAATAACAGCATTAAGCCCCGGACAGTCTCCGCCGCCGGTTAAAAGAGCTATTTTTTTGATTTCTTCTCTCATGATCACACCCTCCTATAAGAATTATTATTTTCCATTATACATCAAAAATATTAAATTAAGTTAATAATTTCCTTTCATTAAATTCATTTTGGTTATAATTTAAAAAAGTTGGAAAGTGGAAAGTTGGTCAGGTAAAAAAACGTTTAAGAGTTTAATTGGTTAAGTCTTTAAAATAATGCTTTTGACAGTTTTTAATTTTGGTTCTATGTAAAAAAGTGTGGATAAAAATTATTGATTGATAGTTGGTTTTTGAAAAAGTTATTGAAGTTTATACATAATCTAAAAACTTTTTTTACGCTCTGTCATCTCGAACGACGTTTTTTGGAGGAGAGATCTGCGCATTTTGGTTTTTTATTAAATTATTTCAAAACATAAAATCGCAAATTCGCAGATTTCTCCTCAAAAGAAGAACGCTTTTTCGTTCGAAATGACAAATCGCATAATTTTCTTTTACTATTTATAAGTTTCAACTTTTTATAATTTCCCACAAAAATTTACAGAGAACCATTTTTTTTATTATAATGCTTTGATGGTAAATATGGTTTTTAAAGTTGGTCAGTTGGTCAGGAAAAACAAGAAATGTTTAATTGGTTAAATGGATAAGGGGTTAAATAGTTAAAAGTGACACAAAATTTTTTTTTAATGGTTTGATGGTAAATATGGATGAAATAAAGTAGCGAGCAATTGAGAATTTTCGTCAAAAAAACAATTGAGCGAATCAAAAAATGCGTAAGAAAATAGCATGTCTGAGCGTAGCGAGTTTGCTAGTTTTAGCAAGTTTTGACAAGAGCGAAATTTGTTTTTTAGAAAATTTGATCTTGTGAGCGATTTATTTCATCCATATTTACCACTTCATTTTTGGGAACGGTAGTTGAACGGTAGTTGAGCAATCGTTTAACCATCGTTGAACCAGCGTTTAACGCAAATGATGAATGTTTTTGCCTGTGCTGTAACGCCGTGCAAAGTGCAGCGTGGCTGTTACACTACATTAAAAGCAAAAAACGGTTAATATTAAAATGTTTTTCCTTTCAACTGACCAACTTTCTACTTTCCAACTAATAATTTTTTTCTTTCCTGCTTTTTCGTGCCACTTGAAGCAAAAGGCTTTGATATGATAAAATATAATAGTTAAGCAAAAGTTGAATAATATTGGAGGCGTTTTTTATGTATGTTTTAAACTCTTTTCAAACAAAAGAAATAGATAAAAAAACTATTTTAAAAGGAATAAAAGAAGAAGTTTTAATTGAACAAGCCGCTTTTGCTTTATCTGATGTTATAGAATCTACTATTCCAAAAAAGATTTTGTTTCTGGCAGGAAATGGTAATAATGGAGCAGATTCAATAGCCTCAGCAAGAATATTAAAAAATAGAGGATATAACACTACAATTTCAATAGTTGGAAATAATAAGAATTTTTCTGAAGGTTTTATTTTACAAAAACAAATTGCAGAAAATTTTAATGTTCAATTTGAAAATATAAACGATATAAAATTTTCAAATTATGATACAGTTGTTGACGGAATAATAGGAATAGGATTAAAAGGCTCGTTGAATGATGAATTAAAAGAAATAATAAACAAGGTAAATTTTTCTGATGCAAATATTATCTCAATAGACATTCCAACAGGAGTTAATTCGGATACCGGAGAAATTGCCGAAACATCTATTCATGCTGATATAACAGTTACATTTGGATATTTAAAAATAGGACATGTTTTAGAACCTTCAAAAAATTATTGTGGTGCAATAAAAATAGCAACTCTTTCTTTTGATAGATCCTATGAAAAGAATATAACGAGAAGAGTTATAACAAGTGATTTTGTAAAAAGGATTTTAATTGATTATAAATATATAAAACATAAATACGATAGAGGTTTTGTATTAGTGTTTGCCGGAGAAAAAGCTTATCCGGGTGCTGCTGTATTAACGGCAACCGCTGCACAAAAATCTGGTGCAGGAATAGTTAAACTTATAACTTGTGTAGACACTTCAAACATAATAAGCTATGAACCATCTGTTATATGCGAAAAAACAAACAGTGATTTTTTTGATGTTAATTTAATAGAAACATATGAAAAAGATTTTGAAAAAGCAGATGTTATAGTTATAGGCTCTGGTTGTTCATTCAACTCACACGATTTTTTTGTTGAAGTGATTAAAAAATATGGAAAATCTAAAAAAATAATTGTCGATGCAGCCGCAATAAAATGTATTAAAAATTTTAAATTGGAAAATACTTTAATTACTCCTCATTCGGGTGAAATGGAAAAATCTTTTGAAAATACAGAAAATAACCTTGAAAAACTTGAGCAAATTGCTCTTGAGCATAACATTACTATAATGTATAAATCAACAACAACAATTATAACTGATGGCAAAAATACTTTTTTCAACGTTGAAGGCGGAAAAGAATTATCAAAAGGAGGCTCAGGAGATGTTTTAACGGGCGTTGCTGCTGCTTTTGTTGCTCAAGGCAAGTCAATAACCGATGCTGCAATAGCAGCGTCGTATATAATGTATAAAACTGCTTCTGATTTAAAAGAAGAATTTACTGATTATTTTGTTACTCCTAAACTTATAATAGATAATTTTTATAAAACTTTTTTAAATTTACAAAATGAGAAATAATAAAATACAGCCCAAATTAAAAGCAAAAACAAAATTAACAGTAAAAGCGAAAACCCTTAATTTAATAAAATTTCTCGATATCTCGTATGAAGATCTTGAACAACAAATAGAAGAACACTTACAAAGTAATATTTTTATAGAAAACGACAAAAATTTCAATTTTAATAACACTTTAAGTGAAATTGATTATGATTATACAGAACAAGAAAAAACTTTAATTGAAGAAATAGAACCTTATTATTTAGCTTTAGTGCCAAATGAACTTGAACAAACAGCTCTTGATTTGTTAAGACATATAGATAAAAACGGTATATTAGATTTGGAAACAGACGAATTTATTGCTACTCATAAAATAACCCATTTGCAATTTAACGAGATTCATGAAACTCTTAAAAATTTAGGCCCTACAGGATTTGCTGAACTAACTTTAAAAGATGCTTTAGAAATTAGAAAACAATTAGGAGAAACTGGAACACCTTTAGGAAGTTATAACACACAAGCTATTTATAATGTTAAAAAAAATGTAGACATAATTTTTTATAATTACAACGGAGAAATTTATTTTCAAATACAAGAACCTTATTTACCAGAAATAAATTTAGAAAATTATATAAAATATAAAAATATTAAAGATAAAAAAACTATAGAATTTATCGAAAAAATAAAAGAAAAATATTTTCTTTTAAAATCTTTTATTATAAAAAGAAAAACATTTTTAAAAAATATTTCGGAATTACTTTTAAAAACAAACAGTGATTATTTTAAAAATAGTGAAAAAATAAACTTTCTTAAAATCCGTGAAACAGCAAGAAAATTACAAGTTAGCCCTTCAACAATAAGCAGAACCGTTAGAAATAAAGTAATACAGCTTCCAAACGGACAGCTTATGGAATTATCATTTTTTTTTGATACTAAAAAAACATTAATTATTAAAAAGAAAATTATAAACAAGGTGATTAAAGAAAATTTTGATTTATCAGATAACAAGATACAAAATATTTTAGAAAACGATTACAAAATAAAAATAGCGAGAAGAACCGTTAACAAATACAAAAATGAATTAAAAGAAGGTGAACAAAAATAATTTATATAATTTCAGGAGGCGAACTCAACAGTAGTTTAAGTTTTTACGAGAAAAAAATAAGAGACGCCGAAATCACAATAGCGTGTGATTCAGGAATAAAAATTTTTAAAGAATTGAATATAATCCCAAATTATCTTATAGGAGATTTAGATTCCGCTTCAGAAGAAGAAGTCTTATGGGCTCAAGAAAATAATGTTCAAATAATAAAATATCCTTTTGAAAAAGATGAAACAGACACAGAATTGGCACTAGCCTTTGCGAAAAAACTAAAAATATTCAATACAGAAATTTCAGGTGTTCTAGGCAAAAGAATAGACCATAGTCTTGCTTCTTTTTATTTAATTGCAAAATATGGATTTTTAAATCCAAAAATAGTTGAAGAATATTTAGAATCCGGATTTTTAAGTAAAAGTAAAGAATTTGAAGTTGAAAAAGATGAAACTTGGTCTGTATTTCAAATAGGCGGAGATGCTGAAATATCTCTTTCCGGATTTAAATACGAATTAAATAATTTTCATATAGAAAAATTCAACCCTATAGGTGTAAGCAATCAGACTGTTAAAAATAAAGTAAAGATAAGCATACACGAAGGAAGTATAATATATATAAGATGGCTGAAAAATATTTATTAAACGGAGGAAAAGAAATGGCTCAAAAAAAAGAAATTCTTGAAAAATATATTGACCAATCAAACAAAAAAAATATACCAAAAATATTACCGGTAATACCCACAAGAACAAAAATGCTACTTTATCCTAATGCCGTTTTACCAATGTATATAGGAAGAGAAAATTCTTTAAATGCAGTTGAAGAAGCTTTAGAAAAAACAAACGGTTATTTATTTTTTGTATCTCAAAAAGCGATTGAAACAGAAGATGTTAACACTGAAGATTTATATGAAATAGGTACTATAGGTAAAATAGTTCAAATATCTAAAATGCCTAATGGAGAATATAAAGTATTAGTCGAAGGAATAAAAAGAGCAAAAACTACAAAAATAGTAGAAACAAAAAATATTTTTTTATTCGAAATCGAAATACTCGACTCAAAATTTAAAAACACAAAAACAGCACAAGCTTTAGTTAGAAAACTTAAACAATTATTTCAAAAATATCTTGAGCTTACAAAAAAATTCCCTCAAGAAGTTATAATAGCAATAGAAGAAACTATAGATCCAGAAATAATAAGTGATCTAATTGCTTCTGTACTTCCTCTCGAATTAGAAGAAAAACAAGAGCTTTTAGAAATAATTGACATAAAAGAAAGACTTGAAGACGAACTCGAAATTTTAACAAGAGAACTCGAACTCTTACAACTAGAAGAAGATTTAGAATTAAGAGTTAGAGAAAAAATGGAAAAACATCAAAAAGAATATTATTTAAGAGAAAAGTTAAAAGAAATCAGAAAAGAACTCGATACAGATGATGAAAAAGAATTACATGAATTAAAAAACAAATTTAAACAAGGTGATTACCCTGAACACGTTGTTGAAAAAGGGTTAAAAGAAATCGAAAGATTATCTAAAATGTCTTCTTATTCGCCTGAAGCGAATGTTATCAGAAATTATATTGATTGGTTAATAGAATTTCCTTGGAAAAAAGAAACTACAGATAACCTTGTGATAACCCAAGCAAAAGCAACTCTTGAAGATAACCATTACGGATTAGAAGAGATAAAAGAAAGAATATTAGAATTTTTATCTGTAAGAAAACTATCTAAAAATACAAAATCACCTTTAATATGTTTTGTAGGAGCTCCGGGGGTAGGAAAAACAACTCTTGGAAAATCTATTGCAGATGCACTCGGTAGAAAATTTGGCAGAATATCTTTAGGTGGAGTTAGAGATGAATCTGAAATAAGAGGACACAGAAGAACATATGTAGGAGCTATGCCTGGAAGAATAATTCAAAACATAAGAAAATTAGGAGTTATTAACCCTGTTATAGTTTTAGATGAAATAGATAAAATGAGTACATCTTATCATGGCGATCCGGGAGCAGCATTATTAGAAGTGCTTGACCCTGAACAAAATCACTCTTTTTCTGACCATTATTTAGAAATACCCGTAGATTTATCAAAAGCTATTTTTGTTACTACTGCAAATGTTGCTCATACAATACCACCAGCACTTCTTGATAGAATGGAATTGATATATATAAATGGTTATACAGATCTTGAAAAATACAACATTTCAAAAAAATACATACTTCCAAAATTGGAAGAACAACACGGGTTAGACTCTAAAAAAATAACAATATCTCCTGCAGTTATAAAAGAAATAATAAATAAATATACAAGAGAAGCCGGAGTAAGAAGTCTTGAAAGACAAATATCAAAATTATTTAGAAAAGCCGCTTTAAAGTATGTAGAAGAAGAAAAAATTGTAAAAATATCTGTTAAAAACTTAAATGAATTTTTAGGGCCTGCACCTTATTTTGACACTAAGAAAAATGATGAGCCTGAAGTGGGAGTAGTTACAGGTCTTGCTTGGACAGCTTATGGAGGAACTATATTAGATGTGGAAGTTTTATCTTTTAAGGGTAAAGGAAGACTCATAACAACAGGGAAACTTGGCGAAGTTATGGTTGAATCTTCAAAAATAGCTTTAAGTTTATCTAGAAAAATAACTGAAAAATTTTCAAAAGAATGTTCAGAAATTTTTGAAAAAAATGATTTCCATATAAATCTTCCTGAAGGAGCTGTTCCAAAAGACGGACCTTCTGCAGGAGTAACTTTAACAACCGCTTTAATCTCAACAGCACTTAATAAAAAAATAAAAAATAATCTCGCAATGACTGGTGAAATAACCTTAAGAGGAAAAGTTCTTCCAGTGGGTGGTATAAAAGAAAAAATTCTTGCTGCATATAGATCAGGAATAACAGAAGTTATTATACCATTTGATAACAAAAAAGACGTTGAAAAAATTCCAGAAGAAGTTAAAGAAAAAATTAAAATGAATTTTGCAAAAGATATAAATGACGTTTTAGAAAAAGCGTTAGTTGGAGGCATGAATTGTGAAAATTAAACAAGTTGAATTAACTGATACCGTTTTTATAAAATCAAAATTACATTTAAATGAAAAACTTGAAGTTGCTTTTGCCGGAAGATCTAATGTAGGTAAATCAAGTCTTTTAAATAAAATTTTTAATAAAACAATAGCAAAAACAAGTTCTAAACCTGGAAAAACAAGATCAATAAACTATTATCTTGTAAATCAAAAATATTATTTCGTAGATTTACCAGGATATGGATATGCCGTAGGCCCACAAAGCGAAAAAGACAAATGGGAAATTCTTATGAGTGAATATTTTGAGCTTTCAACAACATTACAAACAGTATTTTTATTATTAGATCATAGACATAAACCAAAAGATCTTGATCATCAAATGATACAATGGCTTAAATCGATGGATATCCCTTTTTCTATAATACTAACAAAAGAAGATAAATTAAAAACTAATGAAAAAAATAAAATGTTTGCCCAAATAAAATCAGAGTTATCTCAATACGGGCAATTTATGTATTTCCCCGTTTCAACACTAAAAAATACAGGAATAGATTCATTGTCGAATTATATAGGAAATATTTTCGGAGAAATATGAAACGTCACGTGCGTTCAAATTCAAAGGAGGGATTTTTATCAGAACTATTGTTATTAGAGGAGAAACATCTTACAACACCATAAAACAGGTTTTAAATTCAAACGCTTTAAGGGAAATTCTTGTCGAATTAATAGAAATATCACAGGAAAAAAGAAACTCATTAATGCCTTTTTTTAATTTGTTTATAAAAAATATAAACGATTATAAGGCCGAAGATAAATATGATATAGACGGATTAGTTCATTTGCTCCAAACATTAGCTGTTAACCCTTTGGAAAAGATTGATAGCTCGAAATATTATTCTTTTCCAAAACTTGCTGGAATGCAAGATACACTTGTAAAATTTGTTGAAGGATTGTTCAATCTTTGGAGAAATAAACACAGATTTATGATTGAAAAAAACTCTTTCACAACCGTTTCTACAGATAGAATTTACAAACAGATGAAACTTATAAAAAATAATTCTGATTTAAAAAGTCTTGTTTTAAGTGTTTATAGACAAATATTAGTAAACATTTCAAATTCAAGAGTTAAAGTGTTAAGACAGCTTCCGAGTGGAGCTCAAGCTGGATTTATAATAGACAAACCAAATGTATCAGAAAAAGCAAAATTAAATTATCCACTTATTTATGACATGGATTATGTTTGGAGTACAGTTTTCGAACCACCAGTTATTTTTTATACAAGAATAAATAAAAGAGGCGGATTTTTCAAAGTAAAAGATAAACCTTATTTAGAAAATATAAAATTAAAAAATAAAGAAAACTGGTTGATATTCCCGATACTTGCAGGAACAAAACTTATATACGTTGTAGTTAATAAAGATTATTTTGCATTAGCAGCAGGAACAGCAAACATATTTGAATTTGCGGGATTCAATGTTTTAGAACATAAAAAACCAGATGGAATTTATTTCTTTGGTGTAGACAAAGAAAATTTTGAATCTGAAGAAGATTACAAAGGTGTAATTTATAAAGAAGAAGATGGAACATACGTTTCTATGATTATGGATGATCCTATTATAGACTATTTCGGATACATGAAAAAAATGATTTTAACAATGCATAACCTTCTTATAATAGATGAGAAAAAACTTCCTATACATGGAGCGTTAGCTGAAATTAAATTAAAATCAGGTCAAAAAGCTAATGTGATGCTTGTTGGAGATAGCGGAGCAGGAAAATCTGAAACTATAGATGCTCTTAACAGACTTGAAGAAAATGTTTCAGAAGTAAATATCCTTATAGACGATATGGGATCTTTAGACATAACAGAAGATGGAACAGTAATCTCATATGGAACAGAAACAGGAGCCTTTGTAAGACTTGATGACTTACAACCAGGTTATGCATATTCACAAATGGATAGAAGTATATTTATGAATCCGAATGAAATAAACGCAAGAGTAATAGTGCCATATTCAAATTATCCGGATATAATTAAACCTACAAAAATAGACTACTTCTTTTATGCTAACAATTTTGAAAAAATTGAAGGCGAAGAAGATTCAGCAAAATATTATACAGATCCTGAAAAAGCGTATGAAATATTTGCTGCAGGAGCAAGAATGGCAAAAGGAACTACTACAGAAAAAGGCTTGACATACTCTTATTTTGCAAACCCATTTGGCGCTGTTCAAAGAAAAGAAGCACATGAAAAAATCTCTAAAAGATATTTAAAAGCTATGATTGATAGTGGTGTTGTAGTTGGAGAAATTAAAACTCAACTCGGTGTAGATGGATTTGAAGAAACAGGTCCATTAATTGCAGCACAAGCTATGTTAAATTTAATAGAAAAAAGAGATGTATAAAAAAAAGGATGCGTAAGCATCCTTTTTTTTATTTGATTCATACTTCCTTTTTAAATCTTTCCGTTTTTTCATTTCATGTTCTAATGTAGTGTAACAGCCACGCTGCACTTTGCACGGCGTTACAGCATACAAATAACCTTTGAATTTTTTCATAAGATTAAAAATAAAAACTTAAAAAATACTACTAATTTATATAAGATTTCATATTTCATGCAAATGTTGTTGTCTGTGCTGTAACGCCGTGCAAAAAACGCGTGGCTGTTACACTACATAAAACCTTTTATGAATTTTTTCTTTAAATTGTCTTTATTTTCAACAAAAGATTGATGGGGTGGACAGGTTTTTCAGTATTCCAATTTTTTCATCTCATTTTAAAAAATTAAAATATTATTAAGTTTAAAGATACTAATAAATATATATTAGAAATAGTTTTTAATTAAAAGGTATACTTTTTGAAGTTTTGGAAGAATAAAACAAAAAAAGATGCTTTAACATCTTTTTTTAGTGATATTAGTTATCAGTTTTTTTCAAGTGTTTTGACTGAAATAAAAAAATTGAGACGTTTTCTGTTGGGAATAATGCCATACTCATAAAAATTAGAAAGAGAATTACTAAACTCATAACGGTTTCATAAATTACTTCGTTTGGAAGTTTTAAGCTTATTGTATAAGATATTCCTGCCATAAAAAATGCTGAAAAGAATATA
>Ga0334890_1002612_pt1 | contig 20313 bp, 20 predicted proteins | sample GraSluR1_MG_3_FD_207220 | JGI IMG/M metagenome (GOLD analysis project Ga0334890, IMG submission 207220) | Sludge microbial communities from methane-producing bioreactor in Wageningen University, Netherlands - Granular Sludge_31_08-R1 | ecosystem: Engineered > Bioreactor > Anaerobic >... | reverse complement strand
CGTGGGCGCTGCGACCGGAGGTGCAACTAGGCCATGTAGCCGCGCCCCGCCAGATTCCATATAGTTTCAGTCCCGTGGGCGCTGCGACCGGAGGTGCAACTAACATCGCGGCAGATGAAATAGAGATAATTAGCATGTTTCAGTCCCGTGGGCGCTGCGACCGGAGGTGCAACCGAGCCTGAAAGCCTTGGCGCTCCAGGGGCATTACGAGTCTTGCACCGCTAATTCTTCGACGATGTGGTTTCTGCTGGATAAGCGGCCCCAGCGTCGAAGACTGCCCTCGGGACGAGGAACCACCTGCTCAAGCATTAGTCGCTTGAGCGCTGCAAGCAAGAGCTAGGAGTAGTATTTCCGACCCCGGCGTGTTCCGTCTCACGGATAGCGCCAGCGCCGGGCTCTCGAATCCGTCGTTGATGGAGACTGCCCTCGTAGGCGCCGCAGCCGTCGAAAGGGGCCATCGAAGGGACGGCGGGAACAGCCGGCTTGCAGCATGGGGAGGCGCGGAGATGCCCCCGAATCTTCGGGGAGATTAGGGAGGTAACTCCTGTTTGCTCACCTATGTTTTGAACGCGGATAGTGTTTCCTTGATGCCCTGCCATCCTGCGAGGGCGAGGGAGTTGGTTCGAAAGGGCCGTGCGTACTGGGTGCGAAGGGACACAATCAGACTGGCCGTCTACCGAGAGGGTGCGGCAACCCAGGAAGTAACGGTTGGGATCGACTCTGGCGCTGAGAACATCGGGTTGGCTGCGGTGGCGAAGAGAGGTTCGAAGTCGCCGAGGGTTCTATTCCGCATGGTTGTTGCTGCTCGCCCAGTGGAAGAAATCAAGTCCTTACTCGATGCCCGTAGGAGTTACAGGCGGGGGCGCCGGAGCCGGCAATGGTACAGAGAGCCCATGTTCTCTCCGACGCGCAGGGTGAAGTTCTCTGTCAGAGTGTTTGACAAGGACGGTATTGAGATCGGGAAGATCCCGATCAGCCAGGCGAAGGCTCTGTGCAAACCCGCTGCCGACGGGCGGCCCCAGGCGGTCAAGTCAGATGGAAACATCATCAGGCTGCTCACCAGAAGGAAGATAAAAGAACTTGCTCCCGAGCCGAGACCGGGAAAGAACGACGTTCTCGTCTATGGTGTGGATGGCAGGCTCATAACCTGGTTCGACCCGAAGCGAAAGGATTATGAGGGCCTGGAGAAGCGCCTATTGGGCAACCCCATAGTTGAAGGCCAGCGTTCGAGGAATCGGCATAAGAATCCTCACAAAAAACCGCTGGCCCGACTTGAGGCTACGGACGGACGCCGCGTGATCCGCCTGCTGTCGAGGTCTGCCGAGAAGGCCGTTCCGAAGGGCGTTATTCCTAACAGGGTCCCTCCGTTCCGCACGCTTGGCCACAAGCGCAAACCAAAGGGCTGGCTGAGTCCTTCGGCCCTTGCCTTAAAAGAGGCGCACCTCAGGGGCCTGGGCGAACTTCGCAAGTACGTGCCCGTGACCACGGTCCGGTTCGAAGTCTGCGCGTTCGACACGCAGAAGCTTGACGACCCGGAAATCCGTGGAGCCGATTATCAGCGGCCCGAGTTGTATGCGGCCCAGAACCGAAAGGACTTCGTTCTCGCGAGGGATGGCTGGAAGTGTGTGTACTGTGGGGTAAGAGGCCTTGGCCGCGGTGGTGTGCCGCTCACGGTAGATCATGTGCATGCGCGTCACCCTCGGGACGCAGCCGGGGGATCTGACCATATCGGCAATTTGGTTGCTGCATGCTCTGGTTGTCAGGAGAGGAAGGGGAACGGCAGCCTCGAGGAGTTTCTCGCCAGATGGAAAACCACCGAGGAAGCGGCGCGCATAAGGCGCTACATCGCCGGCCTACCCAAGAGAAATGAATCGTTTAGGTCGGCGGCGCGAGTTGGACAGATCAAGACCGTGTTAGTGAAGCACCTGAATGCGAAGGTTACCTGGGGCTACATCACTAAGAGGGACAGGTTAGATCGTACTCGGCTTCCGAAGAGTCATGACTGCGATGCGATAACGATTGCGTCGTGGGGAGACCCCGTGGACTCCTCGATGCCTGAGTGCCGCAGGTATTGCGTCCGGAGGTATCCGGCGTCGAAGAGTTCCAGGCGCCAGAGGTACAAGGCCAACCCACTCGGTCATGCGGTACGCGTGAAACCCGCATATGCGGCAAGGCTTGTGGGTTTCGGGCCTCGGCTAAGGTGGGTTCAACCCATCGGAGTGAACAGGTACGCCGACACGCCTGCCGGGCAAGTCCGGTTGAGAGATGTTGTCAAGACGACTGACGGTAGGGTCGGCTACGTCATGAAAATCAATTCAAATGGGCATCTGACCATTTCGCTAGAACCTTCCGGCAAAGCCAGGCAAAAGACTGTCAGTGCGCGCATAGTAACGCGCATCCTATGGCGGCGGAGAGGCCTCATGGAGAACCTAGGAATCGAAGGGGACAAAGTGAAGACGGCATGGGGGATTGATTCCGGCTCAAGAGAAGCGAACACCTAAGAAATCCGGCGGAACAAGGAGAGGAGCCGGATGCTCCCGGAGAAGGCTGTCGTTAACGGCATCGAGTACACCGTCACAAAGGAATAGGGGGCCACTGTGCTAGAAAGATACCAACCCGAGACTGGGTTTACCGTCAGCAACGTTTTCTTGTCCCCACCCGATTCGGAGGAGCGCATGCAGCGTTTCATGCAGGAGGTGGCGAATCTCGTCCTGATGAGATGGAGCGTTCTGAGGTTGACGAGCACCTCATAAGGCATCTGCTCCTCTACCGGGGCGTAAGACAGGCGGTAGGCCAAAACCCAATAAAAAGAAATGAGCATTTGAGTGGGAGGATGCCGTTACGGAGGAAACCATGCTTTTGCAAAGGGTATTTTCCCAGGATGTCGAAGCCACAGTGTTAGCCGAAACGTTAGCCGGAGCCCTGTGGATTGGGGCTGTAGGGTTACAGGGTGCAAATGGAAAAGGCCAGCGTCATTGACGTGTCATATACGTCTCTCGCCCCGTTGGTAGGACTACGAATCCGCAGGTCGCAGGTTCAAATCCTGCCGGGCGCGCCATTTTTATTTCCCCGGTTATCCCTCAGTCCGAAACGCGCACGGTCTTCTTTATGCTGAAGTCGGCCAAGTGACGGATGCCGCCGGCCAGCGAGATGATCTTGAAGATGTCGGTTTTGCGATCGCTATCCCACCAGGAACCAGCCAACACCGTTACGTTTGTGCCGGTGAATGCTCTCGGGTACATGGGGCACGAAGAGCCTATCACGATAATGTCTCTGGCATTCCCGCACATTGCCAGGAGACTGTCGAAAGTGCCGTTCATGATCGTGGTGCCGCTCATGACCACGATATCGCATTTTGGCAGCATATTCGCTTGTTGCTCCATCGGCATAACGATACCGTGAGGGTCGCCGCCGGTGCGAGACCACTGAGCAATCTCGGACGCTTCATGGCCGATCATCTTTTGCGCATAGGGGAAAACGGAACAACCCGCACGCAGTCCCTCGCGCAGAACATAGGTTACGCCGATGTTGCGATTGTCCAGTTCTATGCCAATAAGGGAAAGCCCGACAACGGCATCTTCGATCTTGACGTTGTCCAGGTACGGCCCGGCCTCTTCCAGAATTCTCCCAATAATCATTTTGCATCCTTCCCGGTGCGATATCTAATCTTGGAGGCGGCGCAACGGTTCTATAGAACCCCTCGACGGGTAGAAGGCGCAAATCGCGCTATACCAATAGAATAGCGGGATGGGGAGACGCAGGACTCAAAATACCACAAGAGCAGCGGATTCACCGCTCTAGATGCTACAATAATCTACCTGCTTTGTCAATTATCACATGGCGAAGTCGTGGCGAAAGAGTTATTGGCGCGTACTCCTCGGGATGCCTCCTACGTAGGGTCTCCATTGCAGCGCACGATGATATGCCGATCAGTGGACATATCCTGATAATATGCGGACGCCGATAGGCGATTTTGCTTCCTCCGTTGCGTTCTTGAAAAGGCCACTGTAACGTGGTAATATCTTTATTGCCGAGCGGGGGAACCGCCATGATGGCTTGTCTCCCCGGCGTAGCGGCGGATATAATCGATAGATAGGGATCGAGCAGTGCGCCCGTAGCTCAGGTGGATAGAGCGGCGGATTCCTAATCCGCGTCTGCCGGAGGTTCGAGTCCTCCCGGGCGCACCATTTTTGCGCATTGTGCGAAGGGGTCAAACGGCGACGAGCGCGAAAGTGCACGAAGAGTTCATGGCCGAGGCCCTTAACGAAGCGTATGAGGCCCTGGCGATTGGCGAGGTTCCTGTCGGCGCCGTAGTCGTGAAGGATGGGAGGGTCCTCGGAAGGGGACACAACCTCAGGGAGACGGTGAACGACCCCACGGCGCATGCGGAGATAATCGCCGTTCGAGCGGCCAGCGACGAGTTGAACGCGTGGAGGCTCGAGGGTTGCGACATTTACGTGACCGTGGAGCCATGTGCGATGTGCGCTGGTGCGCTGGTGCTGGCGAGGATCAGGACGCTGGTTTTTGGCGCGCGCGACCCGAAGGCGGGGGCGTGCGGTTCGATAATGAATATTGTGCAGGACGAACGGCTAAACCACAGGATCGAAATCGTCGAAGGGATATTGAGAGACGAATGCCAATCGCTCCTGCAGGGGTTCTTTAGAGACCTCCGGAGGGGTGTCGGAGCGGTTGAACGAGCTCGCCTCGAAAGCGAGTAGGCGGTTAAAAGCTGCCTCGTGGGTTCGAATCCCACCCCCTCCGCCACGCGGAGAGATGCCCGAGCGGCTTAAGGGGCACGCCTGGAGAGCGTGTAGATGGGTAACCCTGTCTCGTGGGTTCAAATCCCACTCTCTCCGCCAAGAAGATCACTCCGGGACGCTTTTGCGAACCGGAGTTTTTTGGACGATGCTAGTCGCGACAACACTATGGGTGAGAGCATTGCCGTGCTAGACGGGGAGGTAGCGGTGCCCTGTAACCCGCAATCCGCTATAGCGGGGTCGAATTCCGGTCTAGAGGCTCATCCCCTGTAGGGTCTGCCGCGTGCAGGCGGCGACGATGGCTTGGTCCTGCGCAACTGGGACTCGTGAACCCCGCCAGGCCCGGGAGGGAGCAACGGTAAGCGGGCAAACCCGGTGTGCCGCAGTCAACCTGGCCGGAGTATGGCCACACGCGTTACGCCTGGAGGGGTGGGTCGAAGGCCGGTGCACGGCATATCTTTTTACAAACTGCCCTGGAGGTAGTCGACCGCCGCGTAAAGAATCTACTTCGGGGTGAACGCTATGCCTTATGTGGCGCTATACAGGCAATGGCGCCCTCAGACATTCGCCGAGGTTGTGGGCCAGTCGCACGTGACCGGCACTCTACAGAACGCCCTCAAGGCGGGCAAGATCGGTCACGCGTACCTGTTCGCCGGACCGCGCGGGACGGGCAAAACCTCGATAGCGAAGATCCTCGCGAGGGCGGTCAACTGTCTTGAAGGACCATCCGCCGAACCATGTAACCGATGCTCCGCTTGCGTCGGCATCCTGGATGGTTCGGCCACCGATGTCCTCGAGATCGACGCGGCTTCGAACAGGGGCATCGACGAAATACGAGATCTCCGTAGCAAGGTCAGGTTTTGCCCCGCCGGACTGAAGTACAAGGTGTATATAATCGATGAAGTCCACATGCTCACCACCGAGGCATTCAATGCCCTGCTAAAGACATTGGAGGAGCCACCCGGGCATGCCATCTTCATCCTTGCTACTACGGAGCCCCACAAGATACCCGCAACGGTTCTATCGAGGTGCCAGAGATTCAGCTTTCACAGGATTCCTGTAAAAGAAGTGCTAGGGCGCATGGAGGCCATGACTGGATCGATAGGCCTGTCCGTCACCCAAGAGGCGTTGAGGGCCATAGCGCGGGCGTCCGATGGATCGCTGAGGGACGCGCTGAGCCTCCTAGATCAGTGCGCCTCGTTCAGCGAGGGGGAGGTTAACGCCTCTCACGTGCGCATGATACTCGGTAATGCCGGCCCAGAAGGGGTCAGGGAAATATCCGCCGCGGTCGCGAGGGGGGACGCTCGGGCGTTGCTGGAGGGCCTGGACGGCCTGGCTGGAGAGGGCAGGGACTTCAGGCAGTTCGGCAGGGATCTCACCGCGTTCTACAGGGATATGCTGGTCATGAAGGTATGCGATAACCCGGGCGATCTTATCGACCAGGACCCCGAATCCCTCGCGGTCGTGAAGGATCTGGCGTCGGCCTATTCGGATGCCGACATACTGAATGCCATCAAGGTGCTCGGCGAGGTGGACTCGCAGATGAGGTATACGGGCCAACCCCGGATATGCCTTGAGATCGGGTTACTGAGTCTGATTGGGCGATCAAATCCTGCCGAGCGGACTATGAAGCAGACCGCACAGCAAACCACGCAGCAAACCACGGAACAGACTATTGAGCGGGACAGATTCGCTGAAAAACGTGAATCTGGGGTTTCAGAGATGGCGGGGGCGGCGGATGTGGACGTAAAGACCGCCCTGCCCGAGGAGGGTGCCGGGGCTGCCGTTGTGGATGACGCGAGGATCCCCGGGATGTGGCAATCCCTCGTTGCGCGACTTAAAAGAGAAAGGAAGGCTACAATAGCAGCGTATTTGGAACCGGCGAGGCCGGTCGGTTTCCGGAGCGGCCGGCTGGTGATCGCTTTCGGGCCGGATGCCAGGTTCCACATGTCACAGATCGAGACTCCACATAATACAAGGGCACTGGAGGCGGCGCTAAAGGCGGTTACGGGCCGTGAAGTGCTGGTGAGATGCGTCTACCAGGAGCCTGGAGCGGAGGCCTGCGGGGAGAAGTCGGATACAGCGGTCTCTGAGGAGGTCGAACCGCAAGCTATCCCGCACGGGGCGCCCGAAGGGGATGACGGGGTCTCTCTCCCGAGCGCTTCGATGGATGACGAGGGCGAGAGCGTTGGGGGCGGCGACGGGGACCTCGTGCAGAAGACGCTCGATCTGTTTGACGGGACCATTGTGTAAATTGCAGGGGGGTTATTTTATTGGGCAAAGGCTTCGGTTTGGACATCGGGCGCATGATGAAGCAGGCTCAGAAGATGCAGGCTGACGTCAAGAGGGTACAGGAGGAACTCGCGGAGGCGACGGTGGAGGCGACCTCGGGAGGCGGCATTGTGAAAGTCGTAGCCACGGGGTCCCAGGAGATAAAATCAATCGGGATCAAGCCCGAGGCTGTGGACGCCGAAGATGTGGAAATGCTGCAGGATCTCGTGCTTGCGGCGGTCAACGAGGCTCTCCGCATGTCGAAGGACATGGCTGCCGAGCAGTTAGCCAAAGTAACAGGCGGTCTCGGCATGCCGGGGCTGATGTGATCGGGAGGAGGCCCTAATGCTTTTCGCCGAACCTGTATCCCGCCTTATCGAGGAGCTGAACAAACTTCCGGGTGTGGGGCCGAAGACGGCGCAACGCCTGGCCTATCACCTGGTCAAAGCCTCGAAGGATGACGTAGAGGCCCTCGCTCGGGCGCTGGTGGATGTTAAATCGAAGATTAGGTATTGCTCGATCTGCGGCAATCTCACTGATGTGGATCCTTGCGCGATTTGCTCGTCGGGTTCGAGGGATCGCTCATTGCTCTGCGTGGTTGAGCAGCCAAGAGACTTAATCGCGATGGAACGGATGAATATGTTCAAGGGGATATACCATGTGTTGCACGGCGTCATCTCCCCCATCAACGGTGTGGGCCCCGATGATCTCAGGGTCAACGGCCTCCTCGACCGCCTCAAGGAGGGAGAGGTGAAAGAGGTGGTATTGGCCCTGAACCCCAACGTCGAAGGCGAGGCAACGTCCATATATCTTACGCGCACGATCAAACCCGTGGGCGTGAGGGTCACACGAATCGCTTACGGTATACCGGTCGGCGGGGACCTCGAGTACGCGGATGATATTACGCTGTCCCGCGCCTTCGAGGGCAGGAGGGAGATGTAAGCAGAAAGATAGGGAATGAATAGGAGAGTCTCCCACTGGATATAATTTCCTCGAATCCTTTCAGACTGCCCCTTGTAGTCATGGATAGGAAGGGGCGCAAAGGAACGAGGAAGTATGAGAAATGGTGTGCACAAGTTTTTTCGGGCGGCGATGAACTCGCTTTTCCCCGGCTACCCGTCCGTGCCGGTGCCTATGCCCAGCCTAGCTGATGCCACGCTGCAGGCATTGAGAGACTGGAAGCAGGCGGAGGACAGCTTCAACTACGTTAGCGAGCCGGACCTGGTCGATCAGACGATCTATACCGTTGAAGCCTGCAAGAAAAGGTATTCGTACCTACTTAACAGGCTTAGAAAGGCGGGGGGCGAGACGGAATTGTACTAGCCTGCGCCGGCGCCGCATAATCTTCAGATAGTCCGCAACCCGCGGACGCCTGGAGGTCATTTGTATGGACTACTATCAGATCCTCGCGTATCTTCTCGCGATCGCTGTAGTCGTCCTCGTGATGAAGGTTCTCTATACCCCGCTCAAGTTCGTGTTTTACGTGTTGTATTACTGCGCTTTCGGCGGGCTGGTCTTGTGGGGCATCAACATCATCGGTGGACTGGTTAGCTACCATCTTCCAATCAATCCCGTGGCCGCGTTTATCGCCGGATACCTGGGTGTGCCTGGTATACTCCTCGTGCACGCGCTCCAGCGAGTCCTGTCCTGATTGGCTTCATGCCATTTGATCATTGACGCTTTTGTGACGCGGATGTTAAAGTAGAACACAAAGGGCCTGTCCGTGTGACGGGCTGGACTCTGCGAAGTACAGTCCTCAGAGTCACATCTTAAGAGAAGCAGCCCCCTGCGGCTGCGTTTTGTTTGCATAACCAGAGAGGAGGAAGGAGCGCATGGGAGGACTCGTCGAAATCCGGTGGCACGCCCGCGGCGGGCAGGGCGCCAAGACGGCCGCTATACTGCTTGCGGAAGCCGCCGAAGCGGCGGGACTGTTTATTCAGGGGTTTCCCGAATACGGTCCCGAGAGAATGGGTGCTCCGATACTGGCCTTTAACAGGCTGAGCAAGAGCCCCATAAGAGTCCACGGGCATGTGGAACACCCCGATATCGTGGTCGTCCTCGACCCCACCCTCATCGGAAAGGTCAATATCGCGGATGGGTTCCCGCCCCATGGGATTCTGCTCGTCAACACTCCGAAGGATGCCCGCGAGATCAGGCGGATGATTGGCATCCAGGGAGGTAAGGTCTTCACGCTGGACGCGACAGGGATCTCTCTCGCCGAATTAGGCAGGGACATACCGAACACGCCCATGATGGGCGCACTGATGGCCGTCGCGCCGGACATTATCGATTTCGACACCTTCATCAGTGCAACGAGGGAACAGATGGGCAAGAAGTTCAAGGGAAATGAGAAGCTCGTCGAGGGCAATATCAGGGCAATCAACCGCGCCCGGCAGGAGGTGAAAGGCGAATGAGCACGCCCAAGATTCCAGGTTGGAAGGACCTCCCGGCGGGCGGGTTGATTCTTGAACCAGGCAATGCTGAGAAGTACGAAACGGGTGAGTGGAGAAGCAGCCGACCCGTCTGGGACAAGGACAAATGCATTAGCTGCTTGTTCTGCTGGATCTATTGCCCGGACGGCTCCATAATGGTAGAGAATGGCAAGGTAGTGGGCATAGACTACAAGCACTGCAAGGGTTGCGGAATATGCGCCCGCGAATGCCCGACCAAGGTTAAGGCCATCAAGATGATTCCCGAAGGACAAGAAGAGTAAGCGGGAAAGGGGGAGGACAGATGGGGGAGAAGAAGGCTCTGACCGGCAACGAAGCGGTCGCGCTGGCTATGAAACAGATAGAGCCCGATGTCGTCGCGGCGTATCCCATTACGCCCCAGACGGATATCGTGCAATACTATTCGAGCTATGTCGCCGACGGCAAGGTCAAGACCGAGATGGTGACCGTTGAGAGCGAGCACAGCGCCATGAGCGCCACAGTAGGCGCCGCCGCTGGAGGCGCGAGATCGATGACGGCGACCTCCTCTCAGGGTCTCGCCCTGATGTGGGAGATCGTCTACATCACCTCGTCGGCGAGGCTTCCCATAGTGATGCCCGTCGTCAATAGGGCCCTGAGCGGGCCGATCAATATCCATTGCGACCACAGCGATACGATGGGCGCAAGGGATTCAGGATGGATTCAGATATACTCCGAGAGCGTCCAGGAGGCCTACGATAACATGATCCAGGCCGTCCGGATTGCGGAACACCCGGACGTGCAGCTCCCCGTCATGGTCTGCCAGGACGGGTTCATCACTAGTCACGGCCTGGAGAATGCGGAGATTCTCGATGACGCGACAGTTAAGACATTCGTCGGCGAGTACAAGCCCCGGTTCACGCTGCTCGATCCGGATAAGCCCGTCACGTTCGGTGCTCTGGATCTGCAAAACTACTATTTCGAGCACAAGAGGGCGCAGGCCGAAGCCATGAAGCGCTCCGGCAAGGTCATCCTCGACGTGGCGCGGGAGTACAAGAAGCTGACGGGACGCGAGTACGGCTACTTCGAGAAGTACCGCTTGGACGATGCCGAGGTGGCGGTCGTCGCCATAAACTCGACGGCGGGTACAGCTAAAGTAGTAGTGGACGAGCTGAGGCAGGCCGGATCGAAGGTCGGGCTATTGAAGCCCAGGGTGTTCAGGCCCTTCCCGTACAAGGAGATAGCGGACGCCCTCAAGCACGTGAAGGTTATCGCCGTCATGGATAGGGCGGATTCCTTCAACGCGTTCGGGGGGCCCGTGTTCAACGAGATCCGTTCGGCGATGTACGAATGCCCGGCCCCGAAGGTAATCAGCTACATCTACGGCCTGGGCGGGCGAGATGTCGGCACCGCCGACGTCACCAAGGTGTACGATCACTTGCTGGCCATCAACAAGACCGGCAAGGTTGACAGTCTTCTCAACTACCTCGGAGTGAGGGAATAGGGGGTGACACGATGGCGACGCTGAAGGAGCTTGCGAAGAAACCTGAGATTCTATCGCCTGGTCACAGGCTTTGCGCCGGATGCATGGCCCCCACCGTCGTCCGCCAGATATTGAAGGCGGCCGATACTCCGGTGGTAATAGGCAATGCAACCGGTTGCCTCGAGGTTTCGACCACGATCTTCCCGCAGACCGCGTGGAGGTGTTCGTGGATTCATAACGCATTCGAAAACGCGGCCGCCACGCTCAGCGGAGTGGAAGCGGCCTACAAGTCCCTAAAGAAACAGGGGAAGGTCAAGGATGACATCCGGTTCATCGCTTTCGGCGGCGACGGCGGCACCTACGATATCGGTCTCCAGTCGTTGTCAGGCGCGATGGAGAGGGGTCACCACATGCTGTACGTCTGCTACGACAACGGGGCGTATATGAATACGGGCATCCAGAGGTCGAGCGCGACGCCCAGGGGCGCCGACACGACGACCAGCCCGGCCGGAGAGGTCGTCCAAGGCAAGCCGATGAATCGAAAGGACCTCACGGCTATAATGGCCGCGCACAACATACCTTACGTGGCCCAGGTCTCGCCCAGTCACTGGAACGACCTTGTCACGAAGGTAAAGAAGGCTCTGGACTGCGGCGGAGCGGCTTTCATCAACGCGCTGGCGCCCTGCCACCGTGGTTGGAGGATCCCGATCGACGAAGGCGTCGAGATCTCGAGGCTGGCGGTGGATACATGCTACTGGCCGTTGTTCGAGGTTGTGGATGGCGAGTGGAAGCTAACCTACAAGCCAAAGGAGAAGAAGCCGCTCGTAGAGTTCCTCAAACCCCAGGGCAGGTTCAAGCATCTGTTCAAGCCGGAGAACGAGCATATCCTGAAGGAGATGCAGGAGACGGTCGATCGGAACTGGCAGGCGCTGCTGAAACGCTGCGGCGAGGCCTGAAATAGAATAACCCCCCTCGTCGACTTCCGAGGCGAGGGGGGTTTTCTTTTGACCTCAACTAGATCTCCGAGATCGCCCGCTCTAGTATTCGCAGACCCAGCTCCAGCTCTTCTTCTGAGACGATGAGCGGTGGTATGAACCGGATCACCTGGCTGTACGTCCCCGCCGGATAAAGGATCAGGCCTCTTTTGAGGCATCCCTTGAGGACACTTTCGGCTGCTGTTGGATCCGGTTCCCTGTTTGTTCCGGGTTTGACCATTTCGATCCCAATCATCAGACCTCTACCCCGAACGTCTCCTATGGAGGGATACCTATCCCTCAGCCCTTTCAGGTACTCCAGCGCGCGATTACCGCGTTCCTTCACGTTGTTCAGCAGATCTTCTTCGCGGAAAACCTCCAGTGTGGCAAGCGCTGCGGCGCAACATACTGGGTTACCCCCGAATGTGGTTCCATGCGCGCCCGTGCTCCACTTCGACATCAGGGCGGTCGATGTGACGGTGGCCCCCAGGGGCAGGCCGGAGGCTATACCCTTGGCGATAGCCATGATATCCGGCGTTACCCCGGTACCCTGGGCGGCGAACATCGTACCCGTCCGCCCGAACCCACTTTGCACCTCGTCGAAGATAAGCATGATCCCCTGTTCATCGCAAGCCTTGCGAAGCATGGCCAGGTATTCAGGAGGGGCCGGGGTGTAACCGCCTTCACCCAGTATGGGCTCGATTATGAATGCCGCCACATCGGATGGTTGAACGCAGTGATCGAAGAGATCGTGGATCAGTCGGAAGCACTTGACCCCGCACCTGTCCGGCTCCAGGCCGAGCGGGCATCTAAAGCAGTAGGGATACGGAACGAAATACGTGCTCCCCATGAACGGCTCGTAATGCCTTCTGTACTTTGATTTCGAGGTGGTCACCGAAGCCGCGCCCATGGTTCTTCCGTGAAACCCTCCTGTGAAAGCGACTATGGCGGGCCTTTCGGTCACGTAGCGAGCGAGTTTGATCGCCCCCTCTATCGCCTCCGAGCCGCTATTGAGAAAAAAGAAGCTGTCCAGACCCGCAGGGGTCACTGTAGCGAGTTCCTCAGCGAGTTTCACTATGGGCTCGTAGAGGAGCACGCCCATCGGTCCGTGGAGGAGTCTCTCGGATTGCTCCTTGATGGCCGCGACGACCCTCGGATGACAGTGACCGGTGTTCGCGGACGCCATCCCGGAACAGAAATCGAGGTACTTTTCCCCATTCGGTCCATACGCATAGCATCCCTGTGCCCTTTCAACCGGCACATTAGGCCAATCCCTCACGAGGCTGCACGATATTCGCTTCCCCGCCCGGGTGTACCAATCCGAACCAATGCCAGTCACGGATATCCCTCCATGTGCTGCGGTATTGGGTGCCGGTCGAAGGCCGACGACGAACTAGAATTCGGCCTGGATTGTCCCATCCAATCCGGCGACCACTATTTCCGCCAGGCGCCGCCCGATCTCCGGGGTCGCCCCACGTGGGTCCGCGTATACACCCGAAGCCGGCCTGGCTTTCTCAGGCCAGGGAAGGATTCGATAGGGGAATCTCTGGTAATCCCGAGGACTCGTATCCGTTTCGCGGACGAGGTCGGGCCACAGGTGCAACATTAATGAGGTCTCCGTAAGGGCGGCATGTTCCGCCTCCCAGCCGGGCCACCTGTCGCCGAAGACCTCGTCGATGAACTCGTCGGAGATGTACTCCCACCAGTTCGCGATCACGACCTTCGGCTGCGCTTGGCCCCCCCGATCACCGTTCTCACGCGAGGCCAGGGATATCTCCGCACCCTCCATGATGAACGGTATACTCTCGAGATGACCGTTCACGAACATCACCCGCGAGAACCCCTGCCGGAACAACTCATTGAGGATATCCGAAGCCATGTTGGTTAGCGTGGAACCGCTCAGGTTGATCGTTCCAGGATACGCGCTGTTGAGTTTGGCATAAGTGTATCGGAGAGAAGGGGCGACCACCAGGTGCCGGGCCGTGCTCTCCTGCAGCAGCCGGGTGATGCCCTCCGCGATGAGGGTGTCGGTCCCTATCGGGAGATGAGGGCCGTGTTGCTCCACTGACCCCGTCGGAATGATTACCACTGCGTCGCGGGCGGCAACTATCTCGGGCCACGTCAAGGATTCCCAGTGTGCCATGTTCATTTCACATCCCTTCCTGAGGAGCCGACCTCCCTGGGCAGGCAGGCGTACTCGCCGTTGATGGCGTCCAGGTAGATGGTGCGTGCCCCCAGTCTGTCATGTACGCGCATTCGAAATATCTTCTTGTATAGGAGCGTCTCGCCCATCAGTTGAATAGAGGGCGAGATGAACGGGGAGCGGAGACGGGACATGACGTAGGGTAGGACCGTCTCCGCCATCCGGTCTCGTATTTGCGAGTCTATCTGTATGTGAGTGGGAAGCACCTGCCCAGGGAAGGGTTCGACCTCGCATTGGAACGCCGGCTCGGCCAGCAGGCTTATCTGGCCTGTCAGACCGTCGGCCGTGACCGTGAGCATGGACTCTACGGGTCGCAGGAGTGGAAATCGGCGAGACACCTTCATGTTGAGCAGCCACATCGGGTAATACAGGGCTTCAACAGGATCGTCCAGTGTGCCCAGGTGTTGCGCTATGCGCTTTCCTTCCGCCTCAGTCAGACGCGGTTCCAAGCAGTGTATCCGCAACCGACTTCCCCTCCACTCACACGACCTCTAATCCGCGAATTCAGCCCCAGGGTCAATTGCCGGGGAAAGCGCGTTCGCAGTTGCGCCGATCTCCCGGCGATCCCAATCGAGGATCTCCTCGACTCGGATTCCCTGAGCGGCAAGCGCGGGCGACCCCTGGGCGATGTTCTTTGGAAGCGGCCCGTACGCGGTGCCGATGTCGAACATCTCTTCGGTCTTCCGGTCGGGCTTCGCAGAGCATAGACTGCCCGCAACGAAGGCCACTATCGCCACGATCAGCCCGGATAGGAACGGGTCCAATCCGAACGGGCGGAACTTCGCCGCGGTGCATCCGACGTAGACAATCAGCGACAGGACCATACATGCAATGGTGCCCGTCGCGGTGCTGCGCTTCCAGAAAGTGGAGAATAGGTTAGGGACGCCGAACGCCAGGGCCATGCCGCCGAACGCGAATATCACTATCGTGAAGACCAGCCCCGGTGGATTAATCGCAACAATCATGCTCCCGATAGCCACTATCGCCGCAACTACGCGCGCGATGGCGATCCTTCGCTCCTGTGGAGCGTTGGGAGTAAGGAACCGATACAGGATATCGTGTGCGACCGTGGTAACCAGCAACATCAGGAAACCGTCCGCGGTCGACATGATCGAAGCCACCGCGGCCGAGACGAGTATCCCCGCGAGGGCCGGCGGCAGAACGCTGAACCAGAGCCGGATCCCCGTGACCTCGGGATCCGAGATGCCCGGCCCGAGAAGTACGAGAGAGATCGCTCCCACCATATAGTAGGCGAAGGCGAAGAGCACGACGAACGTCCCCGTGATCAACATCGCCTTCCTCGCTGAATCGGGGTCTTTCAGGGATAGGTGCCGTACTGTCACGTGGGGGAGACCGAAGGATCCCATGATTATCAACAATACTGGGGTGGCGGCGGCCAGGAAGCTCGCATAGGTCCCTCCCGGTCCCCATGGAGTGACGAGCTCCGGGTTGATCGCCGCTAGTTTATCGTTTAGAGCGGCGAACCCTCCAACCTTGGATAGAGCGCTCCAGAACAGGAGATGTGTGCCTATGAACATCACTATGCCCTGGATGAAATCAGTGTAGACGCAGGCAAGATATCCACCAAGGAGGGTGTACGCCAAGACGACCGCGCCGCCGATTATCATGCCGATGACGTAGTTCGTTCCAAAGGTAACACTTAGGAGTTTGCCAGAAGCCTGCCACTGGGCGACGAGGTACATGCTAACGCTGATCACGATGACGATCGAAGCCAAAACGCGCAGTGCCGGGCTCTTGAAGCGTTTTTCGTAGTACTCGGGAAGGGTGATGGCCCCGAGCAACTCCGAATATTTGCGCAGGCGCCGCCCGAGAACTCCAAACGAAAGGGCGTTACCGGGGGCGTCGCCTGTTCCCCACCACATGGCCGACCAGCCACCGGAATAGCTCACGCCGGGAGCGGCCGTGTATGTATAACCGCTCATGTACGACGTGATCAAGGCAAACGAGGAGACCCATGGACCTATGCGTCGACCGCCTATCATGAAATCATCATACCCGCGAATGAGCCGCATGCTGATTACCCCGATGGCCAGGACTCCCACGAGGTATAGTACGAATGGCAGCATAACGCCCAGACTCAACGGCGCCACCTCCTTCTAATGTTGGGACGATGAGATAATACGGCTCAGGCCGAATATCGTTTACGCGCCTCCGCCTCTTTCCTTCCCTGAAACCAGTACAGGAGGATCACTAATAGCAGCACCGCCGCTTGCCCGACGAAGAACAACCATGTACCGGACGACCAGAATAGGCTGGAGCCAGACACAATAAGTCACCTCCTTTCGCCCCCACTAAATTGAAATATCGTTTCGGTTTTTGGTGGTTCTCCGCATGTTTCGAAAATCCTCCTAATACAGCCATATGGGCGCTCATTCATTATTGGGCGACTGAAACGCTGTTTCGTAGTAGCAGGAGAACCTGTTTCGGACTCGAATGAGTGCTCGTGGAGGTACGAGACTTTGAGTCGTAATGAAATTGGCTCCCGCCCGCTCGTAATGGTGGAGAGGGCTACCACGATTCTCACTATTTTGGCCGAGAGCGGCACGCTCGGCGTGACGGAGCTTGCCCGCATAGCGGGAATACCCAAGGCCGCGGTTTTCCGGATCGCCCACTCGTTAGAGTCGCGGGGGTTCGTGAACTATGATCCATCGGCGGAGGTTTACTCAATTGGCGTCGGTCTCCTGGATCTGGCGGATAGAGCGCGCGCCCGAGAGCGCCTGGGCGAGATCGCATATCCATGTCTGGCCGAATTGGCCGATCGTACCGGGGAGACCGCGAACCTTGCGGTATTGCGGGAAACGCAGGTGCTCATAACTCGATCCTTGAAACCCAGCAGGCCGTATCGTATAGGAACGGACCTCGGCCCCACGGCGCCTCTTCACTGCTCCGCCGTGGGCAAAGTTCTGCTCGCTTATGCTCCTCCGGAGGTCCTTCAGCGGTTCCTCTCGAGCGCGACGTTAAGCCAGTACACTCCCAATACGATCACAACACGCAACGCCTTCCAGGAAGAACTGGGTCGCGTCAAGCAGCGTGGGTGGGCCATAGACGCCGCCGAACTCGAAGAAGAACTGTACTGTATAGGAGCTCCAGTCTTCGCCTCATCTGACAGGGCTGTTGCGGCAGTGAGCATTTCCGGCCCTCAATCCCGGCTGGCCCGGCGCCTGGTGGACCTTGTCGACATGGTTGTAGAAAGCGCACAAACGATTTCCTGCCTTCTTGGGTGGAACGGTGGGCAAGGAGACAATGCGCGTTCTTCGGGCGGCAGCGGAAAAACTCCGCGCCGGACCGGCATTGCGGCCAATCGCGAGATAGGGTAACCTATGTAGGGGAAAGTAACACCCCCGCCGATTCTCTTCTGGAAGGTGAAAGCATTGTCAAATTTCCCATCCGCCGGCGCACTGTCCAAACCCAGGGTCAGATTTGCGCCCAGTCCCACTGGGTATCTTCACATCGGAGGAGCGCGGACGGCGCTGTTCAACTGGCTGTTTGCCCGCCGGAACGGCGGTTCGTTCATATTGAGGGTCGAGGATACGGATGCCGAGCGCACCAAGGAAGATTCCGTCTCGCAGATCCTCTCCAGCCTGTCATGGCTGGGGATCACCTGGGATGAAGGACCGGGAAAGGATGGCCCGAAGGGCCCTTACTTCCAGTCACAGCGAAGGGATATATACAGGAAGTACGCGCAGCGATTGCTCGAAGGCGGCAACGCTTACCGCTGCTACTGTACGCCCGAGGAACTCGGGCGGAGGCGGGAAGAGGATCGGAAGCTCGGGCGAGCCCCGCGATACGACGGGCGGTGCAGGCACCTCAGCGACGCTGAGCGCACGCGGTTGGAAGCGGAGGGACGCAAGCCCGCACTGAGGTTGATGGTTCCGGATACCGGGGTAACCGTGGTTGAAGACCTGGTTCACGGCCCCGTCGAGTTCGAGAACGGCCTGATAGGCGATTTCGTGATCGCGAAATCGGATGGATTCCCGACTTACAACTTCGCCTGCGTGGTTGACGATGCGCTGATGGGGATGACCCACGTGATAAGGGCGGATGAGCATCTCTCGAACACCCCGAAACAGATCATGATGTATGAGGCGCTTGGTTTCGCGAAACCGGCATTCGCCCACGTCCCGATGATCCTTGCGCCCGACAGATCGAAGCTATCGAAACGCCACGGGGCCACCTCGGTCGAGGAATTCAGGGACGCCGGGTATCTTCCGGAAGCCACTATCAATTACCTTGCCTACCTGGGATGGACCCCCGGCGACGAGTCCGAACTGGTATCCCTGGAGCAAATGGCCGAGAGGTTTTCGCTCGAGAGTGTTTCCAAGACCCCCGCTATATACGATACGGGCAAGTTGACGTGGCTCAACGGGCGGTATATGAGGGAAGTCAGTCTCGAACGGCTGGTGGACGCAGCTATCCCCGTCTTGCTGAAGGCCGAGGTGATCCCGCCGGACCCCAGCGGTGACGAGATGGCGAGGGTCCGAGACGTGCTCGCAGCGGTACGCGATAGGGTCAAGCTGCTGAACGATCTGCCGGATGCGGTCGGCTACTTTTTCAAGGACGATTTGACGTATGACGAAAAGGGCTTCAGGAAGTTGTTCACCAAGCCCGGGGTCGCAGGCTTGTTGCGCGACGCGAGATCCACGCTCGCCCGGTTGAGCGTCTTCAACGTGGAGACGACCGAGGCGGCTTATAGGGATATCATCGCGGCGAAGGGCATATCCGGCGGCGAGTTGATCCATCCTACCCGGCTCGCGATAACGGGCCGAACCGTGGGGCCGGGACTATTCGAGGTCATGGCCCTGCTCGGCAGGGAAAAGGTGCTGGACCGCCTGGATACAGCGGTGTCGCTCATCGATAGGGGCGCGGGGCCGAAGTAGCGTAGGAGCAACCGGCACGAGTAGCAGGACATCGAGGCAAGTCGAGGCAACTCGGGCGCTTGATTGGGCGGCGCCGGGATGCTATAATGTCTACTTGCTGGCCCATTCTGGCATCGCGCCAGGTGATCGCCGGTATGTCGCTGGGGGATCGGCTAGTGGTAGGCCTACAGACTCTGGATCTGTCTGCGGAGGTTCGAATCCTCCTCCCCCAGCCAGATTTGTTGAAAGAAAAGGCGACCTCTTCCCGCGGTGGGAAAGAGGTCGTATTGATGTTTTGATACTTCTCTCTCGCGCTAGATCCGGTCCAGTCGGTCGACGGTTCTTTCGTTATTTACGTCGCCGGTGTTGAGGGTGGATTTGGGCTCGATCAGCATTACCCAGACCTCGTCTTCGGCGACCGGCATATGTTCCACGCCTCTGGGGACGATCAAGAATTCCCCTGCTTGTAGGCTAAATACCCTGTCTCTGAGGTGGATGAGGAGCATGCCTTTGACCACGAAGAACAGTTCATCTTCATCGTTGTGTTTATGCCATACGAACTCTCCCTTAAGTTTTACCAGTTTAATGTAGGAATCGTTCAATTCGCCGGCGATCTTGGGCCTCCAGTAATCTGCGAACAGCCCGAACTTCTCCGCCATGTTTACCTTTTCCATCTCTGACCCTCCCCTCAGAACGCACTGTGGTTGAGCGATCGGTGTTGCGCTCTACTTCCAGCAGGGTCAAACGAGGCAAGATGGGCTGACGCGCTCGCGAAACCGCATATTCATGAGCAGCAGGGATGGATATATCGTTGCCTGTCGGCGGCGTCCTTTAAATGTTACCACATAGAAGTCGTTGGCAACAATGATGTCGCTGGATACCACTTGATTAATATCGTCGAGCATGGTATTCTTTCAACTGCGGCACTCAGGTTGAAGGTGCCGAGTTTTTGCGGCCCCATCGTCTAGAGGCCCAGGACACCGCCCTCTCACGGCGGCGACAGGGGTTCGAATCCCCTTGGGGCTACCAAAATGCGCTTTCCAGGACACAGTGCGCAAGCACTGCTTTTTTTGGGCGCGCGGCGTGTAATACCGGGGTGGGATCAGCCATAATATGTATGATAAAGATGGCTTGACACGAGGTAGTCCCGGTGCTAACATATCAAATTGCGACCGCTAATCGGCCTGGTAGTAGATGGGATAGCGGAAACGCCTTGGTCTTTGAAAACTGAACAGTGTGCGAAAAGCCAAAGCGGCCCAGGGGTAAAGCGAGGCTAGTTTTAATAGAAGCGGGGCGGTAGTTCCGCGGATATTGGGATAAGCCGAGCGATACTCGGGTAA
>Ga0334890_1002609_pt1 | contig 20347 bp, 21 predicted proteins | sample GraSluR1_MG_3_FD_207220 | JGI IMG/M metagenome (GOLD analysis project Ga0334890, IMG submission 207220) | Sludge microbial communities from methane-producing bioreactor in Wageningen University, Netherlands - Granular Sludge_31_08-R1 | ecosystem: Engineered > Bioreactor > Anaerobic >... | reverse complement strand
AACGATTTGAATTGAATTAAAACACATCCCCAGATAATATTTCCGTATTAAGACGGAATATAACGAGAATTCATTATTTAAACGATTTTAATCGCGTTTTAAAAATTACATTTTGGAGAGGGGTAGTTCTTAAGATGAACTACTTGGGGGGAGCCTGCTATTATTGTCCAAAATGTCAGAGCATGGAGTGAGAGAGGAAAGGGGATCGGCTCAGAGCTTCTCCACTACCTCACCTACCTCGCCAAACGGCAGGGGCTCCTCGGCTTCACCGCCGAGGTCCTCTCCAACATCTCCCGATAGTCCCAACGAAAAAGATCTTAGAGGACCGGACCGTTAATACCATGCCCGGTCCTTATTATTTCAGCCCTTTATCGGCACCTGTATCTCCGTCATCAGCTCCTCGGGCGGCACCTTTGATGGGTCGTTCAGATAAAGCTCCCTGACGGGACCAGCTATCTCGATGCAGCTCTTCATAATATGCTTGAAGATATCCCGGTAGGTCATATACAGCGTATCATAGCTCCCCTTGTGCACCACAGACAGCACCTTTGTCTCAGCTAGGCTTTTCAGCTCCATCTTCGGGTCGCCCACCTCCAGCTTGCCCACTACTGGCACTGCCACCTCGATCTCCGCCTCTTTCTCCGCCCAGCAATCCAACTCGTCCGGGCTGCCCTCGGCGCAGTTCTCATCATGATAGATTGTCATCAAAGGGCCGGTCATCTTCACCTGATTCCTCTGGTTCTTAGGGGCAAAGACCACTGCCATCAGGTCGCCAATTGTCTTTTCTATAGTTGCACTGAGCGGACCTCTATCCCTTCTGCTCAAAACCCGTATAGCGGGTACCTCTTTTATTGTCGGGTCAATCAGGGCCATCTTCATCATCTCCTTGCCTTTCTGTTTGAGCAATGCCTCGGTCCTCTGCAGCCTGGCGATCTCGCTCTGAGTTTTTGAGAGCTGCTCTTCGAGCAGCGCCTCAACGGCTGTGCCGTCTCCTTTAGCCTCGGCCTCCAGGAAGCTCGCTATATCTTCGAGGCTAAAGCCCAGATTGCAGAGCGTCTTGATCCGGACACCTCGATCCAGCTGGTCTGCAGTGTAGTAGCGGTAGCCCGTCATGGGGTCCTTTGCCTCCGGCACGAGCAGACCCTTCTGGTCATAGTATCTCAGCGCCTTGGGCGAGAGCCTCGTGATAAACGAGAACCTGCTGATGGGAATCTGGTCGGCGGTCATTGCTCAAGCCTATAGAGATCGCTTTATTTGTAAATTCATGCAGTCTGCCCTATGGAAGAGTTTGCTTTCCCGTTGTAGCAGGACAACGATAGAAATGCATGTATCGCGTCTATAACAGCCGCAGCTATTAGCGGTGGCTCTGCAGTGTGTACCATGTATGGCAAATCATGCAAACAACGCGGTGGAGGCTGGTGCAACCAAACAGGAGATCCTCGAGGCGGCCGCTATAAGCGTTGAGTTTGGCGGCGGACCTTCTTTCGTGGTGGTCAGAGATAACCTGTTGGACTTTCTGGAGGAGATAGGGCAGGACCAGTTAAGTCGATCGGCCCACATGAGGCAAAAAGTACTTCCTCTCAGATAATCCTGCTTTCCGGCAGGTTCATGACGAAATCAAGCCAAATTCCCGATGCCCTCCAAGAGCCCCAGTTTCGCCTCGCCTCCGACTTCGAGCCGAAGGGCTCCCAGCCCCAGGCGATCCGAAAGCTCGTGAGTGGCCTTGAGGCGGGGCAGAGGTTTCAGACCCTCCTGGGCGTCACCGGATCTGGCAAGACCTACACCGTAGCCAAGGTCATCGACGCCGTCAAGAAACCAACGCTGGTCATAGCCCACAACAAGACACTGGCAGCCCAGCTCTACAATGAGTTCCAGGAGTTCTTCCCTGAGAACAGGGTCGAGTACTTCGTCTCTTACTACGACTACTACCAGCCCGAGTCCTACATCCCGGCGAAAGACCAGTACATCGAGAAGGACGCCACCATCAACCCCAAGATCGAGCAGATGCGTCTCGCGGCGACGGCATCCCTTATGTCCCGGCAGGACGTCATCGTGGTGGCGTCGGTCTCCTGCATCTACGGCCTCGGAAATCCCGAGAATTTCCTCGAGATGGGATTTGAGCTGAAGGTCGGCGACCGGATATCCCGAAGGGAGATCCTGGAGAGGCTCGTCTCGATCCAATACGAGAGAAATGACTTCGAGCTGGCTCCGGGTCGGTTCCGGGTTAAGGGGGATACAATCGATCTCGTCCCCGGATACTACAACGATATCGTGCGAATCGAACTGTTCGGAGACGAGGTGGATCGGATCAACGAGATCGACCGGCAGACCGGCGAACGGCGAGAGGAGATGAAGTACTTCTATGTCTACCCAGCCAGACACTACGTCATCCCCGAAGAGGAGCTGAAGGGCGCCATCTCCTCGATCCTGGCGGAGCTGGAGGAGAGGCTGCCGGAGCTGGAGATGCTCGAAGCCCATCGGCTCAGGCAGAGGACCCTCTACGACATCGAGATGATTGAGGAAACCGGAAGCTGCAAGGGTATCGAGAACTACTCCCGCCACTTCGATGGAAGGCGGCCCGGCGAGCCCCCCTACTGCCTCCTCGACTACTTCCCCGAGGACTTCCTTTTGGTGATCGACGAGAGCCACCAGACGATCCCCCAGCTCCGGGCCATGTACAAGGGAGATCGGTCCCGGAAGAAGAGCCTCGTAGACTACGGCTTTCGGCTTCCCAGCGCCTACGACAACCGGCCGCTCCGGTTCGAGGAGTTCGAGCGGTTCATGAGAAATGTCATATTCGTCTCGGCGACCCCCGGCCCCTTCGAGCTCGCGCGTTCCACCCAGGTCGTAGAGCAGATCATCAGGCCTACGGGCCTCCTCGACCCCCTCGTCGAGGTCAGGCCAGTGGAGGGGCAGGTTCGGGACGTGATGCTGGAGATCGGACGGGTCGTCGCCGAGGGCGACCGGGCCCTGGTGACGACCCTGACAAAGAAGCTCGCCGAGGAGCTGACCGACTTTCTGGCTAAAAACGGGATCCGGGCCCGCTACCTCCACTCCGAGATCCAGACCATCGAGAGGACCGAGATCATCCGGGAGCTTCGCCTCGGAAAGTTCGACGTCCTGGTGGGGATCAACCTCCTCCGGGAGGGGCTCGACATCCCCGAGGTGGGGTTCATCGGTATCCTGGACGCTGACAAGGAGGGCTTCCTCCGGGACGAGAGAAGCCTCATCCAGACCATCGGCCGGGCCTCGCGGAACGCCAACTCCAGGGTCGTCCTCTACGCCGATCGACTGACCGATTCAGTCCGGGGCGCGGTCCGGAAGACTGAGGAGAGGCGGGCCCTCCAGATGAGGTACAACTCCGAGCACAATATCGTCCCTCAGACGATCAAAAAGCCGATCCGAGAGAAGGTTGTCGAGATCACCGACACTCGGCACATCCCCAAGTCCGATATCCCGAACCTGGTCATCGAGCTGGATGCCGAGATGAGGGCGGCCGCCGATGTCCTCGACTTCGAGCGGGCTATCCAGCTGAGGGATACGATAAAAAAGCTCGAAAAAGATATGAGGGACCGAGAAAAAGAGATTGAAGCGGCGTGAGGGGAGAATTGCAGTCATCGACTTCCCCCCCATCCGCCCTTAACGCCCTCTACTTCAGCTCGTACAGGATCTTCATCGCCTTGGTGAAGGGCGGCATCCCCGAGGTGAGGAGGACGACCCTCAGAACGTCCACGATCTCGTCCGTGGAGACACCAAACTCCTTTTTGGCGCTCATCATCTGCTTCTTGGTCGCCCTCTCGTCGGAGGAGGAGGCGGCAATCCCCACGGCGATCAGCTTCTGGGTCTTGTAGTCCAAAACCTTTCCCGTGTACGCCGCCTCGTTCAGGCCGGTGATAGCCTCGTAAAGGTCGGGGTGATCCTTTTTGACGTGTACCATCCCTTCGCCGAAGAATACCTCTTCTTTCATTTTCGAGCCTCCTATAAGTACTCCTCACTCTTATATTTTATATCTTTCTCCACTGATTTTCAGATGTAGAGTCCTGAAATCATTTTGCACCACTCTTGAATCCATGTAGTTTGAATTATCCATATGATTCTCACAACCCAAACAACCTGTGGCCGATAGTAAAATAGGTTTCAGGTGGCGTCTTTCGTCTGAAAGCCATTTCTGGATTATCCAAGCTATGGATTATCCAAGCTATGGATTATCCAAGCTATGGATTATCCAAGCTATGGATTATCCAGGCTCTGGAAGTTCAAGTTACCATGAGGTCGGCATCTCACGACCTATCGCCTCCTCCAGCTCGATCTTAAGCCCTGAGAGGCCCATCAGGCTCTTTCAACCTGCGAACTTCACCAAAGACGTCCACGTCGCTTTCGTCGGTTATCTCACCCGGACGATCGACCCGAAGAAGGCGGCCTATTGACGTCATTTTCCCAAAGACGGCGAGAACTTTTCGCCCAGCTAATAAGCAACGGCTGCTATCTGATCATAAAAACTCCTTAATTTTTTCATTCTCGCGAGGGCTCGGGCTCTCCCCTCTCTCCCTCGTAGTGGGCCATGATCTTTCTCACTATCCCATCGAAGGCCTCGGCGTTCTTCGACTGGACGTTTAATATGAAGGGCATGCCGCTGTCGCCGGTCTCGCATATCGCGGGATCAATCTCTATCTTTCCGAGGAAGGGGACCTTCAGCTCCTCCGCCGCTTTCATCCCCCCGCCGACCTTGAAAAGATCGATCGTCCCTCCGCATTTGGGGCAGGTGAAGCCGCTCATATTCTCGACGATCCCCAGGACCGGTATCCCCAGGGCCCTGGACATATCTATCGCCTTCCTCGCGTCCAGGAGGGCCAGGTCCTGAGGGGTGGTGACGATGATGGTGCCATCGGGCCGGAGGAGCTGGGCGATGCTGAGGGGCTCGTCGCTCGTTCCCGGGGGAAGGTCGACGAGCATGTAGTCGAGATCGCCCCAGGTGACGGTCTCGATGAACTGCTTCAACGCCTGCATCTTGAGGGGGCCTCTCCAGACGACGGGGCTGTCCTTTCCGATCACAAAGGCCATAGATACCACTTTGATGCCGCTGTCTGACCCCACCGGAAGCTCCACGGGATGGATCGTCTGGTCCTCGTCGCCCGTCAGGGTGGCGTCTTCTATGTTCAGCATCTTTGGGACGTTCGGCCCCGTGATGTCGGCGTCCAAAATCCCCACCTCTTTACCGTATAGGGCGAGGCCGAGGCCCAGGTTTACGGCCACCGTCGTCTTTCCGACGCCGCCCTTGCCGCTCATCACCATTATGCTGTGCTTGATCCTGTTTTCTTTGGTTTCTGTCATGATCATCTGCTCCAAGCGACTCAGTTTTGAGATCTTCAGGACCTATTTATGATCTGAACTTAGATCAGGCTTTTCCCAATAGCGGCCACTTAGATGATAAAGACCATCCCAGGAGACGAAGAGTTATACTTCATAAAGACCGATCTGATTTCATGAACAACCGGATGATCTACCTCCCCTTCGGAATTTTGGCGATCCTCCTCTTGGCGGCGGTCCTCTGGGTGAGCGTCACCCTCCTCTTCTTCGGAGCCCTCAGCACCGCCTTCACCAAGATGGGGTTCTCCTGGTCCGACGCCCTCCTCCTCCTCGCTTTCTCTCTCGTGGGCGCGGGGATGAACCTTCCCCTCTTCACCATGGAGTCGAAGGTCCCGGTGGTGAGGGAGACCTTCATCAGAAGCTTCGGCATGGTTTATCGGGTGCCGGTGGTGAAGACGTTAACCAATGAGACGACAGTGGCGGTGAACGTCGGCGGCGCCCTGATTCCGGTCCTGGTCTCGACCTACCTGCTGGTCGCCTATCCCCAGGTGGCGCCCTTCGCCCTGGTGGGAACGGTCATCGTAGCCCTGGTGACCAACAGCGTCGCAAGGCCGATTAAAGGTCTGGGGATCGCGACCCCCCTCTTCATACCGCCGCTGGCGGCGGCCCTCTCCGCCCTCGTCCTGACGGCGGCCTTCTGCCCCATCCCAGAGTGCCGCTTCGTCACCGCCTACGTCGGAGGAGTCCTGGGAACCTTGATCGGGGCAGATCTCCTAAACCTGAACAGGATCTCTGACCTTGGGGCGCCGGTGGCGAGCATAGGGGGAGCGGGAACCTTCGACGGCATATTCATGACGGGAGTAATAGCTGTCCTCATCGTCTGAAAAAGCAAAGGTCTTTATCAGGAGGTGGCCTCTCCTCTCCCATGAGCTTCAGAGGTTTCCTCTCCGAGCTTCAGGAGGTGGGCCTCCTGAAGGAGGAGGACCGCCCCATCTCGCCAGTGCTGGAGGCTGCAGCCCTCTCCGTGGGGGCCGGCCCTGTCCTCTATAACAACGTCGACGGCAAGAAGTGCTGCATGAACGTCCTCGGGACCCGGGACCTGCTGGCTCGGGCCCTCTCGACCACCAGAGAAGACATGGTGAGATATCTGGCCGAAATCGACATCGATGGAGGCTGGACCCGGGAGGTGGACTCCTCTCCCTTCATGGAGGCGGTCTCCGAGCCCGATCTATCAGATCTTCCCATCCTCACCCATTTTCGGGGGGACGGCGGTCCCTACATCACCTCAGGGATTGTGGTCTCGGCCTTCGGCGAGAAGACGAACGCCTCAGTCCATAGGATGATGGTCATCGGCAAGGACAAATTGGCGGCGCGGCTCGTTCCCGGAAGACACACCCAGATGCTCCTCCAGGAGGCTTTGAGCCAAGGCGAGAAGCTTCCGGTGGCGATCGTCATCGGCGTAGATCCCGTCGTCCTGATCGCCGCAAGCACCAGGGTGCCCCTGGGAATGGAGTTTCAGTATGCCAGCGCCCTTTCGGGAAACCCTGTTGAGCTCGTGCCCCTCGACAACGGCGTCTCCGTCCCCCACGCCGAGATCGTCTTCGAGGGGTATATCGACACCGAGAGGGCCTCCGAGGGGCCGTTTGTGGACATAACCGGAACGCGAGACTTTCCGAGGATGGAGCCTGTGATCCACCTCGCGAAGATGATGACCAGGGATGTTCCGATCTACCACGGCCTCCTCCCCTCGGGGGGCGAGCACAAGATGCTGATGGGAATCCCCTACGAGCCCCTGATATTCAGGGCGGCATCCTCGGTCGCCGACGTCAGGAACGTCCTTCTGACCGAGGGCGGATGCTCCTACCTTCACGCCGTCGTCCAGATCAAAAAGAGGGACCAGTCCGATCCGAGAAAGGTGATCGATGCGGCCTTCGAGGCTCACAAAAGCCTCAAGCACGTCGTGGTGGTCGACGAGGACATCGACGTCTACAACCCCCAGGACCTGGAGTACGCCGTCGCCACCAGGGTGAGGGGCGACGAGGACATCGTCATCTACCCCAACGTCAGGGGGAGCACCCTCGACCCTCGGTCCGTCGATGGCATCACCACCAAAGTCGGTATCGACGCCACCATGACCCTAGGGGAGGAGGAGAAGTTCCTCCGGGTCAGGCCCGAGACACCACCCCGAAGCTCGTGAAGAGGGGAGATTCCGGGATTTCTGGAATTGGGCATTTGAGGGTCCGTGGCATACGTAAGCGATCCATCCACCTCAAATTTGAAGAGTTATCAGTTCGACGGGAGCCCATCAGGTATCCCCACCCCCGTCATTATCGCCAATAGGCCGATCTTTCCATCGTATCCCTCCTTAATCCTGGCCCCCCATATGACATTCGCTTCAGGATCCAGCTCCTTTGTCAAGGAGCCGGCGATCGTCGCCGCCTTCTTGAGGGTGAGGTCAGAGCCCCCCGTTATGTGAAGAAGGCATCCATTGGCCCGTTTTATATTCATATCCAGCATGGGGGACCTTAAAGCCGAGAGGACGATCTCCTCGGACCCTTCTTCTGAGCCGGCCTCGCCCACCAGGACCGCTGAAGGGCCGCCGCTGAACATGATCGTCTTTACATCGGCGTAGTCGAGGTTGATGAGAGAGGTCTGGGTTATCGTCTCCACGATCCCCTTGACGATCTCGGCCACCACCTGGTCCATCACCGAGAAGGCCTGATCTTGAGAGAGGTTCGGCGCCATCTCTCGAATTCTGTTGTTGTCCAGAAGGATGGTGGTGTTTGCGGTCTTCACCAGATCTTCGATCTCGATGGGAGTGTGGGGCTCTGCCTCTCTTCGCCGCATATCTCCCAAAGGAAGGGTGAAGATCCCAACGACGGTTGCGCCAAGATCTCTTGCCATCCGGCAAATGACGGGAGCTGCGCCCGTGCCGGTCCCCCCCCCGATCCCGGCGGCGACGAAGACGAGATCTTTTCTTCCCAGGACCTCTTCGAAGGCGTTTTTTGATCTCTCCGCGGCGATCCTTCCGATATCGGGATCTCCACCAGCACCATCACCAAGGGTGATGTCCCTTCCGATGAAGATCTTCTTGTTGGCTCTGATCTCGCCCATCCTGCGCCGGTCGGTGTTCACCGCCAGGGTCTCAGCGCCGGAGATGCCGAGGTTTGTGAGCCTTGTCACCATCTTGCAACCTGCATCACCACAACCCACCACCAGTATGTTGGGGTTGGCATACTCCTCGCCATCGTACGAGTAACTCATCTCACGAGACCGGAAACCGCTCTTCGGCTTCTGCTCCATCCCATCCCCTCCGACGGGTTTAGGGCTCAAGCTCCGCAGAGACTGCTGGCCTCAGAGCCCGTCCCCCTATGAAATTCTCCTAAAGAAAATGGGGTTAGGGATGGTAGATAAGAATTTCCAGGAAAGATATCTTTATCACCGATCGGGCCATCGCCAATTTCATGGCGCTTGATGAAGTGACGATCACAAAGGCGATAGTTGAATCCTATATGGAGTCCTTTCTGAAGTATACCGACGTGGACGTGGCTCTGGTGGGGGCGGGCCCCGCAAACCTGGTGGCGGCCAAGAAGCTCGCAGAGGCCGACGCCAAGACGGTGGTCTTCGAAAGGAACCTCTCCGTCGGCGGCGGGATCTGGGGCGGTGGGATGATGTTCCCCCGGATCGTTGTCCAGAAGGAAGGGTGCAGGATCCTGGATGAGTTTGGGGTCTGGTACCGAGAGTACGAGGAGGGATACTACATCGCCAGCTCCATCGAGACGGTGGCGAAGCTGACGGCAGGGGTTATCGACGCCGGGGCAGAGATCATCAACCTCGTCACCGTGGAGGACGTTATGATCCGCGAGGACGAGAGGATCGCGGGCCTCGTAATCAACTGGGAGGCGGTGGAGAGGACGAGGCTTCACGTCGACCCCCTATCGGTGAGGGCCAGGGTGGTCATCGACGGAACCGGCCACGACGCCAACATCTGCAAGGTCGTCCAGAGGAAGATCCCTGGAGCCAAGGTCGGATCTTTGGGCGTCGTCGGAGAGAAGCCGATGTGGGCGGACGTCGGCGAGAAGACCGTCGTCGAGGTGACCCAGGAAGTCTATCCCGGCCTCATCGCCACGGGAATGGCGGCGGCGGCCGTCGCCGGCGGTCCCCGGATGGGACCGATCTTCGGCGGGATGCTCCTCTCCGGGGAGAAGGCGGCGATGCTGGCCCTCGAGAAGCTGGGGCTATAGGGCCTATCGTCTCCGTTCTCCTTATTCGTCTTCGAATCAGATGCCAGTCCAGTCGATCTGTGGCGGGGTGGACCTCGCCCGCTTCATCCTCGCCCGTTACTTGGGTAAGGTCGTCGAGGTGGGGGTCGGAAGCGTCCCCGAGGTCGCTCTCCTCCTCGCCCCTCACCTAGAGGTCGTAGCCACCGATAAGGCGGCTAGGACCATAGGAGACCTCGTCGTCGTCGCAGACGACGTATTCTCCCCAGACCTCGGCCTTTACCGAGGCGCCTCCCTCCTATACTCCATAAGGCCGCCCCTGGAGATGCAGATCGCCATGGGGAGGCTGGCAAGCGAGGTCAGGGCCGAGGTTATCGTAAGGCCGTTAGCCGACGAGGTGGCCGCTATCCCCGGCTTTAATCGGAGTCTCTTCAACGAGGGTGAGGCACGTTTCTACCTCTTCACCCCCCCCCCATAGTCCTCTTCTCCTCCTCTATGCCACTCTCCTGACGACGTCCAGCACCACCTTCCTGGGTGGCGCCGGGCCGGGGTCCATCCCAAGAACCTCATCGGGCGGTATCCCCACTCTCAGGAAGCTCCCACCGCTTGAAGATCTCTGCCGCTGCCACCACCGCCAACGCTGCGAAGACGATGGTGGCCCAGCTCTCGGCATTGAGGGGGGCGGTCTCGAAGAGCCTCTGCATGAAGGGGTGGTATATCGCCAACATCAGGGCTGATAGGGACGCAGCAATCCCCAAGATCAGCTTGCCGTTCGTCCTCGGGTCCATCTTGAAGAAGGATTCTGTGAGGGAGCGGCTGTTGTAGGCGTTGTAGAGCTCGAAGATCACCAGGGCCGCAAAGACCGTCGTCCTAGCCTCCTCGATCAGAGCGCCGCTCCTGAGGGCGTAGACGTAGAGGCCGAGGGTTCCGATGAAGATCGTCGCCGATATCCCCAGGGTGTAGAGGAAGAGCCCCCTCGTCAGGATCGGGTCCGCGGGGTTTCGAGGCTCTCTTGTCATCAGATCGGAGGTGGTGGGCTCGACGCTTAGGCCGATCGCCGGAAACTCGTCGGTGACGATGTTGATCCAGAGGATCTGGAGGGCTATGAGAGGTACGGGCAGCCCCAACATGACGCCGATGAAGATCGTCATTACCTCCGCGAAGTTGCATGAGAGGAGGTAAGACGAGGCCTTCCTGATGTTGGCGTAGATCCTCCTACCCTCCTCGACGGCGGCGACGATGGTGGCGAAGTTGTCGTCGGCGATGACCATGTCCGAGGCCTCCTTTGATACCTCGGTCCCGGTCTTTCCCATGGCTACGCCGATGTCTGCTGTGCGAAGGGCTGGGGCGTCGTTGACCCCGTCGCCGGTCATGGCGACGACGTGCCCTTTTCCACGGAAGGCATCGACGATCCTGACCTTGTGCTCTGCAGTGGTCCGAGCGAAGATCGAGACCTCATCTATCATCTCCAGAAGCTCGGCGTCCACCATCCTCTCCAGATCCGTTCCCTCCAGGACCCGACCTCCCTCGGCCAAAATGCCGAGCTCACTTCCGATCGCCGAGGCGGTGAGCTTGTGGTCGCCGGTGATCATCACGGGCTTGATCCCGGCAGCCTTGCAGACCTTTATCGCCTCTTTCGCCTCCTCCCTCGGCGGGTCCATCATCCCCACGAGCCCCAAAAAAATAAGATCGGTCTCGACCCCTTCCCGATCCAGGGCGGAGCCTGTCTCCATCTCCTTCCAAGCCAGGGCCAGGACCCGCAGGCCCTGGCCCGCCATCTCGTCGGCGGCTGCGAGGGCCCTCTGGCGATCCTCGAATGTGATCGCATCTTCGGTGCCGTCCCGCATGATCCGACCGCAGAAGTTGAGGACCGTCTCAGGCGCTCCTTTCATCGAGACGGTAAGCCCCTCGGGAGATCTGTGGACCGTCGTCATCCTCCTCATCTCCGAGTCGAAGGGAAACTCCACCTCTTCGGAAAGGTACCAGCCCTCTACCCAGTCGAGGACGCCCCCCTTGGAGGCGGCGACGATGAGGGCCCCCTCAGTGGGATCGCCGATGACTCGCCAGCCTTCGGGCCCCTCCTCGAGCTTTGAGTTGTTGCAGAGGGTCCCGGCGGTGAGGAGGGCGGTGAGGTGCTTATCATCCCGGGGAATAAGAGCCTTCTTCGCCCCCTCTCCGGTCTCCTTCTCCTTCTCACCTTCCCCAAAATCCGCCCCTCCGTCCCCCAGGAGGAAGGAGCCTTCCGGGCTGTAGCCGGACCCGGTAACCTCCACCTCTCGGCACGTCCAGATCTTTCTCACCATCATTTCGCCCCGGGTCAGGGTACCGGTCTTGTCGGTACAGATCACAGTAGTTGAGCCGAGGGTCTCGACGGCAGGAAGACGTCGGATGATGGCGTTCTTCCTCGCCATGATCTGGGTTCCATAGGCGAGGGTGATGGTGGTGACGAAAGGCAACGATTCGGGGATTCCGGCGACGGCTAGGGCCGCCGCAATGATCAAGGTCTCCAGGACCGGCGCGCCCCGGGAGACCTCGACGATGAAGATGATGGCGCAGGCGGCGAGTACCACCATGGCCAGCTGCTTGGCCAGCTCCTGGAACTTCGTCTTTATCGGCGGGTCCTCGGGTTTCTTCTGGACGAGCCCCGAGATCCTTCCCAATTCGGTATCCGCGCCCGTCCCCGTCACCGCCGCCATGCAGTTGCCGTAGACGACGTTCGTCCCCATGTAGACCATGCTGGTCCGATCAGCCAGCGGCGTCTCCTCGGCCACGGCCTCGGTCCCCTTGATCTCTGGGACCGACTCGCCCGTCAGGGACGACTCTACGATCTGGAGGGAGGTCTCCTCGATCACCCTCCCGTCGGAGGGGACCTTGTCTCCTGCCTCAAGATAGACGACGTCCCCGGGCACCAGGTCCCGGACGGGGATTCTGGTCATCGTCCCGGACCGGAGGACGTTCGCCTCGGGCGCCACCATCTCCTGGAGCGCCTCCATCGCCCTCTCCGCCTTGTACTCCTGGACGAAGCCGATGAGGGATATGAAGAAGATGATCCCGACGATGACGTAGGCGTTCGTCGTCTCCCCCGCGATCCAGGAGATGGCGGAGGCGGCGAGGAGGACTATGATCAGGTAGTTTTCGAACTGTCGGAGGAATATCCGGGCCTTGGAGGGCTTGTAGATCTCTTCGAGCTGGTTTGGTCCGTGCTCGGAGAGCCTCCGCTCGGCCTCTTCGGAGGAGAGGCCATCTCTGCTGGAGGCGAGCCGCTCCAGGGTCTCATCGGCGTTCAGGGTGTGCCAGGGGTCGGTCATGGGATCGTCTCATCGGGAATTAATACCGTTTCACAACACACGTCTTCACTTCAAACTAATTTTTGTTGATGCCCACTTTTCAAAGTGCTCTTTTTCAACTCGAACACAGCCATGTTTTTTCATCCACACGCTGTAGGGCGGATAAAACTTTTCTAAATATTGTGACCAATCTAATGTTTGATATTGGTGTCCTAGTAGGCACATGGAATAGCTTTTATTGTCATCGGGAAGCTGCTCAAGGTAGCTGAACAAATCGGTGATAGAATCGCTGAGCCTATAAACCGCTAAACGGGCGAACTGCTGGATTTCTGATAACTCTTTTGAGTATTTCGCTTCGAGCGCTATATTAACAAGTTCATGATCTCTATTTGCATTTAGAAATGGTAACTCTACCGATAGAATATCATCTGGAAGTCCCGAAAAGGGGAGGGCGATAGCACCATTACCTAATTTATATTCCCATGGGGATTTATCGGGATAAATAGGTTCTCGGATATCAAGATAAAGTTCTTCGTCTTTGAGAACGACAGTTGACATGCCAACAACTAAATTGTTAAGCATTGTATTAATATAAATACCGAAGCGGTTTCGATTCCATCTCATCAACATGTCATAAGCACAAACTTGAGCATCGTCATGAGTAATTAGTTTGAATGATTTACCATCTTCTACAACTCTTAGTTTACCCAACGATGAAATTCCTCGCCATTCCATTAGATTTCCGTTGCGCAGAAGTGGGACCGATAAAAGTCTCCAAATTTTATTTGTTCGCATGTAAGGAATCCTTGCATCGTGAATCATAGCCAGTTGCCAAAATACTTCACAATTTGATTCGCCTTCATAGTGTTGAGCAATTTTCTCCCAAAGTCTTCCTCTGGCTTGGTCAGCAAAAAATTGCAATTTCTTCCAACTAGCATCCCTATCAAAACCAATTGAAGTATCTGGTGGATTTCTTGCAGGCGTCAAAGTCGGCTTTAAAGTCCCTCTTACATCCAGCACAAAAAAATCTTTGCCAGAATGAATACGATTGGACCAATATGGCAGGTGGAACATCTTTCTTTCATCAGACGTACCGCATACTAGAATACCATCCAAACAAACTTGGCCGTTGTCATAATTTTTTACTTTAATTATTTCATCAGATGAAATAAGTTTCAGTATGTTATATGGGGAATTTTCGTCTTGAGGTATCCATTCAGCGTCATCATTTTTGATGGTCGGTTTTCCCATTTCATCTAGCAAAATACTTGTCCGTATGCGGCCTCCAAATTGAGGATCGATTTCTGAAAAATCCTGTTCTATTGTTGCACATGACTTGATTCCAGCCAATTCCATTTCAGTTTTACGAATAACAATTTTAGGGGAAACAAAAGTGGAGCCTTCTATCTCAGGTATGCAACATCGAGCGCTTATTGAGAATTCACAGGCAAGAGCATAATTATCAACTACTTCAATAAGCCTGACATTGTCATTCCATTCATCCAAGAAACTTGGTTTTTTCCTACCCAATATTTCTACTGTAGTACCAGCATCTTGTTTCTCCGAACCCTTGCGGATCACGATCATGCCACCGAGTCCATTTATTTCGACGATAAGTGGATCCCCTAATCCACGCCTAGGTCCATAATCACGTCGGGTGCGAATGGTGATATGATCACCTATCATGAAATATGACATGAAACCTATGCCGAATTGAGAACACGGATCGAAATCGACGCCCGCCTCTTTGAAAGTGGTCCGCTCTTGCTCAAATTCAGGAGATCTATAATAACTTCTGCCAACGTTTGTTAAAAAGCGCTTAATTACGTTCAAATCCATGCCGACGCCGTTATCAGTGCATCGGAGGATCTCATAACCGTTTTCGTCAACAGTATGCTCCAGTTCGATCTTGCCCAGCGTCCAATCAGTCCAGTTATCGCGTTTTGCTAACACCTTTCGATAACGTAGTGCATCCAATGCATTTTGCAACAGTTCACGAACGCATAGGGATGGCGATTTATAAAGTTCCTCCATCATAAGGAGCTTGACGACTTCGTTGCGCGATAAGGAGAACTCCAAGTTGTGATATATATAAGCGTCATCCTTAGGCTCTATCCTTGATTTGTCTGTCTGGTTGGGGAGATCTAATTTATATCCCTTAAAGTCTGCAGGGAAGCTTTTCACTATCGATTGAGCGTTTGCCAATTCGTAGTTTATCCAATCCATAAATTCGAGAGCAGCACGCTGGTAGATGGGGTGTTCACACTTCATATCAAACCGAACTACATCACGTGAAATTTCCCAGCCTTCTACAGAACGATGTTTTGCCCATTCAGCCAAACTGACGTCGCTTGTAAAGTTTATAGTACGGTATAAGTCGTCCGGTGTACGATCGCGGTCAAGATCGAGAATGTCGGCAAGCCGGAGAACTAAACCCAAATAGGGCATGTTTACCGTATATGGGCCTACTAACTGGTCGTAGCGGAAGCCGTTTTCTGGTGTAAGCTCGTATGCAGATTTAACATGTGATTCACAAAGCTTTGCCACCAGATGTGCAAGATTAGTACCTACAACATTCCAAAGTTCATTGTCGTCATACGATCGAACAAATTCGAAGGATTTTCGCCCATGATTTTCGCGTATGAAGTCAGTTAGCTGAGCATCTAGAAGCTCTTGTTCGATACCCCTGCACCGCTCTTTTTCTTCGATGCTAAGATTTCTGTCATTGAGATGTTGTCGTATTTCTCGAAGATTGGGATGCTCGATTGCCCAATTTTCGGAAAATACCTTAAATTTGGCAGTAATAGCCAAAGAATTTAGTTCGTCACTCTCAAGTACCATTCCCTGGTCATGAAAGTAAGCTGATAGTATTAAAAGTGCAATCTCAATAGGATTTAGTAATTCTAGCATATCATCTGGCATGACCTTAGACATAAGCTCTGTAACTCGTAAGAGATGAGTCTCATCATGTAACGTATATTGAGAATGTAATGTGGGAATTGCCTTCATGCGGTCACTTGCTTCTTTGCAGATATCTACAAGATGGACAGCTAGCTTTTGTGCTACATCTCTATCTTTGCCCTCAAAACCTTCACTAAGTTTTCTCCAAAGTGATGTATCCTTGATATCCTTGAGCATCATTACAGATGACATGAAAGGCACCTACTGAGACAAAACGAATGTATTCCATAAATATATTGGTATGCAATCGAAGCCGATCGGAATCGATCACCAATACGTAGGCTCCGCCCGTCCTCCCGCGCCCAAGGCCGCCGGGGGTCGTCACCTCGCGCCGAGGGCATCGCCCACGTCCATCGCCTCAAAAGATTGAGAGGTTATTTGTATCAGCGCCCTCTAAAGGATGAGACATGGGCATCCCAGAACGCTGGAAAGGACACAGGCCCCTTCCCCAGGGCGTAGCCGGCTCCCTCGAAAAGCTGACGCCCATCTTCGAGCGAGAGGGCGTCCGCCTCGCCTACCTCTTCGGCTCTCTGGCCAAGACCGGCGAGGTCGGCGAGAGAGAGCCTCACGACGTAGATCTCGCTCTTCTCACGAAAGAAAAGCCCGCCTGGAAGCTCTGGGATGAGATCGCCGAGGCCGTGAGATCAGAGCGACTGGATCTCGTGGACCTCAGGAGCGCGTCTCCAGTGCTGCTCTTCGAGATCATCCGGTCGGGACGCCTTATCTACGCGTCCGACGATGCCGCCAGGGAGCGCTTCGTTCTGGACGTCCTGCACCTTTACCGAGATACAGCACCATTACGCCGTCGGCAGAGGGCGGCTTTGAAGAGGAGGGTGGACCGGTGGTGCGAAGAGAGTCGATAGAGGAGCGGCTGAAAGAGCTGGACGAAATAATCCAGGAGCTTTTCAAGTACAAAGATACAAGCTCCGACGCCCTGAAGCGGGACTTGAGCCAACAGTGGATCATCGAGAGAGGGCTGATCGCCGGAGCGTCGATCATCTTCGACGTATCAGACCACATCCTCTCTGAAGAGTTCGGCTTTTTCGCAGAGAGCTACGAAGAGAGCTTGAGCGGCTTATTCGAGAAAGGCGTGATCTCCGAGGAGCTTTACAGGCAGATCAGAGGTCTTGGAGGCTTTCGCAACATTCTGATCCATCGCTATACAGGGATCGATCCAGATCTGGTCTTTGAAAATTTCCACCGAGGCTTGAAGGTCTTCCCGCGTTTTGCGAGGGAAGTTCTCGCCTGGATGGAGATGGCATAGGAAGAAGGCAAAGGCCTAATGCGTGCGCCCGACCCCCTCCAAACCAGATCAGACCCTCACCCGACTCGGCAGCGGACCGCCTCGCCCGCCTTCGGCGCCGCCCGCCCTCCCGCGCCCAGGGGCCGCTGTGAGTTGACGCAACCTTCCCGGCTCCAGCAAACCTTCTCTCCGAGATTCCCGATGACGATGATTTATATCCTGAGCGATCCATTAAGGTTTTGACATGTTCTGCGAATACATCCAGGCGGCGATGTCCAAGGCGTTCTATGAGATCATCGATGACGAGCAGCCCTATTACGGCGAAGTGCCCGGGCTGAAGGGCGTTTGGGCGACTGGTAAGACCTCTGAAGAGTGCCGCAGAAACCTGAAGATGGCCATAGAGGACTGGATAGCCCTGAGTCTGCGATTCGATCTGCCCATACCGCCAATCGAAGGGCACAAAATAGAAGCTCCAGAGGCGCCCGTCGAGGCTTGAGTCAATGTCCCGGCTCTCACCGGTCACCTGGAACGAGCTGGTCAGAAGGCCGCATGCCCTCGGGTTTGAGGGGCCTTACTCGGGCAGAGGGCCACACCCCATCATGCTCAGAGACACAGTTAGGCTGGTGATCCCGAATCCGCATAGAGGCGACATCAGCGTCGACCTGATCAAGAAGATCTTGAGGCAGGGCGAGATAGATAGGGAGGACTGGCTTTCGGCTTAGGGTAAGATCCCGCCGATGGAAGTCTCTGCTCATCGATCGACTTCAGATCTTTTTCCATCTCACGAAAGAAATAATGGCTGAATCCTCCACCGCGGCTCCGGCAGTGCCTCAGCCGAGCGGGGCCCCGCCGCCTCCGGCGCCGCCCGCCCTCCCGCGCCCTGGGGCCGTCAGGGAACGCCATCTTGCTCCGCCCCATCCCTTCTGCCATCGCCTCGAAGGATTGAGAGGATCGTTTTCACCTGCCACAAATTATATCTGCGTTACAACCTTTACAATATCACCATGATTGCAACAAAACGCCTGGCTGTAACCGAGCCCGTGTGGGCTGAGCTCTCAGATCTCAAGAGGCCGGGAGAGACCTTCAGCCAGCTCCTCGAAGAAATGATAGAACGCGAGAAGAATGTTCGTCTGCTCGCGCATCTGAAGAAGATCGCCAATGAAGGTGATTTCGTGGAGCTGCCCCCTTGAGCCGCAAGGTGGTGATCGATAGAAAGGCTCTGAAATATCTATCGGAGCTTCCGGAGAAGAGCCAGCAACTCATCAAGGAGAAGTGCCACGCCCTTTCGATGGATCCATACCCTGGCCAGGGAGCTGACAAGGAGCTGTTGCATCTGGATTACAAGCTCTATCGGTTACATATCGGCAGATCGTTCACAGTTTTTTATCAAATTTGCGAGAAGGACAAGCTGGTCAAGATCCTGGAGATAACGACCATCGACAAGGCGCACAAGCTCTACAAGCATTTCGAGGAGTGAGCCAGCGCAGATGGGAAAGGAATTCCTACGTCACTCTTTTTCTGCCAGGAACCGCCATCTTCTTACCGGTGCGGGTTCCCAAATTCCCTTATCCGAACCACCCCTAGCGACCCAGCGCCAGGAGGTGGACGAGACGCCCGAATTTAACCACCGCCCAGCAGGGCCCCAGCCGAGCGGGGCAGCGTTCCGCCTTCGGCGCCGCCCGCCATCCCACGACTAGGGTCTCGGCGGCGGTCAGGGTGCGCCAGGGGTCGGCCATGGGATCATCTCGGAGAATTCGTTTTACTTAATTACTAATAATACATTGTATAATACTACTTTTTGTCATATTTAACACATAAATATCAGTCGGGTAATTTTTATCCTGGATCTACAAAAGCCTTCATGGGAATATTTGTTAACTCCGCCAGTGAAATCAGCTAGAAGCCTCAGGTCAAGGCCCTCCTCGCCGTTCTGGCCGCCATCCGGACGGCAGGCCTCTGATGTGGCGCCCCACGGCAAGAAGACCCACCGGACCCTAAAGGAGCAACATAAGTACCTGGTATCCTAGATTCCCGGCGTCGGGAACGCCATTGCAAAGGTGGAGGTTCTGGAGGAGAAAGGCCGGAAGATACTCCTAACCCCTTTATGCCCAGAGCCGAAGAGCGATCGAAATTGTTATTATATCATACGAGAAGTGAGAAAGGATGAAAGCATTGGTGTGTGGAAAAGGCGGTAGCGGCAAGAGCACCGTCGCGGCTCTCCTCGCCAAGAGCATGGCCCGGAGAGGGTATAGGGTATTGGTGGTGGACAGCGACGAGTCCAACTACGGGCTGCACCGTCAGCTTGGGATGGAACTTCCAGGCTCCCTCATGGATTACTTCGGCGGAAAGAAGATGATGATGGAGAAGATGAGACGATCCTTCACCGAAGGAGAGCAGGTCCAGCTCTTCGACCAGAATTGGACGCTCGCCGAGATTCCGGCGGAGGCGAGGACGGAGAAGGATGGGATCAAGCTTCTGACCATAGGCAAGATCCATGACTTCGGGGAGGGGTGCGCCTGCCCCATGGGAGCCCTCTCCAAGAAGTTTCTGGATAACCTCCAAGTCGGCGAAAAGGAGATTGTGATCGTCGACACCGAGGCAGGGATAGAGCATTTCGGCCGGGGCGTAGAGGCGGGATGTGATGCCATCCTGGCAGTTCTGGACCCCTCTTACGAGTCGCTCCTCCTCTCAAAGAAGATCGCCGAGATCTCCGAGAAGATCGGAAAGCCCCTCTACTTCGTCTTAAACCGGGTCGACGAAGAGCGCAAAACCGCGATGCTTGAGTTTCTGGACGAAAAGAGAGTGGCAGCCACTATCCCCGAGACTAAGGAGATATTCAGGGCAGGGCTGGCCGGGGAGGAGTTCGACTTCTCGATGGAGGAGGTGGAAGGGCTAGCAGACCTCCTGATGGAATAAGTGATGGTGGACCGAATGGTCCATCTCTTTTAGAGCTATTAGGCTCTGAAAATACAATTAAAGGCGAGGCGTTTTGAGAAGTATCTGCCATTTTCAGTATGGATTTAAGCTAGCAGCTCAAAGACTCGCAGAAACTTAAAAAAAGTCTCGTGCCTCGCCGACCATCAAACCCATTTCAAGCCTTCGCCTTCCCCGATCTGTATCGTCTTTATTGCCTTAGCTTCTGAGACGTACTTCTCAAGAGATGGTCATCAATATCTTAGAAAAACACCATTACAATCAATCCTTACCCCTCTCCTGATTTCACCAAGATGGAATAGCCCTTAAATCGGTATAAATTGGATTAAACATTGAAATAAGGTATTCAGTCAAAAACATTGAACGGGAGGCTTTCTTTTCGATACTGGCTTTCG
>Ga0334890_1002608_pt1 | contig 20357 bp, 20 predicted proteins | sample GraSluR1_MG_3_FD_207220 | JGI IMG/M metagenome (GOLD analysis project Ga0334890, IMG submission 207220) | Sludge microbial communities from methane-producing bioreactor in Wageningen University, Netherlands - Granular Sludge_31_08-R1 | ecosystem: Engineered > Bioreactor > Anaerobic >... | reverse complement strand
AGTGAATGTCAGCGGCAGGAAATTGGATGTTCTCGGACAGGTTCCGGCTATCCCCGGACATGTGGTTAAATTGACCGTTGATGCGGACTTACAGAGGGTGTGCTGGGACGCATTTCAGGAAAAGGCGGGCACCGTCATTGTCATGGATGTCCGTGATGGTTCAATACGGGCAATAGTTAACAAACCATCGTTTGATCCGAATCTCTTTAACAGGGGTATTTCCGGAGACGACTGGAATAAGCTGGTCAAAAATCCCCTGTCCCCTCTGCAAAACAGGGCGACATCAGGGCAATATCCTCCCGGTTCGACCTATAAGCTGATTGTTGCGGCAGCTGCACTTGAAGAGGGGATCATAACACCGGATACGACATTCTACTGCAGTGGCCAGTACGACGCTTTGAGCCGACCGTTTCGATGCTGGAAAAAGGGAGGGCATGGGAGGGTCGATCTTTACCGTGCCATTGTCGAGTCATGCGATGTTTATTTCTATAACATAGGTTCTCAGATCGGGGTGGATAAGCTGGCGGAATATGCCAGGAGATTCGGCTTCGGCAATAAGACGGGAATCGATCTTCCATCCGAAAAAGAAGGGCTGGTTCCCACCCGGGAATGGAAACTGAGAAAATACCGCGAACCATGGCAGATCGGTGAAACCGTAACGTTGTCGATCGGTCAGGGATTCATGCTGGCGACGCCTCTTCAGCTGATTCGGGCATATTGTGCTCTGGCAAACGGAGGTAGACTTTATCGACCCATGCTTATTGAATCCATAAAGACAGAAGATGGAGAGATTGTTAAAGAGTACAAGGCCGAAGAGCAGGGGATGCTCCCCCTCCGTTCCAAAAACATAAAAATATTGCAAAAAGCCTTATGGGGTGCGGTTAATGAAGAGCGGGGGACGGGGAGGGCTCTGAAGCGGCCTGATCGTGATGTTTGCGGAAAAACGGGGACCTCTCAGGTAATCGAACAGACTCAGAGAGATGATCAGGAAAAAGATGAGGAAGACGTTCCCTATAAATTCAGGGATCATGCCCTTTTTGTCTGTTTCGCGCCCTACGAGAACCCCGAGGTGGCTGTTATGGTAGTGGTGGAGCATGGGGGCGGCGGAGGATCCGTCGCGGCACCGATTGCCCGGACGATCATCGACCGGTATTTCGATCTCAAAAAGGTGCGGGTTGAGATGCAGCGTCAAACACGTGGGTGAACCACGATTGGAGAGACGGAACGGCTGTGAAGATAGACAGAAGATTAATATTGAATATCGATTGGGTACTGCTCTGTTTGGTTTTGCTTATAACCGGGATCGGGTTGCTCAATCTGTACAGCACCGGCTCCAATCTGACTCATAGTACGGCAAAACCGTTCCATATGAAACAGCTCTCCTGGATAATGATGGGCCTCGTCATCATGATTGTCGCTGCCAGTGTCGACTATCATTTCGTCATACGGTACGGATATGTCATTTATTGTATTTCACTCCTCCTGCTCATCTGGGTATTTGTTCAGGGACATGCAGTTCATGGCTCCCAGCGGTGGATCGTTCTGGGAGGCTTCTCATTTCAGCCGTCGGAACTGGTGAAATTAACCGTTATCATCGCATTGACGAAATATATTGCTGAAAATAAATTCGGCGATAAGTATCATATCAGCAATCTCGCCGTTCCATTCGCTGTTGTTGCCATCCCGTGTTCATTGATTGCAATGCAGCCTGATCTCGGGACGGCCCTCTTTATTTTCATGCTTTTCTTTTCGTTGATCTTGTTTGTCGGCGTGAATCGAAAAACCGTGATGACGTTTATAGTGAGCGGGATGGTCATTGCGCCCCTTCTCTGGTTTTTTTTAAAGGATTATCAAAGACAAAGAATTCTGACGTTTCTCAACCCGGAAAGAGACCCTCTTGGCGCAGGGTATCATATTATCCAGTCGATTATTGCCATCGGATCAGGAGGGATTACCGGAAAGGGTTTTTTAAAGGGCACCCAGAGCCAGTTGAAGTTTCTCCCCGAGCAGCAGACTGATTTCGTATTTTCCGTTTTTGCCGAAGAATGGGGGTTTTTGGGTACGGTCGTTGTGTTATTCCTGTTTCTTTCGCTTGTGCTCTGGGGTGTGAAAATTGCAAGGAATTCAAGGGACTTGTCGGGAACTATTCTGGCTCTTGGTATCACCGTGTTGATTTTTTGGGCGGTTTTCATCAATATTGCCATGGTGCTTGGCATTCTTCCCGTCGTCGGCATTCCCCTGCCGTTCATGAGTTATGGGGGATCTTCTATGGTTGTTTTAATGACCGGCGTCGGGTTGCTCCTGAATGTGAGTATGAGGCGGTTCATGCTGCAATCGTGACGGCAGCATGTTCGGTTCCATTGATGCCCTATCTCCGGAGCCGAGAGGCATCGTCACACTAAAAGCGGAATGTCGAATATAGAACATAAAGCGCAGTATTGATAAATAACCGTTCAAACGATTTTTTGTCGAGGCAGCTGCCCGTTGAGAACGAAAGATAAAATGGAGGATATGGCACTATGGCGGATAAAAGAGCGGATGGAGATATCATTGCATTTCTCGGAAGAGGAACCGAGTTTGACGGGAAGCTTATCATCAAAGGTTCCATACGAATTGATGGTGAGTTCAAGGGAGAGATTCTGGGATCAGGAACGCTGATAATCGGAGAAGGCGCGAATGTTGAAGCCGACATTGCTGTCGACAATTTATTAATATTCGGAGGTGTCAAGGGCAATTGCCACATCGGTGAACGAGTGGAGATCTGTTCAACGGGAAAACTTGTGGGAAACTTGAAGACGCCGGCGTTCATCGTTCAGGAGGGGGCGACCTTTGACGGAGATTGTCAAATGGGAAGTCAAACGGCACGGGAATCTCTTGAAGAGGGTTAACACGTAAAACCGAATGCTTATGGATTATGCGGCAAGTCGTCGGTTCGCCATCATTTCCATGAACAGTAGAGCGTTAGAATATTTTATAAATGAGGTCCAAGACCCGGTTAAAAAATACTTGACAACACCTACGAGTTATGGTTAGTAGTGCCCGACTTTGAGAGAAGTGTAGTTTGAGGATCAGCTGGTGAGGCACGTTAGTGAATATAAGATAGATGATTATTGTGAAGGAGCTGTTCTTCCGGCCGTAGCGACAAGGTACGGTAAATTATTATAACCGAGTGATATCCTTTTGAAACACTCGGTTTTTTTCGTTTATAGGAGAGAGTGTGATGATTGATATAAACACGACATTTTGGATTCAGCTGGTTAATTTTGTTGTTTTGATGTTCGTTTTGAATGCCATCCTTTACAAGCCGATCTTGAATGTCATGGAGAAGCGGAAACAGCATCTGCAGGGTCTCGATGACGAAGTAAAATCTCTCGAACAAACGGTTGATGCAAAAGTGGCCGATTACGAAGAGAAGCTGCGGCAGGCCCGGCTGGAAGCCATGAACGAAAAGAATGAGATCCAGCGGATGGCATCCGATGAGGGCAAGACGATTACTGAGGAAGCGCGACAGGAAATTTCTAAGATGGTTGATGGTTTTAAGAAGAAGATGGATAGTGAAATGGCTGATGTGCGCAAGATATTGAAGAGTCAGGCCGAGAAAATATCCGTAGAAATTTCCGAAAAGGTTTTGGGGAGGAGCATTCAATGATGAAGGAAGCACGAAAGGAACTTCTATCTATGCGTTTTTCGTTGCGATCAATGCTGCTTGCGGCTCTGTATATCTTGGTGGCGGCATCTTTTGCATACGCGTCAGGCGGCGGAGAAGCTGCGATGGGAGATCACGACAACCACCTGTTGATCGACTTCGGTTGGCGAATAGTCAATGTAGCTATTTTGGTGGGGTTACTCTGGTGGCTTGCCGCAAAAGGTATCAAGGGCTTTTTTGCGGGACGTCGGGAAGGGATTAGAGACGCCATGGATTCAGCGATCGAAGCCAAGGAAGCGGCGCAAAAGAAGTTTGACGAATATTCCGCAAAATTGGACAAGGCAACCGGTGAAATAGAGGAAATTGCTCAGATGATCAGAGCGCAGGGGCAGGCTGAAAAAGAAAAGATTATCGAAGACGCGAAGCGAAGCGCAGAAAAAATGAAGGCGGATGCGACGGCAAGGGTTGAGCAGGAATATAATAAATTGAAGAACGAGCTTAGGCAAGAAGCCGCCATACTTGCCGTCGAGATGGCTGAAACCATTTTAAAGAAACAAATAAAGAAGGCTGATCATGAAGATATGGTCAAGGACTTTTTGGATAGGATGGTGAGGTTAAATTGAGAGGGAGCGAGATTGCAAAACGATATTCCAAGGCTTTCTTTGCGATAGCTGCGGAAGAGGCTAGGTACGAAGAATATTATAATGAACTTAAAATATTTTCTTCCCTCCTTGAGCAAAACGACAATCTCAAGGGGTTCTTTATCAATCCTATTTTTGCTCAGTCCGATAAAGCTGCAGTTCTCAAAGAGGTGCTGAAGAAAATAAAAGTGTCTCCCATGGCGGCGAATTTCTTTATGCTTCTGGTGGACAAACGAAGAATCGGAGCCCTTCAGGAAATCGAGGCATGCTATCAGGATTATATGGATACGGTACTCGGCAAGGTCAGGGTTCAGGTAAAATCCGCGTACAAGCTGTCGGATGATATGATGGCGCAGGTGAAGGCTAAGATGGAAGAGATTACCGGCAAAACGGTTGAAATGGAAGCCGAACGAGATACTTCATTATTGGGCGGTATTGTCGTGAAGGTCGGTGACACCCTCTACGATGGAAGTGTAAAAACACAACTTAGTAATATAAGGGAACTCTTAAGGGAGGAGATATAGAGAATGGAAGCAATCAGAGCAGAGGAAATAACCCAGATCATTTCCAAGCAGATCAAGGATTATGAGAAAAAGTTAGATGTAAGCGAAACCGGCACGGTGTTGTCTGTTGGTGATGGTATCGCTAGGGTCTACGGCGTTGAAAATGTTATGGCGATGGAGTTGGTGGAGTTCCCTGGTGGTATTTTAGGAATGGTCCTGAACCTTGAAACGGATAATGTTGGTGTTGCCGTGCTTGGCGAAGTTACCCATATCAAAGAAGGTGACATTGTAAAGCGGACCGGCAGGATTGCCGAGGTTCCCGTCGGAGAAGCAGTGCTCGGGCGTGTTATTGACGCTACGGGAGCTCCGTTGGATGGAAAAGGGCCCATTGATGCGAAAGAAACGCGACGTATCGAGATGGTTGCCCCCGGTGTTATCCAGCGACAGCCGGTTAACCAGCCCCTGTACACGGGGCTGAAGGCTATCGATGCCATGACCCCCATCGGACGGGGACAGCGAGAGCTGATCATTGGTGACCGACAGATCGGAAAAACAGCTATTTGCATCGACTCAATCATCCGTCAGAAGGATACCGGCGTTAAATGCATCTATGTGGCGATCGGTCAGAAAAAATCGACTGTTGCACAGGTTGTCGAAGCACTGAGGAAATATGATGCCATGGATTATACCTGTGTCGTATCAGCCACGGCGAGTGACCCGGCAACGCTCCAGTACATCGCGGCATTTGCGGGATGCAGTATCGGTGAGTATTTCCGCGACAGAGGGCAGGATGCACTGATTCTTTATGATGACCTTTCGAAGCAGGCAGTTGCGTATCGGCAGATTTCACTGTTGCTGAGAAGACCTCCGGGACGTGAGGCGTTCCCCGGCGATATTTTCTACAATCACTCACGGCTGCTCGAGCGGGCCGCACGAGTCAGTGCGGATCTTGGTGGCGGTTCCCTTACGGCACTTCCCATCATTGAAACTCAGGCGGGTGACGTATCTGCGTATATCCCAACAAACGTTATTTCAATTACTGACGGCCAGGTTTATCTTGAACCAGATCTGTTCTACGCTGGTGTACGGCCGGCCATCAATGTCGGTCTATCGGTCTCGCGAGTCGGTGGCGCTGCTCAGGTTAAGGCGATGAAGCAGGTTGCCGGAACGCTGAAACTCGATCTGGCGCAGTATCGAGAGCTGGCGGCATTTGCTCAGTTCGGAAGTGACCTTGATAAAGCAACCCAGGCGCAGCTGGATAGAGGTGCGAGGCTTGTTGAGTTGCTGAAGCAACCACAGTATCAGCCGATGTCGCTGGGTGAAGAGGTATTGGTTCTGTTTGCAGGCGTCAGAGGCTTCATCGATAAGTATGCCGTTGACGTATTGAAACGCTATGAGGCTGAAGTTCTGAATTTTGTGAAAACAAAATATTCCGACGTATTGAAAGAAATCGATGAAAAACAGATCATCAGTGACGAACTTGACGAAAAATTACAGAGTATTCTGACCGAGTTTGATTCTGTGTTTGCCGTAGAGTAAGAGTCAGACTATTTACGAGAACGGGAGTAGGTTGAATGGCCTCTTTAAGGGATATTAAAAGGAAGATTCAGGCAGTTGACAAGACGAAGCAGATTACCAGGGCTATGAACATGGTGGCTGCGGCGAAGCTGAAAAGTGCTCAATCGAGAATGGAAAATTTCAGGCCCTATGCAGAAAAGTTTATGGAGGTCCTGAACAGCGTAGCCCTGAGGGTCAACCCGAAAGCGCATCCTCTCCTGGCGGTGCGAGAGGCGAAGAAAGTGCGCGTCATCATGATGACGTCGGATCGTGGTCTGTGCGGAGCATTCAACACGAATGTTATCAGGGCGGTCGAAGGATTTATCCGACATCGCACCACACAGCAGGGACAGGCTGTTTCGATGGTTGCCGTCGGCAGAAAGGGAAGAGACTATTTCAGGCGGAAGGCAAACATTGTGGATGCTCGAGCGGACGTGTTCAAGCAATTTGACATCAGCACCGCCGCCGATCTCGGGGAATCGTTGATTTCATCGTTCATAAACGAGGAATATGATGAACTGTACATAGCGTTTAACGAGTTCAGAAATATTGCTTCGCAGCGGCCAAGGATTATACGTCTGCTTCCCATAGCTTCTCCGGAGTCTGGGGTGCAGCTCGAACCGGAAGGAAGGGTCGACTATACATACGAACCATCAGAGGAAGCACTGATAGATGAGCTTCTTCCCTCATATCTGAGAATCACCGTCTTCAGGGCGATGTTGGAAACGGCTGCCGGTGAAAACGGTGCCAGAATGGTTGCCATGGAGAATGCGACCAGTAACTGTGAGGAGATGATAGAGAGCCTGACGCTGAAGTTCAACAAGGCGAGACAGCAGGCAATTACTGCCGAACTGATGGATATTGTCGGCGGTACCGAAGCGTTGGCAAAATCAGGTTAGGCTGTTCAGAATATATGAGATCGGTTCGAGAACGAACCTTTATTGCTGAATAATAATACTCAATTAACGATTGAAGGAGATGGGTATGAGCATAGGAAAGATTGTGCAGGTCATTGGACCCGTTGTGGACGTTGAATTTGCCGATGGTAATCTGCCAAGTATACTGAATTCTATTTTGGTGACGAACCCGGCGATCAATGATCAGGAAGATAATCTGGTAATTGAAGTCGCGCAGCATCTTGGTGACAATGTCGTCAGGTGCATTGCAATGGATATAACCGATGGTCTCATCCGTGGTATGAAAGCGAAAGATACGGGCGCTCCCATTACCGTTCCCGTCGGTAAGGAGTGTCTGGGCAGAATTCTTAACGTCGTAGGACGACCCGTTGACGGCTTGGGACCGATTGACGTAAAAAATACGGCTCCGATTCATAGAGAAGCGCCTGCATTTACCGAGCAGGATACATCGGTTCACGTCCTTGAGACAGGCGTCAAGGTTATCGATCTGCTCGTTCCGTTCCCCCGGGGCGGCAAGATGGGGATGTTTGGTGGAGCAGGCGTCGGTAAAACAGTCGTTATGATGGAGATGATTCACAACATCGCCATGCATCACGGTGGAATTTCAGTGTTTGCAGGCGTCGGTGAGCGAACAAGAGAAGGAAACGACCTGTACCTCGAAATGAAGGAATCCGGCGTTATCGGGCAGGCGGCACTTATTTACGGACAGATGACAGAGCCTCCGGGAGCCAGAGCACGTGTCGCTCTCACAGCATTGGCTGCTGCGGAATATTTCAGGGATGAAGAGGGACAGGACGTGCTGCTCTTCGTTGATAACATCTTCAGATTCACCCAAGCGGGTTCCGAGGTATCCGCTCTCCTCGGAAGAATGCCCTCAGCCGTTGGATATCAGCCAACACTGGCGACAGACCTGGGCGAACTCCAGGAACGAATTACATCGACCAGCAAGGGATCTATTACAGCCGTTCAGTGTGTTTACGTCCCCGCAGATGACCTGACGGACCCCGCTCCTGCAACAACATTTTCACATCTCGACGGAACCGTCGTTCTGTCGAGGCCGATTGCCGAACTGGGAATTTACCCCGCCGTGGATCCGCTTGACTCAACGTCGAGAATTCTTGATCCGAACGTATTGGGAGAAGACCATTATCGGGTCGCACGGGAAGTGCAGATGATTCTCCAGAAATATAAAGATCTTCAGGATATCATTGCAATCCTCGGAATGGATGAACTTTCGGAAGAGGACAAAGTGACGGTCAACAGAGCAAGAAAAATTCAAAGATTCCTGTCGCAACCCTTCTTTGTTGCGGCACAGTTTACCGGTACTGAAGGTAAATTCGTTTCCGTTCCGGATACGGTGCGAGGTTTCAAGGAAATCCTCGAAGGAAAACATGATGATCTTCCAGAGCAGGCCTTCTACATGGTAGGTGGAATTGAAGAAGCGATAGAAAAAGCCAGGAGACTCGCAGAATAACGAATCCGGAGGGTAGATCGATGGCTGAAGAATTATTGGTTGAGATTGTAACGCCGGAAGAAATGGTATTCAGCGACACAGTGGAAATGGTAACGATACCCGGTGGTGACGGAGAATTTGGCGTTTTGTATGGACATGCTCCGGTTTTGAGTACCGTCAAGATAGGCGAACTGAATATTACGAAGGGTAATCGAAAAACCTACTATGCAGTCGGCAAGGGGTATGCTGAAGTAACGGCCAAAAAAGTAACATTGCTTCTTGAAAAGGTGGTAAAAGCAAGTCAGATTGACAAGGAAAGAGCGCGCAGAGAATTATCGGAAGCCGAAGCGGATCTTTCTCGGATGACAAAAGAAGATGTCGGATTTCAGGAAGTAAGTGAAAGACTTAGTATGGCCGAGGCAAAATTGAAAGCTGCAGACAAGGCATAGCAGATTATCCTCAGGAAAGAAATGCTCTGATTTGAGAAAATCGAGAGATTCAAGCCAGGGAGGTTCAGCTTTCCTGGCTTCTTTTTTAGAGTTGCATTAGAGGTAGGAGATTTCAGTCATGGTTCGTTCGAAGGGACTCGTGGTGAGTATATTCATATGTGCGGCGTGGGGCCTTCTGCTGTTGCTTCCCGATATGGCAATCAGCGCGGCGGATGCGGCGGCAGGCGCCCATCATGGTGACGACATAGGCAGGGTGTTGCCGGTATGGACGGTCATACCCTTTGTGGGTATATTGTTGTCCATAGCGCTCTGTCCCCTCATCGTGCCACATTTCTGGCACAATCATTTCGGAAAGGTATCTGCTTTCTGGGCGATATTATTTGCGGTGCCCTTCGTGTCTGTCTACCATGGCGCAGCAATCTATGAAATTCTTCATATTTATCTGATAGATTACATACCGTTTATTATTCTTCTCTGGGGCCTGTTCACCGTGGCCGGTGGTATTGTTGTGGGCGGTTCCATTAAAGGTACACCATTAGTAAACACCGTGATGCTGCTTATCGGAACAATTCTGGCATCGTGGGTCGGCACGACGGGTGCCGCCATGGTGATGATTCGACCGGTGTTACGGGCCAACAAAAACCGTGTAAAAAAAGTACACATCATATGTTTTTTTATATTCCTGGTGGCAAACATCGGTGGATCGCTTACACCGCTTGGAGACCCGCCGTTGTTCCTCGGTTTCCTCCATAATGTTCCGTTCTTCTGGGTCACGACAGGAATTCTGCCCCATATGATTGTGACTGCCGTCATTCTCCTGACAATGTTTTTTATCATCGATACCTTCTATTACAGAAAAGAAAAGGATCGTCTGAAGGAAGTGGGACCACTGGAAAAAGAGCCGATACGCATTCAGGGGGTCTTCAATTTTATTTTTCTCGGTGGCATCGTCGGTCTGGTATTGATGAGCGGATACTGGAAGGCCGGAAGTTATAATTTACTCGGCGTCCACATGGAGATACAAAACACGATGCGGGATATCGGTATCATCATCATGGGGGGACTCTCACTCTTTTTAACACCGAAAGTCCTTCGGGAAGAAAACGAGTTCAGCTGGTTTCCCATCATCGAGGTTGCGAAGCTCTTTGCCGGTATATTCATGGCGATTATCCCCTGCCTGGCGATTCTCAAGGCGGGAATGCACGGCGCCATGGCCGGATTTATTGAGCTGGTACGAGAGCCGCATCATTATTTCTGGGTGACCGGGGGGCTTTCTTCATTCCTTGATAATGCACCGACGTATTTGACGTTCTTTAACTTGGCCCTGGGAAAGCTAGGGTTGACGGAAGCGGGAATCCCGGCGGCACTTGCAGCCGGAACCGCCACGGCTAATCCCGAATTTATCAGCTACCTCACAGCAATTTCGGCTGGCGCGGTTTTTATGGGCGCCAATACGTATATCGGAAATGCACCGAATTTTATGGTAAAATCCATTGCCGAAGAAGCGGGTGTGAATATGCCGAGTTTCTTCGGGTATATGTTTAAATATTCAATTCCGATTTTAATCCCAATATTTATCGTCGTGACGTTTGTGTTCTTCTGATGATGAGTTAACCGGATGAATTTCGTGATGAGAATGTCAAGGAAACATTCTGTGCAGCGGCTGATGAGGCAAAACACCGGGGCATCGTGGCAGAGAGGAAAAAAGCAACCATGACAAAGGGGTATTATGAAGTTATTGTGGAAGGAACACTTGATCTCGTCAAAGGCTTTGTCATGGGGTATCTCGAAGGAAGCGGTATTCAGGGAGAAGCCATATTCGGCGAAGAACATCATGTGGAGAATGAGAGCAAATTCGGTCAGCTCTTACGCCTGCTTCATGTCAAAGGCAAACAGGTTAAACTGATCGTCGGCATGGGGCTCCATAATCTACTGAAGGAAGTGCTCAGCAGGCGGGTGGATCAACTGAAGATTAAGATCGTGTCGGTCAGGGAAATTACCGATGCGGCATTTGAATTCTCATATAAAGCGTATACTACGGAACTGGGAGAAACGTTGAAGAAAAAGTTCGGGAATTTACCGGAGGAACTGACCATGGAAGGTGGTTATGCACCGGTTGAAAAAATAAATCCGGAAGGCAAGGGTATTGAAGCATATGCGCCTCTCCATGAATATGAACTCAAGGCCAAGGGAATAATCCATGGCCCCATTAAGGCTGTCATCGATTTCTACGGTGAAATAGAGCATATTTCCATGGTTGAGTTAGGTGACATAAAACTCAAGTACGGTGTTTAGGTTGATCTCATCGCTGATGGAAACTAAAAAGGGTGGAGAGTACCGGTGGTTACTTCCAGCCTTTCTTTCTTTTCTTTCATGATAACAACAGCGATGCATCAGAGATGTAATACACGTGGTGTGGTGTGCTTTAGTTCTGAGCGGTTGCAAATACCCATGGCGTGCAGAACGACGGAATATTAGTGGTACTGAACGCAACATGACTGAAAAATTTTTTCAGGATTCGTGACGACATGTCATACGTGTCCTTGTCATACTCGGAGCAGCACTGGCACGTGACCATACCCCCCGGATTGAGACAGGACTCTATTCCGGAGAAGAGAGATTCAAGATACTCTTCACGATCCATATTGATGAATGTTTCCGGGTGCATGGTCAAATCGTAAATGATTCCGTCAAAACGGTGCTCGGTTTCTAAAAAGTTCTTAACATCATCATAGACAATTTCAACCCGGTGGTCATCGAAGGCATCACGACAGATGCATCGAAGGTATTCTTTCGACGATTCGACAACCACTTTATCAATATCGACCAGCACTACCGAGTCAGGATTCTGTTTCAGCATTTCGTTCAGGACACCGCCGTCACCCCCGCCCAGAATGGCTATTCGTTTCATGGGGATTGATGCGGTGGCAAGCGGTGCAACAAGACTTTTGTTGTAGAGGTGAGCATCATATTCGGCTATCTGGAGGTCACTGTTCAAGAACAGCATTCTCCCGAAAATTTCATTATCAATAATATCAATCTGCTGATATTCCGACGAGGTGCTGAGTAATTTTGTTTTGAAATGGTAGCGGATGTCGAACCCGATCGTGTCGGAGACATCGGTTATCCAGTTGGTTTCAGTTACCTCAATAGGATTGCCCCGAATAATCTCGGCAGTTCTCGTTGTTGTCGGATCAAGCTTCTTCTTGAAATACTCAAGAAGATTATTGGTTGATTCCTTATCACGAGAACAGGTAAAAATATCAATGGAAGCGTGATGTGCCTCCGGATATGTATGGATGGCGACATGGGATTCGCTGATTACTGCTATTGATGTAACGCCGATCGGCTCATACCGGTGACTGTTTATACCCACCAGAGAGAATCCGCACTCGCTGATTCCGTCTATCAGAATCTTTTCAATTGCCTGGAGATCATTCAGAATATCTTTGGAGCAATTATGAAATTCTGCTACGATTTGCATTCCGACTGGCTTCATGGCACAATCACCTCCTTCTGCATTTCTGTTGTGAGGTTGGAGAGTACCAGATGCCCGCTGTCAAATAGTACGTCATAGCGGGAGGTAACAGTTGGTACATACACTCGCGTTACTCAGAGAGCCATCTTATAGAAAAAAGATCGGCGTCTGTCAAGGGCAATACGGAAGATTATTGCAATAATATGGCCTTTTTCATATCAGAGAGGCATTGTATCAGTAATTTCGAGGCTTACACTCCTATGCAACGGCGGGGATAGTCCATGTCGTGGTTTTTACTCTCATTACTGGCTGCCGTTTCACTTGCCACGGCGGACGCGTTGACGAAGAAATATTTCAGTAATCTGACTCCCTATGAAATGGGGCTCATTCGTCTTGGATATGCACTGCCGTGGCTTGTCGTTTCATTGTTTTTCATAACCCGGCCGACAGTCGACAGGACATATTTCTTATGCCTTATCGTGGGCCTGCCTCTGGAGTGCATAGCATTCTATTGCTATATGAAGGCGATCAAAGTGTCGCCCCTGTCGCTGTCATTGCCGTTTCTTGCCTTTACGCCTATTTTTGTTATCCTTACCGGGTGGATTCTCCTCGACGAAACAATCAGTCCCATGGGAGGCGTGGGTATCGTTCTTATTGTTATCGGTTCGTACTGCATCAATCTGGGACACATCCGTGAAGGCATCATGGCGCCTTTCATGGGAATTTTCAAGGAACCGGGGTCCCGTCTTATGCTCTTCGTGTCGTTGATTTACTCCATTACCGCAACCCTCGGAAAGCTCGGCATCATTCATTCAGACCCATATTTTTTCGGCATAAGCTACTTTATACTTTTTACCCTGCTGATGTATTCGTTCTTTCCCGTCACCCGGGAGTCCAGGCCCTCCAACTTACTGCAGAAGCCCCTTGCCGGAATGGTCCTTGGCGCTGTTATGTCCTGTATGATTATCAGTCATATGCTTGCAATTTCAAAAATTCAGGCGGCATATATGCTTTCATTAAAACGGACCAGCCTGCTGTTCGGCGTTCTTTACGGAGCATGGCTCTTCAAGGAAGAGCGGATTGGCGAACGTTTCGGGGGCGCCGTGATTATGATAACCGGAGTTTTTTTCATCGGCTGGTTTTCGTAAGGGAAATAACGTCACCCCTTAGTCTCAAAATCCTTCTTACACGCCATGAGACGATGGATCACCGTGACATTGGTCAGGAGGGCGAGAAGAACAATCGATGCCGACAGTATGCAGTCCGGAGATCCGGAGCATACGATTTTCAGGGGGGTGTTCAGCAATGATCCTGCTGCAAGCACGAGCAAACGTTCCGGTCGCTGCATCAGGCCGACAATCCTGATAGAGCCGAGAGATTCCCCGCGGGCCTTCACGTAACTGACCATAATCGAGCCCATCATAGCAAGTAAGGCCGCGAAAAAGATCCAGGTTCCGAGATAATACACAAGAAGGCCGAAGAAAACAAAAAATTCAGCCACGCGATCCAGGGTCGAATCGAGGAGCGCGCCGAACCGTGATGATTGTCCCGAACGGCGGGCAACTGCACCATCCATCGTGTCGAGAGTCCCGGAAAACAGAAGGAGAAGACCCCCCGGAAAGATCAGTCCGAAGGCGTAGCAGAGTGCGGAGAGTATGGAAACACCGAGAGATGCAAGAGTAATCGCATTCGGGGTGAACCCCCGTGCAACCATACGGTCCACTGTCCCTTCGATGAATGTATAGTAAACGGCAATGAGCCGACCCCGTGTTTCATGAAATGATTTCATAGAAAAAATGTGCTGTTTATGATGGCTCGTGTGGTGGATTGAGCAGCCCCTCCAACAACGGCCATAGGTTAGGTTCATCATTGAGAATCAAGACAAGACAACGCCATCATCGCAAGGTGTTTTTTCTTTATCTTGGGAGCGAATATCGGATAGGTGATGTTCGTTTCGAGGTTAAATCCATTTATATGATCCCGTTTTGCCTGTCCTTCTCCGTATATACTGACCTGTATGATCGTTTCCGCCGTGGGGTTCCCTGTTGGTCGTCAGCTCTGCGAGACCTTCCGCATATCTGTCACAGTACGAAATAATTTCAGGTGGTATTCTTGAAGATGGTTTCATCATTCCCTCCCGAGGATTTCTTGTCGTATCGCCTGAAAGATAGTATTGATTGTAGTATCGGATGGAACATTGTCACCAATCAACCGGCTCCCGCGGCGCCGTATGTGATTCCATGACCTGTGAAGTGGATCAGGGGCATCTCGCACAGGCGATGACAGTTCTTTCCGATAGTGCCCCAGCGTTTTTTCTCTCCCGTAGAGAGTACGGTCTTCCCCGACAGGGCAGACCTTGGTACAGATGCCGCAGGGATAACATCCCCGCTGAGTCATGGCCCGAGCCCACAAGGCGCAGGCATGCCGGTCATAGTCGGCGACGACGGCATTTCTGTCTCGAAGTTCCCGCTTACTCAGCTTCAGAGCATTGACCGGGCAGAATTCCACACAGGCGCCGCACCGTATGCAGAGATTTTCCGTCGGCCTTCCCGCCGGCAGGTCAGCCGCAGTAAATACCGATACAAATCGGACCCGCGGGCCGAATTCGCGGGTGAGAATGGTGTTGTTGATGCCTATATGGCCCAGGCCGGCATAATATGCGGCATCATTATGAGCGAAAGCAACCCTGGGATAATCGATTAAAACATTAATCGCGGCATAGCCGTCCCTGCTGAGCGGAATTGATGCCTGACCCCGGCGGTTGAGCCATCTCGATAGGTCAAAGGCCAGACCGTCAAGGTTCCGATTGCACGTATTGTAAAGATCACGGTGCTGGACGGATGGGGTTGTTTCAACGACGGGGAGGGGCATTTGCATACCTATGACGATGACCGATCGAGTGAGGGGCCACAGGAACGCAGGGCGGTAGGCTTCGGAAACCCTCCCATCATGATTCCATGCATTCACGGAAGCGATGCCGATAAGGTCGGCACCCCGCTCACGAAGAAATATGTGGATGTCGTCGTTCAGTTGCTGATTCATGGGGGCGTTCAGTGAAATCGGCTTATTACCCAACGCTTGCACTCGGTTACGATAGCAAAAACTCGATAGTACGTCTATCGAAATCTGATCGGCATCACCGCAGAGAAACCCACGATGATATATCCCGGATCTTAGTGCTCACTACCATGAATCCGGTGCTGGAGAGGTGGTTCGGTTACAGATAAACCACAAGAGCACAGAGGACACAGAGTGTTACATTAAGATTTTTAATTTTCTCTATGTTTTCCGGGTTCTCTGCAGTGATATTTCGAACGTTATAGTATGTGTGCCGATATTTACTCAGCGACCATATGGTGTGTGTTACACCTTCACATGAAGGATCGGCAACCCCAAGTGCTTTCGTTTCGTTTCCCCGCAGAAACGGGTCTGAGCCCGTACCGTCGGTTCGCCCCGCCGGCCCGTGCCGAGTTGGTCGATGGGATGAGATGCCCCGAGGTGGAGGGTGTGCTTGCCGTATTTTTCCCCCAGGAAATCTCCAGCCTCGTAAATCTTCTCGATCTTTTCTATTTTTACCGGGCTTTCGAACAATGAATACTGGATGTATCGGTCCTCCCTCAGATCCATGAGAACAATTCCCGTCGCCCGGTAGGTTACCTGTGGCCGGTAGACCGATTCGAAGAGCTGCTTCACCAGATCGGTCAGTTCCAGCGGATAGGCGGTAGGTCGAAGGATCTTCGCCTCGACGCCCCTGATGGTAAAATCATTATTCTTGAGGAAAATGGCGATCTTTTGAGGCGCCAGATAGTATCGTCGAGCCTTGATGCAGGCCGATTCAACATTCCTCAGCAGCTGGGCGAAGAGATACTCACGGTTGGTCGTCGGCGGGGCGAAGGTTTTTGTCTTGCTGATGGAAGCATAAGAGCTTTTCTCTTCCAAGACGACGGGATAGATCGATTCGCCGCGCAGTTCCGTCCATATCTCCCGTCCCGGTTTGGTGAAATGCCGTGTAACCATGGCTTCGGGCAGCCGGGCGAACTCCAGGGCGGTCCTCACCCCCAGTTTTGAGAGATAGTGTGCCGTGGCATGGCCGATCCCCCACACCTTCTCAACGGGAAGATTCCTCAGGAAGAGGGGAATGGCTCGGCCGGGAATGACGGTAAAACCGTCGGGCTTCTCATGTTTGGAGGCGACTTTTGCCAGGACTTTCGTGAGGGAAAGCCCGAGGGTTATTCCGATCCCCAGTTCCTGCTTTATTCCCGCCTTGATGGATTGAGCGATGCCGACGTATGAATCACGATACTTTCGCCGCAACCCCGTAATGTCCGCGAAGGCTTCGTCAATTGAGTACTCCTCCACCTGGGGGGTGAATCGCCGCATAATGTTTAAGAGCCGCCGGGAGAAGAGACTGTACGTTTCATAATCGGAAGGGAGGACGATAAGCTCGGGGCAACGTTTTTTCGCCTCGTGGAGGGGGATGCCCCGCTTGATTCCTCGATTTTTGGCGGCGTAGCTGGCGCAGGCCACGATACCCCGCTCTCCTCCGGCGATGATTGGTTTCCCCCGCAGTTCGGGGTGAATCGCTTCCTCACACGACGTGAAAAAGGCGTCGCCGTCGACGTGGATGATGGCCCGGGGCCAGGAATGAAGCTCAAAAAGTAAATCGTCCAAGGTGACACCTCTTTTTTTATAAGCAATCAGCTTTCAGCTAAAAATGCGGTATCATTCGTCGTGGTTCGGATGCACCGTTATTATTCTCAGCAATTAATCCGTTTGAATTCCCCTGATGACCCACTCAAATCAATTTTTTTTTGGGCACCAGTCTGCCGGCTTCCGACCCCGATTATTGTCTGAGAGCTGGTCGCTCGCCTCTGAACGCTGCAACTACTGATGATACTTCCTGATGACCGCCGTGACGACGCCGGCTACCCGGAGTTCCGATCGCGGTTTGACGGGGGGATAGCGAGGATTCGCCGCTTCGAGGATGACCGCGCCGCCTTTCTTTTTGAAGTATTTCATGGTCCATTCTCCGTCCACCTCGGCGACGATGACATCGCCGTTTTTTGGTTCTTTTCCCCGGTTCACGATGACCAGGTCTCCCGGTTTGATTCCCTCGTCGATCATGGAGTCTCCGCTGACCTTGAGAATAAAAGAGGAGTCCGGCTGTGTGATCAGGTATTCGTCAAAAGACATGATGTCCCGGAGTTCCTCCTCTGCCGGGGAAGGAAACCCTGCCGCAACTTCCCCCACCATGGGAAGAAGGAGGGACGGCCGTGCCGGTTTCAGGAATCCTTTGGAATCCTTGTGAAGAATCCCCGCCGCCACGAGTTTACTGATCCAGAAATTAACCACGCTTTTGGAGCGGACATCCAGGAGGTCGACCATTTCGGAATACGTCGGCATTCTTCGGTTTTTTCGTAAAAAGTCGGCAATGACCTTTTCAACGCTCTCTACGGTTCGCTTTTCTTTCATTTGACAGCATCTCCATCGTTTGGTATAGGGTAATAGAACGTTCGTTCTATTGTCAAGGGAAATTTTGTAAAAGGAACGGGGTGATCCGGCGGAAAAGGAGAATATGCCGTCCATTCATAATGTTGCCGAATATTCTCCGAACGGGGAGACACGTTGAGGAATCGCTTGAAACAAGCCGCAGCATTCATCAAAAACGTTTCAGGAACAGCGAAAAGGAGTTCGGCGACGGTCCCGCGTATCATTCCGTCAGGCTTTACATTGCTACGTAATTATACTATATATATCAGCAAAGTCGTGGGTCGGCGGATCGGTCATTTCTCCCGATAAAGACATGAAGTTCCCCTCCCTGCGCCGAGGAAAGCAGAGGTGTGATCTGTCAGATAAGGTTATAAGAATTGCAGCGACCGGCTTCGGTGTCGGCTTTTCACGGCATGCACCGGGGACGCTGGGAACGCTTCTGGGGGTGCCGGTTTATTTTCTTTTTTCTTCTTTTCCCTGGTTCCTGTATCTTATATCAATACTTGCGGTTTCCTTTTTTGCGGTATACGTATCGCAGGAAGCGGAAAAACTGTTCGGGAGAAAAGATGCGCCGCAGATCGTGATTGACGAGATAGCGGGGTTTCAATTTACCATGTTTCTTGTTACGCCGACGATTGCTCATGTTGTGACGGGATTTATTCTCTTCAGAATATTTGATATTTTCAAGCCCTTTCCTGTCCGCCTCTGCGAGCGACACCTGCGGGGTGGATACGGTGTCGTCGGGGATGACGTCGTCGCCGGTATATACGGAAACATTGTTCTCCTTGTGCTCATTACATATGCGGGCATCTGAAGACCGATGCGGGGGAGTCGTGCAACGTGAAGGTTGGGATACTGACAATCGGTGATGAACTGACGCACGGTATGATACAGGACACGAACTCTTTCCTTATATCGAGGGAGGTAACGTCGGAACGATGGCACGTTACGGCGATAATGGCAGTGGGCGACGACGGGAACGTCATCAGGGATGCCCTGAAATATCTTATGGAGAGATCCGATGCCGTTATCGTGACGGGGGGTCTTGGTCCCACCGCCGATGATAAGACAACCATGTCGATAGCACGGACATTCGGCCTCGGGCTGTATACCGACGAATCCGTTCTCCGCCACATCAAGGAGCGGTTTGAAAAATTTCGTATCGCGTGGACAGAAAACAACACTAAACAGGCGGTGTTTCCTCAAGGAGCGATTCCCCTTTACAACCCGATCGGCACGGCCTGGGGGTTTTCGCTGAAAAAGGGCGGCAAGATTATCGCTGTCGTTCCCGGTGTTCCCGCCGAAGTGAAACGGATGGTTCCCCAAAGTGTGATTCCCCTTCTCAGGGCGGAATTCCCGGAAGCGGTTCGGTACAGCGCAAAACGAACGATAAAACTTTTCGGTATCTCCGAGGCCAAGATAGACGAGACCATTGCGGGAGCAGGGATGGATATTCCAGGAATATCCATCGGTTTTTACCCCCGGTTTCCCGAGAATCACCTGGTGATAACCTCCCAGGGAGACGATGAATCGTCGACACTGAGAAATCTGGATCGTGCCGTTGCCCGGGCGATAGGGCGGATGAAGAAATATGTGTTCGGATATGATGATGCAACGCTGGAAGGAATTGTAGCCGCTCTTCTCACGGAGAAAGGATTGACCCTTTCTGTGGCCGAGTCGTGCACGGGCGGTCTCATAACCGACCGCCTGACCAACATACCGGGAAGTTCTCTTTTTTTTGACCGGGGAATCATTGCCTACAGTAACGGTTCAAAAATGGAATTGCTGGAAGTTCCCGCTGCAGTACTGGAGCGGCATGGCGCGGTGAGTGAAGAGACGGCTGTATTGATGGCCCGGGGTGTTCGGAAGCTGGGGAAGACCGATGTGGGTCTTGCCACAACAGGTATTGCCGGACCGACGGGAGGATCGGAAGCAAAGCCGGTCGGGACGGTTTTTGTCGCCGTTGCCGGTGAAGCGGAAAGTGTCTGCCGGACGTTTCATTTCCGGTGGGATCGCAGGAGGATAAAGGAAATAACGTCACAATGGGCTCTTGAGATTCTCAGGAGATTTATCGTGGAGGGCGGAGCGAAATGACAAAAGAAAAATCGAAGCGAGTGTTTCTGGCAATAGATCTTCCCGGTGATGTAAAAGAGCAAATTATGGCGATTCAGAACAAACTTAAGTTTCTTTTGGAAGGAGTCCGGTGGGTCAGGCCTGAAGCCA